>Ga0180222_1003387_pt1 | contig 10355 bp, 10 predicted proteins | sample eDN5th37CKraftOP_FD_151336 | JGI IMG/M metagenome (GOLD analysis project Ga0180222, IMG submission 151336) | Enriched Organic Plus compost microbial communities from Emeryville, California, USA - eDNA 5th pass 37_C Kraft OP (version 2) (version 2) ... | reverse complement strand
CGGCTAGGGGGCCGTTCGATTCCGTTGATCCCGAGCCGGAACCCCGTTGACACCGTCGATGCTCTCGGCGTAGCCGGCGACCGCGTACGCGGCGGCGGATCCGAGCACGCCCAGCGCGTCGCGGTTGATCTGGTCCAGCCGGTCGCGCTTGGTGCGGTAGTTCGGGTCGAACGCAACGTTGGCGCGCCCGCCCCAGAGCCGGGCCTGCACCTCGGTCTTGCGTTGTGACGCACCGGCGGTCAGACCGCCGACCGGGATGCCTGCGGCCAGGAACGGGTAGTAGTCGGTGAACCGCGTCAGCGGCATGTCGGCGGGCCGCACCCCGGCGTTGTTGAGGTAGCCGGCCAGGGTCCGTTCGATACCGGCCGACCCCTCGGGCACCGACTCGAGCGGGATGTCCGGGTTGAGCTGGGCGGTCTGGTCGCCGTCGTAGGTGAAGTAGCCGGCGTTCGGCGAGCCGAGCATGTCGAAGCCGAGATACAGCGCGATGTCGGCGAGTTCCTCCCGCGACAGCTCCTGCAGGTACTTCGTCGGCCCGGCCGAACCGTTCTCCTCCGAAGCCCAGAAGGCGAAGCGCACCGCGTTGGTGATCTTCGGCTCGGCCCCGAGCGCCGCCGCGGTCTCCAGCAGCGCGGCCACACCGGTGCCGTCGTCGTTGATGCCGGGGCTGCCGCGTGAGCTGTCGAGGTGCGCACCGGCGACGACGACGTTGCGGGCGTCACCGGTCTTGGTCTGCGCCAGGATGTTTCGTGTCTTGCGCATCACCGGCCGGTTGTCGAGAACCAGCCGCACCGAGGCGTTGGTGCGACGCAGCGCGGCGTCGGTCTCGGAGTTGATGACACCGGCGGGCGCGGTCAGGCCGCGGTAGTAGCCGGGGGGGAACAGGCCGGCGGGGCTGCCGTCGGGACCCGGGTCGCTGACGACGAGCAGACCGACGGCGCCCTGGGACACGGCGGCGTTCTGTTTGTCGACGATCGAGCACCCGGTGTCGTCGACCACGGCGATCGCGTTGCGCACCGACCGCCCCGTGTAGTCGGAGGTGCGGCAGCCCGCGGGGTTGCGGGGCCTGGTCGTGATGGCGTTGAGTCCGCCGGGCGGGGTGGTGATGAGCAGCGACGCCTGGTCGACGGGGTACTCGCGGCCCGCGATGCGCAGCGACGGGCGGCCGCCCTCGGTTCGGTCGAGCATCTCGAACTCGGGTGTGCTGACGTCGAAGCCCTTGTCGCGCAGGAACTGTGCGATGTAGTCGACGGTCGCGTCGAAGCCGGCGGTGCCGTCGGCGCGGGTCCCGTCGTGGGTGTCGGCGATGTCCTGCAGCCTCTGCAGGTGGGTGACCATCGCGTCGACGGTGACCTTGTCCGCGATGTCCTGCGGGGTCACGGGGGTCTGCTGTGCGCACGACGTCAGCGCGGCGACCGCACCGAGGACACCGACCGCGGCTACCCAGCGGCTCATGCGCTCAGCTCATGCCGGACGCGCAGGTCGCGGACGGGAACACCGTTGGGGCCGCCCTGGTCCTGTGCGTAGAGGCCGACGGCGTAGGCGACGCCGGAGCCGTGGATGCCCAGTGCCGTGCGGTCGATGTGGTCGAGAGTGTCGGTGTCCTTGTGGTAGTTGGGATCGAACGGTTCGTCGGCGACGCCGCCCCATAGCTCGGCCTGCTCGGGTGTCTTCTTGTCCTCGGCGCCGGAGAAGGTGCCGCCGGAGGGGATGCCGGCGAGGGTGAACGCGTCGTAGTCGGAGCGGCCGTCGAAACCGGTGTCCTCGGCGGGTTTTCCGGCGGCGTCGAGGTAGGCAGCCAGGGTGCGCTCGATGCCGGGTGAGCCCTCGGGGACGCGGGGGTTGTATCCGTTCGGGTCGGGCGGCAGCGACATGTCGCCGTCATAGGTGAAGTAACCGGGGTTCGGCGAGGCCAGCATGTCGTAGTTGAGGTACAGCGAGATATCTTTCAGCGCTTCGATATCCAGCGACCGCACATAGTTGTTGGACCCGTACAACCCGACCTCCTCGGCACCCCAGAACCCGAACCGTACCGTGTTCTGCACATCGGGGGAACTACCGAGCTGCACGGCGGTCTCCAGGAGCGCGGCGACGCCGGAGCCGTTGTCGTTGATGCCGGGACCTTCGGGGACGCTGTCGAGATGCGCGCCGACCATCACGACGTTGTGGGTGTCGCCGGTTGTGGTCTGGGCGATGACGTTACGGGTGCGCTCCTCGCGCACCCCGGCGTTGAGTTTGAGGGTGACGGTCCCGGGCGCCTCGCGAAGCCGCTGACCGTCGGCCTTGGTGACGCTGATGACGGGGATCGTCGGTCCGTGTGTCTCGCCGAGGGTTCCGCCCATCTCGTCGCCGTCCTGGTTGTTGGCGACGATCAGCGCGAGGGCACCCCGTTCGGCGGCGGCCTTCTCCTTCTCGGCGAACGGGCACTTACCGCGGTCGACGAGCACCACGGCGCCGCGCACGGGCAGCCCGTCGTAGTCGTCGGCGGTGCAGCCCGGGGAGTCCTCGACGCGGGCGGGCACCAGCGGTCCGCTGACCCCGTCGGGCGGGGTGCCGATGGTGTAGTTCAGCGGGCGCGCGGTGACCTCCTGCCCGTCGACGGTCAACTCGGGCTCGTCGGCGAACGGCATGCGGATCTCGAACTCGGGCGTCTGCACGTCGAAGCCTTTGTCACGCAGGACGTTAGCCACGTAGTCGACGCTGGCGTCGTAGCCCGGGGTGCCCAGCGCCCGGTTGTCGCCGTGCTGGTCGGCGATCTCCTGCAGCCGCTCCAGGTGCGTGTACATCGCGTCGGCGGTGGTCCGTTCGGCCAGCGACCGGGCGAAGTCGACGGCCTCCTGGGCGACACCCGGTTGCGTCGACGGCGGCTGGACAGTCGGCTTGGTGTCACCACCGCACCCGGCGAGAGCGACGACGGCGGCCGTCAGGAGCGCGGCGCTGCGAGAGATCTTCATCGCCCACTACGTTAGCGCCGCCCCCCTCGCGCACCGCTGACGGTGCAGGTCACTCGGGGCGGCGGCATGCACCGGCCGGCGCCGTCGCGTTGTCGGGCGCTTGAGTCGAGCGGCGGTCAGGCCGCATCGTTTCTGGGTGGCGCGGGACCGCCGGGCTCGGCCGTGGGATCGCCCAGCTCCGCGCCGCTGCTGTCAGCGTCGCCAGATTCTGGTACGGGTGTATCAGTGTTGAGCTCGTCCGGTGGCGGAGCGTGGATCTCAGCGCCGTTGGTGGGCTCGTCGCCGTCGTGGACCGGTTTCGGAGTGGTGGTCTCAGCGTCGTCGGTGAGGTCGGCGAGCAGGTGTTCGGGTTGGTGGTAGGTGTTGATGCGGGGTTGTCCGTGGTCGAGGCCGTCTGGGGGGATCCACTCGACCTGATGCTTGTCGGTCATGTGGGTGGTCCAGGCGGTGGGGTCGTCGGTGTCGACCTGGCGGTTGTGCGGTGGGCACGCCAACCCCATCTCGTCGACGTTGGTGTTACCGCCGTTGGTCCAGTCCAACTCGGCGTGGTGGGCTTGGCAGCCGTAGGCGCCGACGGTGCAGCCGGGTTTGGTGCAACCCCCGTCGCGGGCGATGAGCATGATCCGCTGCTGCGCTGTGGCGACCCGCTTACCCCGGAAATGCGCCAACGCTGAACCGGTCGCCCCGTCGAACACCGCCAGATGATGGTTGGCATGGGCGGCCATGCGCAGCACATCGGCGATCGGCAGTTTCGTGCCCCCACCGGTGGTGGCCAACCCGGCACGCGATTCCAACTGCTCCAAGGTGGTGCGGATGATCACGCTGACCGGCAGGCCGTTGAGCTTGCCGAGGTCGCCGCCCATCAACGCGATCCGCCCGATCACCAATAACGCATCATGCTGGCGCTGCGCCAGACTGCGGTGGTCGTTGTCGATCTGCTCCTGGGTCGGGGTGCCGTAAACACAGGGTTCGGGATCGTCCGGGTTGCACATGCCGGGGGCGGACAGTTTGGCCAGCGCCGCCTCAAACACCGCCTGCAGTTCCGGGGTGGCGACCACCGTCCATACGGTCATCCCATCCGGACCCTGCTTACCGTGGGTGGCGCTGCGGCGGCGGGCACGTTCGGCGTCGTCGGGGACCGGGCCGTCCTGATCCAGCAGATACAACAACTCGCGGGCTTTCTCAGCCAACCGCTCGCAATCCACCCCCAAGGCCGAGCGCACCAGATCGGCTTCCACCCGGGCCCGGGTGTCGGCATCCACCCAGCCCGGCAGTTTCGCCACCGCTTTGCGGATGACCTCGACATGACCCGGGGTGAGCACCCCCAACGCCTGGGCGTCGGCGGTCACCGCCAACGCCGGCGCTAACGGCTGCCCGGTCAACGACTGCCGCGGTGTCAGGGCTTCGGTGTCGGCCAGGCGGCGGTTGGCCTCACCACCGGTCAGCCGGTAGCGGACTTTCAGGAACTCTTTCCAGCTGTGCGCACCCAACGCGTCCGGGGTGGTCTCGGTCTGCAACCGCGCCAACACCTGCTGCTGCAACGCCGGCAACTGACAGGCCACCATCTCCACGTCATCAAGCGCCGCCAACAACTCGGCATCAGTGGCCCGGGACAGATCACAACCCGCCACCTGCGCGACGGCCGCACGCAGCGCCTTCACCGCCACCTGCACCGCCGAACCCGACATAACTCGAACATACATTCGAGGACCGACAAATCAGGTCCGGCGCAATCAGAGACGTCTGGTGACTCCATGCTGCAGGTCAGACCGACCGGACCACAATGTCAGCTCACTGTCGCCACAACCAGGTCCGCCACGGCCCGCATGCCCGTCGCGTTCGGATGCAGCGGTGCGGGCCGCCAGGGCACCGGAACGCCGAACCTTGTGGTCCACGGATCCGCCGACCAGGCGTGGTGGTCTCGGCTCGCCTCGGCGGCGCACACCAGCCCGGCCCCGGTCACGGCGGCGGCCTCTGCGGTGCGCCGCTGCAACTCCGCGGCCACGAATCGCCCGGTGGCGGCGTCGATATCCGACAGAGGCGGCGCCGGTGTGCCCTCCGGCGGCAGGAGCGTCAGGTAGTCGACGAACAGCACCGACGCCCGCGGTGAACGCTCGCGCACGGCGGTTCCCACGGCCTCCAGTGCCGTGCCCACCTGCTCCAGCGCCGCCGACCGCGCTGTCCGGTCCACCTGCCCGCGGATCGCCGCGCCCAGCACCGGCACCGACCGCAGCGCGCGCGGCAGGCCGGCCGCCAACAGCATCGGCACGTAGCCGACGTCGTTGCCGCCGATCGTGATCGTCACCAGTTCCTCGGTGCCGTTGAGCGCCGAAATCTGCGGTGGCACACCGCTTTGCGACTCGCTGAGCACATGCGTGGTCGTCGCACCCGAGAACGTCACATCGACGAGGTCGAGCCCCAGCCGCTCCGCCACCAGGTGCGGGTAGTTGCGCGCTGACCGGCCGGCCGCCATCGGTGAGCCCTGCGCACGCGGGCGGATCCCCGGTCCCGCGGCCATCGAACTGCCCAGCGCGACGTACCGGCTCATCGGGCCGGGCTGGATGCCTGCGCCCAGAACCTCTTCGGAATACGGCCCGCCTGCCGCGCCAGATACCCGGCGGTGACCGCGGCCGCCATGGCCGCCGCCATCTTCGGCGGGTCGGCCGCCCGAGTGACGGCCGACGCCAGAAGCACGGCGTCGCAACCGAGTTCCATCGCCAGCGCGGCGTCGCTGGCGGTTCCGATGCCGGCGTCCAGAATCACCGGCACCGATGCGGCGGCGACGATCATCTCGATGTTGTGCGGGTTGGAGATTCCCAGCCCGGTCCCGATCGGCGACCCGAGCGGCATCACCGCCGCGCATCCGATGTCCTCCAGACGGCGGGCCAGCACCGGGTCGTCGTTGGTGTAGGGCAGCACGGTGAAGCCGTCGTCGACCAGTTGTTCGGCCGCCCTGACCAGTTCCACCGCGTCCGGCAGCAGGGTGCGCTCGTCGGCGATGACCTCCAGCTTGACCCAGTCAGTGTTCAGCGCCTCGCGGGCCAACTGGGCGGTCAGCACCGCCTCGGCGGCACCACGGCATCCCGCGGTGTTCGGCAGCGGTTCGATCCCAAGCCGGTTCAGCAGGTCCAGCACCCCGGTGCCGCCGTCGGCGTCGACGCGGCGCATCGCGACCGTGGTCAGCTCGGTGCCCGACGCCACGAGCGCCTCCTCGAGCACGGCGAGGTTCGGGGCGCCGCCGGTGCCGAGGATGAGCCGCGAGCCGAACTGCCGGCCCGCGATGGTGAGCTTGTCGTCGTCAGCCACCCTGCACCGCCGTCACGACCTCCACCCGGGCCCCGTCGGCGAGTGCGGTGTCCCACTCCGACTTCGGCAGCACCGACCAGTCCACCGCGACCGCGATGCCCTTCTCCGGAAAGCCCATCCTCTCCAGCAGCGCGGCCACCGTGATCTGCGAATCCACTTCCACCGCTTCGTTGTTGACGATGACCCTCATTGTTGTGCTCCTACTGTCGCATTCAGTTCGGCCGCGATCCGCTCGGCGGTCCAGGGCGCGAGCAGAAAACCGTTGCGTCCGTGGCCCACCGCCACCAGCACGCGTTCGTCCACCCGCGAGACGATCGGCAACCCGTCGGGCGTCATCGGCCGCAGCCCGGCGGCGCATTCCGCCAACTCGTACTCGCCGAGCGACGGCATCACCTCGCAGGCGTCGTCGAGCAGCTCGCGCACCCCGGTCACGGTCGGCGCGGTGTCGCGGCCGTGTTCGTACTGGGTGGCGCCGACGACGACACCGTCGGCGCGGGGCACCAGGTACACCTGCCTGCCGTGCACCCGGGCGCGCACGACGCGCGTCGGCACCGGCATGCAGCCGCGGCGCCACCGCAGCCGCAGCACCTCACCCTTGACCGGCCGGACCGGCAGCCCGGGCCAAAGCGACGGCGCGTCAATGCCGTTGGCGATCACGATGGTGTCAGCGCGCACCTCGGCCAGATCGGACACCGGCGGCCTCCACACCACGCCCAGCTTCTCGCACGCGGCGGCAAGTCCCCGCACGACGGCCCGGTTGTCCACGGCGAGTTCGGTTTCCGCGCGGAACCCGTGCCGGATCCCTTGGGCCAGCAGCGGTTCGATTTCACGTGCCGACGTGGTCACGGTGACCGGATGCCCCTGTGTGGCCAGCCACTCGGCGACGGTCTTGATGTCGGCGGCGTCGGCGCGGTCCACCCCGACCACCAGCGACTCCCGGGCGGCGACCGCCTCGGCGGGCAGGCCGTCCAGAAAGCCGCTGTGCCACAGCCGCAGGGACTCCAGCCCGATCTGCAGCAGCTTCTCCTCGCCGGGCCAGCCCTCGCTGTGCGGGGCGATCATGCCGCCGGCCACCCAGGACGCCCCGAACTCCTCGGTGCGGTGCACGTGAACCGCCCAGCCGTCGAGGAGCGCACGGCGCGCGACGGCCAGGCCGATCACGCCGCCGCCGATGACGGCAAGGGTTTTCCCGGTCACTTCCCTCCCTTCGCCGGCATGACCCGGATCAGGTGTGACGGTAAGGGCTGGCGTGCCCACTCTCAGTCCCCGTCCCGGGACTCCCGTGTCGCCCCCACACGGTAGTCGCTAGCGTCGCGGTGTGCACAAACCCCGACATCGCCTGGCCACCGCATCGCTGTACCTGTGCACCGACGCTCGCCGTGAGCGCGGTGACCTCGCCGAATTCGCCGACGCCGCGCTCGCCGGCGGCGTCGACCTGATCCAGCTGCGCGACAAGGGTTCGCCCGGTGAGCAGCGGTTCGGACCGCTGGAGGCCCGCCAGGAGCTCGAGGCCCTCGAGGTGCTCGCCGACGCCGCCCGCCGCCACGGCGCCCTGCTGGCGGTCAACGACCGCGCCGACATCGCCCGCGCCGCCGGGGCCGACGTGCTGCATCTCGGCCAGGACGACCTGCCGCTGGCCGTCGCCCGCGAGATCATCGGCGCCGACCCGGTGATCGGGCGCTCCACCCACGACACCGCCCAGGTGGACGCCGCCGTCGACGAACCCGTCGACTACTTCTGCGTCGGCCCGTGCTGGCCCACCCCCACCAAGCCGGGCCGCCCCGCGCCCGGCCTGGACCTGGTCCGCTACGCCGCCGGACTGGCCACGGACAAACCGTGGTTCGCGATCGGCGGGATCGACGCCGAACGGCTGCCGGAGGTGCTGGCCGCGGGGGCACGCCGGATCGTGGTGGTGCGCGCGATCACCGGCGCCGACGACCCGCGTGCGGCGGCCGAGCAGTTGAAGCGGGCGCTGTCTACTGCGGGTTGACCAGCAGCGGGATCGCCGCCGACTCCTGGCGCAGCAGCTCCCAGCTGGCGGCGAAGCCCGGATGCAGCGGCAGGTCCGCGACCTCGTCGACCGACACCCAGCGCAGTTCGGCGCTCTCCCGGTTCGGCACGGTCCTGAGCATCTCCGGGGCGTCGGCGATCACGGTGGTGTAGCTCCAGCACACCCCGCCGGTGCCGACGACCTCCTTGGTCACCACGACCTTGCGGACGGTGACGTACTCGACGGCCAGCCCGGCTTCCTCGCTGGCCTCCCGGATCGCGGCCTCCTCGGCGGTCTCGTGGCTGTCGCGGGCACCGCCGGGCAGCCCCCAGGTGCCGCCCTGGTGGCTCCACGGCGCGCGGTGCTGCAACAGCACCGCCGCTGTGCCGTCGTGTCCCGGCGCCCGCAGCATCAGCCCCGCCGCACCGAACCGTCCCCAGAAGGCCTGGCGGGTGTCTGACACCACCCAGCCGTCGCCGTCGCCACGCACGCGTCAAGAATAGGGCCGCTCGGCCTCCCGCAAGCTCTTAGACTTCTTTCATAGAGTGGGAGCGGTCGGAACGACGAGCCGGAAAGCGATGCTGATGAGGTCCGCGCGAACGTGACAGTGGAGTTGGCGCACCCCTCGACGGAACCGCTCGCCTCGCGGTCTCCGAGCACACCGGCGCACCCTCGCTGGTGGTTCCTGTGGACCACCCCCGGCCGCATCCTGACCATCGGCGTGGTGCTGTCCGCGCTGGTGCTCGCCAGTGCGTTCGCCACCTCGACCACGATCAACGACCGGCAGCGGGCGTTGATGACGGTGCTCAACCACACCGAGCCACTGGCCTTCGCCGCCGGTCAGCTGTACACGACGCTGTCGGTCGCCGACGCCGCCGCGGCCACCGCGTTCATCGCCGGCTCCGAACCGCGCGACGTCCGGAAGCGCTACGAGCAGGCGATCACCGACGCCTCGGTGGCGGTGACCCGCGCGTCCAGCGGCCTGACCGACGAGGAGATGGTGCGCCTGCTCGGGCGGGTCAACGCGCAGCTGTCGGTGTACACCGGGCTGGTCGAGACCGCCCGCACCAACAACCGCGCCGGTAACCCGGTCGGGTCGTCGTATCTGTCCGAGGCGTCGTCGCTGATGCAGACACAGATCCTGCCCGGCGCCCAGCGGCTCTACCAGGAGACGTCGGCGCGGGTGGACGCCGAGACCACCGCGTCGACCCGCATCCCGGGACCCGTCATCCTGGTGGTGCTGGCGACGCTGCTGTTCGGGCTGTTCGCCAACCGCTGGCTGGCGCGGCGCACCCGCAGGCGCATCAACATCGGGTTCGTCGCCGGCGGGCTGGCGGTGCTGGTGATGCTGATCTGGGTCGGCACCGCGCTGGTCATCTCCACCGCCGACAGCCGCAGCGCCAAGGGCACCGCCGCCGAGTCGCTCAAGACCATCACCAATCTGGCGATCACCGCGCAGCAGGCCCGCGCCGACGAGACGCTGTCGCTGATCCGGCGCGGCGACGAGACGGTCCGCAAGCAGTCCTACTACCAGCGCATCGGCATGATGCAGGAGCAGCTGGCGGCCTATCTGGCCCGCGAGGACGCCATCGACAAGAGCGATCTGGCCGACGCCGAGGAGCTGCTGAAGCGGTGGCGCGCGGCCGACGACCGGATCAACGCCTACATCAGCGTCGGCAACTACCAGGCCGCCACGCAGGTGGCGCTGGGCACCGGCGACGACGACTCCACCCCGGCGTTCAACAAGCTCGACGAGGCGCTGAGCAAGGCCATCGCCGAGAGCCGGACCCAGTTGCGCAACGACATCGTCAACGCCCACCGCGTGCTGTCGGGGGCGACGATCGGCGCGGCGGTGCTGTCCGTGCTGGCCGCGATCGCGGTGGCGCTGGGGTTGTGGCCGAGACTGAGCGAGTACCGATGACCGCCCGCGCACTGCTCGCCGCCCTGGCCGCCACGGTGCTGCTGGCCGGGTGCGGTGAGGCGGCGTCGACGGTCGCGACGCCCGGCATCACGCTGGCGCCGCCGTCGCCTGCCGGGATGCAGGAGCTCGCGCCCGAGCCGGCGCGGCCTCTCGAGGACGACGGCCAGAACTGCGATCTCACCGC
>Ga0180222_1003384_pt1 | contig 10362 bp, 10 predicted proteins | sample eDN5th37CKraftOP_FD_151336 | JGI IMG/M metagenome (GOLD analysis project Ga0180222, IMG submission 151336) | Enriched Organic Plus compost microbial communities from Emeryville, California, USA - eDNA 5th pass 37_C Kraft OP (version 2) (version 2) ... | reverse complement strand
GGCTTCGGCGGCAAGCAGGAGATCTTCGCCGAGGACCTGGTCGCCTACGCCGTGCTGAAGACCGGCCGCCCGGTGTCCTTCGAGTTCTCCCGGCAGGACGAGTTCCTGCGCACGGCGGTGCGCCATCCGATGCGGGTGGGCGTCACCCTCGGCGCGGAGCCCGACGGGCGGCTCACCGCCCTGAAGCTCGACGTCCTCAGCGACACCGGCGCCTACGGCAACCACTCCCGCGGGGTGCTCTTCCACGCCTGCGCGGAGTCCATCAGCGTCTACCGGGCGCCGGCGAAGCGCGTGGACGCGGAGGTCGTGTACACCAACAACATCCCCTCCGGCGCCTTCCGCGGCTACGGCATGGGGCAGGTCGTGTTCGCCGTCGAGTCCGCCATGGACCTGCTCGCTCAGAAGCTGGGCATGGACCCCTACGAGCTGCGCAGGATCAACGCCATCAGGCCGGGCGACCCGATCCTCGCCTCGCATGCCGAGCCGGAGCCGGAGCTCGTGCTGGGCAGCTACGGGCTGGACGAATGCCTGGATCTGGCCGAGCAGGCCATGGCGCAGGGCAACGGCGTGCCCGCTCCGGAGGGCCCGCAGTGGCGGGTGGGCGAGGGCATGGCGCTGGGCATGCTCGCGACGATGGCGCCGTACGGGCACATCGCGCGCACGAACATCACCGTCCGCGCGGATGGCAGCTACGACATCGGCGTCGGCACGGCGGAGTTCGGCAACGGGACGACCACCGTGCACGGGCAGATCGTGGCGACCGCCCTGAACACCACGATCGACCGGCTGCGCTTCGGCTCCTCCGACACGGACACCGCCGAGCACGACACGGGCGCCTTCGCCTCCGCGGGCGTGACCGTCGCCGGCAAGGCCCTCCACGCCGCCGCGCTCACGCTGGCCCGGGTGCTGCGGGAGACCGCGGCCGCCGTGGGCGGCGGCAGCGCGGAGGCCTGCACGGTCACCGCCGAGGGCGTGCGGATGGGCGACGGTCCCCGGGCCGGGACGGTGCTCCCGTTCGCCGAGCTCATCCCGGCGGCGCCGGAAGGCTACCGAGTGGGCTCGGGCGCCACGGCCGGCATCCGGGCGGACGGCAGCGAGTTCGGGGATCTGCGCTCGCTTGCCTTCGACGTGCAGGCCTTCCGGGTGGCGGTGAACACGGAGACCGGTGCCGTGCGGATCCTGCAGTCCGTGCACGCGGCCGACGCCGGCACGGTCATGAACCCGGAGCAGTGCATCGGGCAGATCGAGGGCGGCGTGGCGCAGGCGATCGGCGGCGGGCTGTACGAGGAGCTGTACATCGACGAGACCGGTGCCCTGCAGAACCCCGTGTTCCGCACCTACCGGTTGCCGCAGCTTGCGGACGTGCCGCGCACGGAGGTCCTCTTCGCCTCCACGAGCGACGAGATCGGGCCCTTCGGTGCGAAGTCGATGAGCGAGGCCCCGTACAACCCCGTCGCCGCCGCCCTGGGCAACGCCATCGCCCGAGCCCTGGGCAGGCGGCCGTACGAGACCCCGTTCTCCCGCGACCGCGTCTGGCGTCTCGCAGCGACGCCGGAGAGCTGACTGCGGCCGCCGCCGGGTCGGACGATCCAGCGGCGTCAGGGGGTGGAGGCGAGGTGCAGCCCGAAGCGGGCGAGGCAGGCCAGGGCGAGGGCGAGGGCTGTCAGGCCGAAGACGAGCGCCCATTCGGACGGCACGTCCGCGAGCGGCCATGCCCAGGGCTGTACGACCGATCCGCTGCGGCCCAGCAGAGCGCACAGCAGCACGTACACCGCCGGTCCCATCGCCTGATGCCGGGCGCTGATCCAGGTTCCCACCGCGAGCCGAAGCGCGAGCATCCAGGCGAGCACACCCAGGTGGTCAGCGGCCGCGGCACCGGGAAGCAGCAGCGCGACCGCTCCGCACAGGAGCGCCGTCGGGCCGATCGTCAGGCCCAGCACCGCGATCAGCGTCGCGGATGCAGACCTCACGCCGTTGGTCCGTGCCGCCGGCCACGCGGCTGCCGAGGGGCCGGCGAGCACGATCGAGCCGGCGAGCGCAGTGAGCACGGGCACGGGCAGGCCCGCCGTCCCCGTTCCACCGAGGGAAGGGAAGGGCAGCGTCATGCCGCCCACGCTGACGCCGAGCGCCGCGAGGACGAGCTGGATCAGGACGGCCCGCCGGAACCCGTGCGCGCGCAGGGCGAAGCTCATGACAGGCGATCCGGTGGCACGATCGCGCAGTCTCGCAGCGATGCCGAGGCCGCCGAGGCCCAGCGCAGCTGTCCGTCATCGGGCAGGCGGAGGACAGCGGCGAGCAGGGCAGCCGCGGTGGGCTCCATCCCGGACTCCCCTCCCGCGGAGGGCGCCATGCGCTGCGTGAGCCATCCGCGCAGCGCGTCTCCCACCTGTTCGCGGGCGATGGTGCGCGCAGTCGGCTCCGAGCATTGCAGCAGCTGATCTCCCTGCACACCGCTGGCGAGCGCCGCCGCGATCTGGAGGTCGGTCATCCCGGGCACGTAGCGCAGGGTGAGCCCCTCGGCTGTGGCGGGGCCCCGACTGGCAAGCACCCGCGCCGGCAGGCCGAGCGCGGCCGGCAGGCGCAGGACCATCGCCTCGATGCGCTGCCGCGGGTCCCCTGAGGCGAGCTGCTCCGGATACAGGCACACGGCGATCCGCGTGCCTGAGCAGTCCAGTCCGGCCGTGTCCCGGGGCTGCGTGGCCGTGCTGCCCAGAGGGCGCGCGAGCAGCAAGCCGAGCGACACGGCCAGGACGAGAAGCAGCGACGGCAAGCCGACGAGCGCAGCGCGGGGTTCGCCGAGCAGCCCGAGCAGGCCGGCGGAGGCGCTGAGGAAAGCCGACGTCGCGAACAGGCTGAACGCGCAGGTCCTCGACGCCCTCGCCCGGGTGCTCCAGCTCGACGAGGTCGAGCGCCGCTACCTGCACGGCCTGGCCGGGGCCGGCCCGGCGCAGCGGCGGCGTGATCGAGCCCGGCGGGCGCCGGAACGGGTGCCGCCGCGCCTGCACCAGCTGCTCGCGGCGCTGGGTGTGCCCGCCTTCGTCGAGGGGCGTGCCTTCGACGTGCTCGCCGCGAACCCGCTGGCGACGGCGCTCTCCCCACGGCTGCGGCCCGGTCAGAACCGTCTGCGCTCCCTGCTGCTGGACCCGGAGGAGCGGGCGTTCCACCAGGATTGGGAGGCGTCCACAGCCGGGTTCGTCGCAGCGTTCCGCGAGTCGATCGCCCAGGACGCCGACGATCCGCGCGTGGTCGAGATCGTCGGCGAGCTGGCCCTCACCAGCGGGAGGTTCCGCGAGCTGTGGGCGCGGCACGATGTGCGGCGGCTGGAGGGCGGCACCGCGAGGGTGAACCATCCGGTGCTCGGGCCGTTGAGCCTCCACCGAGACAAGCTCCCGGTGGACGAGGTCATCCTCGTGCTCTATTACGCCGACGCCGGCAGCGACAGCGCTGAGAAGCTCGCGATGCTCGCCTCGCTCGTCGAGCCGGATCCGGCGAGGCGCTGAGCGGCGACGAGCCCGGCCGTCGAAGAGGACCTCCGGAGAGCTATCCCGCACGCGGACACAGGGCGAGCAGATCGAAATACTCCTGCTCCGTCATCAGACCCGGGATCCAGATGTTGGAGTACGGGTCCCAACCGCCTCGCACGCGAAAGTGGTCGACATACTCTTGCTCGCTGGGCGGCTGGCCCGGATCGTGTCCCCGTTCTTTCAAGCACTGGACGGTCTTGAGCGTCGCAGCGTAGCGCTGCCGGATCTCCTCGTCTGTCAACGGATCGGGCGGCACGTCGTAGCCGAGCTGATGCTCACACGCCACGAGGGCGTCGGCGTAGGCGGAACCCTGATCCTCAGCCACTGTCGCGTAGACGCTGTCGTCGGGTCGCGCGGTGGCCTCCCATCCCGCTGAGCGCAGGCACTCGGTCATGCCCACGGCGTAGCTCTGACGCTCGCCGCGTGCGCTCGGGCCTGTCGCACCGGGATCGGCGCCGGTGCAGGCGCTCAGGGAGGCAGCGAGGACGAGGACCGAGACGGCCGGGATCAGGCGCCGCCGAGGAGGTGTCAGATGCTGCATCCCCATCCCGCCCTGAACCATGACGACGCACTCGTCGAGGCGTAGCCGCTGCTCGCATCCTCGGTCGGGCTGTTGAGATAGTTCCGCCGCAGCTCCGAGAGATTCCGGTGTCCTCGCGCAGGCCGGGCAGGCCGCAAGCGCAGTTCGCGCCGTCGGCACGTCGGCGGACGTCGCGAGCTTCTGTCGAGTCGTGGGTGGTGTGATCCGGCTCTGTCGCTTCATCGCCACCTCGTCAGCCGAGCGCGCCCGCTGTTCGGCATCAGGCTAACGAAGCCAGCACCCCGCGACGACGCCCTGTGGATACCGTGCGTGTCAGCGCACAATCGGTCCGGGGGAGCTCGTGGAGGCGGATCGGCCCGTCCAGGACGGCCCGCGGCATGGCGCTCGCGGCGCGCCGGCGGCGTCCGTTCAGCGCGGGACCAGATGGCCGTACTCGTCCAGGAACGCGTGGATCTCCGCGATCTCCTCCTCGAACAACAGGCGGTACTCGCCCAGCAGCTCCTCATGGACGGCGGTGTCGCGCAGCAGGCCCAGCTGCCAGCGCGCCTCCCAGTCGGCCAGGGTCTGCACGGTTCCGAGCTGCTCCTTGCATCCGATGTCGATTCGGGCGATGCCTCTGCGCTGCTCGTCGAAGACGCCCTTCAGGATCTCGTAGCCGGGAGCGAGCCTGAGCTCCGGGTTCCCGCGCTCGTCCACGCGCGGCCCGTCGAGCCCGTGAGCCCGCAGGCATGCCGCGTACTTGTCGGCCTCCTGGCGGAAGAGCTCGCTGCGCGCGAGGGCGCGTAAGGAGGCGCCCTGGGCGACCCCGATGTCCCACAGGAGGACCATGTTCCAGGGCGGCCCCTCCGTCGCGTACACGTCCGCGAGATAGAGACGGTGGCTCGAGCACCACTCTTGGTCCATCAGGGGAACGGGGGCGTGGCCGATAGGATGCGCCCGGTAGTCCCGGAGCCTTTCCAGATCGGGGCTCGGCCTGTCCGGGAACTCCGGCAGCGGCTCCTGCAAGTACGAGACCTGCATCGTGGAGTACGGGTCGTAGTAGTCGGCCTGCCATGGCAGCCACAGCCCATAGCGGTAGTCGGGCATCGGATACCAGCGAAAGATCGTGTCATCCAGCTCCGCCCGTAGGTAGTTGGACCCGCAGAGATAGTTGTAGAGAGCATGGGCGTGGTCATACAGATGCCTGTCTCTGGCGGAAGGGACGTACACGTCCAGGGGCAGCACGATCCTTCCGGCCTCGCTGTCGACGAGGGCATGGACGCCCGGGTCCTGCAGCGGCACCGTCCCGTCGAATTTGTGGTCGCGGCTGATGAGGGAGCAGCCGCTGAGGCTCAGCACCGCTGCGACGACGAGGGCCGCGGCGCTTCTCCTCACCACCGGCACGAGCACACTCCCTCCGGAACCGCCCCAGAGACGCCGATACATCATGGCGCATCGGGGGATCGCGACCTCTGCGCGCCTCCTCGACTGTGGACGAGACCTGCTGAGCACGCCCGACCCGTCGCCGCTCGCGGATCGCTCCGCCCGCCGCGGCGCTCGCCTCAGGACCTCCCGGCGCGGCGGTGGATCGGGCCGTCCAGGAGGGCGAGCGGCATCCCGCTCGCGGCGTGCCGGCAGGCGATGATCTCGGCGAGGATCGCGACGGCGGTCTCCTCCGGCGTCGCCCCGCCCAGGTCCAGGCCGATGGGCGAGTGCAGCCGCCGAAGCGCCTCCTCGGACACCCCGGCCTCGCGCAGCTGCCGCAGCCGCCGCTCATGCGTGCGGCGGGAGCCCATCGCGCCGACGTAGGCGAAGGGCTGCGCCAGGGCCGCCTGCAGTGCCGGCACGTCGAAGCGCTCGTCGTGACTGAGCACGCAGACGACCGTGCGCTCGTCGAGCTCCTGCCCGGCGAGGTACTCGTCCGGCCATGCCACCACGACCTCGGCAGCGGAGGGGAAGCGCTCGCGGGTGGCGAAGACCTCGCGCGGGTCGCAGACGGTCACCCGGTAGCCGAGCAGGCCGGCCGCGTCGCAGAGCGCCCCCGAGAAGTCGACCGCGCCGAAGACGATCATCCGCGCCGGCGCGGCGCACACGAGGTAGAGCACGCGCGCACCGTCCGCGCCGGGAGCGGAGGCGAGACCGGTCGACCCCGCGCGGATGCGCCGGTCCAGCTCGGCGAGCAGCGGGTCGCCGGATCCGTCGTGCCGCGGTCCGGGCAGCCGCAGCGCGCCGCCCTCGGCGTCGAACACCAGGGCCGCGCCCGCCGGCTCGCCCGCCTGCGCGCGCCGAAGCTGGGCGATCGCGTCCGCGTCGGCGGGCAGGAGCCGGTATGCGAGCACGCCGAGCCTGCCGCCGCAGGACAGGCCGGCCCGCAGCGCGTCCTCGTCGCTGAAGCCGAAGCGCTCGCGGCGGGCGCGCCCGTCGGCGAGGGTCTCCCGGGCGAGCCGGTAGGCGTCCGCCTCCACGCAGCCGCCGGAGATGCTGCCGATCGCCCGGCCGTCCTCGGTCACCGCCATGGAGCTGCCCAGGGCACGGGGGGCGCTGCCGTCCACGGCGACGACGGTCACCACGGCCACCGCACGCCCGCGGGCGAGCTCGGGCAGCAGATCGGCGGCGAGCTCGAACACGCGGCAAGTCTAGGTTCGCGCGCTTTTCGTGCGGGTTTCGGGGGCGTTTCGGGGCGCCCGCGGCGCTGTAACACGCCCTGGCTAGGCTGTGCGGCAGGCTCGCGACGACGAACCGGAGGCTGCCGCAATGACCCAACCCGACCTCATCGTCCGCGCGGCGCGCGCCCTGGTGGACGGCCGCTGGGAGGCGGCATCGCTCGCCGTGCGGGAAGGCCGCATCGCCGAGATCGGGCCGCTGGACGCGCCCTGGACGGCCGCGCAGGACGTGCGACTGCCCGACGACGAGGTGCTCCTTCCCGGCGTCGTCGACAGCCACGTGCACGTCAACGAGCCGGGGCGCACCGAATGGGAGGGCTTCGCCACGGCGACCACCGCGGCGGCCGCCGGCGGGGTGACCACGATCCTGGACATGCCGCTGAACAGCATCCCGCCCACCACGACGCCCGAGGCCCTCGCCGTGAAGAAGGCCGCTGCAGCGCCGAAGGCGCGGGTGGACGTCGGCTTCTGGGGCGGAGCGGTCCCGGAGAACCTCGGCTCCTTGCGCGCCCTGCACGAGGCCGGCGTCTTCGGCTTCAAATGCTTCCTCTCACCCTCGGGAGTGGAGGAGTTCGGCCACCTGGACAGGGCGCAGCTGCGCGCCGCCCAGCAGGAGCTGGCCGCCTTCGACGGCCTGCTCATCGTGCACGCGGAGGACCCGGCCGTGCTGGAGGCCCACGCGAACACGGGAGGCACGCACTACGCCGACTTCGTCGCCTCCCGGCCCGACGGCGCGGAGACCAGCGCCATCGCCGCGGTCATCGAGGGCCTGCGCGCCACCGGCGGCCGCGCGCACATCCTGCACCTGTCCTCCGCGAAGGCGCTGCCGCTCATCGCGAGCGCGAAGGCGGAGGGGCTGCGGCTCACCGTGGAGACCTGCCCGCACTACCTCACCTTCGACGCCGAGCACATCCCCGATGGAGCGACCGAGTACAAGTGCTGTCCGCCCATCCGCGACGAGCGCAACAGGGAGGCGCTGTGGGACGCGCTGCTGGCCGGCACGATCGACCTCGTCGCCTCCGACCACTCCCCCGCCACCCGGGAGCTGAAGCTCGGCGCGGACGGCGACTTCGGCCGCGCCTGGGGCGGTATCTCGGGGCTCGCGGTGAGCCTGTCCGCCGTGTGGACGGGCGCGCGCGCCCGCGGCATCGGGCTGGAGAGCGTCTCGGCCTGGCTCAGCGCCGCCCCCGCCCGGCTGGCCGGGCTCGCCGACAAGGGCGTGATCCGGCAGGGGGCGGCAGCAGACCTGGTCGCCTTCGCCCCGGAGCGGTCCTACACGGTGCGCGCGGAGCAGCTGCCGTACCGGAACAAGGTCTCCGCCTTCGACGGCGCGGCCCTGCACGGGCAGGTGGTGCGCACCTGGCTGGCCGGGGAGACGATCCACCCCGCCAGCGCCGGCCAGCCTCCGCGCGGGCGGCTGCTCGACCGCCCCTGAGCGCCGTCGGCGTCCCGCGTCGCGCGCCCGCGACACCGCTGTAACGAGGCCGTCACACGGCTGGTCTACCGTCGCATTCAGGCGTCAGCCAGTCAGACAGGAGCAACAATGGCGATCATCCTCGGGGGCAACAGGTACGGCAAGGCGGAGAACCGGATCGTCCGGATCTATCGCGACACGCCGCGGCACGAGATCCGCGACCTGAACGTGTCCACCGCCCTGCGCGGCGACTTCGCCGACGCCTACCTCACCGGGGACCAGCACAGCGTCCTGCCCACCGACTCGCAGAAGCAGACCGCCTACTCCTACGCGAAGGAGGCCGGCGTCGAGACCATCGAGGGCTACGGCCTCGCGCTGGCGAGCCATTTCGTGGACGAGTTCGAGCCCATCGAGCAGGCGCGCGTCGAGATCGAGGAGTACCTCTGGGACCGCGTCTCGGTCGGCGGCGTCGAGCACGACTTCACCTGGGTGCGCAACGGGCAGGAGGTCCGGCTCGCCTCGGTGACGGTCGAGGGAAGCGGGGCGCAGCGCCGCGCGTGGGTGACCGGGGGGCTCAAGGACCTCGTCATCCTCAAGTCCAGCGGCTCGGAGTTCCACGGCTTCCTGAAGGACCCGTACACGGTGCTCGAGCCGACCAACGATCGCATCATGGCGACCTCGCTCGTGGCCGGCTGGCGCTTCGGCACCACCGACGTGCCCTGGGACGAGCGCTACGCCGGCATCAAGCGCATCCTCGTGGAGACCTTCGCGAGCCTGCACTCCCTGGCCCTGCAGCAGACGCTGTGGCACATGGGCAGGAACGTGCTGGAGGCGTACGACGATGTCGTGGAGGTGCGCCTGTCCGCCCCGAACAAGCACCACTTCCTCTACGACACCCAGCGCTTCGGCGTGCCCAACGACAACGAGGTCTTCAACGCCGACGACCGTCCCTACGGGCTCATCCAGGCCACCGCGATCCGCGACGACGCTCCCGATGCCGGTCCTGCCTGGGACGCGTACACCGGGCTGGTCTGAGCGGCGCGCTCAGCTGCCGCGATAGGTGGAGTAGCCGAAGGGGCTCAGCAGCAGCGGCACGTGATAGTGCTCGCCCTCCTCGGCGAGGGTGAAGGTGACCGACACCTCCGGATAGAAGGTCTGCACGCCCGCTGCCTCGAAATACGAGCCGGTGTCGAAGACGACCCGGTACACCCCGGCGGGCAGGGCCTGCGGTCCCAGCGCGGAGACGCGGCCGTCCTCGTCCGTGCGGCTCTGCGCCCGCGGCGTCCACACGCCGTCCAGCAGCTCCTCCAGGCGCACCGCGACGCCGGCGGCGGGCCGTCCCCGCGCCGCGTCCAGGACGTGGCTGGTGACATGGCTGCGGCTCTGAGGGGGCGGTGATGCGGTCATCGTCGGTCCTTCCGCGCGTCGTCGTCCGGCGCCGTCGGCGTCGCCTCGGCCGCGCTCCGGGCCGGCTGCTCCGGGAAGAGCGCGGCGATGCGCAGCAGGGCGATCTCCAGCAGCTGCTGCTCAGCCGTGCGCCGCTCCTCATCCTCGTCCAGCGCGAGCCGCCGGTCGAGCTCCGCGAGGATCTCCGCGCGGCCGCGGCCCGCGGCGCGGATGAGGAACACGCGTCCGAACCGCTCCTCGTAGGCGCGATTGCCCTCGGCGAGCCGTCGCTCCAGCTCCGGGTCGTCAGAGCGGCTGGCAGCCTGCTCGGCGCGGGAGAACCGGGCCGAGCGCCCCTGTCCCGTGTGGCGCTCCCCGATGCGAGGATGGTCCGCCAGCGCGGCATCGAGCTCCCCGGGCCGCAGGGGCGTGCCGCTGGCACGGGCCTGCGCGAGCAGCGCGCCCACCTCCGCGTAGGGGCCGGCCGCGGCGACCTCCTGGGCCCAGCGGGGCACCTTCATGCAGCTGAGCAGGAGCTCGGTGAGCGCGCGCCGGTCCAGCTCGGCGAGTGCGGCGGTCATGCCGGGGCTCCCTTCCGGCCCGAAGGCCTAAGCTGATGCGCGTGAGCCGTCCCCTCTGCGGTGCCGTGCTCGCGGCGGGCGCGGGCAGCCGCGCGGGCGGACCGAAGGCGCTGCGCCGCGGGCCTGAGGGGGTGCCGTGGCTCGTCGCGGCCTGCGAGCGGCTGCGGGCGGCAGGCTGCGACCCCGTGTACGCCGTCCTCGGCGCCGCCGCGGCGGACGCCGCGCGGCTGGTGCCCGGCTACGCCCGCCCGCTCGTGGTCGCCGACTGGGCGCA
>Ga0180222_1003382_pt1 | contig 10363 bp, 9 predicted proteins | sample eDN5th37CKraftOP_FD_151336 | JGI IMG/M metagenome (GOLD analysis project Ga0180222, IMG submission 151336) | Enriched Organic Plus compost microbial communities from Emeryville, California, USA - eDNA 5th pass 37_C Kraft OP (version 2) (version 2) ... | reverse complement strand
CGAGACGATCGCGCCGAGCACGATGAAGCCGACGGCCGCCGTGTAGGCGCCGTGCTCGCCGATCCCGTCGATGAGGAAGCCGGCGATCGCCGACCCCGCCGCGGCGCCGATGAGCTGCCCTGTGCCGACCCATCCGAACGCCTCGGCGGTGTCGCTGAACTTGACACTCGCCGTGGTCATGGCGAACAGCACGGCCAGTGCGGGGGCGACGCCGATCCCGGCGAGGAGGAGGCTGCCGCCGATCCACCACACGTTGAGCGACACCATCGTCAGCAGCAGCCCGGCGGTGACGATGACGAGGCGGCGGACCATCGCCCAGCGCCCGATCGGGATGCGTCCGGAGACGAGGCCGCCGGCGAGGCTGCCGAGCGAGAACACGGCGAGGACGAGACCCGCCTCGACGCCGCCGTGGCCGAACGTGGCCACGACGCCGACCTCGACCGCCGAGCACCCGCCGATGAGCAGGAACCCGACGACGGTGGCGAGCAGGACAGGAGGCCGCGCGAGGACCTTTCCGAAGCGGCGGCGGCTGCGCGGGATGCGCACGCGCCCGACCTCGGGCGAGAAGATGAACCACGCGCCGCCGCCGACGAGGATCGCGACCACGACGATCAAGCCGGGGACGGTGCCGATCTGCGTCGAGACGAAGGTGATGAGCACGGGGGCGAGGATCCAGATGATCTCCTGGAGCGACGCGTCGAGGGAGAACAGCGGCGTGAGGTGCTTCGCGCTCACGAGCTTCGGGTAGATGGTGCGCACCGCGGACTGGACGGGCGGGGTCGACAGCCCCGCGACGGCGCCGAGTGCGATCAGCAGCGGGAGGACCGGCGGGGCGAAGGCGAGGCCGAGGAGCGCCGCCGCGCACACGGACGCCGTGAGCACGAGGACCCGGCGCATTCCCCACGCGCCCATCCAGCGGCTCGTGACCGGGCCGGAGATGGCCTGGCCGATCGAGGTGGCCGCCAGCACGAGCCCCGCCGCGCCGTACGAGCCGGTGAGCGCCTCGACGTGCAGGAGGATCGCGAGGCTCGTCATCCCATTGGGGAAGCGGGCCGTCAGCTGTGCCGCGATGATGCGTCCCACGCCCGGTGTGCGCAGGAGCTCCCGGTAACCCGCAGACGCCGCCACCCCTCAACGGTAGCGGCACGCGTCCCGGCTCGGCACGGGTCGATTCGCGCCGGCGTCCGAGGGTGCCGGGCCGGGGACGGATGCGACACGCCGCGACACGCCGAAGCGTCGGATTCCACAGAAATCGGATGTCGGAAGGCGGCTCTAGCGTGGCGCCTGTGGATGGATGCGGCCGCGGCATCCGAAAGCCCCGTGATTCAGGGCTTTTCCAGGTTCGCAGAAACCGGGTGTCCTGTGGATGAAACGGTGGAGAACCTGTGTTGTACATAGGGAGAGCGGTGGAAAACTACACGTTTGTAACTACTAGCCCTTGTGGTGCTTCTCGATGTCGGTACCCATATGTAGTATTGGACTCCCGGCGGGGGGACTGCCGGTCAGAACACAGTTTGTGAGGGGAGAGACGGGTCGACATGACGATCACGGTCTACACGAAGCCGGCGTGCGTGCAGTGCAACGCCACCTATCGGGCACTGGACTCGAAGGGCATTGAGTACGAGGTCCACGACCTCTCGGAGGACCCGGCTGCGCTCGAGCGCGTCAAGTCGCTGGGCTACATGCAGGCCCCCGTCGTCATCACCGACGAGGACCACTGGTCGGGCTTCCGTCCCGACAAGATCGACGAACTCGCCTCGCGTCTCGCGTAGTTCGACGAACATCAGCCGAGGTGGCCCATGCAGACCGCGGTAGCAGCACACCGTGCGGTCGGGGCTGCCTCGACGGTGCCCCTGATCGTCTACTTCTCCAGCGTCTCCGGCAACACGGCCCGCTTCATCGAGAAGCTCGGGCTGAGGGCGCAGCGGATCCCGCTGCACGCCGGTGATCCACCCCTGGAGGTGGACGAGCCCTACGTCCTCGTGACGCCGACCTACGGCGGAGGCCAGGGTCGCGGTGAGGAGAAGGGCGCCGTTCCCAAACAGGTGATCCGGTTCCTCAACGACGAGCGCAATCGGCGCCTCATCCGCGGAGTGATCTCCGCCGGCAACACCAACTTCGGCGAGCACTTCGGTCTCGCCGGCGACATCATCAGCCGCAAGTGCCACGTGCCGCACTTGTACCGGCTAGAACTTTTCGGCACGTCAGAGGATGTCGAGCGCGTGAGCGCAGGACTGGAGCGATGGTGGAAGCAGCACTGACGGAGAAGACCTTCAAGGACGACCCGCGTTTCGACGGCATGGACTACCACGCCCTCAACGCGATGCTCAACCTGTACGGCCCGGACGGGAAGATCCAGTTCGACGCCGACAAGCGGGCCGCGCGGGAGTACTTCCTGCAGCACGTCAACCAGAACACGGTCTTCTTCCACTCCCTCAAGGAGCGTCTGGAGTACCTCGTCGAGAAGGAGTACTACGAGCCCGAGGTGCTCGAGAAGTACTCGTTCGACTTCATCCAGCGTCTCAACGACCGCGCGTACGCCAAGAAGTTCCGCTTCGAGACGTTCCTCGGCGCCTTCAAGTACTACACGAGCTACACGCTCAAGACCTTCGACGGCAAGCGCTACCTCGAGCGCTTCGAGGACCGCGTCGTGATGACCGCCCTGGGTCTGGCCGACGGCGATGAGAAGCTCGCCGAGGACCTGGTCGACGAGATCCTCGCTGGCCGCTTCCAGCCGGCCACGCCGACGTTCCTCAACACCGGCAAGGCGCAGCGCGGCGAGCTCGTGTCGTGCTTCCTGCTGCGCATCGAGGACAACATGGAGTCGATCGCCCGCGGCATCAACTCGGCCCTGCAGCTGAGCAAGCGCGGCGGCGGCGTCGCCCTCCTGCTGTCGAACATCCGCGAGGCGGGCGCCCCGATCAAGCAGATCGAGAACCAGTCGTCGGGCATCATCCCCGTCATGAAGCTGCTCGAAGACAGCTTCAGCTACGCCAACCAGCTCGGTGCGCGTCAGGGCGCCGGCGCGGTGTACCTCAACGCGCACCACCCCGACATCATGCGGTTCCTCGACACCAAGCGCGAGAACGCCGACGAGAAGATCCGCATCAAGACGCTGTCGCTCGGCGTCGTCGTGCCGGACATCACGTTCGAGCTCGCCAAGAACGACGAGGACATGTACCTCTTCTCGCCGTACGACGTGGAGCGCGTCTACGGCGTGCCCTTCGGCGACATCTCCGTCACCGAGAAGTACCGCGAGATGGTCGACGACGCGCGCATCAAGAAGACGAAGATCAACGCGCGCGAGTTCTTCCAGACCCTCGCCGAGATCCAGTTCGAGTCGGGCTACCCGTACATCATGTTCGAGGACACGGTGAACAAGGCCAACCCGATCAAGGGCCGGATCAACATGTCCAACCTGTGCTCGGAGATCCTCCAGGTCAACACGCCGACCACCTACAACGAGGACCTCTCCTACGCCCAGATCGGCAAGGACATCTCGTGCAACCTGGGCTCGATGAACATCGCGCTCGCCATGGACGGCAAGGACCTCGCGCGCACGGTCGAGACGAGCATCCGCGCCCTCACCGCGGTGAGCGACCAGAGCCACATCCGCTCGGTCCGCTCGATCGAGGACGGCAACGACCGCTCGCACGCGATCGGCCTCGGCCAGATGAACCTGCACGGGTACCTGGCCCGTGAGCACGTCCACTACGGCTCGGAGGAGGGCCTGGACTTCACGAACATCTACTTCTACACGGTGCTGTTCCACGCGCTGCGCGCGTCGAACCTCATCGCGATCGAGCGCGGTCAGGCCTTCGACGGCTTCTCGGAGTCGAAGTACGCGACCGGCGAGTTCTTCGACAAGTACATCGACCAGGTGTGGGAGCCGAAGACCGAGAAGGTCAAGGAGATGTTCGCGGGGATCCCGATCCCGACGCAGGAGGACTGGAAGGCGCTCAAGGCGAGCATCCAGGAGCACGGCATCTACAACCAGAACCTGCAGGCCGTCCCGCCGACCGGCTCGATCTCGTACATCAACAACTCGACGAGCTCGATCCACCCGATCGCGTCGAAGATCGAGATCCGCAAGGAAGGCAAGCTCGGCCGCGTCTACTACCCGGCGCCGTTCATGACGAACGACAACCTCGAGTACTACGAGGACGCGTACGAGATCGGCTACGAGAAGGTCATCGACACGTACGCCGCCGCGACCCAGCACGTCGACCAGGGCCTGTCGCTCACGCTGTTCTTCAAGGACACCGCGACCACGCGCGACATCAACCGCGCCCAGATCTACGCCTGGAAGAAGGGCATCAAGACGATCTACTACATCCGCCTGCGGCAGATGGCGCTCGAGGGCACGGACATGTCCGAGTGCGTCAGCTGCATGCTGTGATGCGCTGATCAGGAAATCTGCAGAGGAAAGACGATGGCTGAGAAGCTGCAACTGCTGGATCACGTCCAGGCGATCAACTGGAACCGCATCCAGGACGACAAGGACCTCGAGGTGTGGAACCGCCTCACGGGGAACTTCTGGCTGCCCGAGAAGGTGCCGCTGTCCAACGACATCCAGTCGTGGAACACGCTCACCCCCGAGGAGCAGACCCTCACGATGCGTGTGTTCACGGGGCTGACCCTGCTCGACACGATCCAGGGCACGGTGGGCGCGGTGTCGCTCATCCCCGATGCGGTCACCCCGCACGAGGAGGCCGTCTACACGAACATCGCGTTCATGGAGTCGGTGCACGCCAAGAGCTACTCGTCGATCTTCTCGACGCTGTGCTCGACGAAGGAGATCGATGAGGCGTTCCGCTGGTCGGTCGAGAACGAGAACCTGCAGCGCAAGGCGCAGATCGTCATGGAGTACTACCGCGGCGACGAGCCCCTCAAGCGCAAGGTCGCCTCGACCCTCCTGGAGAGCTTCCTCTTCTACTCGGGCTTCTACCTGCCGATGCACTGGTCGTCGCGTGCGAAGCTCACCAACACGGCCGACCTCATCCGCCTCATCATCCGCGACGAGGCCGTGCACGGCTACTACATCGGCTACAAGTTCCAGAAGGGTCTCGAGCAGGTCGACCAGGCCAAGCGCGACGACCTGAAGGACTACACGTTCTCGCTGCTGTACGAGCTCTACGACAACGAGGTGCAGTATACGCAGGACCTCTACGACGCCGTCGGTCTCACCGAGGATGTCAAGAAGTTCCTGCACTACAACGCCAACAAGGCCCTCATGAACCTGGGCTACGAGGCGATGTTCCCGTCGTCGGTCACGAACGTGAACCCCGCCATCCTGTCGGCGCTCTCGCCGAACGCGGACGAGAACCACGACTTCTTCTCGGGGTCGGGCTCCTCGTACGTCATCGGCAAGGCCGTCGCCACCGAGGACGAGGACTGGGACTTCTAAGCCCCTGTGTGCGGCGTCACAGCAGTTGGCTCTTCTGCACAGTGAAGTCGGCACGTGTCAAATTAGTTGGCACAGATCACACAGTTGGCACATGAAACGACTGGGCTCGCGTCGACCGGTTCCACAGGAGCGATCCTGTGGCTAACCGGCGACGCGAGACGCCGGCGGAGCTGACGGAGTCGTGGCCCGACGCGCCCTCGCCCGATCCGGCGGGGGAGCGGGCGCGGCAGTTCGCCTCTGAACCTCCGTTCCGCGATCGGTGATCGGAGCGTGCGCTCAGTCGCTGGCGCTGCCGGGATAGCCGAAGGCACCATCCGCCACGTGTTGTCGGGACAGGCGTGGCCGGATCTGCACACCGTGTCCCGGCTGGAAGAGACGCTTGGGCGACGCCTGTACCGAGGGTGACGCTACCTCATCTCCATCCGGGACCAGAGCGACGGCGAGCTTCCAAAGCGCCATCTTCGCGTAGGTGGCGTGCGCTGGGGATCCTCAAACGGGCACCGAACGGAAGCGGGGCCGGTTCGTGCGATCGCTCCTTCAACGGAACGCGGTGAGCATCCCAAGCGCGAGCGTGGCGAGCATCGCGAACGGGCTGAGCATAGGGGCAAGCGCCCACCCGAGGCGGCGGCTGCGAGCAGGGGCGACAGAGGTGCGGAGTTGCGCGAATGCGACGAGATCGGGTTCGGGAATGGCGGGACTGCCCCACGTTGCCGGCGCTCCCACCAGATGGCTCAACTCGGCGACGTCACCGGCCGTGAGAACCGCAGGTCGGTTGTGCAGCCACTGAGGCAAATGCGCGGCGCTCACGACGATGACGCGTGCCGGTCGTTCTCGGATTGTGAGTCTGCGAGCGGCGACGATCGCGATCACAGGGGTGACATCGACTGAGTGCCGTGCCGCCTGCGCGAGGAGCTTCGCGACGCGGCGCGCTTCATACTCCGCGTTCCGGAGGTGATCGGTGGGGTGCCCATTGACCATCAACCTTCGGGACCGAGGACCTCGACGGGCGCGGCGTCGCGACGACCGACGACGACGGCGCCTACCGGTTCCGTGTCCGGCCGCTGCACTACGACGAAGGGCAGCCGGAGTTCCTGCAGCCGCGTCACTACCGCGTGACCGCGCAGCGCGGGGCGTGGCAGGAGTGGTCGCCGGAGCGCGTCGGGGACGATCCGCTCATCGACAGCGACATGTCCGCGCCCGCCGCCGAGTACGGGACCGCCCACACCGGCGTGAGCCGAGAGTTCCGGATCGTGGACGCGGAGGACGACCGCGCCGACGTCACCACCGTGCGCGACGACATCCACATGGACATGGGGCTGCGCAGCCACGCCGAGACGGTCTCGATCGGCGGAACGGTCTGGGAGGACACGACCGAGGACGGTGCCATCCGGCGCGGCGAGGCCCCGCTCGCGGGCCGCACCGTGACACTGTGGGAGCGCGTCGGAGGCCGGTGGGTCCTCGCGAAGGACGCCACCGGGACCTCGACGGCCGTGACGGATGCGCGCGGGGGCTACACGTTCACCGTGCTGCCCGCCCGCTACGACGAGACCGCCGCCGACTACCTCGAGCCCCGCGTCTACCGCACGACGGTGGAGCTGCCGCAGGGGTACCGGCTCAGCGCGGGCGTCGAGACGGCGGGCGTCCTCCGTGACGGCCAGGCGATCTCGCTGACCGCCGACATCGTGACGGTCGACGCCGACGGACGGGTGCTCGTGGCCGACTCCCGCGACGACAGGACGCTGGACTTCGGCTTCGTGCCGGTCCCGCTCGCGATCACGGGCGGCGCGCTGCCGATCGCGGCGATCACGGTCGTCGCCGTCCTCCTCGCCGCCGGACTGGTGCTCCTGGCGATCCACCGCCGGCGCACACGACGGGGCCGGACGACATGACGACACGGAAGGAGCTGCGGATGGCGGCTGAGGATCAGGGGATCATGGCTCCGCGCCGGCGGGCGCGGGCGCTGAGGCTCGGAGCCGGGGCGGCGGCGCTGGCCGTCGTGATCGCGGTGGCGGTGGCGCTCATGTGGCCGCGCCCCACGGATGTCCGCGTCGTCGCGGTCACCGGCGCCCAGTACACGACGAACATCGAGGTGCGCGAGGAGGCCGGCTACGTGTACGCGTACCTGCCCGTCAACGCCGACGTCGACGACGTCGTGCTCGAGGCCGACGATCCGGAGGACACCCGGACGATCCGCGCCTTCCTCGACGGTCTCGACACGTTCATCCCGGGCGAGCACATCATCGATCTGAAGGACGCCCACCTGCACGTGATCGTCGACGGGATCCCGGAGGAGGAGTGACCGGACGCGCCCGGCAGGTCCTGCCCGCTCCGCCGATCACTAGCATGTAACGCATGCCCGAACGCCCGCCCTTCAGCCCCGTCATCGCACTCCTGACGGTCTCGAGCGTGTGGGACGCGCGTCTCGGCTCGGCGCTCAAGGACGTCGGGCTGACCACGCGCAAGTACGGGCTGCTCGCGCACATCCAGGCGACACCGGGCATCTCCTTCTCCGAGTTGGCGCGGCGCTCGCAGATCACCGTGCAGACTGCCCACACCGCGGTGCGATCCCTCGTCGACGACGGCTTCGCGTCGGATGCGACAGCGCACGCCGGCGCGGCGTCCGACCTCCGCCTCACGGACAAGGGCATCCGGGCGCTGGCCGCCGCAGATCAGCTGCTCGCCCAGCTCGACGCCGACTTCTCCGGCGGCGCGCCGGTCCTGACGTCGGCGCTGCGCGGACTGCACGAGGAGCCGTTCGGCGTCGACGAGGCGTAGGCGCCCCGGCTCCCACCGACCCGCGACGGGACGCACCCCGGCCGCGGGCTCAGTCGACGGTGGTCGCCGCGTGCCGGCGCGCGAGACCGTCCAGCAGCAGGTCGAGGGCGAATTCGAACTCGGTCTGGTCGTCGCACCAGCCCAGCGTGCTGTCCGGATCGTCGTGCGCCACGTCGGCGAGCATCGCCGTGATGTGGGGCGTGAGGGCGAGCAGCTCCATCATGTTCGCCTCGGCATCCGGCCCTCCGTCGCCGTCCATGCGCAGCTCGTTCGAGAACCCGTACATGCGGCTGCCGAGCGCGTGCGTCGCGTGATGGATGAGGTCGTGCGAGAGACCGCCGGCGCGCATGACGGCGACGATGCTGTCGGTGAAGCGTGCGAGTGCCGGCCCGAGGGTGGCGCGCGACTCCATCACGGTGGGCAGCCACGGATGCCGCAGCATCACCCGTCGCGCCGCGAGGATCCGGGTGCGCAGCTCGCCCTGCCAGTCCTCCGCCGCGGCATCGGCATCGACCGGTCCGGCCTCGGCCTCCACCTCGAGGAACCCGCGCTCGACGACTCCGTCGAGGATCGCGTTCTTGTTGGGCAGGTGGTGGTAGAGCGACATCGCCTCGACACCGAGGGAGTCCGCCAGGCGCCGCATCGTGAGGGCCGACAGCCCCTCGCGGTCGGCCAGTTCGACCGCGGCCTCGAGGACGCGCTCGCGCGTCAGCGGCCGTCGCTCCGCGGTGTCCGAGGATGCCATTCCCACCTCCCGTATTCACCGTACCGCCGAAGAACCTCTGGACAGGCGAGGTCGGGACCGCTACCTTACGTCGTAAGACTTACATCGTAAGGAGACTCCGATGATGCAGACCGCTCCCGCTCCCGCCCGGACGACGACCCGCGCGGCCGTCGTGGACCGCTTCGGCGGACCCGATGTCGTGCGCCTGGCCGACATCCCCCTTCCGGTACCAGGGGCGGGGGAGGTGCTCGTGCGCGTGCGCGCCTTCGGCGTCAGCATCGGCGATCACCGCATCCGCGCGCGGGACCTGCCGCGCGGCTTCGGGTTCGTCGCGCCGTTCATGATCGGGTTCTCCCGTCCGCGCCACCGCGTCCTGGGCGACAGCGCCGCGGGCGTCGTCGAAGCAGTCGGCCCCGAGGTGGCCGAGTGGAAGCCGGGCGACGAGGTCGTCATCCAGACGGGCATGAACGGGCTCGGCTGCCACGCCCGCCACGTCGTCGCGAAGGGCGCCGCGATCGCGCGCAAGCCTGCGGCGCTGAGCTTCGAGGATGCCGCGGCGCTGCCGTTCGGTGGCTACACCGCCCTGTCGTTCCTCGACCGCGTCGCCCTCGGACCGGGCGTCGAGGTCCTCGTCAACGGCGCCACGGGGGCGGTCGGGTCGCTCATGATCCAGCTGGCGGCCCGTGCGGGCGCGCGCGTCACGGCGTTGTGCAGCGGCTCAGGCGCCGAGCTCGCGCGCTCGCTCGGCGCCGCGCACGTCATCGACTACACGACGGACGATTTCGCCGCGGGACCCGAGCGCTACGACGTCGTCGTCGACTGCGTCGGCAACGCCGGGTTCGCCCGCTCGCGGGCCGTCCTCACGCCGGGTGGCACGCTCCTGCTCGTCGTGGCCGACGTCCCCGGGATCGTCGGCGCCCGGCGTGCCTCGAAGCGCCTGGGCGGTCTCGTCACCGCGTTCGGCACGTCGCTGCCCGGTCGCCAGGCCCTGCAGCAGCTCCTCGACGCGGCCGAGCGGGGGGAGATCCGCGCCGTCGTGGACAGCGTCTTCGAGTTCGACGACGTCGTCGAGGCGCACCGCCGCGTCGACACCGGCCGCAAGCGCGGCAACGTCATCGTCCGCGTCCCGTAGCGGTTGCGGCCCGTCGCCGGTCCGCAACTCCTCCACTCCGACCCTCGTCGCCGGCCCCCGCCGCGCCGTTTCGCGCCTGTCGGTGCGGCGCGGACCGGAATGGAGGAGTTGCGTACGGTCGTCCAGGGCGACCACAGGTACGTTCAGTTATGCTGAAGGTGTGTTCCGTCGACCCCTGAACCTCTTCCGCACCCTCGCCGTCGCCGAGGCGATCACCTGGACGCTGCTGATCTCGGCGCTCATCGCGCGCGCCCTCGGCGCCGCCCCGCTGCTCGTGTCGATCGCCGGACTCATCCACGGATTCGTGTTCCTCAGCTACGGGGCC
>Ga0180222_1003381_pt1 | contig 10376 bp, 14 predicted proteins | sample eDN5th37CKraftOP_FD_151336 | JGI IMG/M metagenome (GOLD analysis project Ga0180222, IMG submission 151336) | Enriched Organic Plus compost microbial communities from Emeryville, California, USA - eDNA 5th pass 37_C Kraft OP (version 2) (version 2) ... | reverse complement strand
AGACGAAATATTCACTGTGCGGATCGAAATGTCCACTTGGTCCAAACGGCAACGTTGCCCCAATTGAGTAGCTAACAGGAATCCCCAGTTGTTTGAGCACCCAAACCATCATGGCTGTCGTTGTCGTTTTGCCATGTGTTCCCGTCACACCAATAAGTTTTAAGTTTTTTTCTTCAATGATATGCTTCAACAATTCATCGCGCTTCGATGTGCGGATACCAAGCGCACGGGCAGCAACGAGTTCGGGATGCTCGTCGATAATGCCTGCGGTGTAGACAAACCAATCAACCGGATTATTAGCATGCACTTTACGTAAATTGTCGCCGGATTGGTCGTAGCTTATCGATATACCCAGGTCTTCAAGATGCTTGGTCATCAAACCAGTATTTTTATCGGAACCTTGCACATGGTAACCAGCGTCATAGGCAATTTCCGCAAGCGGTCCGATACCGACACCGCCGATACCGCAAAAGTATATATTCATGACAATAACCAGTATACGTGAATCTGATCCATGCAGCTAGCGTGCTATACTGTAAGTATCTCATAGAGGTGGGATTCTCGTGACAGATAGACAAAGCATAAAACGGGGTATCAGGCGTCTACAGTATGTCAAAACATGGCAGCTGGTCGTATTGCTTGTGTTGTTTGGTTTTTTGGCGGCAACGTTTTTGCGCCTGAACAATATCGGCATGGTTCAGCGACGCGACGCTGTACTTGAGGCCGATCGTCACGGCGATCCAGAACAGATCAAGAGCAGGTTGTTCGATTTGCAGCGATACGTCACGTCGCATATGAATACAAACATGGGCACGATCTATCTCGAGAATCAATACAATCGCGATAGTCAACAGATTATCAACAATGCTGGCGGTGGTAGTAATCCGAACGGTAATATTTATAAAAAAGCCCAAGATGTTTGTGCGCCACGTTTTACGAGCTATTCGCAGGCATATTTGCAATGCACCATCGATTATCTAGAGCGATATGGTCCGGCCGATGAGATCAAGTCTACTGTAAAACTACCGAAAGCATCAGCTTATAGCCACAGCTTTGTGTCACCTATATGGTCACCAGATTTCGCCGGATGGACGGTACTCATCTGTTTATTTATCGTTTTTATGATTGTCGCCAGATTCATAGGACTGGTGGTTCTCAAACTGATACTAAAAATCCATAACAGATAGCTAAGGTGTTGACAGGGAGCGCACGACCCTGTAATCTAACCACTGTATAGCAATAAAGGAGGTATAAGACCAATGGCTTACAAGCACACAAACTCTAAGGGTGTGACCTACTACCTGCACAAGACAACTGTTACCTTGCGCGGCGGCAAACCACAGACTATTTACTTCTTTGCAAAGGTAGAAAAGAACGACAAGGGTGAACCAGCAGATCTTCCTGAGGATCGCGTTGTTAAAGAGAATCCACGCAACGGTTTCTTGACCATCTCAAAGAAGAAATAATAGCAATTAGTATACACTTCGCAAACCACCCCCGTAAAATAGGGGTGGTTTGCTTTTGTCCACGGTGGAAATAGTGTGGAAAACTACTTGAAGCATAAACGGTAATAAGCTACCATAAAATCAAACAAACAGGTGCCATAATTCCGCGGGGCAATGTCCCCGCGGAGTTTTATTTGAAAAATTATAGTGTTTATGCTATAATATAAATATGACTGAAAGATACGAATCATCCGAACAGCATCCTCGATTTGACGATGTGGCAGAGGAGTATGAATCGGTTTGGGAAGAAACCGGTAGTCATGCTTCATTTAACATTGATGAACTTACGGATGAATCTGTTATCGCGCTATACAACCAAGGACTCGGAGGTTCGGAAGTCGCCAGGCGTGCCAAGCGTTTGGCGGACGTAGCTGCTCTCGACGCGAGCCTAGGTTTTCCTGAAGGTGCGCCGCCCCTAAAAACCACCCAAGAAAAAATCGCTGCGAAAAAAGCGGCGATCGAAAGGGTGGAAGCAAGCATTAGCCAGTTGCAAACCGAAATCACCGAAAAACGTGCATCTTTGCAGAATTATGAAACGGCACGACTCGTTGCAAAGTTGCATGAGCGCCAAGCAAAATTGAAGCAATTAAATGACGAGTTGAATGTGCTCGAGTCTCAGTAAATATTAGATTGAGTTCTGAACATATCCAGTGCTTCAATGGCTGCAGCCTCGAAGCCGTTTTCCCACTTTTCGACACCTTCGTCTTCTAGCGATGCAACCATGTATTCCGATAAATTCAGAAGATTGATCGTGCATCGTCCACTGCTGATAGCCCGATCTGCCTGCGTCAATATTTCTCTCAGGCACCATTCAGTGGCACTCAGATTATTAATATCCGGCGGAGTTTGCATACGCTCCAGCAGCTTAGCGAGTGTGCCTTGGATTTTTGCGTGAGCAGTGACCGGTATGGCAACTTCGCCGAGTTCATATCGTTCTTCGCCAGGTATCGGCTCGCCATTGCCTATAGTGGGCAGTTCTTCGGCGTGAAAAGCATCGATCAATGCGAGCAAACGTAGCTGAGCTGGTGAAAGTTCCGATACGGTCAGTTCGTCTTTTTTGATGGCATTTTCATACCAATCCGACTCGTCTTGATGCAAGGGTAGCGGATCATAGTCGTTTCTAAGTTTTTTCGCGTTTTCAAACATAGTCGAAGTCCATCATAACAGATACCGCCATATTTATACAATACAGTTGACTGTATACATATAATATTATTTTATACTGAGCGGTGTTTTAGTGATTGGTTTTCTCTGGCAATCGTCCACCGTATGGCATAGCGCCGTATCCTGTTAACGGGCTCGGATTTGAATTTGTGCTTGTACTAGTAGAGGAGGTACTTTGTTTGTTGAATGTCGTCATGAGGCGTAAGAGCGCGCTGCCACTTGCAACCGCAACGGCACCGATCGCGACGTGTTTTAGAAAGTCTTTGCGACTCATTTTTTTGTTGATAAAATCGCTGAGTTGCATGTTCATTTTACTTCTCTTAAAAGTTTCAGTTTAAAAAGCAACTGTGTTTAATGTTAATATACGCTTATGCTATTGACAATAGTTATTGGGACAGACAATGGAAGGATCAGCAAGGGACGTATATAACTGTACGAATAGTGTAGACAATGCATACGGTGGTGGTACCTATGGTACTTGCGTGAACGAAATACCCGAATCGAGTGAACAGGGAAGGAATGTAGATACAAATACAAATACAAATACGAATACGAATACGAATACGAATACCGACACCAGTACGGGCGGCAATACCAACACAAGCACTAATTCCAATACATATAGTGGTATCACGACGGCTACCGGTACTGAAACAAACACCAGTACGGATGCTCTCGGGTCATTTATGGCGAATCCTATAGTGACTGTAGGATCGATTCTGATTCTACTAATATTCATCGTGTGGCTCGTCAAGGTACTTGTGTTTCTCATCGCCCGAAAACGATCAAAACGAAACGAGACTTCTTAAAAGAAGTCTCGTTCTTTTGAATCTACCTTGGTGGGGGCGGTAGGAATCGAACCTACTACCAAGCGGTTATGAGCCGCCTGCTCTAACCGATGAGCTACGCCCCCAGGCTTTTAACATTTTATCATTAAATGTGCTTATTACGATACAATATAAAAGTCAATGCAAAACAGAAACATCCGTCGAATTATATACCGCATTCAACATAGTTATCTAACTATGAACAATATGGTTCTTGCGGCTGCATTGATTATTGCGGGCAGCTTGACCATTGCATCGGTCCGGGCGGTAGAGCGTAACTATCAATTGCAACGTGTTATCGACGGCAAAATACGTCAGTTGCATTTGGCAGAATTACAGGTCGACACATTGCAATATGAACAGCGCTATTATCAGAGCGAAGAATATCAGACACTTGAGCTCAAGCGCCGACTGGGTATGGCTCTGCCGGGCGAAAAAGTACTGATTCTCCCACCTAATTCAGAACGCGCCAAAGCCATAGACGAAGGTGCTGTATCGACAGTCTCAATTAATCCGATCAAACAGCCGCCGTTTCAGCAATGGATGGACTTTTTGTTCGGAGACAAACCAGAACCGGAATCATAAACACTTGTCAAAATATAGCTAAAGTGATAACATAATAAACACAATGCCGCGGGGTGGAGCAGTCTGGTCAGCTCGGTTGGCTCATAACCAACAGGTCGCAGGTTCAAATCCTGCCCCCGCAACCAAGGAAAGAGCCCGTCCGTAAGGATGGGTTTTTTCCTTGGCGAAACTACTATTGCTTGCCTTTATACTGGTATGAAACGATAATCAATCCATATTAACGCGTGGGTCAACTTCGCAAACAAGTGAACGGAAGGAGCGGTTATGTCGGCAGAGTCATTTTCTTCGGAAGAGATGAGCGGTTTTACTGATCAACTCGAGACGGCAATTGCTATGGCCGTGCGCGAAACAGAAAACTTGAAGATAGCAAAACGAATAGGCGCCGCTTTGTTCGGTGAAGTTTACCAGCCGATGACACAGGAAGAGGAGCGGGCACTTGTGGATCAACGAACAGCCATCAATCTCAGCTACATACAAGGCAATGTTGTTTCGGCAGAAGACAAAATCATCGCAAATGACGATGCTGGAAGGGCGAGAAAATCGGCTTTGATACGTGAGCTATTGGAAGCATCCGGTAAGGATGATGCGTACTTCGCCAAGATGTTTGCGGAACGTTATGCAATTGCTCAAGCATTAGCTGAAGAACTTGACGTGCCATTGTCACAGATTTATGCGAATGACAAAACGTATAATGAGGCATATCGGCGTTGGCAGACACCTGATGAATACATGCAAGAAGCGGCCGAAGTCGTTTCGCATATTACAGGAGATATCATGCAGGCGGCTTTGGCGCGTCATATTGAGCGGTTTATCCCACCGGAGCAACTGGAAGATCTCACTTCAGAGGAACTCGATGAAATTGCAATGAAACTACAGCTTAATTCTGAATTTGCGTCGATCTTGAAGCAGGCCGCAGAGGCACAAGCAGAAGCGTACCGGCAAACTGTGATGTACCAATTTCTCAAAATTTATGGCATACAAGCACTGATTGATCTCGATGAGAATCTGCGTGATGTCGTGGCGCCAAAAAAACCATGGGTGCGCGAAGTCTTTGCTGAATTTATTGACGAATAAGAATGAGGCCCGCCGCCCGTACATATGAACGTACGGATGGCGGGCCTCGACGGATGCGTCAACTGGCAGCACGAGTGACAAAAGCGAGTGCAGACGGATGTTCCGCATCCTTGTGTGTCGCGATAATCTTCTTGACCTGGCGCACGACGCTACGCTTGGTGCAACGTTCGCGGATCTGGATCTCCATTACCCGTATCAGATACTTCCTCTCTACCAATCGTGAACCACAACACGTCTAAAACCAAACGGACGCTCGGCAATAGGGGGGTATTATATAAGTTTGTGCAGATATCGTCAAAAAGGTGTATTATGAAAGCTCAACGTAATTTTTCTTGAAAGCGAGGAAAAATATGCTCGATGACACTCATCGGTTTTTGGACCTGGCAGCGGAGCGCCTAGGTCTGGACGCAGATGTCCGGAAGTCACTAAAACAGGCGGATGCGGAGCATGTTTTTCAGATAGAGCTAGAAAATGGCAAAGCATTTCAGGCATATCGTGTACAACATAACAACGCAAGAGGGCCGTACAAAGGTGGTATACGCTACCATCAAAACGTAACGCTCGATGAAGTCAGAACGCTTGCGACATTGATGAGTCTCAAGACGGCAGCGGTCGGTTTGCCGCTTGGTGGCGGCAAGGGTGGAGTTGCAGTCAATCCGCGCGAATTAACCGCGGAGGAGCTGGAAGAACTGACGCGTAAGTATGTGCGCGCTTTGCATCAGCATATCGGTCCAGATAAAGACGTCCCGGCACCCGATGTCAACACAGATGCGCGGATCATCGACTGGATGGTGCATGAATACGAAGAGCTGACCGGCGACACATCACATGCCAGCTTCACTGGAAAAAGCATTGAAAAGGGAGGTAGTCTCGGACGAGATGCAGCAACGGGCAGGGGAGGTGTACTGGCGTTGACCGAGTGGCTGACTCTCGAAGGAAACGGCGATCGTCCACTCACCTACGCCGTTCAGGGATTTGGCAATGTCGGTTCATTCTTTGCTGCGACAACTCAAGAGATGCAACCAGATTGGATACTTGTGGCTGCCAGTGATTCCGAAGCTGCGGTGTACGATCCCAAAGGTCTCGATGTCGACGCGCTCCAAGCATATAAAGCCGATCGCGGGCGGTTCAAAAATTACGACAAAGCGCAAACCATCACCAATGAAGACTTGCTCGCGTTAGATGTAGATGTATTGGTTCTCGCAGGACTCGAAGATGCCGTGAATGAGCAAAATATGAAATCAATCAAAGCAAAATATTTGGTTGAGATGGCTAATAGTCCGATTACATATAAGGCGCACGAGTATCTGGAGGGTAAAAGACACGTGATCTTACCGGATATTATCGCCAACGCGGGCGGTGTGATTGTGAGCTACCTGGAATGGGTCCAAAACCGAGCGGGCGAGAAATGGAGCAAAGAAAAGGTCAATCAGCGACTAGCAAAATATATGAAATCAGCAACCAATGACCTGTATGATTATGTCACTGAAAATCACGGTGTCGCGATGAAAGAAGCTGGTTTTGTATTGGCACTCAAAAAATTGTACGAAAAATAATTAGTTAACATGTTAACTAATTTTGCTTGCTGCGACTCGGATGGCTTCGGCCCATGTCAAGAATGCATGTGGCGTTGTGGCAATTTGATCTGCAGTCATACCATATTTGATTGCCAAGGCCAATTCATGGATTGACTCGCCCGCTTCTGGAGCCATGATTGTCGCGCCGAGCAATACGCCTTTTTTGTTGGTAATTAGTTTTACGAAACCGTTTTTGAAATCACTGACATTGCTGCGAGCAAGAACGGTGAGAGGTGTAATCGATTTTTTGATATTCAAATCACGACGCAAACAATCATCCTCGTTTAGTCCGACGGTAGCGATAGCTGGATAGGTGAAAATAACATGCGGTGTTGCAGAATAATCGGGTGAGAGGTGGGCTCGTTTCGAAAGAATGTTATGCGCAGCGACACGACTTTGTAAAAGCGCGGTATGTGTGTGTCCGGTAATATCGCCAAGTACGTCGCCAGCGGCGTAGATGTGTTTGGCTGTGGTTTGCAAATAATGATTTACCTCGATACCCTTTTCGGTGTAATCGACTCCGGCATTTTCTAGGCCAAGGTCGACATTTGGCTTGCGTCCGGCGCAAACGAGGACTTGATCGACACGAACAGTTCTCTCATGACCGCCACGGTTGTATGTGACTCGGTAGGCGATATTTTCTTTTTCGATTTGGACAGTACGAGTTTGGGTAAGTATTTGCACGCCCTTTTGTTTGTGTAGTAGATTTGCAAGCAACTCCCCCGCCTCGCTTTCATAATCCGGCAGCAGGCGAGATGCAATTTCGGCAATGGTAACCTTGACGCCGAGGGTTGCCATGAGCTGGGCGAGTTCGACACCTGTTGTGCCGCCGCCGATGATATAGAGAGATTTTGGTAACCTAGGCTGGCTGAGCAGATCGCGCGGCGTGAGAGGTGGGTGAGATTCAATGCCTTGGATTTGAGGGATTTTCCATTCGGCTCCAGTCGCGACGAGGAATGAAGCAGCCGAATAATGATGACGATTGACGTTAATCTCATGCGGCGATAAGAAGTGTGCCGTGCCGTGCAGGGTCGTAATACCTTGATCTTCATAGTAGGCACGATTGCCGCCAGCACCAGTGCGTTTGACAGCTAGGTCTTTCCAGTTGAGAAGGCTAGGGTAGTTGTATCCTACTGTGCTGGTTCTCAGCCCGAAACGTGAGCCTGCGCGTGCCTGATCGTACAAATGAGCGGCTTGGAGGAGAGATTGGATAGGAACATCACCCCAGTTTGGACTGGCGCCTCCAAATGTATCGGCTTCAACGATGGCGACACGTTTACCTTCGTGAGCGGCGAGAGTGGCAGCCGCGCTTCCCCCTGCTCCGCTACCAATAACTATCAGATCGAAGTCAAATTTATGTTTTCTTGCCATTACAAAATTCTCCTTTGATGCAAGTAATAATATGCAGCGTCGGGATGGTATCTATCCAGGTGAAATGCAACGACCCGCCGGATGTCATGACTAGTGACGGCCGGTTTGGTGGCGACCCATAGGGTAACTAGGTGAGTGACACGCTTGGCAGCGGACTCTGCTTCGCCTTCGGGGGTGCGGACACTAAGGCATGCACGATGAATGCTACGCTGCAGTTTATCGGGGTTGAAAGCTTCTTTCTTTCGTTTGCCAGAGCGTTTGACGACATCGACAGCCAGTCCCATTACATCCTCCCCAGAGCACTTGCAACGATAATAAATTCAGAATAAATATATACGCCGAGAATGAGCAGCCCGCCACCGGCTGCGAATTGCAGGAAATGTTTGTTTGCCTCTCGCCATTTCTGAATACGGCTGATTTTGCGACCGTTACTGATCAGCAAGCCGATTATCATCAGCGGCAGCATGGCAACGGTTGTATACATCAAAATGCCGAACAGTTGCAGTTCGGGCGATAACCGAAGCAGGATGAGGGCCGAGAGTATGATGGGCGCGAAGATGAACAAAAGCTCAGAGACGACGCTCGTCAATCCTAAACTGAAGGCTTCGGTTGCGCTGCGTGTGTGTTTAGCGCGTGATTCTAGGTGTCGGGCAAACCCTCGGGGAATCCAGAGCACAGTACCCAACTCACGACGATAGTAAAACAACCAGACAGAAATACCGACACCAACGGCTGCGCCACAACCAACAGCCCAGACCAAGAGAGGAATGTTATATGGCAATAGTGAACCGAAGAGATAGGCTGCAAATGACAACAGCAGTATGGTCATGACAATAGCACCGAATGCAAAACCGCCGATCATATTCACAAGCCGTCTACGCGCCGTTTGGCGACCCAATGCATGCCCGCTCATCAGTGTCAGCACACTGATGCTTAATTGAAAGCTCGCATGCGTCAATGCGGCCAAGAGGACGATAGAGAGGGAGATAGTTGTATCATCAGGGGTCATGTTTGTCTTTTATCGTTTTTTTCATTCTACCACAAGCGCAATAGGTAATCAAAGGTATAAATAATTTTTCAAAATGGTATTGCTTTTTTGTAAAAACTATGATATATTGAAAATGTCCAACCAACAAAAACCAAAAGGAAGTAAACATGAAAAGGGCATCAGTCAAAACAACAGTCGAACAGGCTCTGGACGCGATTACCTTGTCGAGTTGGAACAGGCAAAGGTCCACAGCTGAACTAAGAGATTTTATCAAACGACGAGAAGCAGTTGTTGCAGACGTCGAACTATAATGTAAAAATATCCGTCATCGTAAAAACTGCCGTGAGTACGACACGGCAGTTTTTAGACTCGTAATATTTGTTAATATCTGTTACAATAACATTTGCATTTGTAGAGCGGTTGACAGCGTATTCAGTAAGATTGCGACTGCAAAATATCGCCCCGCACATTATAATAATATATGTCAGACTAGGGCAGCGTAGCTCAGTTGGTTAGAGCGTAGGACTCATAAGCCTGAGGTCGCTGGTTCGATCCCAGCCGCTGCTACCAAAGAAAAATGACCACCTTTTGGTGGTCATTTTTCTTTAACTAATCTGCACTATTTTTTGCTTAATTTTGCCAAATGGCGCAGACCCAAGAGAACAAGAATAGCCATTACGCCGGCACCAACGAATGATGCGATTGAAATATAGAGCGCCAACATACCGAATGTCCAGTATGCATATCCAGCGCTCAATAGCAGGCCGCGCAAGGTTTCTCCTTGGAATAAAGCCGCTTTTTGTTCTTGCAATTTCTCGTTGCCCGGGTCTTTCATGGCTTCAGCGCTGACTTCGGCGTATGTTTTGCCATCAGCAATTTCCTTGAGGTGTACGCCTATGTAATGATCGGCGTAAACTTTGGCTTGCTCGCCATTGACGAGTTGTTGACCGGCGTATCTATTCATTTCTTCCTGTGATTCCTCGGGAAGGGCTTTTATTGCCGGGCTGTCTTTTGCTGGAAAGTATATTTTTTGCGCCGAAAGCTCTGAAGTGACCATGTTTGATGCGAACATGTGACCATACCATGTCAATATTCCGATGACAAGAAGTGCGACAGTGCTTACCATACCAAGCAGTATGAATACCTTGTCGATGGCTTTTCGTTCAGTGATTTTTGACATTAAAACCCCTTTCTTTTGCTAAAAAGCACTAGCATTATTATAAACGTTCGTCAACGAATGCCTGACTGGAAAGAGGAGATTAGCTGATTCGAACACTGACCATGC
>Ga0180222_1003377_pt1 | contig 10380 bp, 9 predicted proteins | sample eDN5th37CKraftOP_FD_151336 | JGI IMG/M metagenome (GOLD analysis project Ga0180222, IMG submission 151336) | Enriched Organic Plus compost microbial communities from Emeryville, California, USA - eDNA 5th pass 37_C Kraft OP (version 2) (version 2) ... | reverse complement strand
ATCCGCGCCGTAGACGAGGTCCCAGCTGCCCCTCGACTTCTCGCTGTCATGGTAAAACAACGTCGCGACACCGTCGGGAAGCTGCTCACTCAGAGCCTTGAGAAAATCCTCCCACGTCCTCTCCCCCAGGAGAGCCGCATAGATCAGATCCACAAGTTCTTCACTGTCCACCACCCCGCTCCATCAGGATGAAAACATGGGGCTTTGCGGGGTTGAAAGTTATCATGCCTGCTCTATTTGACCAACCGCACAATAACCAAGCGTCGCTCTGCTCTCTACTTAATCTGGACATCGAGCTTTCTTCCCGCCCGAGGAAACACCCTCGCCGCCAGGCCTCGTTGCCTCCGTTGGCACACATGGTTTCATGAACAAGGGGCCCGCGTCTCACAGCCGGCACGCGGGCACCATGGGCATCCGTAGGCGCGACTGTTAACACGTTCTAGAGCCTGCGTCTTAGCGGGGCCCCTTGCAGCCCATCGTGGGTGCATTTGCCTCTCGTAACGGCACCCGGATGAACGCGGCAACTGCCCACGAAACGCCTGCCAAACCGTGCAATGTGAGGGATAGTATAACCGCGTCAACAATCCTTCACGGATTAACGGTATATTCACTATGGCCCTTGCGAAGGCCGCCGAGCGGGGCTGTGGATTAACCTTCCCTCAATTCTTGAGAGCCTATCCGTTGCACATGCAATTGTTACCCGTAACGACAATTGCTTCTGACGCATGATGCGTCTTTGATGTCCGCATGACGCGAGTTTCTCATGGACTGGTGTTACGAACTGGTGCGCGATCATGCATGTTTTTTGGACCGACTAGCTTACCCCGAGTAGCTGATCCTGAGTGCTAGCTGGACAGGCTGGCCCTTGAAGGCGGCAGCGCTTCCGGGGCAGCATGCGGGTCCGGCGACAGGTTTTCCTCCTCAATCTTCTTTCCAACGGAAGGACAGCGTCTTCGCGCGCGTCCAACGAGTATTCCCATGCAGGAACATGACACGGTGGCGGGATCTCCCGCCGCGGCGGCGGAGCTTGCCCCACCGCTGACGATCCGGCAGGCCCGCGACATCGCGGACGCGATTTCAGCTGCGCTGGAGACGAACGAGGCGGTCTCGCTCGTCCTTCCCGATGAAGGCCCGTTCGACCTTGCCTTCGTGCAGGTGATCGAGGCGGCCAGGCTCGAGGCGGCAGCACGCGGCAAGCGCTTGTTACTCGCGGCCCCCGCGTCCGGCGATCTTCTTCAACTGCTCGAGCGTTCCGGCTTTGCCGCCTCGCTTGCCACTTCAACCTTCTGGACAGGAAACGGAGTTCTTCGATGAGCGCCCACATTCTGACGGTCGACGATTCCGCAAGCGTGCGCATGACGACGAAGATTGCGCTCACCAATGCGGGCTACCAGGTCACCGAAGCCGTCGACGGACTTGACGGCCTCAACAAGGCCAAGTCCGCCTCGTTTGACCTGATCGTCACCGACCTCAACATGCCCAACATGAACGGGCTCGAGATGATCGAGGCACTGCGCCAGTCGGCCGATCATACCGGCCTGCCGATCATTTTTCTCACCACCGAATCTGACGGCGACATGAAGGCGCGCGCCAAGGCCGCCGGTGCGACCGGCTGGATGACCAAGCCGTTCGATCCCGAACAGCTGGTGAAGATCGCCCGCAAGGTACTTGGCCGATGAGCGAGATGGACCCTCTAAAACTTTTTCGCATCGAGGCGGATGAGCTGCTCGAGGCGATGGAGGCGGGTCTGCTGGATCTTGCCGGCGACCTTGAGAACATGGACCTCGTCAACTCGGTGTTCCGCAGCCTGCATACGCTGAAGGGCTCAGGCGCGATGTTCGGCTTCGACAAGCTGGCAGCCTTCACCCACCATTGCGAGACGGCGTTCGACCGTGTGCGCAAAGGTGAGGTCAGGGCCACTGACGAGCTGATCCATGCAGTGCTCGCCACCCGCGACCAGATGCGGGCGCTGATCGAGGACCCGGACGGCGACCACGACATCGCCAGCGACCTTCTGCTGGCCCAGCTGCGTGAGGCAATCGGCGAGGAAGGCAATGGCACGGCGGCGGCATCTGGTGGAGGCGCCTCGGTCCAGGCTGCTGCTCCGGCTACAGCGCCGGCAGCATCGGGCCTGACCACCTACGAGCTGCGCATTACCCTGCCGCGCGACTGCATGGCCAACGGCACCGATCCGGTTCGGCTGATCGATGAACTGCGCGAGCTAGGCGACTGCGAAGTTGCGGTGGATCTCTCCAACCTCCCGCCGCTTTCAAAGCTGCAGCCGACCGAGATGCATCTCCGCTGGAAGGTGAAGCTCACCACCTCGCAGCCGCGCAGCGCCATCGACGACGTCTTCATCTTCGTAGTCGACGACATGCAGCTCGAGGTGACGGAGACGAAGGCGGAGCCGGTACAGAACGCTGTGGCAGTGGAAGCAGCTACTGAAGCTGCGAGCACGCAGCCTCTTGCCGAAGCAGAAGCTGCGGCTGCAAACACCGCTTCCACAGCCGCTGCAACGGCTCCGGCTGAAGCCACCGCCTCCCGTCCCCGGTCTGGCGATGCGAAGCAGAAGGCAGCCGAACACGTGCGCGTGCCGGCCGAGCGTCTCGATGAGCTGATGGACCGCGTCGGCGAGCTGGTCATCGCCCAGTCGCGCCTCTCGCAGCTTGCCCATTCCAGCATCGACATCCAGCTCCGCGCCGTCTCCGAGGACATCGAGCGGCTGTCGGGGGAACTCCGCGACACCATGATGGGCCTGCGCATGGTGCCGGTGAACCAGCTGTTTGGCCGCTTCCGCCGCCTGATCCACGATCTTGCTCGCGAGACCGGCAAGAAGATCGAGCTCGTTACCGAAGGCGAGACGACCGAGGTCGACAAGACCATCATCGAGCGCCTCGCCGACCCGATGGTGCATCTGGTGCGAAACTCGGTCGACCATGGCCTGGAACTACCAGATCAGCGCATTGCCGCCGGCAAGCGCGAGGTAGGCACCATCCGGCTTGCTGCGATGCAGGCAGGCGGTGAGGTCATCATCACCATCGTCGATGACGGACGCGGTATCGACCGCGACAAGGTCCGCGCCAAAGCGGAAAGCTCAGGCCTGATCCAGAAGGATCAGCTGCTTTCTGATTGCGAGCTGTTGCAGCTGATCTTTCAACCGGGCTTTTCGACGGCAGCCTCGATCACCAGCCTGTCGGGGCGCGGGGTTGGCATGGACGTCGTCAAGAAGACAATCGATGCCCTGCGCGGCTCGATCGACATCGTTTCCCGACCCGGCGAAGGCTCGACCATTTCGCTGCGCATTCCACTGACGCTCGCCATCATCGACGGGCTGCTCGTTCGCGTCGGACCCGACCACTACGTCATCCCGCTTTCGGCGGTCGAGGAATGCCTTGAACTGTCGCTCGACGAAGATCTGCGCTCGCGCGGGCGCAGCTTCATCTCGCTGCGCGACCGCCTGGTTCCCTATCTTCGCCTGCGCGAAGTGTTCGAGACCGGCACCGCGCCGGAACTGCACCAGAAGGTGGTGGTGGTCTCGACAGGTTCCGAACGCGTGGGGCTCGTCGTCGACCAGATCATCGGCGACCACCAGACGGTGATCAAGTCGATGTCGAAGCTGCACCATGACGTTGCCGCCTTCTCCGGTGCCACCATCCTTGGCGACGGCACCGTCGCCCTCATCCTCGACATTGCCCAGTTGGTCGCTCACTGCCAGCAGCAGGAGGCGCAGCTGCGAATGGCCGTATGAGAAACTCGCTTCACACCACCAACGCCGCCGAGGCGGCGGCAAAGCTTTGGGGCGACCAGGAACTGCTCGAGGTTCTGACCTTCGACATCAATGGCGAGACCTTTGCCATTGAGGCGATCACCGTCCAGGAGATCCTCGACGTTTTGCCCGAAACGCGGGTGCCAGGGGCGAGGACCTTCCTTGCCAGCGTCATCAACTTCCGCGGCAAGGTGATCCCGCTTGCCGACATCCGCCTTGCATTTGGCATGGAGCCGACAGAGACGACCATCAACAGCCGCATCGTCGTCATCTCGCTGACGATGGGAGGTGAAGAGGTGCTCGTCGGCATCAAGACCGACCGCGTTAATGAAGTCACCGTCCTGCCGCGCGCGACCTGCGAGCCGCCGCCGTCCGTCGGCATGCGCTACCGCCCCGATTTCATTCACTGCCTCGTCAAGCGGGACGGACAGTTCATCATCTTCCCGGATCTCCCGGCAATCTTCCTAACTAACGACATCCGCGGCTGACGCCGCGAAATCAGTAATAATTCGAAGGGAACATCGTTCAAATGAAGATCAAGACGAAGCTCGCCGCGTCCTTTGCGGTGGTCCTCTTGCTGCTCGTCAGCATAGCCGCTTTAGGCATTTACAGCCTGTCCCAACTAAACAGCTCCGTCCTGGAACTCCTCAGTGGTCCGCTGTTTCGAAAAGAAATTGCGATGCAGCTCAACATCGAGCAGGCTGAACAGATCCGCGCGCAGCGCAACGCTCTCTTGGTTACAACTGCACGCGAGATAGAAGCTTACTACGAGCAGGCGGAAGCGCGCTCTGACAAAATGGACGAGCTGATCGCAACGCTGCAGGCGCAGACTCTGTCAGAGGCAGGCAAAGCTCAGGTCGACATCATCCAGCGCTTTGCGGAAGAGTTGCGAGCAGCGACAACACGTATCAAGTCGGTTCACTTGGCAGGAGACCGGGATAACGCGCTCCGCATCTCAAACACTGAACTGGCCGCGATCGGCCCGCGATTCCGCGAGGAGGCCATCAAGCTTCAGCAGCTCGGCGACAAGGTGGTCGCACTTGGGATCGCCGAAGGAGAAGCAGGCTTCAAGCGCTCCAGCACCGTGATGATTGGGGTGTCCATCTTGGCTATTGTGATTGCAGTGATAGCCGCCGGAATGCTTTCGCTGTCCGTTTCCCGTGGTCTAGCGCAGGCCTCCGAAGCAGTGAGCCGCGTTGCAAATGGCGATCTGACCAGGAAAATCGAGATTAAGCGCCGCGACGAGATTGGCCAGCTGCTGGGATATGTCAATGATATGATCGAACGCCTGCGCGGCGTCGTCGGCAACGCGTTGACGGCCTCGGCAAATGTGTCGGCAGGCAGTGTTCAACTTTCGTCTGCGTCTGAGCAGCTGAGCCAGGGCGCGACCGAGCAGGCCGCATCCGCAGAAGAGGCGTCGGCGTCGATGGAGCAGATGGCCGCTAACATCAAGCAGAATGCCGACAACGCCGCACAGACCGAGAAGATCGCGCGTCAGTCGGCTCAGGATGCCGCGAACTCCGGTGAAGCAGTCAATCGCGCGGTCGTTGCAATGCGTACCATTGCCGAGAAGATCTCGGTTGTTCAGGAGATCGCCCGCCAGACCGACCTGCTGGCTCTGAACGCCGCCGTCGAGGCTGCACGTGCCGGCGAACACGGCAAGGGTTTTGCGGTCGTTGCCTCGGAAGTTCGCAAGCTCGCTGAGCGTTCGCAGTCGGCCGCTGCCGAGATCAGCACCATGTCGACGAACACCGTTACGGCTGCTGCCGAAGCGGGCGAGATGCTTCAGCGCCTTGTACCGGATATCCGCAAGACGGCAGAACTTGTGTCGGAGATCACCGCCGCCTGCCGCGAGCAGGATATCGGTGCCGCCCAGATCAACGAGGCAATCCAGCAGCTCGACAAGGTCACGCAGCAGAACGCATCCGCCTCGGAAGAGATGTCAGCGACATCGGAAGAGCTGGCCACCCAGGCCGAGGAGCTGCAGGCATCGATCGCCTACTTCCGAATTGATGAGGAGGGCACCGCGTCGGCGGTCGCTGCCCCGGCTGTCGAAGAGCGCCCCGTCGCAGAGAAGGCAACTGTAAAGCGCGTCCAGCGTCCGGCTAACCACGGTGCCGCGCAACCCGCACGAGCCAAGGGCTTTACCCTCGACCTCGCCGTCGGCGGCCCGGACGAACTCGACGCGCACTTCCGTCAGAGCGCCTGAAAATGAGCAGCACCAGTACTGAACTGCAGGTCGTAACCTTCAGCCTCGGCAAGGAAGCTTTCGCGGTACCGGTCGAACCGGTCCGCGAGATCCTCGAGCACGAGGACACGTTCAGGCTGCCCTACGGTCCAGCCTATCTGCTGGGCCTGCGGGACGTGCGCGGGCACGGCGTGCCGGTCATTGACCTCAGGATGAAGCTCGGCATGGTATCGGCGGATCACACCGCCGACACCCGGATCCTGGTTCTGGATGTTCCCATCCGGGACCGGCGGCTCCCCCTCGGCCTCGTCGCTGACAAGGTCCACGAGGTCACGTCGTTCCGGCGTGACCAGGTCGAGCAGGCGCCGGACATCGGCGTCACCTGGCGCTCGGACTACATCTCCGGCGTCGTCCGGCGCGAGGATGGCTTCGTGGTCATCCTCGACCTGCGGCGCCTATTCTCCGACGACGGCGAAGCTCTCACCAACCCGGCGCACGCGCCTGACACTAAAGAGTAGGTTTATCTTGGCTGCGGCGGCACAATTGCAACAGACGGTAGATGCACTGGCGGCGAGGGACTTTCAGCGCCTCTCCGACTTCATCTACCAGTACAGCGGTATCAAGATGCCGCCGGTCAAGAAGACCATGCTCGAGGGACGCCTGCGCAAGCGTCTGCGGGTAACTGGGTTCGCGACGATCGCGGACTACTGCAGCTATTTCTTCGACGGCAACGGCCTCGAACACGAGGCAGTCCACCTGATCGACGTGGTAACCACCAACAAGACGGATTTCTTCCGCGAGGTGCGCCACTTCGATTATTTGGCGGAGCATGCCCTGCCGCAGCTTCTTGCCGACGGTCACCGGCACATCCGCGCCTGGAGCTCGGCCTGCTCGACCGGCGCGGAACCCTACACCATGGCGATGGTGATGGACGACCACCTGGTCCGCGAAGCGCGGGCCAGCTATCAGATCCTCGCGACCGACCTCAGCACCGACGTGCTGCGCACTGCCTATCAGGGCATCTATGACGAGGCGATGCTGAAGCCGGTACCTCGCGATTACAGGCGCCGCTACGTGATGCAGCCGGTCGATCCGCGCAACACGCAGGTGCGCATCATCCCGCAGTTGCGCCGCAACGTCGCCTTTGCCCGGCTGAACCTGATGGACACCGCTTATCAGGTGGGGGAGCCGATGCACATCATCTTCTGCCGTAACGTATTGATCTATTTCGACAAACCGACCCAGGAAGCAGTCGTCTCAAAACTCTGCGACCGTCTCCTGCCGGGGGGTTACCTCTTTATCGGCCATTCGGAATCGATCGCCGGGATGAAGCTGCCGGTCCGGCAGGTCGCCAACACCATCTTCCGCAAGTCATCGGTGTAAGAAATGCCGAAGAAAATCCGCGTCCTCGTTATCGATGACTCCGCCAGCGTCCGGCAGGCGATGGTGACCGTGCTTGAAAGCGATCCGCAGATCGAGGTGATCGGGACCGCCTCGGATCCCTTCATCGCCGCCAAACGGATCATGGACGAGGTGCCCGACGTTATCACCCTTGACGTCGAGATGCCGCGCATGGACGGCATCACCTTTCTGCGCAAGCTGATGAGCCAGAGGCCGATCCCGGTCGTCATGTGCTCGTCACCGACGGAAGCGGGCTCGGAAACACTGATGGAAGCGCTTGAGGCGGGTGCGGTCGACATCATCCTCAAGCCTAAAATCGGCGCGGCGGACCACCTGCGCGAGCAGGCCCAGCGCATCTGCGACATCGTTAAAAGCGCTTCTCATGCGCGTGTTGGCGCGCCGCGCAAACCGCATTCGGCCTCCGCGAGCGGTCCCGCGGCCAAGCTCACCGCCGACGCCGTGCTGCCGCCGCCCTCTGCCAGGCCCATGGCGCGCACGACGGAGATCGTCATCTGCGTCGGTGCCTCGACCGGCGGCACCGAGGCACTGCGCGTGTTGCTGGAGGCGCTGCCCGGCAACGCGCCCGGTATGGTTATCGTCCAGCACATGCCGGAAAAGTTCACCGCCGCCTTTGCACGCCGACTGAACGGGCTCTGCCAAGTCACGGTTAGGGAAGCGGAAGACGGCGATCCCGTCCTGCGCGGTCACGTCCTGATCGCGCCCGGCGACAAGCACATGCTGCTGCAGCGCCAGGGTGCGCGCTACCACGTCTCCGTCCGTGAGGGTCCTCTGGTGTCGCGTCACCGCCCATCGGTCGACGTCCTCTTCCGCTCGGCTGCGACCGCGGCCGGCTCGAATGCAGTTGGCGTCATCCTGACCGGGATGGGCGACGACGGTGCGCGCGGTATGGAGGAAATGCACAATGCCGGCGCCTTCACGATAGCCCAGGACGAGGCGACGTCCGTGGTGTTCGGCATGCCGAAGGAGGCGATTGCGCGTGGCTGCGTCGACCGCATCGTCCCGCTCGAGCTGGTCGCTCGTGAAATCATCAACGCCGAGGCACGGAGGTAACCGCGTGAACATGTCAGTTGCACTTGCAGAAGACACGCCGGTCGATCTCACCGCGATCCAGCATGAGCTGGTCGGCAGGCTGAATACTGCGCACCAGCATCTCGAAGAGCGGTTTACCGCCGGGGCAGAGGCGCTCATGTCGATGATGGAGGTGATCGGCCGCCTTGTCGGCACGCTCGACCGCCTGACCAACGCGCTCGACGGCGACACGGCGTCTGCCGCCATGGACAGCATCCGCCGCACGACGACGGCACTTGCCATGCTGCCCGACAAGGAGAGCAACCGCGGCAAGACCTTTCGCGACATCGCCGCGGTCTGCGCACAGCTCGAGCCCGAAGTGGCCGAGATGCGCGAGATCATGCGGTACCTCGTCTCCATCGCCGTGACCGTGAAGGTCACCGGCGCGGACCTCCCGGGCTTCACTGTATTTGCGGACGAGATCCGCAACTGCACGCACGATGGCTCGCGCAAGGTCGAGAGCTTCATCACCCAGCTGCAGCAGGTGCAGGCCGAAATCCTGCGAGCGTGCGACGTGTCGGCAGAAATGGTCTCCCGTTACCAGCAGGTGTTGCCGGACCTCGTGCGCGGGCTGGAGGACAACAACCACAAGATCGACGCCGAGCATGCGGCAATGGCGCGGCTGGCAGTTGAAGTGCGGCAGCTCGCAACCGGGGTGCAGGGCAAGATCGCGAGCGTCCTTTCCAACCTGCAGATCGGCGACATCACCCGCCAGCGTATCGAACACATCCGCAGCGCCTATGAGTTCCTCGACACCTTCATCGAGGAACACCCGGACCTCTCGGCAGACGACCAGCTGCAGCTGCGCCGCGCCGTCACCCGGCTCTGCCGTCTGCAGTTGCAGGAAACGGTGGACGAGTTTTCAAAGGGTAGCGCGCAGGTGATGTGCGGGATGACAGGCCTCACCACCGACGCCCAACGCATGCTTTCCACGCGCGACACGATCCTGCGTAATCCGCAGCAGTCCACCAACGGCACGATGCGGACGCTAAAGGAAAGCGTCGTTGCGGCCCATCGGCTGGTGACCACGGTCGAGAAGTCAGGCGCCGTCGCAGCCCAAATTGCCGCGTCCGCCGCGACCAGAACCACGGGCCTGCTCGAAGGCATCGGCATCGTCCAGGAGATGGAGCGAGACGTCCACTTCCTGGCCCTTAACTCAACGCTGCGCTGCGTGAAGCTGGGCGATGCCGGCCGCGCGGTCAACGTCGTCAGCACGGAACTGCGCAACTTCGCTGCCGCGCTGGTCGATCCCGCTCAGCGGATCGTCTCGCGGCTGAGGGAGGTGCAGGACCTGTCGCGCAATTTCGGCGGCGCCGGCACGGTCCAGGCGGAGGACGACGAACCGATCAGCGTGACCCTGCAGACGGCAATCGACGTCATCGACCGCACCTGCACCGGCATCGATGAGAGCCTCAAGGACTTTGCGACGGAGGCGGAGAACGCGTTCTCGACGATCGGCCGGTCGATCGGCTCGCTCGACTTCGATGCGGGACTCGGCGACGAGTTGCGCCAATGCCTCGGGTTGCTTGCGGAAGCCGGCGAGGACGATGCAGGTGAAGAGCCCTCCCCTGCTCCGGCACAGCTTGGCGAACTCGCCCGCCGTATCATCGCCATCTATACGATGGCTCAGGAGCGGGCGATCCATCTCGAGTTATTCCCGATTCAGGAAGAAGCCAGCGAGGCTCCGCAGGAGCCGGCCGCTCAGGAAGAAGACGACCTCGACGACTTCCTGTTCTAGTCGAGCGCGGGCTCTGGCTCGCGCAGTTCGGCAGGCGCGACCTTGCGCTCGGTATCGCGCAACTTCTGCAGATTCTGGGCGATCTGCTTGAGATTGGACTTGAGGCCGGCGATGCCGCCCTGCCTGATCCCCTCAAGCATGACTTCCTCGAGGTTGTGGATCGCGGGAATCAGCTTTTCGATTACCTGCCGTCCGCGC
>Ga0180222_1003376_pt1 | contig 10385 bp, 12 predicted proteins | sample eDN5th37CKraftOP_FD_151336 | JGI IMG/M metagenome (GOLD analysis project Ga0180222, IMG submission 151336) | Enriched Organic Plus compost microbial communities from Emeryville, California, USA - eDNA 5th pass 37_C Kraft OP (version 2) (version 2) ... | reverse complement strand
CGCCGCCGAAGGCGTTCCGCCAAAGCTGATTGGAGGCCATTTCAATCAGCTTCGACTCGATCTTGCCCAGCGCGTTGTCGAGCGCCTGGCCGAAGGCCTCGCCCCGCGTCGCTCCCTGGCGCAGCGCGCTGTTGAAGTCCTGCAGCGCGCCGAGACCGGTATCGTGAAAGAAGGAAAGCGACTGATTGAGCCGCATCGCGCCGGCGACATTGCCGTCCCAGAACGCCTGCCAGTTCTCGCCGTAGAGCGAACGCAACTGCTGCGCGATCTGCTGTTCGTCCGACGACATGCCGATGATGGCGCGCTGGAAGGAGGCCTCGCGCAGTGCGTTCTGTTCGGCCAGGAGCTGCTTGAGCGCGGTCTGCCGGTCGATTTCCTTTTCCAGCGCCGCCAGATGGGCCTTGTCGTAGGCATCGCGGTTGCCATAGACGCGCAGCGCGTCCTGTTCGAGCTGCTGCTTGGCCTGCAGCTTGGCGCGCAGGCCCTCCTGCTCGGTGGCGCTGCGGCCGATGATCGCGAGTTCGAGCTCGGCGCTGACGACGCCTTGCTGCGCGGCGAGCAGCTGCTGATTTTTAGCGTCGACGATCTGCTGCTCGGCCGTCTTGATGGCGATCGTCTTTTCGAGCTGTGCCTTGGCAACCGCGTCGGCGCCCATATTTCCGCTATTGAGCAGCGATTGCTGAAAGGCGATCTCGCCGAGCGCCGACGGCGAGCGCTTGCCGATGGCCCCGATCTGCAACCGCAGCCCGGTCAACTCGCGATCGGTGCTCGATGAAAATCCCTGGACCGCGCCCCGCGCCTTGTCGATCTCGGCCGCGAGCTGCTCGTAAGTCCGCCCGAGCCCTGCCAGCAACGGCGACTGTGCGCCGCCGCTGGCATTGACCTTCGCCATCTGTGTTTCAAGCAGCGCCAGTGTGTCGCCCAGCCGGCGCGCCTGCGCGAATTCCGGCGACTGCTCATCGAGCGCGGCGCCGACCCGCAGGCTGAATAGGTTGTCCTGTTTGCGCCTCGCCTCGGCGGCGTCGTCGCCGAGCTTCTTCAGCGCGGCGTCGATGTCCTCGATCTTCTTGCGGTAGCCGTCGGCTTCCGCCTGCACGCCGCTGGCGAACAGGTCCTTCGGCGATTGTGCCTGGAAGGCCTCGATCTGCTTCAACAGATCGGCGTAACGCTGCTTCAAGGCATTGAGCTGATCGGCGGTCAGCCGCGTCAGCCCGCCGTCGATCAGCTTGTTGCCGACCCAGTCGATCGCACTCGATACCCCTTTTGCGACCGTATCCCAGGCGCGCCCCAGCAGGCCGACGGTCTGCGCGGCCCGTTGCGCCTCGGGCGTGAGCTTCGCCAGCAGCACCGAGATCGCCTGCTGCTGGGAGCCGGACGCGGCGAGCGACTGGACGTAGTGCAGCGTGGCGGCGTCGAGTATGCCGAACTGGCGCGCGAGCTGTTCCGCTCCCTTGCCCGGGTCGGCGAAGATCTTGCCGAGAGCGGCCTGGGCCTCGTCGGCGCTCTGGCCGATCAGCACGCCGAAGCCCTTGGTGACCTCGGTGAGTTTGCCGATATTCTCGCCACCGATCGTGCCGAGCGCGGCGTACCCGCTCGCGATGCGCGTGGCTTCCGCGACGGACAGATCGCCGGCGCTCGCGCTCGCCGCGCCGATGGCCTTGATCTGTCCGACCGTGACGCCGGAGGCCCGGCCGATGCCGAGCAATGCGCGCTCGATGGCGCGGTCGGCATTGTCCGCCTGTGCACCCGCATAGACGAGCGCGCCGCCGATGGCGATCGCGCCCGCGGTGACGAGCGCGGCCGGCGACAGGAAGGCACCGAGCAGCCCGACGACTTCCTTGAACGCGCCTTTCAAACCGCCAGGCCCGCTCGCCGCATAGCTCAGATGATTGATCTGCCCGGCGAGAATTTGTGTCGGCGGAATGCCTAACACCATCTGTTCGGCCGCGCTGCGCAGCGAATGACTGAGCGCCATCGCTTGCGTCGACAAGCCGCCATGCGCTTGTGTCAGCGCCCCGGTCGCGGCGGCGGCTTGCGCGCTCGCCGCCACGCCGCCGCGCAACACCGCGACCTGCTGCACGAAGGCGTCCTTGGTACGCTGGATCGCGGCCGCCCGCTCGGTTTCGCTGATCGCGCCGACCCGGTAAGCGCTGTTGATCTCCCCGAGCGTCGCCTTGTATTCCTGGCCGGCGGCAAACAGCGGATTGAATTTTGCGCGCACCGCATCGAGTGCCCGGCCGTACGCGGCAATGTCCTCGCCGCGGCCCGCCAAGCCCGCGCCGATGCCGAGCTGTGCGTTGATTCCCTGTGCGATCTGTCCTTTGTCGAACAGGCCGTTCGCGATCTTGCCGCGCATCAGGTCGATAATGGCAGAGGCTTGGCGCGCCGCATCGCCAATCCCGCCGAGCGCGCGCGCCGTCTCTTGCGCCGCCTGCTTGGCGCCGGCGGCGTTGCCGTCGATGACGAGCGCGACCCGCAATGTCATTCGCCTGCACTCCTCCCGCCGCGTTCCATCAGTAGAGCCTGTTCAGCGCGTCGCGCGCTTCCGCTTCCATGATGCGCACGCCTTCCCAAATCTCCGGCGTGAGCGCGATGCCGGCGGCCTCGATGCCGGCGCGCGCGCCCGCATAATCGAGCCCGATAAACACGATGCGCCCGGGGGCCAGCCCGCCGGCGACCGCGGCGGTCCGCCATTGCGTGTCGCAGGCCAGGAAGGCGTCGACCGCAGCCACATTCTCCAGCCACAAGCCTTCGTCGGCTTCCGTCGGGGACGCGAGCTGCGCGGCGATGGCCGCGACCGCGGGCGCGGGCAAGCCCCACCGGCGCGCCTCTGTCACCGCCAGCGGTTCCGGGCCGCCCTCGCGCACTGGCGCGCCCGTGGCCCAGCGCCGGGCGGCCCACCTCAGTTTCCCCGCTTGGCCGCGGCGACCGCGGCGAAATACTCGCGCGCCAGCGCCGTTCGCACATAGGGCATGTCGAAAAGCTGGTCGCGCAGCGCGTCATTATAGGAAAGCGCGGCACCGGCCTCGTCGACCAGGTCGTCGATGCGCACGACCGCCGCGCGCAGGAAATCGGTCGAGCCCTGCGCCGTGTTGAGATCGTGCTTGGCGGCCTCGCTGGTCGGCAGCGCGCGATAGGTGACCTTCATGGTTTCGGACGAGTAGCCGCCGTCCACCGGCACCTCGACCGAAACGCTGCGCAGGAAGGTGGGATTCGCCGTGACCTTGAACATGCGTTTATGCTCCTTTTGCCTGTCGATTGATCCGAGGCAGAGCGCGGCGGCGCTCAGCCACGATTGAAGCCCGGGGCGATGGCAGGCGCGCGGCGCGACCAGATGGCCGTCGGTGATCGCGGTCCACATCTGCTCGACCAGCACCACGGCCGCGTCGCGCGCCGTGTCCGGGTATCTCAGTGTTAGATCCACGCGCGCCGGCACCGGCTCATCTCCGTCAGGTGAGCGCGATCGAGAATTGATCATTGCCGGCCGACGGCAGCGGCGTCAGCGCGAGCGGCCACTCCAGGATGTTCTGGTTCTGCTCGTAGCCGGTGAGGCGTTTGACCTGACAGGTCGGCATCGCGATGGTCGCGATATTGCCGGCGGCGGTTCCATGCACGAGATTGACCGCGACCTGCGTGCGCGACGTCGCCAATGCGAACGGATTGAAGGTGGTGAGCGGCACCGCCTCGACATTGCAGACGAGTTGCTCGGCCTTGTCGACGATGACGATCACCTCACGCCCGATCAGCAGGCGATGCTGCACGTCGTTGCCGAGCGTGAATTTGTAGCCGCGCAGCACCAGCGAAACGCCGTTCACCGTGAAAGTCGGCGTGTTTGCCGTGCTGCCGATCAGCGGCTCCTTGAAGCCGGTGAGCGTCGGTGCCACCGCCACGCTTTCCACCGGTTGCGTCCACAGCCCGGTGAAGGTCCACTGGATGCGCGGAATGCCCTGCGCGTCGAGGGTGATCTCGGCCGTGCCGCGCGCACCCAGCAGCACATGCTTGGTGTTTTCGATCCAGAACCAGATCGCAATCGATTCCATCGCCGCCGTGATCGGCGAATAGGTCACCGAGGCGCCGGCGGAGATGGTCTCGGCCATGGCGCAACCGCGCGCCAGCACGCCCCAGCCGGGTGGATCGCCGGCCGTGCCGGAGCCGGCGAGCTCGGTCGAAAAGGTGAGCACGCTGCGCAAGGCGGCGGGAATCATCTCCTGCGCGCCGAGATAAGGCCGCTCGAGATCGCGCGAGACGTCCTCTCCGTCCATCGGCTGCAGCGTCACATTGGTCGCCAGGATGGCATTGGCGAGGCCGGTCGGCGTCGGATCGGTGCCATAGGTCACCTCCGGCTTGGCGAGCAGAACCTTGGATTTCCATTTGAGTGGCTCAGGCATCGGTCTCGTCCTTCACGGTGTTGCGTTTGGCCGGCTTGCCGGCGGCTGTCTTTTCGACGGCTGCGTTCGGGTGTGAGCCGTCGTCGCCAGCGCGCGTCAGCGTGCCGTCCTGTTCGCGGTAGTAACGGCCGCCCGCCTGCGGTTGTTGGCTCATGTCACGATCCTCAGTTGGTTCTGCAGCGCGAAATCGATCTGGTAGATGACGAGGCCTTGGGAAACCGACACGAGCCGGCCGCGCAACGCGCGGAACACGCCGATCGCGCCGACCGGCGCCCAGCCACAGATGAGTGCCAGCGTGTCCTGCTCGAGCTGGTCGACGGTCGCGAGCGCCTTGCGCGCTTTCGGATCGTCGAGCGCCTGCACCACGAAGACGATGGCGATCACGGGTTCGAACGGCTGGCGATAGGCGTTGGCCGAAACCTCGGCCGGCCCCCCGTTGAAACCGAGCGGAAGCACATAGGCCCAAGGGCTGCGCTGCGGCGTCTGGTTGGCGGCGATCAGCGCGGCGAGATCGGCGACTTCCTCGATGCCGACAAGCCCGGTGACGGACGCCATGCGCGCTCTGACGTCGGTAACGAGGCTCATGGCCGCGCCTCGTTCACGATATCTTGGCCGCCGACATAGTCCTCGGCGATGCGGATGATCTCGGCGTCGTCGTGATCGTCGAGGCCGAGAAACGGCCGCGCCGGCATCTTGATCTCATGCGCCGGGATGGCGACCGTCTGGTGGATGTCGGCCTTGCTCTCCTTGCGGAAGCCTTTCAGGCGCTTACCGGTGCGTTTGTGCGTCTTGAAATGCAGTGTCTGCTCGCGCGCGGGCTGTTTGATTATGCCGCCGAACTGATGGATCGCGGCATAGACCACGTTGGTGCCGACCTCGACGCCGGTGTCGAAGGCGTTGAAGGTGATCGATTGCATCAGCCGCGCCGTATCGATCAGCGTCTTGCCGCCCTCGGACAAGGCCCGCAACGACGGCGGCCATGGTGTGCCGTCCGGCGCGCGGCCGTCCTCGAACCGCCTCTGCGTCGACTTCACGAGCGAAGCACCGATCGCCTCCCACAGTGGGCGCGGATGTTCGGTCCGCGCGGCCAGGTTCGCGAGCGCGGCGAGCGCCTGGTCGTGACCGTCGATGCGCAGGCCGCCGCCGGACATCAGATCAGCCCTTTCAAATTCTCTGGCGTCAGGTCGCGAGCGCGGTCTGTCGTGCGCACGCCGGTCGATCCGCTCGCCTCGGGTTCGACGCCGGCGACGTCGAGCCGCACGGTACCGGTCGCGATCTGTGCCAGCGCGCGCAGCGCATCCTTGTAGTCGGTCGCGATCTTGTCGGAGACCTGGTTGCGGTGCAGCTTGTAGATCGCGACCGCGATGGCGATGTCCTTGACCAGCGCCGGCGTCGTGGCGAGCGGCAGGTGGTAGCGGCCCTTGAGATAGCCGTCGATCAGCGCGTCGGTATTGGCGAGCGCGGCATCGACGACGGACGCATCGATCGCGCCAGCCGGCGGAGTCACACGGTCGGTGAGATCGACGAGCATATCCTCGCCGTAGCGTTCGATAAGATCGGATTGCGCCGCGTAAGACATGCCCGGCGGCGCCCTTCAGATCGCGCTGTCACGGAAGAACGCGCGCGGTTCGACCAGGAGGTCGGCGCGGCTCTGCGCATAGTCCAGGCCGGTATGCTGATGGCCGCTCGCCTTCACGAAGATGAAGCGATCGTCGCTGTCGTCGGAAAGAGCCTCGATCGCGTCGACCAGGAGATTGACGACCGGCTGAGGCAGCTGTCGCTTGGGCGCGGTGACGGCGGCGAGCGCGGAAGCCTTGGTGCGAAAGTGTCCTTCGAAATGGTAGCTCACGAAATCCTCCTTTGTTGGCGAGGCCATCCGCGGCGCGATGGCTGTCGCCGCGGATGGCGAGCGGCGTTGCCGCCGCTTGACCGGCTCTCCGCCCGCCGGGTGGAGCGGAGCGCCGGGCATCTGGTTGCGGGGACAGGATTTGAACCTGTGACCTTCAGGTTATGAGCCCGATGAGCTACCGGGCTCCTCTCCCCCGCCTCAGCTCACTCAGCCCGGCTGCCACAGACGCAGCACCACGATCAGCTCCGGGTCGCCGGCGATCGCCACGCGCTCGGCCTCACCCAGCGCGGCGAGCGGGATCATCACCGCTTCCCGCGTGAAATGCCGGCCGGCGCGCCAGCGCCCGCGCACGGGCTTCGCCCTCACGATAAGTTCGGCGTCCATCAGCGCCTCCGCCGGCACCTCGTTCGGTGGCGGATAGACGGTCAGCACGGCCTGTCGCTTGGGCTCACCCTTGGTCGCGGATTTCAGCCCGGCCGGATCGGGCGCGACCTGCTTGCTCTCACTCGGCTTCGGCTTGGCCATCACTTAACCTCACGCGAGCCACGGCACGACCAGAAGCTCGGCGGCGCCGGCGTTCGGGTTGGTCTCGCCGCCATTGACGAGGATCGACTGCACGATCGCGGAGCCGGCCTTGCGCAGCGACGGCGGCACGACCAGGAGCGGCGTTCCGGTGAAGCCGAGCGGGCGGCCGTAGTCGCCCTTCATGCCTTGCAGCGCCGCGAGCGCGGTCTCGAAGTGCGCCGCGTCCAGCGTCTGCTTGGAGCCCCAGGCCTGCTGCCAGAAGCCGAAGCCGACATTGGCGCGCGCATCCGCGCCGTAGACGAATTCGTTGTTGTCGAACACGTTGTCGTCGTCGGGCTTGTCCTTGGCGACGAAGGTGAAGTCCTTGCGCTTCTGCAGGATGATCGGCTTCAGCGGCCGGTTGACGAACATCAGATACCAGGGCGTGCCGGCGCCGCCGTCGGTATTGGCGACCGTGGTCGGATTGCCGTTGGCGTCGAGCACCGGATGATCGGTGTCGAAGAAGTTCTGGCCGTCGTAGCAAGTGGTCGAGAAGCCGAGCGGCAGCATGCCGAACACCAGCTCGTCCCATTTGGCGCCGGTCGAGGCACCCATCTCCTGGAACATCGGCGCATAGATGCCGAGATTGTCGGTCTCGATGTCGTCGCGGTCGACCGCGATGGTGAGCTCCCACTTTTTCTCGGTGATCGAATAATCGTGCTGCTCCAGGTTTTGCACCAGGCGCGGCCCGATCCATTCGCGCACGCCCGGCACCTTGCCGAGCCAGCCGTATTTCTGCGTCTTGGCGGTCGATGGCACGACGGTGGCCACCTGCAAGTATTGCGAGGAGGCGATGCCGAGGCCCTGCTGATAGCTGGTCTTGAAGCCGGCGCGCAGCGCGTCGAGATTGGCGGCGTTGATCAGCATGGCGATGGTGAGGCCGCCGGCCTCGTGCGGCGACGGCGTCGTCACCATGACGGCGAAAGCGAGGCAGCCGACCAGGCCGATCAGCAGTGCCCATTTCAGAACATTGGTCATCAGGTGCTCCTTGGATTGCCCGTCGCGCGCGATCAATCGCGCTCGATCTCGAAGATGACATTGGCCACGGTGGCGTGGTCGTTGGTGCCGCCGACCGTGATCGACAGCTCGTCCCCGGCAGCCACCACATTGGCGGCGGTCGGCACGCAAGAATCCTTGTCGCCGGCGGCCGAGCCGGCCTGGGTGACGGTGATGACGCCGCCGGTGATGGCGTTGCCGTTGATCTTGGCGGTGAGCGTGGCGTCGCCGGTGGTGAGCACGTCCTCGATCACCGACCAGATCTTCACCACGCGGCCGCCATAGATGGCCAGCTGGCGAAAAACGCCGGTGCCAACCAGCGTGCCGACGCGCACCGGCACGAAGACGCGGCGGGTGGCGAGATAGGTGGCCAGATCGTCCTCGTCGAATTCGACCAGCACGCCCTGCGCGTCGACGCCGACGACCTTGCCGGCCACCGAGCGCGTGTTGGAGCCGCTGGTCTTGGCGACGGTCTGATCGTCGACCGCGTAGCAGAACGTGCCGATGTCGGCCGCCGTGATGGCGTCGCCGGCCGCCGAATTGGCGAAGCGGTAGACGCCCTCGCGCACCTTGACCTGCAGATCGCCGTCATTGCCGGCACTGTTGTCGACCTGTTCGACGGCGACGCCGGCGCCGCGCAGATTGAGCGCGGTCTGGCCCTTGTCGGCGAAGCCCGTCGCATTGCGCATCACGATCGCGCCGGCGAAAATCTTGGCGCCGGCGGCAACGTCCATCACTTTGACGTCGCCGGTCGCGCGCGGCGTATTGCGGTCCTTGGTGAGCGCGGTCATTTAGGCGGTCTCCTGTTCGGCGGCCTCGGCCGCGAGCGTCTTCTGCAGGTCCTCGGGCTTGAGGCCGAGCAGCTTCGACACGTTCGTGTGCTCGGCATTGAGCGCGATCTTGCCGTCCGGTCCCTTCGGCGGCGCCGGCAACACACCCGAGGCGCCCAGGATCGGCATGGCGTTGATCTCCCTCTCGACGCGCGCGGGATCGGCCGCGTGCATCGCGATATAGTGGTCGCGCAAGGGCTTCACGCCGACGCGGCCGGCCTTGATCGCGCCGTCGACGAAGGCGGTGGCGCGATCGGCCGCGATCTGCGCCTGCAGCGCGGCGAAGTTTGCCGTGACGGTCTTGAGCTCGGCCTGCAGCGCGGTGATCTGGTCGGCGCCGGGCGCCTTCTTCGCTTCGGTCGCGAGCGCGGTCACCGCGGCCAGCACGGCGCCGGCTTCTGCATCGTCGTTCAGGCCGGCGGCCTTAGCGATTGGCGCCAGAGCTGATTGGAGCGCGGTCGATTGCTTGAGCGCCGCAACCGCGTTGAGCGCGGTCGCCTCGTCGGCGTCGTCCGCCAGGCCGAGCGCCTGGCGAAGTTTCTGGATGAAGTCCATGTCAACCTCTTCAGCGTTGAGCGCGGTGAGCCCGCGCAAATTGGGAACGTTGGTCAGGGAGGCGCGCAGCAGGCGCGTAATGGTGCCGTCGGCGAGATGGCGGAACACGGCCGAGATCCCGCGATAGGCGCGGTCGGCGAGCAGCTGCTTGCCGGAGTCGGTCCAGTCGACCTTGCCGTAGAGCCCATCGGCGCGAGCTTGCAGATCGACGATCCAGCCCCGCGCGGGCGAAGGGCGGCCCTGCGGTGCGGCAAGATCGGTCGAATGATTCTCGTCGATCGGCAGCTTGCCGCCGGCCGCCTGCAGGCTCGTCTCGGCGAGCTTGGCCATGTCGGTGACGCGATAGGGTCCGCGACCGTCCATCGTCGCGATGGTAGGTCCCGCCGGCAGCAGCATGACGTATTCGGGCGCGCCGCCTTCGGCGTTGAGCGCCAGCATGTCGGCATAGCCCGCCGCGCCGCGCGTGGCGTTGAGTGCCGTCCTCTCGCCGTGACTTGTTTTGTGACCGGACATGTGGCGATACTGCCCGGCATCATTCGGCAGCCCGACCCTGACAGGCGTCAGAGCCTCCACGCCAAGCGACAGTCCGGAACGCCGCTGAGCAGCGAGTTCGGGTGCGATGCCCGAACTGGGCGCCCCATGATTCCGGGCGGCCGGCGGCGCCAAAAACCCGGCCGCGGCCGGACCGGACCTAAAAACCGGGCGAGCACCGGCCTGCCATATGCCTCACGGCGGGCCTAGGAAGGTTAAATTCGATCTTAAAATTTTTTTCCGCTGTCCTGGGAGGCCCGGGAGCGCCCCTGGGGCCTCCTGGGCCGATTTCCGATTCCGGGATTTCGGCCGGGTCGGGCTGGCGAGCGGGCGCCGGACGGGCTATCTTGGATTTGCCCGTCCCGGCCGGGGCCGCTCCCCGATGGCTGGGCCGGTGCGTGGGGGCCGAGCGGCGGCCAGCCGCTTCAACTGGGATAAATCTTCAAGCCCGTCCTCATATTGGCCCCGGCGCCCGGCCCACTATGGCCGCGGAAGAATGTCAACCCTGACCACTCGCCGCCGTCGGCGTCGCATACGATCCCGATCACCCGGCCTCCGCCGATGTCGACGAGCTTGACGTAGCGCCGCCGCATCGCGACGCGGCCCGAGATCTCGCTCTCGGCCCAGCCGATCCAGATCTCGGCCGGGTCTTTCACCAGATACGGCAGTAGC
>Ga0180222_1003375_pt1 | contig 10385 bp, 9 predicted proteins | sample eDN5th37CKraftOP_FD_151336 | JGI IMG/M metagenome (GOLD analysis project Ga0180222, IMG submission 151336) | Enriched Organic Plus compost microbial communities from Emeryville, California, USA - eDNA 5th pass 37_C Kraft OP (version 2) (version 2) ... | reverse complement strand
ACCGTGGACTTGAAGCCGTCCGGCTCTTGCGCAAGCTGGTAAAGGAAATACTGAATCGCCGCTTCGTTGTACCAGGCAGCGTCGTCGGGCGGGGCGGGCGGCGCGCTGACGTCGAAGTAGAAGCTGTACTGTTGCCTCGGGCCCGACGTGTCGACATAGAAAGGATCGTCGCGCACGATGCCCGACAGGCCGTTGCCCCAGCCTTCGCCCCAAGCAATCCGCATGTCGAGCTTGTCGCCCTCCGTGTGCGGTCCGCCTGGAGAATCAGAGCGCGAGATGTGCGCCTCGAAATAGTGGCCCCATTCGTGGACGACGACGCCAGTGTCGTACTCGTCGGTGTCGACGTCGGCCTTGCCGAGGATGTACAAGCCGGGCGCCGGGCCGCCCGACGTGAAGTGGCTGGTGCCGATGTCGCCGTCGGCAGGATTGCCGTTGGCGCTGCGGTTGTTCACGCTCCAGTAGATGTCCAGGTGAGGGAAGTTGATGTCGGGCGCCACGGCGAGGAAGCGCTGCATGGAGGCGTAGGCCTGGTCCAGCACGGAAAAGGGGCCGGCGGCGCGCGGGCCGGCATACCTGCCTGACGCGTTGGAGCCCGTCCAGCCCGAGGCAGCGTGCAGGTCGAGGGTCATGCCAACCTGCGGCACGGACAACGGGCTGCTCACGAGCGCATACACCGGGGCATTGGACGGGACCGCCCGATACCCCGGATGCGTGTTGTCGCGCACGGCCACGCTCCACGCGCCTTGCGGGCTTTCGCGCAGCAGGCGCGCCTGCACCCGTATTTGCACGTTGCGGCCAGGCGGTAGCGCGAGGGCATACCAGCCTTGTTCGTCGGTGACAGTGCTGGCCAGGACCTCCTCTCCGCTGATGGCTTCGACCACCGCGCCGCGCACGGGCAGCGCACGGGTCGCGCCGTAGTCCAGGCCCGCCGACTTCTTGGCCGGAACGGCATCGTAGGTCACGGTTCCCGAGACGGAGCCAGGTTCGGGTTGCGGGTTGGAGCCGCTACCGCCTCCGCATGCGGCGAGGAGCATCGACAGGGACAGGGCCGCGGCGGCGAGAAGCCGGCCTGGGCGGCAGCGTAGGGGAGGATCGGCCGAGGCGTTCGGTCCGGCCGCGTGGGTAGCGCTCATGGATGGATTTCCCTCTGGATGGTCGAACACAAATGATACATTGCCTCACAAATTGAAATATCTCGATGATGTGTTTATCCCGGCAGGCGCGGACGCATAATGGGCATAGAGGAAGGGTGACTGCGCTTTTTCCCAGAGGTGAACCATGGCCGACGCCCAGGCGCGCCCGCCCCGCAGGCGCTACCACAGCTTCGACGAGTTCTACGATTTCTACCTGAGCGAGCACGCGCATCCGGTTTCCCGGCGCATGCACGTGGCAGGCACCAGCGCGGCGCTGGCGTTGGCGGTGTTGGGCGTTGCGCTTGGCCGGCCGTGGCTGTTCGCGGCGGCGGTGGCCTGCGGCTACGGCTTGGCCTGGGCCGGACACTTCTTTTTCGAGAAGAACCGGCCGGCCACGTTTGCGCACCCGTGGTGGTCCCTGAAGGGAGACTTCAGGCTGTGGGCGGAAACGCTCACGGGACGCCGGAGGTGGTGAGGCCGCCGCCGTCAGCCCCGGCGCAGCGGCGCCAGCAGCGAGGCCAGGCCGTTGTGGTCGATCTCGTGCATCAGGGCCAGCAGGCGCCCCAGTTCTCCGGGCGGAAAACCCTCGCGGGCGAACCAGGCGAGGTAGGGGCCGGGCAGGTCGCCAATTTTCCTGCCCTTGTATTTGCCGTACGGCATTTCGACCGAGACCAACCGCTGGAGCGCTTCGGCATCGAGCGGCGTAGGAAGCGGTGGCTCCATGAGGTGATAGGCTCCAATGCGGGACAGCGGCCCGTCCGGCAATGCCACGGCAAGCGCGGCGGCTAGGATTGCTTCGCTCGCATTGTGCCATGGCGGCAAGGGGCGTCGCTGCCGGAGCGCCGGCCCGCGGGCTGCGTCCCGGGAAAATGTTTTCCGGCTCGAGGCGCAGCAAAAGAAACTCAACGAATACGGCATCACCAGCATCCGCGTTCCCGGCACGACCGTGGCCGCGTATCGCCAGTTCCAGCAGTTGCGCGACAGCGGCAGGGCGACCGTGCGCTACAGCATCCTGTTCCGGCCGCGGGACCTCGCAGACTTCCGCTCCAGCATCGTCGAGGCGGGCATACGCCAGGGAGAGGGCGACGAGTGGGTGCGCGTATGGGGCATCAAGATCAGCGTGGACGGCGGCTTCGAGGGGGGGCGCATGACCCGGCCGTATGAGGGAGAGCTGGGCAAGGGCGGCACCTATTACGGGCTGCAGCTCGTGCCGCAGGAAAGTTTCGACGCCTACGTGGCGGCTATCAATCGGGCAGGATGGCGCGCAGCCGTGCATGCCGTGGGCGACGCCGCGGTGGACCAGGTGCTGCAGGGGTTCGAGCGGGCGGATGCGGAGCGAGACATCAACGGGCGGGGCTGGACCATCGAGCACGCCTTCGTCACGCGGCCGGACCAATACCCGCGCATCAAGGCCATGGATCTGCGGTTGTCGGTGCAGGACCACCTCTACCTCGCGGCGCCCGTGCTCAAGCGGTATTGGGGACCAAGCGGTGCCCTCGCGCGAGGCGGTGCTCAGGCTCATGACCATCAACAACGCCCGCTTGACGGACGAAGAGGCAATCAAGGGGTCGATCGAAGCCGGCAAGCTTGCCGACTTCGTCGTGCTATCGGCCGATTACCTCAGTATTCCTGCCTCGGAGGTGCAGCACCTGAAGGCGCTGGCGACGTACGTCGGCGGCCGGGAGGTCTATCGTTCCGCCGCCTTTTAGGCGCGGTGCCGTCACGGCTTGAGCACGACTTTCACGCAGCCGTTTTCTTTGTCGCGGAAGATCTCGTACATGGTAGGTCCGTCCTCGAGCGCTTCGGTATGGGTGATGACGAAGGATGGATCCAGGCGGCCTTCGGCGACGAGGTTCAGGAGTTCTTCGCTCCAGCGCAGCACGTGAGTCTGCCCCATGCGCCAGGTCAGGCCTTTGTTCATCGAAGCGCCGAAGGGGATTTTGTCGATCAACCCGCCGTAAACCCCCGGGATAGAAAGGACGCCGGCGGGCCGGCAGACGTAAATCATCTCCCGCAGGACGTGGGGCCGGTCGCTTTCCAGCATGACGGCCTGCTTGGCGCGATCGTACATTGCGTCCAGCGAGCGCGCTGCATGGGATTCCATGCCCACTGCGTCGATGCATTTTTCCGGCCCCTTGCCCGCCGTCAGGTCGCGTAGCCGCTCTACCACGCTTTCTTGCTCGAAGTCGATGACCGTTGCGCCGGCCTTGGCGGCCATGGCCAGCCGTTCGGCGACGCGGTCGATGACGATGACTTGGCGCGCGCCCAGCAACTGGGCGCTGCGCATCGCCATCAGCCCGACCGGCCCGGCGCCCCAGATCGCTACCGTATCCGTGGGCGCGATGTCGCATTGAACGGCTGCCTGCCATCCGGTCGGCAGAATGTCGCCGAGGAACAAGACCTGCTCATCCGTGAGGCCGGCCGGAACTTTGATGTGCGTCGTGTCCGCGTAGGGCACCCGGACGTATTCGGCCTGCCCGCCGGCGTAGCCGCCGGTCAGGTGGGTGTAGCCGAACAGCCCCGCGGTCGTGTGGCCGAAGGCTTTCGTCGCCAGGTCTTTGTTGCGGTTGGTGCGCTCGCACACGGAGTAATTGCCGCGCCGGCATTGGTCGCACGCGCCGCAGCATATGGTGAAGGGTACGACTACCCGGTCCCCCACCTTGAGTTTGCGCGCAGCCGGGCCGACCTCCACCACTTCGCCCATGAACTCATGGCCCATGACGTCGCCCGCTTTCATGCCCGGCATGAAACCGTCGAATAAGTGCAGGTCCGAACCGCAGATGGCGCAGGCGGAGACTTTGACGATGGCGTCGCCGGGCTCCTCGATGCGGGGGTCGGGGACGGTGTCGTAGCGGATGTCTTTCTTGCCGTGCCAGCACAACGCTTTCATGCTGCTCTCCTTTCGTTGGAAGCCGGGCACCGCCAGCAAGCGCTGTGCCCCTCCTACCGCCTCTTGCCCCCTTGACGGTGGCGAAGGCCATCGGACATACTCGTGTTAAACGTTTGTTTAAAACGATCGTTTAGTAGATTTAAAAGGAGGTGCCGATGAAGGTGACGCGCGACGATCTGAGGAAGGCCGCAGAGCGGTTCAAGAATTGGGGGAAGTGGGGGCCGGACGACGAAATCGGGACCCTCAACTATGTGCAGCCCGAAGACATCATCCGGGCCGCGCAGCTCGTCAGGCAGGGCAAGGTCATCTCGTTGGCGCTGAATTTCGACCAGCACGGCCCGCAGGGAGCGAAAAGCAAATATCCCGCGATGGGGCGCATCAACCCGCTGCATCTCATGCTGCGCACCGGCACGGATGCCTACTCGGGCGTGTTGGATTCCCGGGGTATACGCGCTGCCGACGACATCGTCGTGATGCCGCTCCAGTGCGGCACGCAATGGGACGGCCTGGGCCATGTCTTCTACGAAAACTGGATGTGGAACGGCTACGATTGCCGCGAGGTGACGTCGGCAGGCGCGCAAAAGGCCGGAATAGAAAAGACCAAGAACAAGATGGTGGGGCGAGGCGTGCTGCTTGACGTCGCGCGGGCCAAAGGCGTAGACCAGCTCGAGGACGGGTACCCCATCACCAGCGACGACCTGGAGGAAACTGCCCGCAAGCAAGGCGTGCAGGTGGGGCGCGGCGATTTCGTCATCGTGCGGACCGGCCAGATGGAAGCCAAGCTCAAGCAGGGCAGCTGGGACGGTTATCCCGGAGGCGACGCGCCAGGGTTTTCCTTCCAAACGCTCGAGTGGGTGCATGGTTCGCAGATCGCTGCACTGGCGAGCGATACATGGGGGTGCGAAGTGCGCCCCAATGAGTCTGAGCCGGGCATCAACCAGCCCTGGCATTGGATCACCATTCCCATCATCGGCCTGACGATGGGCGAAATCTTTTATGTGGCGGACCTCGCCGACGATTGCGCGGCCGACGGTCAGTACGAGTTTCTTTTCGTGGCCCCGACGCTGCCGATTACCGGCGCCGTCGGTTCTCCAACCAACCCGCTGGCCATCAAGTAATCGGCAAGGAGGCGATCTTGGCTAAGACGACCGGCGCGCAGGTCATCGCCGACATGTTCAAGGCGTACGGCGTGACCCACGTATTCATGGTGCCCGCCATCCTGCGGCGGACTTTCGCCGAACTCGAGTTCCGGACAAACATCGCGCGCATCCATACGCACGGGGAAAAATCGGCGGCCTATATGGCCGACGGCTATGCCCGCGCCAGCGGCAAGCCGGGCATTTGCATGGCGCAAATCGTCGGGGCGCTGAATCTGGCCGCAGGCTTGCGAGATGCCTGGCTGGCGCAATCGCCCGTCATCGCGATCACCGGAGGGCGCGATCCACGCACGAAATTCCGCAAGCTTTACCAGGAGGTCGACGACGTCCCGGCGTTCGAGCCCGTAACGAAGTGGAACGCCACCGTCGACGCCCCGGAGCGCATCCCCGACATGCTGCGCCAGGCATTCCGCGCGGCCGTGAGCGGGGCGCCCGGCCCGGTGCACCTGCAATTCCGGGGTAACGAGGGGCAGATCGATGCGGAGGAAGCCGACATGGAGGCGGAAATTGACGAGCGCTTTGCGCGCGTGCCTCCGTATCGTCCCGAACCCGAGCCCGAGCAGGTCGATCGGGTGCTGGGCTTGTTGCGGGAAGCGTCGCGACCGATATTCGTCGTCGGCGGCGGGGTGCGCAATTCCCGCGCCCAGGCCGAGCTTCGCGCGCTGGCCGAGGCGCTGCAGATTCCCGTGGCGACTTCGCTCAATGCCAAGGATGCGATTCCTGGCAATCATCCCTTGAGCGTGGGGGTGGTCGGCTCCTACTCGCGCGAAAGCGCCAACCTCACGGTCCAGCGGGCCGACCTCGTGTGTTTCGTGGGCACGGAGGCAGGCGGGATGACGACCCACGTCTGGCAGGTGCCAGCGCCCGGCGTTGCCGCCATCCAGATCGACATCAACCCGGAAGTCATCGGCCGCAACTATCCCTTGCGTGCGTCGCTGTGCGCCGATGCGCGCGCTGCGCTGGCGAGGTTGCTCGAACGTGCGCGGAACCAGCCTGCGGTAGACCGGCGGGCTTGGCTGGACGAAGTCGCCAAGCTCAAGCACGATTGGTACGAGAAATACAGGCCGGCACTGACGTCGGACGCCGTTCCCATCCGTCCGGAGCGCATCTGCCATGAGCTCACGCAGCATGTGCCCGACGACGCGATGGTGGTGGTCGATACCGGGCATGCGGGCATGTGGATGGGCGGCATGTTCGACCTGCGCTCGACGAGCCAAAGCTATATCCGCAGCGCGGGCCACTTGGGCTGGGCATTTCCGGCCGGACTGGGCGCCAAATGTGCGCAGCCGGAGCGTCCAGTGGTCGTCTTCACCGGCGATGCCGGCTTTTGGTACCACATCGCCGAGCTGGAAACGGCGGTGCGCTGGAAGATCAACACCGTCGTGGTGGTCAACAACAACAGCGGCGGCAATCAGTCCAAGCGGGGTTTTGATCGCGCCTATGGCGGTCAGCAGACCGAAAGGGGGCGCGAGCTCTGGACCTATACCCCGGTCAATTTCGCCGAAATCGCCAACACGATCGGCGCGCTCGGCATCCGCGTGACGCAACCCGGACAGCTTCCCGCGGCGCTCGAGCAAGCGCTGGCCGCGGGGCGGCCGGCCGTGATCGATGTCGTGACGGACATCGAAGTGCTGGCACCGCCCCCAGTGGCGTGAGCAAGGAGGGGCCGCAGGTTTAGGTTGATGGTTTGGAACGTCCGTCGGCAGCCCGGCCGGTCAGAGCGGGCGCCGTCGGCATGTGGCGGTATTCACTAGGACGAGGAGGAGATGATGCATCGCACGTTGAAGCGTTTGATCTTGGGCTCTGCCGCTTGTCTTGCTGCCTTTGGCGCATGGGCCGCCGAGTCGGATTACCCAACCAAGCCCGTCAAGCTGATCGTGGCCTTTCCGCCCGGCGGGCCGGCCGATGTGACGGCCCGCATCGTTTCCCAGAAACTGAGCGAGCGGCTTGGGCAGGCGGTCGTAATCGAGAACCGGGGCGGCGCGGGCGGCAACGTCGGCGCGCAGGCTGTGGCCAAGGCCGATCCGGACGGCTATACCTACCTGGTCACGACGACGTCTTTCGCCGTGAACCCGGCGCTGTCCGGCAAGGATGCGGGCTATGACGCAGAGAAGGATTTCGCGCCCGTTTCCATCATCGCCACGCAGCCGAACGCGATCGCGGTCCACAAGAGCCTGGGCGTGCAGACCTTGGCGCAGCTGCGCGAGAAGGCGTCCAAGGAGAAGCTGTCGTTCGCCAGCCCCGGCACCGGTACCACGCCACACCTCACCGGGGAAAACCTGTTCAAGATCAAGTGGCGCACGGAAATGACGCACGTGCCCTATCGGGGTGCCGGCCCGGCCGCCGCGGCCCTGGCGGCGGGAGAGCCGCCCGTGGGGTCGCTGGCCGTGGCGGGCGTGCTTCCCTTCGTCAAGAGCGGCCGCGTGGAGGCGCTCGCCGTCTCGAGCAAGGAGCGCATCCCCATGCTGCCTGACGTCCCGACGCTCGCGGAGCTGGGCTATCCCGATATCCTGGACTACACCTGGACTGCCGTTCTCGCTCCCGCAGGCACGCCCAAGGACCGCATCGAGAAGGTCAGCCGGGCCATCGACGAAACGCTCAAGGAGGCAGACATCAAGAACAACCTGGCCATGCAGGCGCTGATCCCGGTGGGGGGCACGCCCGACGAGTTCGGCACCTACCTGAAGGACGAGCTCAAGCGCTGGGCCACCATCGTGCGCGAAACCGGCGCCAAGCTGGAGCAGTAAGTGCAGCGGTAAGGCGCCGCGGCTAGAAGCCGTGTTCGCAGAAATCCAGGATCTCGGCCAGCGCCTGCGCCAGGTCCGTACCCTTGCACGTTCCCCGGGAAATGATCTCGATGCGCCCGGTGTTGGACGCCACGTAGATGTAGATCCCCATGACGAACGTCAGGCGCCAGTAGATCGACTCCGGGGAGCGGTCGGGAAAGCAAGCGTGCAGGGCATCCACGAACTTGAAGGTGGTTTGGTCGTAGTAGCGGGCACGTAGCGCCTGCTCGAGTTCTTTGGGTTCGTGGTGCAGGCGCGCCTGCAGCTTCACGAACGCTCGGCCACCGGGGCCGTCGTCGTTGGCCATGCGCAGGGGCGGGTAGACGAAGGCATAGATGATGTCGCGTAGCGCGACTTTTCCGCTTTCGGCTCCGCGCCGCAGGGCCTCTGCCAACAGTTCTTCCCTCTCTTGCATCAGCACGCGGCAGCGCCGCTCGAATACCGCCATGAACAGACCCTGCTTGGTCTGGAAATGGTAGTTGATGAGCGCCTGGTTGACGCCGGCCGATTGCGCAATCTGCCGGACCGAGGCCGCCGTATAGCCGTGTTCGGCGAAAAGGAGCTCGGCGACGTCGAGGAGCCGTGTAACGACTTGAGGGGGAACGTGGGAGGCGAGTTTGGAGTTGTTCACGTGCAAACCGGCAAACCCTCGATGGACGTGGGATTATGCCATGCCAGGGGCGCGTGCAGGCGGCCGGGATGCGCCCGGCGCCGCGCCACGCCCCAGTGCAGCGATGACAGAAATTGCTGGAGTTCGGGCGTCCGCGGGCTGTCGAACAATTGTTCGGGCGGCCCCATTTCGTGCACCTTTCCCTGGAGCATGAACACCACGCGGTCGCTGACCTTGCGCGCGAAGCGCATTTCGTGGGTCACCATGACGAGCGTCATGCCGTCGCGGGCCAGGCTACAGCAGGCCGACGCAACTGAACACCACAAACGGCTTGAAGGTAGCATTGGCGATCATGGTGCCGGCTTTGGTTAGTTCGATGAATCCGATGACCGAGGCGAGCGCCGTGCCTTTGATCACCTGTACCAGCAAGCCCACGGTCGGGGCGATCGCCAGGCGGGACGCCCCGTTCTGGACCCGCGGGAGGCGCTTGATGCCCCGTTCTGGCGCGGTTGGGTGGGGGCTTACAGCCGCTTGATGAAGACCTGGCTGTTGCGGCTGCGGTCGTAATGCGCCTGTTTGTCCTTGGGCAGGTCCGCCACGCTTCCTTGGGCGAAGCCGCGCTTGATGAACCAGTGCGCCGTGCGCGTGGTCAGCACGAACAAACGCGTAATGCCCGCCGCGCGCGCGCGCGCCTCGATATGCCGCAGCAGCTTGTCTCCCTCGCCGGCGCCTTGCCAGGCGGGGTTGACCGTCAGGGCGGCCATTTCGGCCATTTTTTCTTCCGGGTAGGTGTATAGGGCCGCGCAGCCGTAGATCACGCCGTCGTGCTCGGCCACCGAGAATTTCTCGATGTCGCGCTCGATGCTGCCGCGGCCCCGGCGCACCAGCGTGCCGTCCACTTCGAGGGGTTCGATCAGGTGGAGGATCGCGCCCACGTCGTCGATGGTGGCGGGGCGCAGGTCGTCCAGCGTGTCTTCGACCACCATGGTGCCTACGCCGTCGTGCGTGAAGACTTCCAGCAATACACTGCCGTCGAGGTCGTGTGGGACGAGGTGCGCGCGCGCCACGCCTTGCTTGACGGCACGCGAGGCGTGGCGCAGGAAAACGGCGGTGCCCGGGTCCAGGTTGCCCTGGGCGAGAAGGGCGTCGGCGTCTTCGCGCGCCAGTTCGGAGTCGACGTTGCCGTCTTTGTCGAGGACGAGGGGCGTGTCGGTCAGGAAAATGAGCTTTTCGGCGCGCAACGCGACGGCCACCGAAGTGGCGAGATCCTCCATGGAGAGATTGAAAGCTTCGCCAGTGGGGGAGAAGCCTAGCGGGGACAGCAGCACGATGGATCCGTGGTCCAGCGCCAGCCGCAGCGCCTCGGCGTCCACCTTGCGGACTTGTCCGGTATGGCGGTAGTCCACGCCGTCGATGACGCCGACCGGGCGCGCCGTGATGAAGTTGCCCGAAACGACCCGGATGTGCGAATGCGACATCGGGGTGTTGGGCAGGCCCTGGCTGAAGGCGGCTTCGATGTCGAGCCGGATTTCGCCGGCGGCTTCCTTGGCGCACTCGAGCGCCGCCGCGTCGGTGACCTGGAGGCCGCGGTCGAACTGGAAGGGAATGCCTTTCAGGCGGAGCTGCTCATTGACCTGGGGCCGCGAGCCGTGCACCAGCACCAGCCGGATGCCCAGGGCGCTGAGCAAGGACAGGTCCTGGATCAGGCTGTTGAGCGCGCCGGCCTGGACCAGCTCCCCGCCGAAAGCCACCACGAAGGTCTTGCCGCGGAAGGCGTGCACGTAAGGGGCGACCTCGCGGAACCACTGT
>Ga0180222_1003373_pt1 | contig 10401 bp, 12 predicted proteins | sample eDN5th37CKraftOP_FD_151336 | JGI IMG/M metagenome (GOLD analysis project Ga0180222, IMG submission 151336) | Enriched Organic Plus compost microbial communities from Emeryville, California, USA - eDNA 5th pass 37_C Kraft OP (version 2) (version 2) ... | reverse complement strand
CAAAGGATCACTTCGGCCGTGAACTGCCGACCCTTGAACAACCCCTTACCCGCCATGCCTCAGTCCCGCCCGTAGAGCGATCGTCCTAGCCGCGGGCAAGCGCGGGCGCCAACCTTGCAACAGAACCTAATTCCCGGCCTGTAAGTGTGGGGGCGTAACTCTCCCCGGCTGGGGCGCAAAAGAACCCCCATTTTGGCCTGCCGGTTAGCGCCATGTCCCTGCTTGGCCGCACTTGTCGCGGCGGACAGCAAGGGACAACTCCCATGACAAAAGCATACGGCACCTTGCCCGAGGCCGTGCAATTTTCGGGCATGTCGCGCACCTCGATCTATGAGGCGTTGAAGCGCGGCGATCTCAAGGCCCGCAAGGCCGGGCGGCGCACGTTGATCTCGTTTGCCGATCTCGAAGCCTATCTGGCCAGCCTCCCGACCTATCAGGCTGGAGCATGAGCGATGGCAGCACATATGCGAAACGCCGGGGTGCAGCCCGGCGTCTCACGCAATCAACTTGGCGGCTGGTTGCATTCCCCCTCTACCGCATCGGACTGGCAGGCTCAAACGCTTTCCTCCCGTTTCTGCCTGTCGCCTTGGATGGCGCGGGATATGGCGCGGCTCTGCTTTGGGGAGGGCTGCAATGACTGAGCGGCCTTTTACCGATCACAGGGCAGCGGCGCTTGCCCTGCTTAACGGCAATCACCGGCTCAGCCGCAAGGCCGGGCAATTCCTTGGCCAGCTTGCCGTCGATTCTACGCCCATGAGCGAAGCGCAGGCCGATTGGCTGGGCAAGTTGCTGGACCGCGCGGGCTTGCCGCCGATGGCAGAGGGAGGCGCGGCATGAGCACCTATCCCGATGCACCGGGGCACCGGAACGTGGAAACCTCGATTGCCGCTGCCGATGCCCTTGCGCCCAAGCTGGGGCGGCTTCAGCGCATGGCAGAGGGCGCAATCCGCGATGCTGGCGCGCATGGCCTTACCGCCGATGAACTGGCGGCACGGCTGGACATGGACCGTTGGTCAATCCAGCCGCGCACCAGCGAATTGAGACGCAAGGGGCTTATCCGTGACAGCGGGCAGCGCAGGCCGAATAGCACCGGCAAGCTGGCCATTGTCTGGATTGCCGCATGATGGCTGCGCCCTTTCCTGCGCAGATAACGCGCGCGAGGGGGCGCTTTGAAACTCCACCGGGGTTGCGGTTTCGGTGGAGTTTCAATTGCGCCGCGCCAGCCGCAAAAGCCCATGAAACAACTGATTCCCGAAACTGGCACGGCACCTGCAATTAATTACCTTACCTCTGGTGTGGCAGCCCTTTCCGCTGGAGGCACTGGCAGGGGCGGTGCGCGTAATCGTGCCGACCGGGAGAGCCATGCCCTGACAGCCGCTCAAATTGGCAATCTCAAGGCCGCTGAGCGCCATGCCGAAAAAATCGGGCTGCCGTTCACCCGCATGATCTCGATTCACTGGCAGGCCGCTGGAGTGCCCTTGGCGGGCATGGCGAAGGCGACCTATCGCTTTACCGACCTGCTGACAAAGGCGCTGGCCCGGCATGGCAGCCGCACGGCATGGCTCTGGACGCACGAAAACGTGCCCGGCAACGGCCATGACAAAGGCGGGCACTGCCACTTGCTCGCCCATGTGCCTGCCGATCTGGTGCCCGTTGTTACGGCACTGCAACGGGGCTGGCTTCGCCGGATCACCGGGCAGCCTTACCGGGCGCGCGTGATCCACAGCAAACCGATAGGCGGGCGGCTGGGGCTGGAGGCAGGCAATCCCGATCTCCACGCCGTCAATCTAGAGGCCGCGCTTGCCTATGTCATGAAAGGGGCAAGTCCTGAGGCCGCGTCACAATTCGGCCTGGAGCGGCTGGAACCGGGCGGGCGAATCATCGGTAAGCGTTGCGGCACCTCTCAAAACATCGGCGCGAAGGCGCGCAAGGCAAAGGAATGACAATGACAAAAAAGGCGAAGGCCAATCCCGACGATGGACTGGTGGCACCCGGTGAAACCGGCAAGATCGAGGTCGAAAAGCGGGCGGATGAAAAAATCGGGCGGACGCTGGCGCGAATCACGCTGGACCCGCAAACCCGCAACGCCAATCTGGCAATGTCGTTCGGCTCGCAAATGTTTGGCGACCAGCTCAAGCCGGGCATTCAGGAAAGCAGCGCAGTGCTGGCAGAGGAAATTCAGCGAGCCATGAAAGGCGACCTGTCGCTGGCCAGCCGCATATTCACCTCGCAAGCGATCTCGCTGGACGCGCTCTTTACCGAAATGGCCCGGCGCTCAGGCAACAGCATGGGGCACTATCCCGACGCGGCGGATAGATACATGCGGCTGGCGCTCAAGGCCCAAGCTGCCTGCCGCTCCACGCTGGAGGCGCTGGCAAGGCTGCACCAGCCGCGCGAGCAAACCGTCAAGCATGTGCATGTGAACGAAGGCGGGCAGGCCGTGGTTACCGATCATTTCCACCAGCACACGGGGGACAGGGAAAATGGAAAATCAGACAAACAATCCGATGCAACCGGCGCGGCTGGCGCAATCGCCGCGCTGCCTAGCCCGGACCCGCTCGGGAACGGAGTGCCAGTCCCCGGCAGTGCAGGGGAAGCGCCGTTGCAGGATGCACGGCGGCAAGAATCCCGGCGCACCTAGAGGCAACCGCAACGCCCGCAAGCATGGCGGCTATTCTGCGAAGGCTAAGGCAGCGGCTCGATACGTTAGGGAGATTGCGCGGCTGGTGCGCGATTTGCCGTGACTTGAGTTTGGCTGGCGCGCATCCCGCGCTTTTCGGCCCTTTCGGTCAATCGCCCGTCACCAGTTATTTTCGACGGGGAAGCTGCCATTGCTGGGAATGCGCAGTTCCCCGCCATTTCCAGCCGCGATTTGTCGCGTAGGGTGTGTATCGAACTGCACCCGCATCAGCCGGGAAAGCGGCCCGATCTGGCCTGCCTGATCTGCAAAACCGTTCCAGCGGCATTGTGAGGCATAGCGCCTAGCGCCCGGTCTATCGGGGAGCGGTTATGGGAACAGAGCCGCCGTGTTGAAAAAATATCAATAAAATCAACGAATGTTGGCGGATGGGGTGGGATTCGAACCCACGGTGGGCGTGAACCCACGGCGGTTTTCAAGACCGCTGCCTTAAACCACTCGGCCACCCATCCGGCGATGCCGCCTTATCCCCGCCGCGCCTTTTCGTGCAAGCGCAGCGACAAAGGGGATTCACCTCCGCCGCCCGCTGTGGCACTCTCGGGTGAAAGGGGGGAGTAGATGCGTATCCTGTTCCTGGCTGCCGCGGCGATCGTGACGGCGATGCTGCCCTCGAGCGCGATCGATGGGGAGCGGGAAGCGGCGGCGCAATATGCCGGCGCCTCCGATGATGCGGGCTTCCAGGCCTTCCTCTACGCGTTGCGGCCACGGGCGATGGCGGCGGGAGTGAGCCCGGCGACGCTCGACGCGATCCTGCCGACGCTCAGCTTCAACCAGCGCGTGGTCGATCTCGATCGCAGCCAGCCGGGCGGATCGCCCTCCGGCCCGGCCGCGCCCATCCCGAATTTCGCGCCTTATTATGCCAAGCATGTCGATGCCGATCGCATCGCCCGCGGCCGCGCCAAATATCAGGCGCTGCGCCCGCTGCTCGGCCGGATCGAGGCGCGCACCGGCGTGCCGGAATCGATCATGGTCGCGATCTGGGGCAACGAGACCAATTACGGCTCCTATACGGGCGACTTCGATCTGCTCCGCTCGCTCGCGACGCTCGCCTATGACGGCCGCCGGCGCGAGCTGTTCACCGAGGAGTTCATCGCCACGCTCAAGCTGATCGACCGCGGCATCCCGCGCGAGCGGCTGAAGGGCAGCTGGGCCGGCGCCACCGGCTATCCGCAGTTCCTGCCGAGCATGTACATCCGCCTCGGGATGGACGGCGACGGCGACGGCAAGGTGGATATCTGGACGAGCCAGGCCGATGCGCTCGCCTCGATCGCCAACTATTTCGTCAATGCGGGCTGGAAGCCAGGGCTTCCCTGGGGCACCGCGGCGAGCGTGCCCGCCGGGCTCGATCGCGACGCGCTGAAGCCGCTGATCGTCTCGCCGCGCTGCCCGCGCGTCCATGCCCGCCACTCGCGCTGGCTCACCATCGCCGAATGGCGCGCGCTCGGCGTGATCCCGATGGGCCCGGCGCGCATTCCGGACGGCGAGCAGGCCAGCCTCCTCGAGCCGGACGGGCCGGGCGCGACCGCCTATCTGTTGACCACCAACTATCGCTCGATCCTCGATTATAATTGCTCGAACTTCTACGCCCTCTCCGTGGGCCTCCTCGCCAATGCCGTCTCGCGCTGAGCCCGTTCCGCGGCCCGGCGGCCGCCCTGCCGCGCTCCTCGCTTTGCCCGTCGGGCGGCGGGGCGGGGCGGCCGGCCCGTGGATCGCCGCCGCGCTCACGCTGCTGCTCGCCTCCTGCGGCGGCCCGCCGCATCCGCGCAGCTCAGGCAATGCGCCGCACCGGCCGCGCGGCCCCGTGTCCGACACGCCGGTGAAGATCGGCCAGCCTTATCAGGTGCAGGGGCGCTGGTATTATCCCGCCGACGCCCGCGATTATGACGAGGTCGGCATGGCCTCCTGGTATGGTCCGGGCTTCCACCGGGGCACCACCGCCAATGGTGAATATTATGATTCGAGCTGGATCAGCGCGGCGCACAAGACGCTGCCCCTGCCTTGCTATGTCGAGGTGACCGCGCTCGACACCGGCCGCACGATCCTCGTCCGCATCAACGATCGTGGTCCTTTCGTCGCGGATCGGATCATCGATCTCTCGCAGGGCGCGGCGCGGCTGCTCGGCATCGAGAAGCGCGGGCTCAGCCGGGTGCGCGTGCGCCGTGTCGAGCCGGGCGCCGACGACCGGCTGGCGCTGCGCACCGGCAAGCCGGCGGTGATGCGGCCCACGGCCTCGCCGACCGAGCTGGCGGCGCTCAACGCGCGCTATTATGCGCGCGCGCCGATCGTCTCGGCATCAGCGGCGGTCGCGCCGCCGCTTGCCGCAGCGCCGGTTGCGCGCCCTCCGGTTTCCGCCATGGCTCCGCCGGCGTCCGCGCCGCTTCTCTCGATGCCGGGCGGCCTCTTCGTGCAGGTGGCGACGCTGAGCGATCAGGGCCGGGCCAGCGCCCTGGCGTCCGCCCTGTCCGCCTATGGGTCGAGCCGGATCGAGCCGGCCGGTCCCTATTGGAGGGTGCGCATGGGGCCGTTCGTGGATGACGCATCCGCCGAAGCGGCGCTGGCGCGGATCCAGGGTCAGGGTTATCAGGACGCGAGGATCGTCCGAAATTAAGGGAAGGTGCGTTTCCAGATGAAGTTCCGTCCGTTCGCCGTCGCGTTGCTCGCCACTGCCGTCACGCTGCCCGCGATCGCCGCCGCGCCCCCCTTCGATACGCCTGCCCCCGTCGCCTTCATGAAGGATCTGTCCTCGGGCGCGATTCTCTACGCCAAGGATGCGGACAGGCGCATGCCGCCGGCCTCGATGGCGAAGATGATGACGGTCTACGTCGCCTTCGATCTCATCAAGAAGGGGCGGATCAAGCTCGATCAGAGCTTCACCGTGGCGCCCGACACATGGCAGAAATGGCATGGCCCGGCCGCCGGCTCGACGATGTTCCTTTCGCCCGGCGAGCAGGTGAGCGTGGAGAATCTGCTTCACGGCATCGTCACCCTTTCCGGCAACGATGCGTGCGTCGTGCTCGCGGAAGGGATTGCGGGGACCGAGCAGGCCTTCGTCGCGCAGATGAACGAGGCGGCGAAGCGGATCGGCCTCGCCAACAGCCATTTCGGCACCTCCAACGGCTGGCCGGACAACGGTGTCACCTACGTCACGGCGCGCGATCTCGCCACGCTGGCCGCAGCCACGATCCGCGATTTCCCCGATCTTTATAAGCAGTTCTACAGCCAGCGCGAGTTTACCTGGGGCAAGACGATGGGCGGCGGCGCCGACATCACCCAGGCGAACCGCGATCCGCTGCTTGGCCGCGTGGCGGGCGCCGACGGCCTCAAGACCGGCCACACCGAGGAAGCGGGCTATGGCTTCACCGGCTCGGCGGAGCAGAATGGCCGCCGGCTGGTGATGGTGATCGCCGGCCTCACCTCGTTCAACCAGCGGATCGACGAATCCACCAAGTTCATGAACTGGGGCTTCCGCGCCTGGCGCTCGGTGCCGATCGTGGCGCAGGGCAAGCAGGTGCAGACCGCCGAGGTGCAGCTCGGCGATGCGCGGCAAGTCGGCCTCGTCGCACCGGCGAACGTGGCCGTCACCGTGCCCGCCGCCGTCGGCAACGAGGCGATGAAGGTGAGCGTCGTCTATCAGGGGCCGATCAAGGCACCGATCGCGAAGGGCGCGCACATCGCCGATCTCGTCGTCACGACACCCGACACCCAGCCGCAGGTAACGCCGCTCATCGCCGCGGAGGCGGTCGGCAAGGCCGGCTTCTTCGATCGCGTCGCCGCCGGCTTCCGGCACCTCATCGGCATGGCGTGAGCGGGCGCTTCATCAGCCTGGAAGGCGGCGAAGGCGCGGGCAAATCGACGCAGATGCGGCGTCTGGCCGAGGCGCTGCGCGCCAAGGGCAAGACGGTGGTGGAAACGCGCGAGCCCGGCGGCAGCCGCGGCGCCGAAGCGATCCGCGCGCTGCTGCTCGAAGGCGAGCGGGACCGCTGGACGCCCTCCGCCGAGGCATTGCTGTTCGCAGCGGCGCGGGCCGATCATGTCGCTCGCATCATCCGCCCCGCGCTCGCTGCAGGCCAATGGGTACTGAGCGATCGTTTCCTGGACAGCTCGCTCGCCTATCAGGGGGGCGCCGACGGCATCGGCGCGGAGGCGATCCGGACGCTCCATAGGATCGGCAGCGAAGGGCTGCTGCCCGATCGGACCCTGCTCCTGACGCTGCCGGCCAGGGAAGCGGCCGCGCGTGCCGCCGCGCGGGATCGCGCGGGTACCGATCGGTTCGGTGCGCGTGACCCTGCCTATCATGCCCGCGTGGCTGAAAGCTTCCTTGCCCTGGCGCAGGCAGAGCCGGCACGGTTCCGGATCGTCGATGCCGCGGGATCGCCGGACGAGGTGACCCATCGGCTTCTTGCGGCGATCGAGGATCTTCTGTGAATATTATCGGTCAAGATACTGCAATCGAAGCTTTTCATGACGCACTTCGCTCGGGCAGGATCCATCATGCCTGGCTGCTTGCGGGGCCGCGCGGGGTCGGCAAGGCGCGCTTTGCGCAGGCCGCGGCGACCCGGCTCCTCGCCGAGGCGGCAGGGCCGCCGATCGCGCTGCCCGATCTGTTGACGCCGCCGGATCATCCGACGGCGCGTCTGCTCGCGGCGGGCAGCCATCCCGATTTCCGGCGGCTGGAACGGGCCTATCGCGAGAAGACCAACGACCATGCGCGCAACATCACCGTCGATCAGGTGCGCTCGCTCCAGACCCTGTTCGCGACGACGCCGAGCTTTTCCGATCGCCGCGCCGTCATCATCGATGCCGCCGACGACATGGAGCGCGGTGCCGCCAATGCGTTGCTCAAGAATCTCGAGGAGCCGCCCGCCGGCACCACCTTCTTCCTCGTCAGCCATGCGCCCGGGCGGCTCTTGCCCACCATCCGCTCGCGCTGCCGCGTGCTGCGCTTCGGCCTGATCGGCGACGCCGACATGGTGGCGATCCTGCGCGCCGAGCTGCCCGATGCGAATGACGCGGAGATCGCCGCGCTGGTAGCGGCGGGGGAGGGCTCGCCGGGACGCGCATTGCGCTTCGCCGGGCTCGATATCGCCGCGCTCGACCAGATGATCGCCGCATTGATCCGGGAGGGGGACGCCGGCAACGCCCGCAGCGTCGCGCTCGCGCGGGCGCTGGCGCTCAAGAGCGCGCAGCCGCGCTATGAAGCGTTCCTGGAGCGCGTTCCCGGCCATGTCGCGGCCGTGGCCCGGCAGCGATCGGGGGCGGCGCTCGCGGACGCGATCCGCGTCTGGGAGGAGGCGCGCTCGCTCGCGGGCGCCGCCGTCCCGCTCTCGCTCGACCCGCAGGCCACCGTCTTCACCCTGGCCGGCATGCTCGCTTCGCTGGCGCCCGGCTCCGCCCGGATTTCGTCCCCGGCGTGACCTCGTGGTGAAAGCCGCGCGCCGGATCCGGGCGGGGGCATGCCCTTGCCCCCGCGCGGCGGAGCGCTAGAGAGGCCGGGACCCGACCTTCGTTCGGTTCGAGCGGATGTCGAGAAGCCGCGCCCGGGCCTTGCCGGGCGTCCCGGTGCCGCGAGGGCTGACGGATTCTCGACATTGCCCGTCCCGCGCGCCACATGTGGACGATCATGACCGAGCCCTTCTACATCACCACCGCGATCAGCTATCCCAACGGCCGGCCGCATATCGGCCACGCCTATGAGGCGATCGCGACCGATGCCATCGCCCGCTATCAGCGGCTCAAGGGGCGGGACGTGTTCTTCATGACCGGCACCGACGAGCACGGGCTCAAGATGGTGCAGACCGCGCGCGGCCGCGGGCTCGATCCGCGCCAGCTCGCCGACGAGATGTCGGGCTATTTCCGTGAGATGGATGATGCGCTGAACATCTCTTATGATCGCTTCATCCGGACCACCGATCCCGATCATTATGCAGCCTGTACCGCCATCTGGAAAGCGATGGAGGCCAATGGCGACATCTATCTGGGCCGCTACGAAGGCTGGTACTCGGTGCGCGACGAGGCCTTCTACGACGAGAAGGAGCTGATCGACGGGGAAGGGGGGACACGTCTCTCTCCACAGGGCACGCCGGTCGAGTGGACAGTCGAGGAGACGTGGTTCTTCCGCCTCTCGGCCTATCAGCAGAAGCTGCTCGATCTTTATGAATCGCAACCGGATTTCATTCGCCCGGAGGGCCGCCGCAACGAGATGGTCAGCTTCGTCGCCGGTGGCTTGGCGGATCTCTCCATCTCGCGCACCAGCTTCGATTGGGGCGTGCCTGTGCCGGGAAGCCCGGGCCACGTCATGTATGTCTGGGTCGATGCGCTTACCAACTATCTCACCGGCGCCGGCTATCCCGCGTTCACCGGCCGCCCCCGCTGGCCGGCGGACGTGCATATCATCGGCAAGGACATCGTCCGCTTCCACGCGGTCTATTGGCCGGCCTTCCTGATGTCCGCCGGCCTGCCGTTGCCCAAGCAGGTCTTCGGCCACGGCTTCCTGCTGAATCGCGGTGAGAAGATGTCGAAATCGGTGGGCAACGTCGTCGATCCGCTCCAGATGGCCGCGCTCTACGGTGTCGATCAGCTCCGCTATTTCCTGCTGCGCGAGGTGAGCTTCGGGCAGGACGGCAGCTATAGCCACGAGGCGATCGTGAATCGCGCCAATGCCGAGCTTGCCAACAGCTTCGGCAATCTCGCCCAGCGCGTGCTCTCGATGATCTTCAAGAATCTCGGCGGCGAACTGCCGGAGGTCGGCCAGGCCGCCGACGATGTCGATCTGCTCGCCAGGGTACGCGAAGCCTGCGCGGGCGAATTGGTGCGCGAGTTCGATCAGTTCGCCTTCGCCGCAGGTATCGAGGCATGGCTGCGTGCCGTCTTCGCCTGCAACCAATATGTCGACGCGCAGGCGCCCTGGGCGCTGCGCAAGACCGATCCCGATCGGATGGGCGCGGTTCTGGGAACGCTGTTCGCCTGCATCCGCGATCTGGCTGTCGCTATTTCACCCATCGTACCCGCATCGGCCGACAAGCTACTCGATCTTATGGGAATATCGGCGAGCGAACGGGATTTCGCCGCGCTTGCCGATACGGGCTGGTACGAGCGCCTGCGTGCGGCCGGCTTCCGCCTCGGCGCGCCGGCCCCCATCTTTCCCCGGCTGGAATTCCCCGAGGGCGCCGATGCTGGTCGATAGCCATTGCCATCTCAACTATGCCGGGCTGGTCGAGCAGCAGGACGCGGTGCTTGCCCGCGCCCGCGCGTCCGGCGTCACCGCGATGCTCAACATCTCGACGCGCGAACGCGAATGGGATGCGGTGATCGCCACGGCGGATCGCGCACCGGATGTCTGGGCCAGCGTCGGCATCCATCCGCACGAGGCGGACGACCATCCCGACGTCGGTACGGCACGCCTCGTGGCGGCTGCGGCACATCCGCGCGTGATCGGCATCGGCGAAACCGGCCTCGATTATTATTATGACCATAGCGATCGCGCCCGGCAGCAGGCGAGCTTTCGCGCGCACGCCGCCGCCGCCCGCGAGACCGGCCTGCCGCTCATCGTCCATACCCGCGATGCCGAGGCGGACACCGCCGCGATCCTGACCGAGGAAATGGGGAAGGGGGCCTTCAGCGGCGTCATCCATTGCTTCACGGCGAGCGCCGATTTCGCCCGCACCGCGCTGGATCTCGGATTTTACATCTCGATCTCGGGCATC
>Ga0180222_1003371_pt1 | contig 10403 bp, 9 predicted proteins | sample eDN5th37CKraftOP_FD_151336 | JGI IMG/M metagenome (GOLD analysis project Ga0180222, IMG submission 151336) | Enriched Organic Plus compost microbial communities from Emeryville, California, USA - eDNA 5th pass 37_C Kraft OP (version 2) (version 2) ... | reverse complement strand
CGGGCGCGCCAAGCTCGCCGAGCTGCGGATGATGCCAGCGAGCCAGCGCCTCGACCCCGACGATCTCGCCCGTCGTCACCGAGAGTTGCGGCTGGAAGAGGATGCCGATCTCATCCTGATCAAGCGCAAGACGCAGGTCGATCTCCAGCCGGCTATCGATCTCCGCCCGGTCGATGCCCTTCGCATCGAGCGTGCGAATCGCATCGCCCTCGCCCGCCTTGGCGTCGGCCAGCGCCGCGCTCGCCCGGCGCAGCAGCGCGGAGGCGTCCTCGCCCGCCCCTTCCGACGCGGCGATGCCGACGCGGCAGGAAAGGGTGATCAGATGATCCTCCACAGCGAACGGCCGCTCGATCGCTTCGACGATCTGCCGCGCCAGGAAGCGGGCCTTCTCGACCGTAGCCGGCGCGCCGAGGCCGATCGCGAATTCGGCGCCGGCCATGTGGGCGATCAACCGCTCCTTGCCGGCTGCCATGCGCTCGATGCGTCGGGCCACGCCCTGGAGCAGCGCATCGCCGGTGGCGCGTCCGAATGCGGCGTTGATCGTATCGAAACGGCTGATCGCAACGAGCAGCAGCACCAGTTCCGCGCCGCCCGCGATCCGGCCCGCAATCCAGCGCCGTGCGCTCGGGCCGTCGTCCAGCCCGGTCAGCGGATCACGGCTGCGCGGCGGCCGCGCCACATCGGGCGCCTCCAGCTCTTCCACCCGTGCCGCGATCATCCTGCCCTCCTCCTCGAGATGGAGGTGATGGGCGATGCGCGCGCCGCCCCGTCCGCCGAGCGTATGCGCGAAGGCGGTCGGCCGGCGATCGGCGAGCAGCCGCCGCATCGCGGCCCAGGCGGTCTCGGCCGCCTCCTCTCCCACCAGGCGGCGCAGCTCCTCGACGCCCATCGTACCGCCGGCATCGGTCGCCAGCCCGAAGCGGCCGGCGAGCGCCTCGCTCACCGCGACACGGCTGCCGCCCACCCGCCAGCGCCAGCATTCCGCCTGCGCCTCGATCAGCGCAGCCCGCCCCTCGATCGCGTGCCGCCCGCCGGCCAGCCGCTCGGCATGGCGCGCGGCGAAGCGCAGCGCCTGGGCGAACTCCACCTCGCCGAACGGGCTGGTCAGATAATGGGTCGCGCCCGCGCTATAGAAGCCATCGAGCGCCATCAGGCTGCGGCGGGGAAGGATCACCAGCAGCGCCGCGGCGTTGGCCGCCGCCGCATCCGCGAGCGCCTGCACCGCCGCGATTCCTTCACCGAGCGCGCCCCGGGCATCGACCAGCGCGACATTCGCGCCGCTCGCCACGAAACGCCTCTCGGCCGCGTCGGTACGTCGGGCGGCGATCGGATTCCAGCCGAGACGCTCGGCATGGGCGGCCAGTTCGTCGCGATGACGGAAGGACAGGATGAAGATAGGCGTCGACGCGCTGCTCAAACGATCATGCCTCCCACGGCCCATCCTAGATCGATTTGCATGGCTGGGGAATCCGGCAAATCCCTCGCCTTTCCATCTCCAGCGGCGCCGCGGCGGGGGCTTCACCGATCCGAGGCGACGCCACTCCCCTTGCCCTCTGCCGCGCCGCGTCCTAGCTGTCGTGCATGGACGTGCCCGCGCCAGCACCTGCCCAGCGGCTCATCGACGGCTTCGGCCGGCGGATCAGCTATCTGCGTATCTCGGTAACAGACCGCTGCGACCTTCGCTGCCGCTATTGCATGGCCGAGGCGATGACCTTCCAGCCGAGAAGCGAGATTCTCTCGCTGGAAGAGATCGCGGCATTGGCCGACGCCTTCATCGCCCGCGGCGTGCGCAAGATCCGGCTCACCGGCGGCGAGCCGCTGATCCGCCGCGGCGTGCCCGACTTGGCCCGGCTGATCGGCCGCCATCTCGAGGACGGCAGCCTCGACGAGCTCACCGTCACCACCAACGGCACGAACCTGGCCCGGCACGCAGCGACGCTGCATGAAGCAGGCATCCGCCGCATCAACGTCAGCCTCGATACGATCGATGCCGATCGCTTCCGCCACATCACCCGCTGGGGCGATCTTTCCAAGGTGCTCGACGGCATCGCCGCCGCGAAGGCGGCGGGCCTTGCCGTCAAGATCAACATGGTCGCGCTCAAGGGCCTCAATGAGGACGGCATCGAGCCCATGCTGCGCTGGTGCGCGGCGGAGGGGCACGATCTCACCCTGATCGAGACGATGCCACTCGGCAGCATCGACGAAGACCGGGTGGACCGCTATCTGCCGCTGGACCAGGTCAAACGCGCGCTGGAGCGGCGCTTCACCCTCTCGCCCCTTGCCGAGCGCACCGGCGGCCCGGCGCGCTACTGGCATGTCGAGGAGCTCGGCGTGCGGCTGGGGCTGATCACGCCCCTCACCGGCAATTTCTGCGACGGCTGCAATCGCGTCCGGATCACTGCGACGGGCCGGCTCTACATGTGCCTCGGCCATGGCGAGCGGGTGGATCTGCGCGCCGCGCTGCGCAGCGGCGCTCCCGGAGCGCTCGATGCGGCCCTGGACGAGGCGATGGCGTTGAAGCCGCTGCGTCACGCCTTCCGAATCGACGCGCGCGGCGCAGCGCCCGCGGTGGACCGGCACATGAGCGTCACCGGCGGATGAGCGAACGGCGCCTGGCGCTCGTCGCCTCCACTACGCCCCAGGCCCAGGCGGCGGCAGAGGAGCTCCTGCGCCGGCGTGAGTTCGTGCCGCTCGAGGCAGCCGAAATGGTGATCGCGCTCGGCGGCGACGGTTTCCTGCTCCAGACGCTGCACGGCATGCTCGAACGGCACCGCATCCTCCCGATATTCGGGATGAACCTCGGTACCGTCGGCTTCCTGATGAACGAATGGCGGCTCGACGATCTCGATACCCGGATCGACAGGGCGCGCACATTCACCGTGACGCCGCTGCGCATGGAGGCGACCGATGTCGATGGCATCAGCCATTCCATTCCGGCGATCAACGAGGTCTCGCTGCTGCGCGAGACGCGCCAGACCGCCTGGCTCGAGGTGACCGTCAACGGCCGCGTGGTGATCCCCGAGCTGGTGTGCGACGGCGTGCTGGTGGCGACGCCGGCCGGATCCACCGCCTATAATTTCTCCGCCCAGGGCCCGATCCTGCCGCTCGATTCGGCGATGCTGGCGCTGACCCCGATCAGCCCCTTCCGTCCCCGCCGCTGGCGCGGCGCGATCCTGCCCGAGCGCACGCGCATCGCCTTTCGCGTGCTCGATCCCGCCAAGCGCCCGGTGAGCGCCGTCGCCGACCAGCACGAGGTGCGCGACGTCGCCACGATCGAGGTCGCGATCGACCGGACGAGCCCGCTGCACCTGCTGTTCGATCCCGAGCATGCGCTCGACGACCGCGTGACGATGGAGCAGTTCATCATTTAGCGAACCGCCCCCTTGCCTTTCCCGAAAAGGCGCTGCTATAGGCGCGCCTCGCGTCACGGCGAGAGAGTGTTCCCCGGTAGCTCAGCGGTAGAGCATCCGACTGTTAATCGGACGGCCGCCTGTTCGAATCAGGCCCGGGGAGCCATCCTCCTCATTGGAAACATGCTGTTTCTGGCGGTGGGCAAGCCCTGCTCTCCGCGTGCGCCATGCGCTCCTTATTTCTTCGATTTCCGTGGCGGCGCGGGTGTGAAAGGGTCCGTCGGAATATCGTCGGAACGCGCCTTGCCGCCGGTTGGAGCCGCGGGCTTCGCCCGCTGATCCTCGACGCAATTCCGGAGCTCGGCAACTGCGGCCTCGGCGCCGTCAAGGCTCAGCCGCTCGACCGGCACCGTACCGCGCGAGATGTGCAGAATGTCCGATGCAGCGAGGTAGGACGGGAATTTCTCTCCGAAGCTCGTGACGAAGCCCTGCTTTCCTTCCGATGCGATGCCGACAGCGAAATGCGCGGGATAGCTGCTGTTGGAGAGGCGGAAATTCAGCTTCAGCCGATCCTTGGGCTTGATCGACCAATTCGCGTTGAGCACCGAGAGGCGGTTGGTGCCATCGGTGTCGAGACCGAGGAGCAGCGTCGTTCCCCCGTTGCGCTCATAGGTCCGGGTCAGGAAGCAGCCCTTTCCATCCTTGCTCGCCACCACCGTCCAACCGGCGACGGTGCGCGCGGCATAGTCGCGGGCGGAGGCATCATCGCGCGCACCCAGCCCCGCTGCGCACGCCAAGACGAAAGCCGCCGGCCGCATCGTCGTGCGAAGCCGAGCCCCAAGGCCGGGGCGAGCGCAGGCGGTCGATCGTTGCGGTATCGTCATGAGCCCGTTTCTCCGCGGCGACCCTAACCGGCAGCGCCATGGTTGGCCAGAACCGCGATCGATCATGAAGGTCAACGGACGAGCGCCACACCGATCCGGACGCGGGTCATGCGGCGATCATAATCGAGCAGATTCTCGCCATAACCGACGAAACTTTGGCCGAAGAGGTAGATGGAGGGCATGCCGCGGAGGATGCGCGGCAACGGATAGGACAGATCCGCGTTGAACGCGCCCTTGCCCGTGGCGAAATTGAACCGCGTGGTGGTGGAGAGGCGCAAGCCGTCATCCTTGCCGATCTCCACGAACAGACCGGTATTGCCGCGATAACGGCGAATGTCGGGATTGTCCGACAGATCGCCGACGATCAGCGCCAGCCGCGGCGCGAGCGACATGCGGTATCCGCCGCCGAGCGGAAATGCCGCCATCGGCGCCACGTAGATGCTGTTGAGGCTGCGCGATGCCGCCCCACCCCGCCCGTTGGATTCATGGGCGACACCCGCCTGCGCGCTGACGGTCACCCCGCCCGCCATCGTCCTGGCGGGCGTCACGTAAAAAAGCTCCGGCTGGAAATCGATGTTGCGGAACGGCGAGGAGTCCGCCCGGAGATCCCAGAACATGCGCTGCGTATAGGCGAAGTACAATCCCTCCTGCCGGCGTTCGGGCGCCCCAGCCTCGGCCGCGCCGAACAAGCGGTACTTGAAGCTGACCTGCAGACGGGCTTCGCTGTTCGTACCGGGGCCATAGACGGCATAAACCGGCTCGTAAGCGCCGAAATTGCCGAGGAACGCATTGCCGACGGAGCGATCGGCCGGCACCGGCGCGGCCTGCGGCTGCGCGGCCCGATCGTCGCCGGCCGTCGAAGCAAGGCCGGTCGGTGCCGTCGCCGCGCCGACATAGGCGCGTTCGGACATCACCACCTGCTGCCCGGACAGCGCCGGGATCGACAGGAGCGCGCCGTCGATCGGGGTATCGTCGGGCAGGCGCAGCCGGTAACGGGCGCGGGCGAAGCCGCCCGGCGGAATCCTGTCCGTCGAGACGACGCTGCCGTCCCGCTCCAGCCACACCCGCCGATCGGCTCCGCGCGCGACGAGGCGCGCCTCGATGCGCTCGGCCAGCGGCGACGCAGCCGGCGCCGGCCCGTCGTTGAGCAGACGCAGATCGACGAGGACGGAACGATCCCGATCCCGCTGGCCCGCATCCTGGATGACGACCTCGATGCGATCCTGCGCCGCGGCCGGCGCGGCAATGCCGCTGCCGAACAGCGCTGCGGCCAGCAGCGCTCGCATATCGAGATCAATGACCATGGCCGTGCTCCGCAATCCTCAGTGGTCCTACCGCAAAGCGCCGGCGACCGCCTGCTCATAAGCGTCCTGCAGTTCGCGGAACACCGAGCGCGGCGGGCGCGGCGCGCCGAGATGCAGGTGGCGCAGCTCATCCATGAACGCCTCCCACAGCGGCGGCCCGCCCTCTTCGAGCAGCGCCGCGCGAACCGACAGCTCCGGGCTCGCCGGCATATGTCGCCGGCCCCATGCCGCCATCTGCGCGAGCAGCGGCACCAGCTGGATGGCTGCCTCGGTCAGGCTGTAGATGCCCTTCTGCCGGTGCGCCGCATCGGGACGCCGCGTCAGCAGCCCGGATGCCGTAAGCCGCTTCAACCGATCGGCAAGGATGTTCGAGGCGATATGCTCCTCGCTCTGCGCGAGCAGATCGCCATAGCTGCGGCGGTTGCCGAACATCACGTCGCGGATGACGATCAGGCTCCAGCGGTCGCCGAGCTGCTCGAGCGTCAGATTGATGGGGCAGCCGGATCGTCCGGTCTGCGGCACGGCCATTCTCCCGAAATTGCACTTGCAATATGCAAGTAGTGCCGCCAGGCTTCAACCGCTTGCAAGACGCAATCAGCTGCAACCGGAGACCCCTGCCATGTCGCTTGCGCTCTACGGCCACCCCTTTTCCTCCTACACGCAGAAGGTCCTCATCGCCCTTTACGAGAACGGCACGCCGTTCGAGCTGCGTTGCATCAGCCCGGAGACGCCGGAGCATTCGGCGGAATGGCTGCGGCGGTGGCCGATCGGCCAGTTTCCGGTGCTGCTGGACGGCGAGCGGAGCATCGCGGAGAGCAGCATCATCATCGAATATCTGGCGCTCACTCACCCGGGCCCCGTCCGGCTGCTGCCGCAGGATCCGATGGCAGCGCTCGACGTGCGCTTCCTCGACCGCTTCTTCGACCTGCACGTGATGAACGCGATGCAGCGCGCGGTGAACGGCGCGCTGACCGGCGATCCGGTCAAGCGCGAGGGAGGGATGGCGGCGGCGGTCGAGCGGCTGGACCGCGCCTATGCGTGGCTCGAACGGGAGCTGGCCGGCAGGACATGGGCCGCCGGCGCGGACTTCACGCTGGCCGACTGCGCGGCAGCACCATCGCTCTTCTACGCCGACTGGACGCATCCGATCTCCGATGCGTTCCCGCTGCTGCGCGCCTATCGCACGCGGCTGCTCGCGCGGCCCTCCTTCGCGCGCGCGGTGGACGAGGCCCGGCCGTTCCGGCCGTTCTTTCCGCTGGGCGCGCCGAACCGGGACTGACCTTCCCTGCCCGCGCCGCGCGGCGATCAGCGTGTCGCCGCGCTGCCGGGCGGAGACGCCGCAATTCCGGCGATCAGCGCCGCCGCGGCGATCGCCGAGATGAGACAGGCGAAGGCGAGATCGGCGGCATGCGGGCCGACCGCCCCGGTCAGCGCGCCGACGCCGATCACCGGCAGGGCATTGCCGCAGAAACAGCACAGGAAAAAGAGCGAGGCGGTCTCGGCGCGCCGCTCCGCGGGGGCGAGCGCGTTGGCGACGGCCAGCCCGCCGCGATAGCCCAGCGCGCCAGCCACGCCGCAGAAGCTGGTGCCGGCGATCAGCACCGGCATCGAGGCCATGCGCTGCCCGAGGATCAGGAGCGCCAGGCCGACGGGCGTGGCGGCAAGGCCGACGAGCATCGCCCGCCGGCCCGAGAGCCGCTGCGTGACGAGGATGAGCAGGGTCGCCACGACGAACAGCTCGGCGACGATCGCGCTGCCCAACGCCCGATCGACCACATGCAGATCCTGGCGGACTGTGGTCGGGCCGAGCGCGGCATAGAAGCCCACCACCGCCATCGCGCAGAAGCCGGTGGCCGCCGGCGCCAGGAAGGCGAGCCGGGCGCCCGGCGGCACGCCGAGGCGCGGAGCGAGCCGCACGGCCGAGCGGCGCGCGACGGTTTCCGGCGGGATCGCGGCCGCCGCGCCCGCCGCGGCGAGGACCAGCAGGTAGGCGGCAAAGGGCATGAGCAGCGGCGCGGAGGCATATTGCACGATCGGGCCGGCGACCAGCAGCCCGAGCGTCAGGCCGACGAAGTTGAACGCGGTCATCACGCTGGCTGCGCGGGCGCGCCGATCCGCGGGCGTGCATTCGGTGATCCATGCGGTCGCGGCGGCGGCACCGATGCCGACGGAAAGCCCGCTGACGATCCGCCCGGCGAACAGAAGGCCAAGCGTGTGCGCGGTCATGAAGAGACCGGCGCTGACCGCCGCCAGGCCAAGCCCGGCGAACATCACCGGCTTGCGCCCGATCTGATCGGAAAGCCGCCCGAAGAGCAGCAGCGCCGCCAGGTTGCCGATGACATAGACTGCATAGAGCAGGACGAGCGTCAGCGCCGAGAAGCCGTAGCGCGCCCGATAGACATCGTAGAGCGGCGTCACCAGCGTGCTGCCCATGAACAGCGCCGCGACCACGGCTCCCCCGGCCACGCGGCCGACCCGGCCCGCCGCGTCCGAGCCCCGGTCCATGCCATCCTCCCTTCCAGCTCGCCGCATGGCGGCCAAACCGACCGGACCGGATCGCGGTTCCGACGGGAGCGAGGCCGGCGCCGGCCATGGCGATCACGGCGCGGCGGCGATCGTCTCCGTCATCGCTTCCTCATGCGCCTCAATCGGTTCGGCCGGACTCGGCGGATCGCCCGATGCGGTCTCGAAGCGCGCGCCGGCCTCGAGCGTGCGATGGACGGGGCAGCGATCCGCCATTTCGAGCAGCCGGGCGCGCTGCTCCGGGTCGAGCGGGCCATCGAGGGCGATGCGCCGGGTGAACAGGTCGGCCAGCTCGGCGCCGGGCTGCTTCATGTGCCCGACGGCCGTGCGGATCCGCTCGACCGGCCATTGCTTGCGCTCGGCATAGAGGCGCAGCGTCATCGTCGTGCAGGCGGCGAGCGCGGCGGACAGCAGATCATAGGGCGTGGGGCCGGATCCGAGCCCACCCACCGCCTCGGGCTCGTCGGCGAGGAAGCGCAAGCCGCCGGCGCGGATCGCCACCTGGAAGCGGCCGGCGCCGGTTTCCTCCGCCACCACGTCGCGCTCCGCCCCGTCGCCGCGAGTCTCCTCGAGCGGCGGCAGGTAGCGCGCGGCCCAGGCCGCGATCAGCGCGGCGGCATGATCCGCGTCCGCGCGATCGGTGAGCAGATGGTCGGCATCGTCGAGCGAGACGAAGCTCTTGGGATGGCGCGCGGCGAGGAAGATACGCGTCGCATTGTCGATGCCGACCGTTTCGTCGAGCGGCGCATGCATGACGAGGAGCGGCCGGTGCAGCGCCGCGATGCGGGCGCCGAGATCGTGACGGCGCAAATCGTCGAGGAAAGCCTTGCCCACCGTGAACGGCCGCCCGGCGAGTGCGACCTCCGCCTGACCCTCCGCCGCGATGCGGGCGAGGCCTTCGGGATCGAACTGGTGGAGCAGATGCGCGACGTCGAACGGCGCGGCGATCGTCGCCACCGCCTTCACCGATGCGATACCGCCGGCCGCCGCCAGCGCTGCCGCGCCGCCGAGGCTGTGCCCGATGAGGAGCGAGGGCGCCATGCCTTCCTCCGCCATCGCCGCGGCCGCCGCGACGAGATCGCGCGTGTCGGCGGCGAAGCTGCTCTCGGCGAGCGCGCCGCCGCTTCCGCCGATGCCGGCGAAATCGAAGCGCAGCGTGCCGATGCCGAGTGCCGCCAGCGCCCGCGCGATGCGCACCGCGGCGAGGCCATCCTTGCCGCAGGTGAAGCAGTGCGCGAACAGCGCCCAGCCACGCGTGCGGCCCTCTGGCAGCTCCAGCCGGCCCGACAGGCGATAGCCGGCGGGGCTGTCGAAATCGAAGAGACGCGTCGGCATGGCGTGCCCCCTCAGGCGAGCTGGGTGTGGATCGGCAGCCCGGACTTGAGCGTGAGCGTCACCGGCGTGCGCTCGGCGATGTCCGCCAGCCGCGCCGCCTGCTCGCCATCCACGCCCACCGGCGCGATCGTCCGCTCGATGCGGCGATCCTCGGCACCGCCGGTCAGCCGCAGCGAGACCGTGACCGATTCGAGCGGCCATTGCTTGCGGTCGGCATACATGCGCAGGGTGATCGCTGTGCAGGCGCCGAGGCTGGCGAGCAGCAAGTCATAGGGCGCGGGGCCGGCGCCGGCCCCGCCGAGGCTGGCCGGCTCGTCCGCGACCAGCTTATGGCCGCTCACCTCGATCGAGGTGGCGTAACGATCGCGTCCGATCGTGGCGGTTCCGTGCGTCATGTTCGGCTCCTCGGGCAGACCAGAGCGCCGTCTTGTCAGACCGGCGGCGGAAGAGAAAGGCCGATGCGCCTTCCCTCGGGTCGGGAGGGGATGCGGTGGATGGAGGCGTTGGAGATCCTCGTCCCGGCTGTGGTGCACGGATGGGTGTTGGCGGTGAGAGGTAATTTTCCGTGGCCGTCGCCCCCGCGGAGGCCGGGCCCATGGCGGGGTGCACGGGAAAGCGGCGTTCCCGGCGGAGAGAGACATGGGCCCCCGCCTGCGCGGGGGCGACGAGAGGAGCTTAGGGGGTTAACCTGAGGGCGGAGACGCCGCGCTGCCGGTGAGCGCATCGATGCACTGCTCATACTCGGTGACGAGCGCGTCGAGGCGGGCGCGCAGCGCGTCCTCCCCTTCGGTCCGGTCCTCTTCCCAATCCTCCTCGTCCCAGCCGTCGCCCTCCATCTCCTCGTGGAGCCATGGCGGCGGCGGGGGTTCGGGGCGGCCGGGCGGGGCGCAGCCATGCTCGCGCCAGTGGCGGCGGTGGAGGTCGTAGTCGGCGATGCGCGCGCGGGTCTCGGCGCGGAGGCGGGCGGCGGCGTCGGGATCGAGGTCGCGGCGGCCCATGGACCAGCG
>Ga0180222_1003370_pt1 | contig 10403 bp, 10 predicted proteins | sample eDN5th37CKraftOP_FD_151336 | JGI IMG/M metagenome (GOLD analysis project Ga0180222, IMG submission 151336) | Enriched Organic Plus compost microbial communities from Emeryville, California, USA - eDNA 5th pass 37_C Kraft OP (version 2) (version 2) ... | reverse complement strand
GCCGGGATGGTGGAACTCGGGTCTTCAACCTGCATGGCTTTGCGCCTAGTCTCGTGCGAGGGCCATTGTTGAGAGGTACTGCGAATGCTCCCCGACATCGAGATTTTGCTGCGGCTGGCTACCGCCGCCGGGCTCGGCAGCCTGATCGGCTTCGAGCGTGAGCGCCTGTTGTGGGCCGCAGGAATCCGCACTCATATGCTGGTCTGCGTCGGCTCCTGCCTGATTATGATCGTGTCGGCCTTCGGCTTTTCCGATGTCCTGACAAAGGAGCACGTCGTGCTCGACCCCTCCCGTATCGCCGCGCAGGTGGTGTCCGGGATCGGGTTCCTTGGCGCCGGCTCAATCCTGTTGCGCAACGAGGTGGTCAAAGGCTTGACGACGGCTGCAAGCATCTGGGCCGTCGCGGCGATCGGTCTTGCGGTCGGCGGCGGGCTCTATTTCGCTGCGGTGGCTTCGACGGGAATCATCCTCATCATCCTCGCCGGCGTGAAACCGATCGAGGAGGCCTATCGCGCACGCAATCAGAGCTGCGAACTGGAGATCGAGATCGAGCGCGGAAGCATCTTCACGACCGATACGCTGAGGCAGGACCTGTCGCTGCGCGCCAGCCAGATCCGCCGCTTCGTCGTGCAGCGGCAGGGTGACGACGGAGATCTGGTCAATGTCCTGCTGAGCAAGGTGTCCTCCGAAGACATCCGGTCGTTTCCGGAGAAGCTGCGCAATCTCGACGCCGTGCGCAAGGTCACCGTTGTCAAGCGATAAGCGAAAGGCAGGCAACCGCGACTGGCTGTGATTGCGCCGGGCATCTCCAGTCAATGCCGCGTGCGCGCAGCGTCATTCCGGTTCGACGATGCCGATTCCGTGTTCATCGAGACGAAATGCGCCGTAGCAGGCCATGTGAAACTTGAGCCCGACGACGGGAAGAACATCCTCGCGGCTGAACGAGGGGACATTGATCTGGAGCCGCTTCGCCAGCACCTCTTCGAGCGCGCCGTTGCGTTCGAGCACGACGCGCCACTTCCACTCTCCGCCCGGCGTCTGATCCGCCATTGTATTGAAGCGATATCGAATAAGCTCTGCCACGAAGCGTCCCTGACATAATGCTGACGAAAGGCCCATGCCGATCAGAATCTGGCGCGACAAGTTTCGCGGCGCGGGCACAGCGCCGTCACAAGCAATGCAGGATTTTGAGAAGATTGATGCTGGCCGTCAATCTTCTCAAAGTTGAATTTTGCCGCTCGAGGGAATTCCGGAGAATCAGGAAGCTAGATGTCGTCATCCGCGACGATGCCACCTTCATTCTCGAGCTTGTCGATGGCGCGGACCTCGCGACGGTTGAATTTCAACCGCACGCCGGCACCTCCGCCATTCTCCGGAATGAACTGGACGCCGGACAGCTCCAGCACCGCGCGAATTGCCGCGAGCTCGTGCGCTGGCGGCGTTCCGCGTTGCTTCTCGAACGCTGTGATCGTTTCGCGCGCGACCTCGGCGGCCTTCGCCAACGCGGCTGGACCCATGTCGATCAGCGCGCGGGCGGCGCGGCATTGGGAAGGGGTGATGGGCATAGCAACAAAGCTCGATGTGAAAGCGGTGCTACCCGGTGAAGGCGAAGCGCGCTGAACCCTAGCGTGCTGCCGGGACGAGAGCAAATGTCGCCGCAATGATATTTCCCTGGCTGCCAGCGTCATGCTGCTGCAGCGTGGGGCCGGCCGTGATCAGGGGCGCGGTGCGGCGAAGATCATCGCCGCACCGGTGAGACACATCGCCGCGCCGGCGACGTCCCACCGGTCGGGCCGCACACCTTCGACCATCCACAGCCAGAGAATCGAGGCGACGATATAGACGCCGCCATAGAACGGGCCGCTCTGATCTTCATCTCATGCCACAGAATGTGCGTTGCGTAAAAGACGCGACAGGAGGGTGCGGCATTGTCGGTGACATCCGAGCGTGGCCGGCAAACAGAGCCATAGGCAGCGGCTTCGGAAACGCGCTAGCATCTGGTCCATGGCATCTCCGAAGAACAGAAGAGGGCAGGCATGAAGGATTTCGCGGGGCGGATCGCGGTGGTCACCGGTGGGGGGTCGGGTATCGGCCGCGAGCTGGTCCGGCAGTTGATCGCCGAAGGCTGCAACGTCGCCATGTGCGACGTGTCCGGCGCCGGCATGGACGACACCCGGCAGCTTTGCGAGGCCGACGGCATCCCGCAAGGCGCGCGGCTCACCGCGCACCGCGTCGACGTCTCGGACGAGACGCAGATGCTGCAATTCCGCGACGAAGTGGCTGCGGATCATGCGACGGATCACATCCATCTGTTGTTCAACAATGCCGGGATCGGGGGCGGCGGCAGCATGTTCACCAGCAGCCGCGCGCAATGGGAGCGCACCTTCAACATCTGCTGGGGCGGCGTCTATCTCGGCGTCCGCACTTTCCTGCCGCTGCTGCAGAAGGCCGATGCCGGCCACATCGTGAACACCAGCAGCGTCAACGGCTTTTGGGCGTCGCTTGGGCCGAACGTTCCGCATACCGCCTACAGCGCCGCCAAGTTTGCCGTGCGCGGCTTCACCGAGGCGCTGATCACCGACCTGCGGATCAACGCTCCTCATATCAGATGCTCGGTGGTGATGCCCGGCCATATCGGTACCGCGATCGTCGTCAATTCGCGCAAGCTGCAAAGCGGCAGCGACGAACTGGATCAGGTCGAAATCGAGCAGATGCGCGGGCGCCTGGTCGCGGGCGGTGTGGACGTGTCGCAGCTGTCAGACGATGCGATTCAGCGCATGGCGGCGGAGCGGGCGCGGGCGTTTCTCGAAGAGGCGCCGACCACGGCCGCCGCGGCGGCCAAGGTGATCCTTGATGGCGTCAAGGCGGAGCGCTGGCGCATTCTGGTCGGGAGCGATGCCGAGCTGCTGGACAAATGGGTTCGCGGGGCGCCGGAAGGCGCTTACGAGCCGGAATTCCACGCCCGCTTTGCAGCCGAGGCAGGATGGAAGCTGAACTGATCCGTCTCCAACAGAGCCGCGCGCCGCTGCTCTCGGCCGACGTTGCTCAGGACAGCACCTCGCGACGCAGCAGCGCTTCCAGCCAATCGATGAAGACGCGGAGGCGGCGCGACAGGTGACGGCGATGCGGGTAGAGCAGGGTGATCGGCCTCGGCGCCGCGCGAAATGCCGGCATCACGTCAATGAGCTCGCCAGCGGTGAGATGTCGTTTTACGTCGTAGGCGGGAATCTGGATCAGGCCGAGGCCGGCAAGGCAGCATGCGATATAGGCCTCGGCATTGTTGACGGTGACGTGCGCCTGCATCTCGCAGCGTTCGGTGGCGTCACCGTTCGTCCATTCCCAGGGTACTGTGCGGCCGGTGGTTGGCGAAGCGTAGTTGACGGCCCAGTGCTGCGCGAGATCCGCCGGATGCTGCAGTGTGCCATGGCGGGCGAGATAGCCGGGGCTTGCGACATTGATCAGCGGCAGCTCGCCGAGCGCCCGGGCGATCAGGCGGGAATCTGAGAGCTGGCCGACCCGCAGCGCGCAATCGACATTGTCCGCGATCAAATTGACGGCACGATCAGTTGAGCCGAGGTCGATCGTGATCTCCGGATAGCGCGAAGAAATCCGGGAGCGCCGGCGCCAGCACCAGCCGTCCGATGCGGCCCGGCACGTCGATCCGGATGCGGCCGGATGGCTGCACCGTGTCATGCCGGAACAGCGCCTCGATATCCTCGACATCGGCTCTGGTCTCGGACGGCTGGTGGATGACCGGGCAGACCATTCTGGTGAACGGCGGCTACACCACCAAGTAGAGCGCGGCGGCCGCCACTGGGTGAGGGCCGATCATCTCCTCATGGGCATTCCCATTATCTGGACTTGTTCTAAAATGCAGCAGGACAGGTCGCAGTCAGGGAGTGCCACGCATGCAGCAGGACGTCCAACAACGCCCGCGTGAGGATCAGCAGTTCGATTTCGCGACGATCACCGCCGATCTCAACAACCTGTTGCGATTGAAGACGACGGTGATTGGCATGAAGCTGTTCCCGACCGTCGCGGAGATGGAGGCCATTCCGAAAATCCGCAGGCCGTCGGCGGTACATACCACCGACCAGATCGTCAGCATGGCGGCGCGGCTCGGCTGGACCGTCGGCATCACGGCGGAGGACCTCGTCGGCGCGCAGTGCCGCGCGGTGATCGGCCTCGCGCCGCAGGACCAGGACTGGCTCGCCGGCGAGGCTTATGTCGGCGTCTGGCACGGCACGCCGGAGGATGCACGTGCCCGGCAGGAGGCGCTATGCACGGTGCCCTATGGCCGCTATCAGGCGATGGCGGTCAGCCCGCTTGCCAGCGGGCGGCTCAATCCGCCGGACATCTGCCTCGTCTATGCGACGCCGGGGCAGATGATCATTCTCATCAACGGCCTGCAATATACCGGCTACAGGAAATTCGAATGGAGCGTGGTCGGCGAGACCGCCTGCGCCGATTCCTGGGGGCGTGCGCTCGCGACGGGCGAGCCGAGCCTGTCGCTGCCGTGCTTCGCCGAGCGCCGCTATGGCGGCGTGCCGGACGAGGAGATGCTGATGGCGCTGTCTCCGGCCTATCTGGTGAAGGCGATCGCCGGCATGAAGCAGCTCGCGAAGAACGGCCTGCGCTATCCGATCGCGCCCTACGGCATTCAAAGCGACGTGCGCGCCGGTATGGGCGTATCCTACAGCAAGACCTGACGAATTTCGTTTGCCGGAGTGATCGGCTGCAGCGCGTGGTCGCGGCCGCGGCGCGGGCTTGACCTCGGTTTGCATCTGCTTTCAAAGAGGGGCTGGACGCCGGCGTCGCTCCGGCACGTGTGAACAGAAGTCTGGAGTCGTCAATGAAGCCGTCGGCGAAATTCGATATCGTGGTCTATGGCGCCAGCGGCTTCACCGGGCGGCTCGTGGCGGAATACCTCGCGTCTCGCCCGGGCGAGCCGCGCGACCTTGCTTGGGCCATGGCCGGCCGCAATCTCGACAAACTGGCCGCAGTGCGGGACGAGATCGGCGCGCCCGGGGATACGCCGCTGATCGCGGCGGATGCGTCCGATCCGGCGTCGCTTGAGGCCATGCTGCAGCAGACCAAAGCGGTGCTGACCACGGTGGGGCCGTATCAGCTCTATGGATCGGACCTGGTGGCGGCCTGCGCGAAAACCGGCACCGATTATGTCGATCTGTGCGGCGAGCCGGTCTGGATGCGTCAGATGATCGACAAGCATCAGGCGGAGGCGCAGAAGTCCGGCGCACGCATCGTGTTCTCCTGCGGCTACGATTCGATTCCGTTCGAGCTTGGCGTGTTCTTCCTGCAGGACGCCGCCAAGGCGGCATTCGGCTCGGCGTTCAACCGTGTCAAAGGCCGCGTGCGCAAGATGAAAGGCACGTTCTCCGGCGGCACCGCGGCCAGCATGAAGGCGATCTTTGCCGCGGCTGCCAACGATCCCGGCCTGTTGCCGATGCTGCGCGACCCATTCGTGCTGACGCCGGGCTTCGAGGGGCCGAAGCAGCCGCCCGGCAACAAGCCATTGTTCGACGAGGACCTCGATATGTGGGTCGCGCCGTTCGTGATGGCCAACATCAACACGCGGAATGTGCATCGCTCGAATTTCCTGCTTGGTTTCCCTTACGGCCGTGATTTCATCTACGATGAGATGATGGTCGCCGGGCCGAGGGAGACCGGTGAGGCGACGGCCAAGGCTATCGTCGCCGCGAACAACAAGATGGGCGCGCAGGGTGGCCCCAAGCCCGGCGAGGGACCTTCGAAGGAAGAGCGCGAGACCGGTTATTTCGATATCCTGTTCTTAGGGCTTGCGTCCGATGGCCGCCAATTGCGCGCCGTGGTGACGGGTGATCGCGATCCCGGCTACGGGTGCACCTCGAAGATGATCGCGGAGAGCGCGATCTGCCTGGTGCGCGAAGCCTCCGATGTGCCCGGCGGTTTCTGGACGCCGGGTGCCGCCTTCGGCCATCGCCTGATCAAGCGGCTTCAGGACCACGCCGGCATGACGTTCACGATCGAGCGTTAGACTATCCAATGTCGTCACCCTTCGAGGTCCGGGCTTATGCCCACGCACCTCCGGATGACGACAAGCATCTCAGTTGGCGAGAAAACTCCGCCGCGCGGTGGCGATATAGGTCTGGTTGGCAGCGAACAGGCCCCACATCAGCCCGATGATCATCCAGAAATGACGCCAGTGGTCGGTATCGATCACGAAGCTTTCGCCGACGGTGCCGAGGAACGTCGCGAAGATCGCCAGATACATCCGCTGCCAGGGCGCGCGCACGAAAGCGTAGCGAAAGCCCAGCATGGCGGTCGTAAAGATCAGCGCCGGATAGCAGATGCCGCTGATCCAGCCGCCGGACATGAAGGCGTTCAGGTAGGAGTTGTGCGTATCCTCGGGGAAGTAGCGGGTGAATTGCAGCGGACCGATGCCGAACGGCAGGTCGAGGGCCATTTGTGCGCCGAGGATATGCCGCCCGAACCGGCCGAAGCGCCCGGTGTCATAGCTCTGCTCAAAACTGGCGCGCTGCTTGAAGATCTCCTCGACCGAATTGAGCGACAGCGCCACAGCGATCAGCAGCGCGCCGATCGCTATCGCAACGATCGCCATGATGATGATGCGCGAGCGCTGCACGTTGGTGCGGCTGGTCAGCACCATCATGAACAGCATGAAGGCGGCTGCGAGGATGAACACGCCCCACGCCCCGCGTGAGAAGGCGAGCAGCAGCGCCAGCATCAGGACGCCGAGCACCACCGTGCTGCGCAGCGAGCGGCCGAGCCGGTCGCTCACCACGCTTTGCAGGAGGAACAGTGCCGGCAGGACCAGGAAGGCCGCGAACACGTTGGGGTCCTTGAACGGACCCATGGCGCGGCCATACAGCGTGAACAGATCATAGGCGCCAGGAAACAGGCTGAAATAGCCGGCGATGCCGGCCAGCGATGCCACGACGGCGCCGAAGATCAGGCCGCGGCGAAGAAAGTTCAGCCGCGCCTCGGTATCCTGGGCCACCACCATCGCGAAGAACACCACGGTCACCGCCATGTACCACGAGGTCAGCACCCAGTTGACGATGCGGGTCTGGTTCATCAGCTCCGCCGCGCAGATGGTGTAGCCCATGTTGATGAGGAACAGCATCGCGATCAGCGGCATGAAGGCAGCATGCAGACGCAGGCCCGTGACGGCGAGCACGCTGATGGCGAGCAGGGTCGCAATCTCGTAGGGGCTCGGCTCGATGAAGACCACCGCGCCGGAGCAGCCGATCAGCCACAGCAGCAGGCGCTGCAGCCCGACGATCCGCGGCGTCACCAGAGCGGGTGGGAGGGGGCCATATCCTGCCGCGAAATCGGTCATCACTCGCTCACGCTACGCACACATTGCCGCACCGCGTTGTTGTCGGTGCGGAACACCAGGTCCGGCTCGATCGAAGCCAGAGTGCTTGCTTGCCTCTGAGCGTGCCCCGCGCGGCCGGTCAGGCGCGCGAACGGCGGCGCCTAGTAGGCATTCTCGGCCTTCAGCAACGCAAGCGGCGTCTTCAACAGAATGTAGAGATCGAACAGCACTGACCAGTTCTCGATATAGTAGAGATCGAACTCGACCCGCTTCTGGATCTTCTCCTCGCTGTCGACTTCGCCGCGCCAGCCGTTGATCTGCGCCCAGCCGGTGATGCCCGGCTTGACACGATGCCGCGCGAAATAGCCATCGACGGTTTCATCGAACAGTCGGGTCTTCAATTTGCCCTGCACCGCATGGGGTCGCGGGCCGACCAGCGACAGGTTGCCTTTGAAAACGACGTTGAAGAGCTGCGGCAGTTCGTCGAGGCTGCTTTTGCGGATGAAGCGGCCGACGCGGGTGACACGCGGATCGTTCTTGGTCACCACCTTGCTGGCCAGCGGATCAGCGTGGTCGTGATAGAGCGAACGGAATTTGTAGACGTCAATGCGCTCGTTGTTGAAGCCGAAGCGCTTCTGCCGGAACAGCACCGGGCCCGGGCTGTCGAGCTTGATGGCAAGCGCGATCAGCGCCATCAGCGGCGACAGCAGCACCAGCAGGATGCCGCCGACGATGTGATCGAACAGCCATTTCATCACCTGGTCCCAGTCGGTGATCGGGGCCTCGAACACGTCGAGCGTCGGCACCTTGCCGAGATAGGAATAGGCGCGCGGCCGGAAGCGAAGCTTGTTGGTGTGCGCCGAAAGCCGGATATCGACCGGCAGCACCCAAAGCTTCTTCAGCATGCCGAGGATGCGCGTCTCGGCGGAGATCGGCATGGCGAACAATACCAGGTCGACGCGCGTCCGCCGCGCGAATTCGATGATGTCGTCGATCTTGCCGAGTTTTGGCAGGCCGCCGCAATTGTCGAGCGCGCGGGAGTCGCTGCGGTCGTCGAACACGCCGAGCAGCGCGAGGTCGGAGTCTTCCTGGGCTTTCAGCAGATTGATCAGGTTTTCGCCGTTCTCGTCGGCGCCGATGATCACCGTGCGGCGATCGAGCCGGCCCTCGCGGCCCCAGCGACGGATCAATGCGCGCAGGAATATGCGTCCGGCCATCAGGGCCGCAAGGCCGACGCCGAAATAAGCCAGCAGCCAGACGCGGGAAAAGCTGCTTCCGACCTTGAGCACGAAGGATGCGCCGGCGAACAGCAGGAATACCAGCGTCCAGGACGAGATCATCCGGGTGAACTGGCGCAGCTGTCCGCGGAGCATCTGCACCTGGTAGAGGTCCGCCGCCTGAAAGGCCGCAACCGTCGTCAGTGTCACACCGGTGATCGCGGCGACGTAGAACCAGCTAAAGCCCTCGTTGCGTGCGACGTAGGCCAGATAGAGCGCAACGCCGATTGCGCCGATCAGCAGCAGATCGGCAATTCGCACGATGCCGGCGATCACGATCGGAGAATAGGCCGGACGAACCTTGCGGTTGGCGACGGCAAGCGCCGCCGGTGACAGCCGGCGCCGGCGTTCCACGCGAGGAGCGCTGGCGTCGGAGGCCGCGGCGTCGATCATGGAGCGGGCGTTGATTGGTTCCAATTCGAAGTCCACCGATACGCAAACCTGTAGGCGCGGAACTGTAGGGGAACCGACCCCACCAGTTGGTGAACGCGGATGAAGAATCCGCAGCGCGGCTCAGGAAAGGTTAACGCTTCGTAAACGCGTCAAAATAACCGGAGATCACGCCTTCGACCATGGCTTTCTGCGAAAAATGCAGGAAGATTCGCTCACGAAGTGTTTTGGCGCGCGTCAGTACGGCGTCGCGGTCGGCGGTGGCGGCGACAATGGCGCCGGCGATGGCGGAGGGCGAGTTCGGCGCGAACAGCGCGTCCTGATGTGGACCGAAGATCTCCGGGATGCCGCCGACATTGGCGGCGATCATGGGGACTCCGGCCGCGGCGGCTTCGATCACCACATAGGGCATCGAGTCACGGCGGGAGGGAACCACCAGCAGATGGCCCTGGGCGAAGCCGTGGCGAGCCTTGACGTGGCCGATGAACCGAACCGCCTTGGTCAGATCGCGCTGGGCGACCTGGGCTCTGAGGGCTGCGGTTTCCTCGCCGTCGCCGGCGAGGGTGAGGGTGATCGAGCGGCCTTGGGCATGCAGCTGCGCGATGGCGTCGATCAGCAGGTCCGCTCCCTTGATGCGGCGGAACTCACCGACATAGACCACGTCGGTCGCATCCGCCGCCGGCACGATCGGATCGAACTCGTTGGCCGTGACGCCATTGAAGACGCAGCGGATCAGGCCGGCCGGAGAGCCGATCACGCGCCGATAGGTGTCGCGTGCGAAGGCGCTCTCGAACAGAAACAGGTCGATCCGATCCATCAGCGATCGCTCAAGACGGCTGTAAAATGCCCCCTCGATGGTGTTGGGAGCAAAATGAAGCGATCCGCCGTGCGGCGTATAGACCCGGATGTTGTTGGCCACCCGCGGGGTGAGGCTGACGAAGACGCCCGCCTTGGCGCCGTGGCCATGCAGCACCTGCGGCCTGAGGCGCTCGACGAGGCGGCGGAAGCGGAGCCCTGAAATGATATCGACCGGATGCGGCTGGCGGTGGATCGGCAGGCGATGCACGCCGAGTTTCAGCCGCGGCGCGATGTCGGCGAGCAGGCCATCGGCTCGTTCGCCTCCGGTGAGACTGTCGGCGATGATGCCGACCTCGTGGCCGCGATCGACCTGGCCGTTCGCGACATCGAGAATATGGCGGATGATGCCGCCCACCGGCGCGCGGACCGCATGCAGGATACGCAGCGGTGCTTGTCCGGTCTCGGGCATGGCTCAGAACCAGCGCTCTCCGACGACGATGGTGTCGCCCGGATTGATCGGGGTTGTGGGAGGGACGACGGCGCGGATGAGGCCGCCGGGGGCGGGGTGGGTGATGGTGATCTGGTCGCGCCTGGCGCGG
>Ga0180222_1003369_pt1 | contig 10403 bp, 10 predicted proteins | sample eDN5th37CKraftOP_FD_151336 | JGI IMG/M metagenome (GOLD analysis project Ga0180222, IMG submission 151336) | Enriched Organic Plus compost microbial communities from Emeryville, California, USA - eDNA 5th pass 37_C Kraft OP (version 2) (version 2) ... | reverse complement strand
TGTCGGACGAAATGCAGAATATCGGCGAGGCTAATGTATTCCCAGGCGTCGGCGCTCAGTTGAGACGGCGTGTCGGAGGGAGCCGGTCGAATATCCAGCATGACAAGACCTAGTTCTGCAATAACTGTGCGCGGAGGTGGCGGACGATGTTTTCGGAAGCCGGTTTCACACAAGCGTTCAGTGCTGCGAGGTGTCCCTCGGCGATGCGCGCCGGCCTGACAAGGACGGGAGCACGCTGCTTTTTTGCGCGCGCGGCAATTTGCAGGAGTTTGTCGGCTCCGATTGCCATGTCTGCGTGCGTGCGCAGGAGGCGGTCGCATCGATCCCAGATCGAGTCGTCCGTCTTCGACGGGCGCAGGCTTTCGATCATGGAATCGGCGATGAATTCGGGCATCAAGGCGGCGCGGCCGCGCAGCAGGTGTCCGAGCCATGCGCCGGCGGAGAAGAGTTCGTGCAGGCTGCGAAGTTGCGGGTAGATGTAGGCCGCATTGAAGCTCGAATAGATGGTAGCGAGCAGGATTGCGGGAAGATTGAATGGGTCGCAGTCGTGGCGGGTGTCGGCTGCGACGTCTGGTGATTTCGAGTCGGCGAGGACCCGATCGAGGCACGCCAGGACAGTCAGCTCGAAAACCCAGCGCTCCAACTCCTCGTCGATCGGGTACGCCGCCAGAGCGGGCGGATCTCCATAGAATTCGGCGATGTCAGCCGTCTCCGAAGCCCAGCATTCGCGGATATCTACGGTGGTCACGGCTCCGGTTTTTACTATCGTATCCATGACTTCCTCAACCGCGCGATGGCGGCCCGGGCGCGATCCTGAAAGCAGGATCACGCTTCGCCGCAGGTGCGCGGCCAGGGCGCGATGCAGATATCGGCTGGGGCCGTCCTTCTCGAATTGGCCGGTTTCCGGAGTCGCGAGAGTGGGGATCAGCAGGACGAGCTCGTCGTGAGACACGTCGCGCCAGCTACACGGGTACCAGAGCGTGCCGAGCGAATCCTCCACCCATTCATCGCCCCAGATCGGCCGCGCGCGCGAAGATCTTCTCAGCGATCTGGCTGCAACGTACTCGCCGTACGCGCGTCTGAAGACAGGGCCTAGCTTAAGCATGGCACCTCGGCGGACTTCGTGGAAATCCAGCAAGCGATGCGACAGTAGCCGTGGGCTTCAGCGCAATGAATGCCGCCAAATGGCGTAACGCCCCTTACCACTCCGGACGAGCGAGAAAGACCGGGGAAAGGAGGCAGAAGGCGGCGATAACAGACATCATTCGGGCCGCGACCGTCGTGCGTGCGTATTGCTCGCGGTCCGAAACGCGTTCGGACAGAGAGGACGGGATACCTCCTTCGCGTTAGGGCTAGGCGCACGGCTAATGCACAGCGGCGCCCAATGGCGAGGCTGCGTTCGTACCCATACGTTCTTCGCACCATTGAGCAATTCACGTAACTCCAAATTGGAAGCGCGCGCGCCTGCGTTTTCCGTTTAGATTTTTCGACGAGATGACTCGTTGAATGGATTCAAAGGCAAAGAGACACGATCGATCAATGCGCAAGTTGTGAGAACAGAACCGCTGAAAGTAGTCACACGCCAAAACACGCTCGATGTCGGTTTGGATGCGGAAGGCATGCGTTCCGACGAACGAAATATTCTTGCTCGTTCGAAGCCGAGGCAGCGGGGCGCAAGGCAGGAGCCGCTCTTCAAAATTGGATTCAACCGGCTCATCAGGACCTCGCGCAGCCCGCAGGATCGCACGCTCGGTTTGTTAAAGCGAAAGCGCGTTCTTGTTACGGGTGGTGCCGGCTTCGTCGGCTCCCACCTCGTCGACCTGCTTGTCGAGTGCGGCTGCAGTCAGGTGATCGTCGTCGACAATATGTTTTCAGGGAACGCACATAATTTGCGGCGCTCCATCGGGAGCGGGAAGGTCAAGCTCGTAGTGGGCGATATTCGTGATGAAGCGCTGATGGAAGATCTGGTTGCGGGAGTGGATACGGTCTTTCATCACGCCGCGATCGAGAGCGCGCAATGCGTCGTCGAGCCCAGACTGGCTTTGGAGGTGATGGCCAGCGCGACATTCAATCTCTTCGATCGCTGTGTGAGATCGGGCGTTCGAAAGATCGTCATGGCTTCCTCAGCGTCCGTCTACGGGACGCCTGCTGCGTTTCCGACGCCCGAGAACCACGATCATAATTCGAACCGGACGCTCTTTGGCGCGATCAAATCCTTCGGTGAGGCATTGTTGCGGTCGTTCAACGAGATGTACGGAATGAACTATCTTGTCCTTCGATACTTCGACGTCTATGGGCCGCGAATGTGCTTTCCGGGTAGCCGCAAGGATCACCTGGTGCGGTGGATCGAGCGGATTGATGCCGGGCTGCCGCCGATCGTCATCGGCGATGGCAGTCAGACGATCGACCTGCTGGATGTGGAGGATGCAGCGCGGGCGAATCTCCTTGCCGCGGTCTCGCCGGCATCAGACATGGCGCTGAACGTCGGCAGCGGCGAAGAGATGTCACATTTGAGCCTGGTGCGGGCGCTTGCACGAATTATGGGGCGGGCGGGGATTGAGCCCATGTTCTGGGAAGACCGGCCGTTCAACACCGTTTCCAGATGTTGCGCCGACACCCAATCCGCCAGACAGGCGATCGGTTTCGAGGCAAGGGTCCCGCTTGCCGATGGTCTTGTCAGGCTTGTGGATTGGTGGCGGAGTGAGGTGCCTGCGCGCGGACTGCATTGATGCGCGGGTTCGTCGGGCGGTTCGTCGAAGCCGTCGCGAAGACGGATCGCTGGGCGGATTTCCGATTCACTTCAGCGGATCATGCGCGAGCTTCAAAATTCCAGTGAGGAGTGTCGCGATTTCACGTCGGTAGCCTAGCGCAAAGATGAGCACGCTCGACGCAATCATGCCGACCGCAATCCGCACCATCAGGAAGTTATGCTGGTGTGCGTGCTGGAGCATGACGAGGTACCAGCCAGCGATGGAAAGAAAAGCCGCGGCGATCAACAGGACGGGTGCGCGCGGAGCGAAGGGGACCGGCGCCCGCGAAAGGCGATAAAGGCCCGCCGCAAACGCGAGGACCGACGCCAACAGCAGAGAAGCGCCAAGGAGGCGCCACCCCGCCCCTAAATAATGAGAGGCGGCGAACAAGGCGATGGCGAGATCGAGCACATTCGTCGATCCGTCACGTGCCCGTCGGCCAAGCTGACCAAAGAAGTCGGCGAAAACGCCCGCGTCGAAGACAATCGAGGCAAGAACGAGCTTGATGGCGAAAGCCGTCAATACGGCGATCAAGAAGGCCGCAACGCCCGCCACTGCCCGTGACAATGCTTGGACCGGGTTGCGGGTGGCGTGAGGAACAAACGCAAGGAAAATAAAGCAGACACCCAGCGGAATGCCGCCGGTCAGGAGCTCGAAGTATGCAGTCAATACGCCAAACAGGCTATGCAAGGTGACGCTCGCGATGGTGTTGAGCCGGCCCAGGTCGAAGAGGCACGCGAACCACAGGTAGGCGATGAGCACCGCATCCGATGGAAAATGCGAAAGCGACATGCCGTAGAATTGCAGGCCGAAGAATGCGAGCAGGGCGGCGGCAATCGTTCCGGTAACGAGGCCCCGCACGAGGCGGACACGGGCATCCGGATTCGTGGCATCGCTGATCAAGGTTCGACTGCCGAACCAGATTTGCCATGCACCGGCCAATGTCAATCCGGCCACGCCCAAGAACGAGAACAGATCGAACAGCGCCCGCAGTACCGGCAGGGGGAGCAGGTTGAGCAGAATCGATGTGAGGGCGACCTGCCCGTGAATGTAGCGCTGATAAAATTCCGTGGGTTCACTTGGCGGGCGGGCCGTCCCGAATGCAAGCGCCTGCAGCTGTTCGCACGGATTGTAGGTAGCGGGGTCTTGTTCGATGGCGCCGGCGTTGAGCGGGGAAAGTCCCCGCTGGATCGCCGTTCCCCGCGTATCGAGCACCATATAAAGAATCAGGCAGTCGTTGAATTGGTGGGCGCCCTCGCGCGTATTTGTGCGCTGGTGGACGGCCAAACCCAAGGCATCGCTGGCGAAGGCAGCCCGCACGTGGGCCGCGACGTTCGATCGGTCCAAGGTGGCGGCGAAGATATTGAAGGCGAGCAGGGCAGCCATGACGGCTGCGCTGGTCACGACCGCGCCGAGACAGGCAAAAGGGAGATTCGCCAGCACCGCGCGAGCCAATTCGGCGTCGAGAGAGGCGGCGGGCGAGCCTGAACCGGGACGCAGGATTCGCGGGTACATCGACGCTCCGGCCGAACCATCGTTTCCTGCAAGCATATCGGCAAGTATCGCGCTGTTGAGACGCACAATTGGCCATCCTCCTCTGGTGGGAGGAGGCGTCGGGTGGAACCCCGAGCGGCTTCAGTCGCAAATGCCGGAAACTCAAACGCTTTTCGTGTTGACGGGGTGGGGCCGCGCCGTTTGGCGGCCTTGCGAAGCCATTGGTGCTGGGCTAAGCCAAGGCCGTCTTTCGAACCGTTCGCATCTGCGAGATCGGGAGGCGAGCCCCCGGGAAGCACTGCGGAGCGCCTCCCCAGGCCGGGTGAGGCCCGATCCGCACGTGAGGCAAGCATGAACGCGCTGATCGTGGATTACCTGCCGATCGTCGTCTTCATCGGGGTGGCGGCAGGGATCGGCCTTGCGCTCCTGATCTCGCCCTTCATCGTGGCCTACCGGGCCCCCGACGTCGAAAAGCTCTCCGCCTATGAGTGCGGGTTCGATCCGTTCGCCGACGCGCGCATGAAGTTCGACGTGCGGTTCTACCTGGTCGCCATCCTTTTCATCATCTTCGACCTGGAAGTCGCATTCCTGTTCCCGTGGGCGATTACGTTCGGGAAACTGGGCTGGCTCGGCTTCTGGTCGATGATGATCTTCCTTGGCGTGCTCACGGTCGGATACATATATGAGTGGCGCAAAGGAGCGCTCGAATGGGATTGATCGCTGAAAAGCGCTCGCCCGGCATCGAGCGGGTTTCGGGCGTCATCGATCCGCGTACCGGCGGGGTGACGCGGGGCGACGATCCGTTCTTTTCCGGGCTGAGCGACGAGCTCGCCGACAAGGGCTTTCTCGTCACGACGACCGATGACCTCATCAACTGGGCGCGCACGGGCTCGCTCATGTGGATGACGTTCGGGCTGGCCTGCTGCGCCGTCGAGATGATGCAGGCGTCGATGCCGCGCTACGATATCGAGCGGTTCGGCTTCGCGCCGCGCGCGAGCCCGCGCCAGTCGGACGTAATGATCGTGGCGGGCACGCTGACGAACAAGATGGCGCCGGCGCTGCGCAAGGTCTACGACCAGATGCCGGAACCGCGCTACGTGATCTCGATGGGATCGTGCGCGAACGGCGGCGGCTACTATCACTATTCCTATGCGGTCGTTCGCGGGTGCGACCGCATCGTGCCAGTCGACATCTATGTTCCGGGGTGCCCGCCGACGGCGGAGGCTCTCGTTTACGGCATTCTGCTCCTGCAGAAGAAGATCCGTCGCACCGGAACGATCGAGCGCTGAGTGTCATCATGGAAGAGACGCTGCGCGAACTCGGCGAGCAGGTCACGCAGGCGCTTGCGGGCGCCGTCAGCGGCTATCGGGTGGACCGCGGCGAGCTCACGCTCGACGTGGAGGCGAAGGAGATCGTCCGTGTCGCGACCTTCCTGCGCGACGATCCGCGCTGCCAGTTCTGGAACATCGTCGACGTCTGCGGGGTGGATTGGCCGCGGCGCGAGAAGCGCTTCGATGTCGTCTATCACCTGCTGTCGCCGAAGCAGAACCAGCGCATCCGCCTGAAGGTGCAGACCGACGAGACGACGCCAGTGCCGTCGATCTGCGGCGTCTATCCGGGCGCGAACTGGTTCGAGCGGGAAGCCTACGATCTCTACGGCATCCTCTTCAGCGGGCATCCTGAGCTGCGACGGCTGCTTACGGACTACGGCTTCGAGGGCTATCCGCTGCGCAAGGATTTCCCGCTCACCGGCTTCGTGGAAGTGCGCTGGGACGACGAGCTGAAGCGCGTCGTCTATGAGCCGGTGCGTCTCAATCAGGAGTTCCGCGATTTCGATTTCCTGTCGCCGTGGGAAGGCACCGACTACGTGCTGCCGGGCGACGAGAAGGGAAAATCCGGGAACGGGAAGGGGGCGGCATGAAGCCCTCGCTCAAGCCCGGCCTCAAGCATCGGCTCACGTTCCGCGTCACCGAGCGGCAGACGGTGCCGAATTTCTACCCGGAGTCGCCGGCGTTCCAGGAGATGCCGGCAGTTTTCGCGACCGGCTACATGGTTGGGCTGTTCGAGTGGTGCTGCACGGAGCTTCTGGCCGAGCATCTCGATCCCGGCGAGGGAAGTCTCGGGGTGAACGTGGATTTCAGCCATGTTGCGGCGACACCGCCGGGACTGACGATCACGGTGGATGCCGAGGTGACGGGCGTCGACGGCAAGCGCGTGAGCTTCTTCGTGCGCGGCCGCGACGACGCGGAAGTGATCGGCGAGGGCCGGCACGAGCGCGCCGTCGTCAACTACGAAAAATTCAACGTGCGCGTGGCTGAGAAAGCCAAGGCGGCGCTGGCGGCAGGAGCTGCGTGATGGCCAGGGCAGTAACATCGCAAGGCGACAAGCTCTCGGGCGGCTGCCTCTGCGGTGCCGTACGCTTCACCGTGGAGCCGGGCAGCCGCCAGTTCGGAACCTGTCATTGCAGCATGTGCCGGCGCTGGACGGCAGGCGTATTCCTCGCAGTGGAATGCGAAGATCGTTTCAAGGTCGAGGACGAGACGAATCTCGGCGTGTACCGCTCCTCTGAATGGGCCGACCGCGGCTTCTGCAAGAAGTGTGGCACGCCGCTGTTCTACCGCTTGCGCGGGCAAGGCTATTACGCAGTGTCGCTGGAAGCCCTCGACGAGCGCGACGGCTTCACCTTCGTCAATCAGATCTTCATCGACGAGAAGCCGCCCTATTACGATTTCGCCAATGCGACCAAGACGATGACGGGTGCCGAAGTGGCAGCGGCCTTCGCCCCGCCCACAGAGAAGGGCGGCGCATGAACGAGCAGAACCTCCGCAACTTCCAGATCAATTTCGGGCCGCAGCATCCTGCGGCGCACGGCGTGCTGCGCCTCGTGCTGGAGCTCGACGGCGAGGTGGTGGAGCGCGTCGATCCGCACATCGGGCTCCTGCATCGCGGCACCGAGAAGCTGATCGAGCACAAGACTTATCTCCAGGCGATCCCGTACTTCGACCGGCTCGATTACGTCGCGCCGATGAACCAGGAGCACGCATTCTGCCTCGCGATCGAGAAGCTTCTGGGTCTCGAAGTGCCGAAGCGGGCTCAGCTCATCCGCGTGCTCTACTCGGAGATCGGGCGGCTTCTGTCGCATCTCCTGAACGTCACCACGCAGGCGATGGACGTAGGCGCGCTGACGCCGCCGCTCTGGGGCTTCGAGGAGCGCGAGAAGCTCATGGTGTTCTACGAGCGCGCGTCGGGCTCGCGCATGCACGCGGCGTTCTTCCGCGCGGGCGGTGTGCACCAGGATTTGCCGCCGCAACTGATCGACGACATCGATGCCTTCTGCGACAACTTCCCGAGAGTCTGTGACGACATCGAGGGGCTGCTCACGGGCAACCGCATCTTCATGCAGCGCAACGTCGATATCGGTGTCGTGAAGCTCGAGGATGCGTGGGCGTGGGGCTTCTCCGGTGTGATGGTGCGCGGCTCGGGTGCGGCGTGGGATTTGCGCAAGGCCCAGCCCTACGAGTGTTATTCCGAGCTCGATTTTGACATCCCGATCGGCAAGAACGGTGACTGCTACGACCGCTATCTCATCCGCATGGAGGAGATGCGGCAGTCGACGAAGATCATGAAGCAGTGCATCGCCAAGCTGCGCAGCCCGGAGGGTGCCGGGCCGGTGACGGCGCGCGACAACAAGATCGTGCCGCCGCGGCGGGGCGAGATGAAGCGCTCGATGGAAGCGCTCATCCACCACTTCAAGCTCTATACCGAGGGCTTCCACGTGCCGAAAGGCGAGGTGTATGCCGCGGTTGAAGCGCCGAAGGGCGAATTCGGCGTCTATCTGGTGTCGGACGGCACCAACAAACCCTATCGCTGCAAGATCCGTGCGCCGGGATTTGCGCACCTGCAGGCGATGGATTTCCTCTGCCGCGGCCACATGCTCGCGGACGTTTCGGCGATCCTCGGCTCGCTCGATATCGTGTTCGGGGAGGTGGACCGGTGAGGGTGCTTCGTATTTTCCGGTCATGCCAGGCCGTGGACCAGTCATCCACGCCTCTGTCCACAGTGCGAAAGGCGTGGATGGCCGGGACAAGCCCGGCCATGACGAGCTTGGACCTGCTGATTCAGCGTCAGCGGCTCTACCGGAGGCCGGTCTAATGGCCGTTCGTCGTCTTGCGCCGCCCGAGCAGCAGCCGAAGGACTTCGCCTTCACGGCGGACAACCTCGCCTGGGCAAAGCAGCAGATCGAAAAGTATCCGCCGGGCCGGCAGGCGTCGGCGGTGATTCCGCTTCTGTGGCGCGCGCAAGAGCAGCACGGCGGTTGGGTCCCAGAGCCGGCGATCCGCTATGTCGCCGACATGCTCGGCATGGCGCACATCCGCGTGTTGGAGATCGCGACCTTCTACACGATGTTCCAGCTCGAGCCGGTAGGGAAGTATCTCGTACAGGTGTGCGGGACGACGCCCTGCATGTTGCGCGGCGCCGAAGAGTTGAAGAAGGTCTGCCATCGCCGCATCGGCGAGCCGCACCATGTCACCGCCGACGGCAAGTTTTCGTGGATGGAAGTCGAATGCCTTGGCGCCTGCGTGAATGCGCCGATGGTGCAGATCAATGCCGATTACTATGAAGATCTGACGCCCGAGAGCTTCGAGAAGGTGCTTGACGCCTTCGCGGCGGGCAAGACGCCGGAGCCCGGCCCGCAGGTGGACCGGCAGCTCTCGGCGCCGCAGGGCGGACCGACGACGCTCACCGACCCCTCGATCTATGCAACCGCGCCGCATTCCGGCGGGCCTGCCCTGCGCGATACAGAGGCGAAGAAGCCGGGAGCGGCGGCAAACCTGCGGGAGGCGGGCGTGCCGAAGCCGCCGATCGCCGACAGCTCCGATCCAAAACGGAAGAAGTGATGCTCGCCGACAAGGATCGCATCTTCAAGAATCTCTACGGGCTCTATGACTGGGGCCTCGAGGGCGCGCGCCAGCGCGGTGCGTGGGACGGCACCAAGGGCTTCCTCGAGAAGGGCCGCGACTGGATCATCAACGAGATGAAGAATTCCGGTCTGCGCGGGCGCGGCGGCGCGGGCTTCCCGACGGGGCTCAAGTGGTCGTTCATGCCGAAGCAGTCGGACGGACGGCCGCACTATCTCGTGGTGAATGCCGACGAGTCGGAGCCTGGCACCTGCAAGGACCGGGAGATCATGCGGCACGATCCGCATCTGCTGATCGAAGGCTGCCTGATCGCCGGTTTCGCGATGGGAGCGAACACCGGCTACATCTATGTGCGCGGCGAGTTCATCCGCGAGCGCGAGCGGCTGCAGGCGGCGATCGATCAAGCCTACGAGGCGAAGCTGATCGGCAGGAACAACGTGCACGGATGGGATTTCGATCTCTATGTGCACCACGGTGCAGGCGCGTACATCTGCGGCGAAGAGACGGCGCTCCTCGAAAGCCTCGAGGGCAAGAAGGGCATGCCGCGGCTGAAACCGCCGTTCCCGGCGAATGTCGGGCTCTATGGCTGCCCAACGACCGTGAACAACGTGGAATCGATCGCGGTGGCACCGGACATCCTGCGACGCGGCGCGGCGTGGTTCGCGGGCATCGGCCGGCCGAACAATGTGGGCACCAAGCTCTTCTGCATCTCCGGCCACGTGAACAAGCCGTGCAACGTGGAAGAGGCAATGGGGATTCCCTTCCGCGAGCTGATCGACACGCATGCGGGCGGCATCCGTGGCGGATGGGACAACCTGCTCGCGGTAATACCCGGCGGCTCGTCGGTGCCATGCCTGCCCGCGTCGGTGTGCGGCGACGAGCTCTATATGGATTTCGACACGCTGCGGAATTTGAAGAGCGGCCTCGGCACCGCGGCGGTGATCGTGATGGACAAGTCCACCGACATCGTGCGCGCGATCGCGCGTATCTCCTATTTCTACAAGCACGAGAGCTGCGGCCAGTGCACGCCCTGCCGCGAGGGCACGGGCTGGATGTGGCGTGTGCTTACGCGCATGGCGGAAGGACGCGCGCAGAAGCGCGAAATCGATCTCCTGCTCGACGTGACCACGCAGGTCGAAGGACACACGATTTGCGCGCTCGGCGACGCGGCGGCGTGGCCGGTGCAGGGCCTGATCCGGCACTTCCGGGGAGAGATCGAAAAGCGCATCGACCAGTATTC
>Ga0180222_1003367_pt1 | contig 10410 bp, 2 predicted proteins | sample eDN5th37CKraftOP_FD_151336 | JGI IMG/M metagenome (GOLD analysis project Ga0180222, IMG submission 151336) | Enriched Organic Plus compost microbial communities from Emeryville, California, USA - eDNA 5th pass 37_C Kraft OP (version 2) (version 2) ... | reverse complement strand
TGCGACCGCATGGTCGGCGGGTGGGCGTGCGATCGGCAGAGGGAGGGAGGGAGGGAGGGAGGGAGGGGGGAGGGAGGGAGGGGGTCAGCGGGGGTCGAGGGGCAGCTTGAAGCCCTCGTGCGACTGCTCGTACCCGAGCGACCGGTAGAAGCGGTGCGCGTCGGGGCGCTGCTTGTCGGAGGTCAGCTGCGCGAGGGCGCAGCCCCGCTCCCGGCCCCACGCGTGGGCCCAGGCCATCATGGCGCGGCCCACGCCCCGGCCCCGAAGGCTCCGGTCGACGCGCACGGCCTCGACGAGGAGCCGCGACGCGCCCCGGCGCGAGATCCCCGGGATCACGGTGAGCTGCATCGTCCCGACGACCCGGCCGTCCTGCTCCACGACGACGAGCTCGTTGTTCGGGTCGGCCGCGATCGCGGCGAAGGCCGCCTCGTGCTCGGGGCCGATCTGACCCGTGCGGGCGCGGGCGACCTCGTCGTCCGCGATGAGCTCGACGACGCGCGGGAGGTCCGCGGCGACCGCGGCACGGAAGGCGAGTCCCGGCGTCGGGCCCGGGTCGGTCGAGGACGTGGTGCTCACGGTCGGCGACGGTACCAGCCGCACGCCCGTCCCCGGCCCGCCGAGCATGCGGTCGTCACCCGTCCCGAAGCCAGGAAGGGCGACGACCGCATGCTCGGCGGTGAGGGTCAGGAGCAGGTGGTTCCCGCGTGCTCGACGACGAAGGTCGAGGTGACCTCCTCGCCGTCGACCACGGCGGTCGCGATCACCGTGGCCTCGCCGGCCGCGACCGCCGTCCGGCGCGTCGCGAACGACTGGTAGGCGTTCTTGCCGGGCGCGACGTCCGCGACCGCCTTCTCGCCGAACGGCGTGGCGAGCCGGACGTCCACCGGCACGGCGCCGTCGTTCGTCGCGCGGACCGCGACGTACGCCGTGCCGGCCAGGCAGCGCGCCTGCACGTCGACGGAGACGGGCAGGTCCGTCCCCGCCTGCGGCTCGACGAGCACGGCGACGGACCGCCCGGGGACGGTCACCGTGCCGCTGGCCGCGTCCCACGTGGTGCCGCGCACGACGTCGTCGCTCCCCTCCTGCTGCACGGGCGAGAGCACGTACTCGCGGCCCGCGAGCGCGGACAGCGGGACCTCGACCTCGTCGGACGACGCGTTGAAGACCGCGAGCAGCCCGTCGAGGGCGGGGTCGACGTCGGCACCGACGGTGTCGTCGACCGACATCGCGACGACGCCGGGCACCTGGTCCGGGCCGGCACCCGGGAAGGTGACCTTCTCCCGGATGAGCTCCGCGTCGCCGAGCCGGAACAGCGCGGTCGAGTGCCGCAGCCGCAGGAGGTCCTGGGCCTGCGCCGACGCGGTGGCGATGTCGTCGGGCGACGGCTTCAGCGCAGGGTCGGCGAGGAGCGGGGCCATGAGCGGCCACTTGTCCTCGTTGTCGGCCGCCATCGGCAGGCCCCTGCCGAACCCGTTGTCCTGGCCGGTCCAGTCGATCGCGTTGAACCAGTCGCCCGAGTCGTAGCTGTTGCGGTCGAGCGACTTCGACCGCAGCAGGTCCGTGCCCGCGTGCCAGAACGACGGCGTCTGGGAGAGCGCCGCGGTCGCGAGCGAGACCGTGTTCATGCGCACGCGCTCGTCCATGGGCGTGTCCGCCGGGAGCTTGAGCGCGAGCAGGTCGAACAGCGTCTCGTTGTCGTGCGCGTCGACGTAGGTGACGACCTCCTCGGGCGAGTCGGCGTACCCCGCGGGCGAGCCGCGGTAGTCGATCTCGTCGCCGCGCCTCTCCTCGCCCGCCGACGTGACGAGCGTGTAGTCGCGCAGGTTGCCCGCGAGGCCGAGGCGCACGAGGTCGGTCTGGTGGCCGAGGTCGGCGTACTCGTCCGCGGAGCCGTCGTTCACAGTCCCCGGCTCCCCCGCCCGGGCGGGCTGCCCGTTCGGGTCGGTCGCGAGGCCCGTGCCGAAGCCCTGCGTGAACGTCGACGCGCCGTCGACGGGCGAGCCGCCGTGCACGGCGTCGCGCAGCCGGTCGGAGAACGTCCCGATGCCCGTGCCGCCGAGCTGGCCCTGCGTGGCCTGCTCGAACAGCGCGTTGCCCGCGACCTCGCCGAAGTCCCAGCCCTCGCCGTACAGGTAGACGGACTCCCCGTCGACGCCGTCCTCAGCGAGCGTGAGCTCGTCGAGCGCGGCCCGGACGTCGAGCATGTTCTGCTTCGAGTGGTGGCCCATGAGGTCGAAGCGGAACCCGTCGACCTTGTAGTCCTTGGCCCACGTGACGACCGAGTCCACCATGAGCTTGCCCGCCATCGCGTGCTCGGTCGCGACGTTCTGGCAGCACGTGCTCGTCTCGACGGCGCCCGTGGTCGGGTTCTGCCGGTGGTAGTAGCCCGGCACGACCCTGTCGAGCACCGACTTCGCGTCCTGCCCGCTCGCCGCGGTGTGGTTGAACACCTGGTCGAGCACGACCTGGAGCCCGGCGCCGTGCAGCGACCCGACCATCGTGCGGAACTCGGCCACGCGCGCGCCGCCGTCCGCGTCGACCGCGTACGACCCCTCGGGCACGGAGAAGTGCCACGGGTCGTAGCCCCAGTTGAAGCCGTCCTGCGCCTGCACCGCTGCGACGGCGGCCTGCTGCTCGGGCGAGTCGGGCGCGAACCCGGTGAGGTCGCCGGTCGTGGCCTGGGCCGCGCGGTCCTCGGGGATCGACGCGATGTCGAACGTCGGGAGCAGGTGCACCGTGGTGAGGCCAGCGTCGGCGAGCTCGCGCAGGTGCGTCATGCCGGCCGAGTCCTCCTCGGCGAACGCGAGGTACGTGCCGCGCCGCTCCGCCGGGACCGTCTCGTCCGCGATCGAGAAGTCGCGCACGTGCAGCTCGTAGATCGTCTGGTCCACCGCGCGCTCGACGACCGGGGCGGGCGTGCCCTCCCAGACGCTCGGGCGGAACGCGGGGTCGTCGAGGTCGACGGCCACGGAGTGCGTCGAGTCGAGCGTGAGGCCGACCGAGTAGGGGTCGGTGACGACGTTCGTCTCGACCGTCCCGGTGCTCGGGACGTAGACCTGCACCTCGTAGAGGTACCGCGCGCCCTTCCAGCCGACGGCCGCGCCGCCGAGCTTCTTGTCGGCCGCCTTGCCGTCGAGGGTCCACGTGCCGTCGGACTGGCGCGTGGCCTCGAACCGGCGCGGGTCGTCGTCGAGCGACGCCCCGGCGGGCCAGGCGAGCACGGTGACGGCCTTCGCCGTCGGGGCCCACAGCGCGAACGACGCCCACTTGCCGTTGGCGTGCCACGAGACGCCGAGCTCGCGCTCGGCCGCGTCCTGCGCGAACAGGTCGTCGACGACGCCGGGCACCTGGACGCCGGTCGCGGCCGTGAGCGCGCCGCCGTCGGCCCGGGTGACGAGGAGCTGGCCCGTGAGCGCGGCCTCGACCGCGGCCCGGCCGACCGGCTCGCCGTCCTCGCCGAGCACGCGCAGCGCGGTGTGCCCGGCGAGGGCCGGGAAGTCCGCGACGACGTCGTCGGGCAGCCCGGCCGGGTCCGCCTGGAGCGTGTACGACGCCGTCCCCTCCGGGACCTGCACGTCGCCGTCGGCGCCGCCCGGGGTGACCACCAGCCCGCCCTCGGGCGCGGCCCACAGGGTCCACTCGTCGCCGGTGCCGAGGTCGTCCGGCCACGCGACGAGGCCCTCGCGCACCCAGTGCGCGGCCTGCTGGCCGGTGCCGGGCAGCGGCGGGTTCGCGACGTCGATCGTCAGGACGTGGGACGCGAGGTCGTAGGAGAACGTGACGTTCTCGCCGTCGCCGACGGAGAACGGGTAGTTCGCCCCGTCGCGCGCGCCGCCGACGCCGTAGTTCTCGGCCCAGCTCAGGCCGTGCGCGACCTTGCCCTCGTACGCGCCGGCCGCGAGGCGGTCGGTCGACCACGTGTAGACGCCGTCGCCGTCGGGGTCCTTGAGCCACGTCGCGAGGCAGTCGGGCGCCCACGTGCCGGGGCAGCCCACCTGGTCCTGGAACGAGCCGGGGAGCGTGACGATCGGGCCCTGGGCCGTGCTGGAGAAGTCCTTGCTCACCGGGTCCCAGTAGAACGTCACGGGGCCCCCGGCCGTCGTGTACGTCGCGTTCGGGCCGTCCGGCACGCCACCGACGCCGTAGTTCACGGTCCACGACCCGTTGATCGCGACCTTGTACTCGTACGTGCCGGCCGGGACGTCGAACGTGCCCTCGTAGACGCCGTCGGCGCGCCGCGTGAGCTTCGCGGCCTCGCAGCCCGGGGCCCAGTCGCCCGCGCAGCCCATGGCCGCGTTGTGGCTCCCGGGCACGGTCACGAGGTCGATCTCGGGCTCGGGCTCCTCGCTGACGTCGCCGCTCACGTCGACCCCGACGCTCGCGAACGTCGACGCGGCGGCGCGGTCGCCGTCCGCGTCGGTCGTCACGGCGCGGTACTCGACGAGCGTGCCCTCGGCGAGGCCCGCGACGTCGTGGAAGACGCGCGGCGTCGTGTCCTCCGCGGTGCCGAGGGCGTGCCACTCGGCGCTGCCGACCTCGCGCCACGCGAACGACGTCTCGGACCACGCGTCCGCGTCGACCGTCGCCGCGACGGGAGCGACGCCCGTCACCGCGGCACCCGCGGCGGGGACGGAGACGGCGATCTCGCCCGACGAGTCGGCCCCGACCTCGCGGTCGGCCCGCAGGACGACCGTGCCGAGCGCGGGGACGGTGACCGTGACGACGCCGTCGGCGTCGGCGGTGACGGGCTGCGCGCCACCCCCGGAGACGGCGCCGTAGAGGACCTCGTACGAGGCTCCCGGCGTGAGGGTCGTGAACGTCGCCGAGCGCTCGGCGGTCGCGTTGTTCAGCGCGACGAGGTGCTCGACCTTCTCCGAGCGGTCGACGCGGCTGAACGCGTACACGCCCGCGCCGTTCTCGACGTAGCGCTCGACCTGGGCGCCGTCCGCGAGCGCCGGGTGCGCCTCGCGCAGCGCGGCGAGGCCGGCGATGTGCGTGTACAGCGGCGCGTCGGTGCCAAAGCGGTCGACGCTGCCCGCCTGCTCGCCGGTGACGAGCGGCTGGTCGGCGTACTCGGCGACCTGGGTCGCGAACAGGGTCTGGCGCGCGTCCTTGTCGCCACCCGTGCCTGCGAAGCCCTGCTCGTCGCCGTAGTAGACGACGGGCTGCCCGCGCGTGAGGTACATGAGGTCGTGCGCGAGCTCGTCGCGCGCGAGCGGGTCGTCGGTGCTCGCGAGCATGTACCCGACGCGGCCCATGTCGTGGTTGCCGAGGAACGTCGGCAGCGCCTGCGCGTTCGTCGCGGGCGTCGTGTACATGTCGTCGCTCGCGAAGAGCGACGCGAGGCCCTTGGCGCTGTTGCCGCTCGCGAAGCTCGTCGCGGCGGACTGGAACGTGAAGTCGAGCGTCGAGCTCATGTCGGTCCTGCGCACGTAGGGCGAGAGCTTCGCCGCGTCGGCGTCGTACACCTCGCCGAACATGAAGAAGTCGTCCTTGCCCTGCGCGTGCGCGTAGTCGAGGACCTCGGTGGTCCACGTCTCCCAGAACTCGAAGTTCACGTGCTTGACGGTGTCGATGCGGAAGCCGTCGATGCCGAGGTCGATCCAGTCCTGGTAGACGTCGACGAAGCCGTCGACGACCGTCGGGTGCTCGGTCATGAGGTCGTCGAGGCCGTCGAAGTCCCCGTACGTCACGGACTCCCCGGTCCACGTCGAGTTGCCGCGGTTGTGGTAGAGCGTCGGGTCGTTGAGCCAGGCCGGGACCTTGAGGTCCTCCTTGCCCGCGGGGACGACCGGCGTGTACGGGAACGACGTCGCGGGGTCGAGCGCCGGGAAGTCGCCGGTGCCGGCGAAGTCCGCCGGGTCGAACACGGTGCCCTCGGCGTCCCGGTACGGCGACGTTGCCTGGTCGACGTACGAGTACTGCTGCTCCTCGTAGTCGATCACGTCGGCCGTGTGGTTCGTGATGATGTCGAAGTAGACCTTGATCCCGCGGTCGTGCGCCTCGTCGATGAGCGCCTCGAGCTCGGCGTTGGTGCCGAGGTGCGGGTCGATCTGCGTGAAGTCGGTGATCCAGTACCCGTGGTACCCGGCCGAGGCGTCGGCCCCGGTGCCCTGGACGGGCTGGTTCTTGAACGACGGCGTGAGCCAGATCGCCGTCGTGCCGAGGCCCTCGACGTAGTCGAGGTTCTCGCGCAGGCCCGCGATGTCGCCGCCCTGGTAGAACCCCTTGTTCGTCGGGTCGAACCCGGAGACGAGCGGGTCGTCGCCCAGTCCCGCGGTGTCGTTCGACGGGTCGCCGTTGGCGAACCGGTCGGTCATGACGAAGTAGAAGCGCTCGTCCGATCCGGGCTGGCGCACGGGGGGCACCACGAGGTCGGCGTCCTGCGCCTCGTCGTAGCCGCCTGCGAGCCCGAGCGGCGTGAGGGCGATGCGGTGCGTCGCCTCGTCGAACGTGACGCGCACGGTCGCGTCGCCGCCGAGCACGAGCGGCGCGTTGTCCTGGCCGCCGTCGCGCCCGTACGCCTCGTCCCACGCGTCGTCGTAGGCGACCTTGTACTCGTAGGCGCCCGCGGGCAGGTCGAACTCGGCGGACCACACGCCCGCGGCGTCGGTCGGGTCGAGCTCGGTCTCCGCGCACGCGGGGTCCCAGTCGGCGGCGCAGCCGAGCTCGGACTGGAGGTCGCCCACGAGGGCGAGCGTGCGCGCGTCGGCTCCCGCGGCGGGGGTCGCGAGCGCGGCGAGCGTGAGGCCCGCGAGCCCGGAGGTCGCGAGCGCGACGGCGGTGACCGACGCGGTCGCGCGAGCCCCGCGGGGACGTCGGGACGGTTGGTCGGGTGAAGCGGGCGACGGTGTGCGCGGGTCGCGGCGTCGTCGCGGCGTGGAGGTCATGAGGACTCCCTCGTCCGGTGGCTGGTGCGGGGACCGCAGGCGTGAGCAGGCACGGGCCGACAAGAACGCGGGCGACGCCACCGGCAGTGGTCGACGTCGACCGTGGCTTCCTCAGCGTACGGCTGGCTGAACTGTACTGGTTGCAGAAAGTTGCAGCAAGGGTCCGCAAACGGCCGTGCCGCACCGGGCGGTCCCGAGCACACGCGCGGGGCCGCCCCCACGGTGCGTCCGTGAGAGGCGGCCCCGTCCGGGAGTCGGGAGCGTCAGCCCGCGAGGTGCCCCCACCGCGACGCGAGGTCCCGCCACGGCCCGACCGCCGCGACGCGCCCCTCGTCGAGCACGACGACGCGGTCGGCGCGCGCGAGCGCCGCGCGCTTCGACGTCGCGCCGATGACGGTCGTGCCGCGCTCGCGCAGCGACGTCCACAGCTCGATCTCGGTCGCCGCGTCGAGCGCGCTCGACACGTCGTCCGCGAGGAGCAGCTCGGCGTCGGTCGCGAGCGCCCGCGCGAGGGCGAGGCGCTGCACCTGGCCGCCCGAGAGGCGCACGCCCCGGTGCCCGACGAGCGCCTCGTGCCCGCCGGCCTCGACGACGTCGCGCTCGAGCCGCGCGGCCGCGACCGGCCCGCGGACGTCGCGCTCGTGACCGAGGCGCACGTTGTCGGCGAACGACCCCGAGAGGACACGCGGCACCTGCGCGACGTGCGCCACCTGGCCCGGGCGCAGGAACGTCTGGGCGTCGACGACGTCCGTGCCGTTCCAGCGGATGCTGCCCGTGTGCTCCATGAGGCCGGCGAGCGCCGACAGCAGGCTCGACTTGCCCGCACCCACCTGACCGAGCAGCAGCACGAGCTCGCCCCGGCGCACCGCGAGGTCGACCCCCTGGACGCCGATCGTGCCGTCGTCGTGCAGCGCCGTGACGTCCTCGAGGTCGAGGCGGTCGAGCGGACGCCGCGGACCGGGCGCGGGCGCGGGCGCCGCGCCCGTGAGGAGGTCGACGCCGTCCGGCAGGTCCATGAGGTCGGTCCCGGCCGCGAACCGGCTCGTCGCGCGCTGCCACGAGCGCGTGCCCGGGGCCTCCGTCACGACGGCGCCGGCGACGACGCCGAACCAGCCGAAGCCGGTCACGGCGTTGGCGACGAGGAGCGCCGTCGCGAGGTCCCACGTGCCCGCGAGGAGCCCGGCCCACGCCGCCACGACGCCGAGCTGGATCATGACGAGCGGGACGCCGTCGAGCGCGGCCTGGACACGGTGCTCGAAGATCGCGGCGCGCACGCGGCCCGCGTCGACGTCCCGCAGGTGCGCGTGCACCTGCGGGGTCCGGGCGGCGAGCTTGACCGTGCGCGCCGAGTCGAGCGCCGAGACCAGCGCCCGCCCGAACCGGGCGCGCGCGGCCGACGAGCGCGTGGCCGACCGGCCCGCGATGGGCCGGCCGAGCGCCGACGCGGCGGCCGAGACCACCATGACCGCGAGCAGCACCGCGCCCGCGAGCCACGACCCGCTGAGCAGCGCCGTCACGCCCGCGATGACGAGGCCGTTGACGAGGTCGACCCAGCGGTCCGCGTACCGCACGAAGCGGTCGGCGTCCATGGCGCGCGCCACGACCTCGCCCGGGGGCGTCGCCGTGAGGCGGTGCTGGCGCGTCTGACCGGCCATGACCGCCATGCGCACGCGCAGGAGCACCTCGATCCACCAGCGCGGGTAGACGTAGAGCGCCCACGCGAGGCACAGCGGTGCGACGACGAGCAGCACGGCGAGCGGGACGAGGAGCCGCGCGGGGAAGCCCTCGTCGAGGTCCTGCACCGCGCGGCCCCACAGGAACCCGGTGATCGCGCCCTGCGCGGAGACGAGGCTCGTGGCGAGGAACAGCACGGCGCCCACGACGCCCCACGCCGGCCGCACGAACAGCGCGTGCAGGACGCCGCGCGCGAGCGAGGGCCCGTCGCCCGGGTCGGCGAGCACGGGTGGCGTGCCGCGCCGTCGCCGACCGCCGACGGCGTCGGTCGCGCGGTCGGTGCGGGTCGCGTCCGGCGCCGCGAGCGCGGCGCTGTCCTGCGCGTCGGGCGCGGTGACGCCCTGCGCGTCGGGCGGGGTGTCACCCTGTGCGTCGAGCGCGACGTCGCCCTGCGCGACGCTCGCCGCGAGCAGGTCGCGGTACGGCCCCGCGACGCGCGCGAGCGCCGCCCGCTCCCCCTGCTGCACCACCCGGCCGTGGTCGAGCACCACGAGCAGCCCGGCCCGCTCGATCGTCGCGAGCCGGTGCGCGACGAGCACGCCCGTGCGGCCCGCGAGCAGCCGCTCCGAGGCCGCGACGACGCGCGCCTCGGTCAGCGGGTCCATGCGCGCCGTCGCCTCGTCGAGCACGACGACCTGCACGTCGCGGACCAGGAGGCGCGCGAACGCGACGAGCTGCTCCTCCCCCGCCGAGAGCGACGTGCCGCCCGGGCCGAGCAGCGTGTCGAGGCCGTCGGGCAGTCCCGCCGCCCAGTCGTCGAGCCGCAGCTCACGCACCGCGGCCTCGACGTCGGCGCGCGGCACGTCCGCGAACAGCGCGATGTTCTCCGCGAGGGTGCCCGCGAGGATCTCCGTGCGCTGCGTCACGACCCCGACGGCGGCGCGCAGCGCCTGCAGGTCGAGGTCGCGCACGTCCACGCCGCCCACGAGCACGGCGCCGCGCGGCGGCTCGACCGCGCGCGACAGGAGCGACGCGAGCGTCGACTTGCCCGAGCCCGTGCGCCCCACGAGCGCGACCGTCTGACCGGCAGGCACGCGCAGGGTGACGCCGTCGAGCGCGAACGTGCCCTCCGCGTACGAGAAGTGGAGGTCGCGCAGCTCGATCCCCACGGGCCCCGACGGCAGCGAGCGCCCGCCCGTCGGCTCCGGCTCGACCGCGAGCATCTGCCGGATCCGGGTCAGGGCGCCCAGGCCCTCCTGGATGTCCGGGAGGTGGTGGACCAGGTTGTCGACCTGCCCCACGAACATCGCCGTCACGAGGAACAGCGTGACCAGGCGGTCCACGCCCAGGTCGCCGTCCGCGGCGAGCGCGGCCCCCGCGACGGCGACACCCGCGAGCAGCGACGCGAGCACGAGCCCCGCCCGGCGGAGCATGCGCGACTCGACGACGAGCACCGACTCGAACTTGCGGTGCACGTCCGCCGAGCGCTCGGCGAGCCGCCGCACCGCGAACGACTGCCCGAGGCTCGTGCGCAGGTCGTCACGCGCGGCGACGGACTCCTCGAACGCCGCGGCGTGGTCCGTCCACGCCGCCTCCTCGATCACCTTGCGCCGCGCGATCTCGCCGAGCATCGGGCGCACGATGAACCACGCGACCGCCCCCAGCACCGGGAAGAGGACCCACGCCGGCCACCAGGTGAGGCCGGCGACGACCCACATCGGCAGCACGCCGACGACGGTGCGGCCCGCACCCCAGAGCTGGCGGCGGACGAGCGTGCCGACGGCGTGCGTGTCGTCGTCGACACGGTCGAGCACCTCGCCGACCGCCTGCTCCGTGAGCGTGGCGA
>Ga0180222_1003364_pt1 | contig 10416 bp, 7 predicted proteins | sample eDN5th37CKraftOP_FD_151336 | JGI IMG/M metagenome (GOLD analysis project Ga0180222, IMG submission 151336) | Enriched Organic Plus compost microbial communities from Emeryville, California, USA - eDNA 5th pass 37_C Kraft OP (version 2) (version 2) ... | reverse complement strand
CCGGTAGCGTCAGGCACGTCGAGGTCTTTCAGATGGATGGCGTAGGAACCTCCATCATCGGAAGACCTCGACCCCTATCCCGGCACCGACGCGCCGACGACCTCTACACCCTCAACTGCGAAGAGCCAGGAATGGGGCGGAAACCGAGGTCCGATCAATGATCAAGTCGGCACACGCTACTGGGAAGTGGTCGAACTTCGTCGCGAAGGCGACTTTTTCAGGACGGGCGTCTGCAGTTACGGATCCGCCATTGCGGTCAAGACGCAGGACGGCTACCGAAGCTCAGGGAGCAAACCGATTGGTAGCGCGACTTGGATTACGTTCGGCCCAGACCCCGCGCTGGCAAAGGACAAGCAGGCTGTTCCGCCATCGAATCAGCGAGGTCCCGAGCGGGCTCCTGTCCTCGACGTGTTCGGATCTTGGGTTATTACTGACTTGAATGTCCTCGACGCCGCCAAAGACTTGCCGCAGTGCATGAGCACCCTCGCGCCGGGCACGCCTTCCGATGCCCCGAAAGACTATGTCGTTCAGACCGAACCTCCTCCCACTCTCCCGCCAAGCCCGGGCTGGCCTGATGCTTAAACCCAGGCAAAGCGCGGCATCCGCCTGGGGACCTCACCGCGCAATCATTTTGGGTGTTTCGCTTATCCCGTTGTTGATATCCGCGTGTGCGCCGAACGACGCTCCCACTCCAGAGGACAACACCTCAACCCAGTCGTCTTCCGCATCACTACCAATGTTCGTGAATTGGCCAAAACAGGTCGAGAACTTTCGCTTTCATTGGTCTGCGGCAGAGGGCACTGACCTTCAAACAGGCCCAGCCGTTGCGCTGCGCGCGTATGTGGAGTCCTACCGACTCGTCGGGATGATGGGTGGCGACGTGTCGGTGGTGTATCCAGGTTTCCTGCGCGCCACCCCGGAGAACTCACCGGAAGCGAAGGAGCGAGGTGACCTCGTCCAACTGCAGTACGTCAGGCCGAGGACGAGGGCCGAGCTCGAACGAAATGGCTGGACGTACCGCGAGAAACAGGTCTTCGGTTACCAACCCACCCACGTTCTCGATCTTGTTCCAGATGGCGAGGGGTACCGCGCGACAGTGTGTTTGGGTCTTTACTCGGTGTTCGAAGCGGCCGACGACGGCAGCGGCCAGTACATTTCTGTAAACGCTGATACCGAAACCGGACGCCCTCGATATCCGGACGGCATCGAGGTGTGGCGAGTCGATCTCACGGACAGAAATCCGAGAGCAAACCAGTCAACCGCGGCTCCTACGACGCCTCAAGCCGGACCACTCCCTGCTCCGGTCGATGACGTGTTTGGTCCCTGGTTCGTCACCGGCTTCAGTGCCAACCTATGGGGGCCGCTCGGCAACGTCGAGGACGTCGACACGCCAGAAGTCCGCGCGCAATGTGCCGATGCCATGCCTGACGATGCCGCAGCGCGCAGCGCGATGTCCACGGGCGTTCATGCTGCGCCGCCGCCACACGGGGACCCCGTTCCCGGGTGGCCAGAACACATCCAGTGATCGGGGCGGTCCGTCAAACTCCCGCACACCCCTCCCCCACCCCAGCCGTAAAATTGCACCTGATATGCACGACCCGAGGGGACTCCGATGAACCAGGTGATCGCCAATACCGGCGCCATGAACAGCTGGCAGCAGCAGCTGGGTGAGGTGAGCTCGGGTGTCGGCAATCTGCTCAATGGCACTCCCGGCGTTTCCGATGTGATGAACACGCACGGCACCATCGGGTTCCCGATGCAGAGCGCGTTCGACGCCGCACATGCCGCCCGAGGTGGCGCGATGGGTGCGACGCAGGCCGCGTCGTCGAAGATTTCCGACTTGCTGCGCCAGGCTGCTCAGGCCTACGAGCGTGGCGACGTCACTGCGGCCGACGACCTGAAGAAGCGGGCCGAGCAGCTGGAAGGCGCGGGTGCGTCGTCGGCGGCCGGTGGCAGTGCCGCAGGCAGCGCGGCCTCGGCCGCGAGCAGTGGTGGCCAGGCCGCGTCGCAGATGATGAGCCAGTTCGGCCAGATGGCCGGTCAGATGGCGCAGTCGCTGACGCAACCCATCCAGGGCATGGCCCAGAGCCTCGGCCAGATGCCGCAGCAGATCTTCCAGGGTGTGCAGGGCATCGTGCAGTCCGCCACCGAGGGCGCCGGGGGCGGGTTGGAAGCGGCGACGGCCGCCGCAGGTGGCGCCAAGGCCGAGAACGCCATCAAGACCGGCGGCGCCGAGGGCGCAGCAGGCGGCGAGGGCGAACGTGCCCCGGTCGACACCGCCGATAAAGGCACCGCCGACAAAGACAAGACCGACGAGCGCGACAAGACGACCGATGCCGTGCAGGTCGGCGCCCGCGCCGACATCGGCGTGCCGGCCGAGGAGCAGCCGGGCGTCGGCGCGGTGTCGACGCAGATCCCGACCATCAGCCCACGGCCGCAGTAGCGGAGAGGGCGTCCAACGCGGCTGCGACCTTGCGACGGTAGCTCTCGACGGTGGCCATCTTGATCGCCTCGTATCCGCGCACTTCCTGGGCTAGGCCGAGAATTTCGCGGATGGCATCGATGTTGCCCTGCGTGGCGCGCGGCACCACCTCGCGGGTCAGCTGCGCGTAATCGTCGACGAGTGCCCGCTCGACCTGACGCACATGGGCATAACCGAACACGTCCAGTCTGGTCCCCCGAACGCGCCGTGCCGTCCGCAAGGCGTACAGCGCCGGCTTGAACCACGCCCCCAAGGTCAGCTTGTGGTCCAGACCCATCGCCCGGAGCAGAGGCGGATGCAGTTTGTACGCGAAAGACGCGCCGTCGCCGAAGGTTTCACGGACGGACTGTTCGAAGCCGGGGTCGAGGTACAGCCGCGCGGTTTCGTATTCGTCCTTGTACGCCATCAACTTGTACATCGACTCCGCCGCTGTGACGGTGAGTGTCCCGACAGTTCCTACGGCGTTCCGCTCACGTTCGGCGGTATCGGCGACGAAGTTCACGAACCGTAGCGCATAGGACTGGTTCTGATACGCGACAAGGTCGGCGGCCAGAAAGCCGAGGCGGTCCCGGAAACCCTCGTCGACGCCGCGCAATTCGTGGACGGCGCGACGCACTCGCCGCGCCACCCGGACCTGGTTTGTGTACACCCCTTTCAGAGCGTTGACCGGTTGCGGATCATGCACGTACGCGCGGCCGACGTGAAGCGCCCTGAGGTTGGCCGCGACCGCCACTCCGTTGAGTTCGATTGCCTTCTCGAGCGCTGACAGCGGGATGGGCAGCGATCCAACCTGCACGGCCATCCCCACCAGAATCATGTTGGCCAACTGGTCGGATCCGAACTCCCGGTATGCGAGTGCACGAACGTCGGCGTACAGCGAATCGTGCGCCCTGGTGGACGGATCCAGCCGCTCGCGGACCTCGGTGGCCGCGGGGAATGCGGTCGATGGCTTGAGGATCATCGAGCCCGTCGGCACCTGGGAGGTCGAGATCACCGCGACGGTACGCGAATTCGACGCGACGGCAAGGTTCTTGGCGTCGGCCGCTACAAGAAGATCGCATCCCAGATACAGATCGCACTCGCCGGCTGCGAGTTTGTTGGTACCGGTGATGGGACGGGTGGAGAACTTGAGATCTGACACCACGGCACCGCCCTTCTGGGCGAGACCGAGCTGGTCGAGTCCGCGAACGTGGAAGCCGGCCAAAGTACCTGCGGTGGCGACGATCTGAGAGGTGGTGACCACGCCGGTACCGCCGACACCGGTGATGCGGACGTTGAATGCGTCAGTGCCGACGATCGGTGTGGGATCCGGGATGGGACCCGTGGCAGAAGTTTCACTCGATGCCGTACGCCCGGGCCGGACCTCGACGAACGACGGGCAGTCGCCGTCCAGGCAGGAGTAGTCCTTGTTGCACGAGGCCTGGTCGATCCTGGTCTTGCGGCCGAATTCGGTGTCGACGGGCTGCACGGACATGCAGTTCGACTTCTGTCCGCAGTCACCACAACCCTCACACAGGCGTTCGTTGATGAACGCGCGAGTGACAGGTTCGGGCGCAAGCCCGCGCTTGCGTTTGCGGCGCAGTTCGGTGGCACATTCCTGGTCGTGGATGAGCACGGTGACCCCGGCGGTCCGAGCCAACTCCTCCTGTACCGACATCAGCTCGGATCTGTCGAGCACCGCGACTCCGTGCGGCAACGACACCTTGCGGTACTTCTTCACATCGTCGGTGGTGACGACGATACGGGCCACCCCTTCGGCCAGAAGCTCCTGAACGATCTGCGGCACCGACATCTTGCCCACGGCGCGTTGTCCACCGGTCATGGCCACCGCGTCGTTGTAGAGCAGTTTGTAGGTGATGTTCACCCCGGATGCGACGGCGGCCCGGATGGCCAGGCTGCCCGAATGATGGAATGTGCCGTCACCGAGATTCTGGAACAGGTGATTCTCGGACACGAACGGCGCCATGCCGATCCACGGCGCACCCTCGCCGCCCATCTGGCAGAGACTCACGATCTCCCCCACCCGCTCATGCGGCATCATGGTCGCGATTGCATGACAACCGATTCCGGCGCCCACAAGGGACCCGTCGGGAACGACCGTGGACCGGTTGTGTGGGCAGCCGGAGCAGAAGTACGGCGTCCGTGTCAGCAGCGGCAGTTCGATACGGCCCGCGGGTGTTCTCTCGACCGACGACACGCTCTCGATCTGGTTGGCGGGGAGCACCTTTCGAATTCGCTGGCCGAGCTTCTCGGCGAGGATTTCAGGCGGCAGGTCGGCGTCGGCGCGCAGGAACCGGCGCCCGTGCTCGTCGCGCTTTCCCAGAACACGCGGAACGGAGGCCCGTCCGTACAAGGCGTCTTTGACGGCCAACTCGATGAACGCCCGTTTCTCTTCGACGACGACCACTTCGTCGAGCCCTTCACTGAACTCTTGGACGTGCCGTTGGCCCAGCGGGTTGATGACACCGAGCTTGAGGATGCGGATGCCCGAGTGGACCAGATCGGTCTCTGCGATGCCCAGGCGCTGCAGCGCCTGCACGGTGTCCCGGAAACCTGTGCCCGCGGTGATGATTCCGAGCTTGGCGTCCGGGTCGCCGACCGTTCTGTTCAGATCGTTGGCGGCCACGTACCGACGCGCGAGTTCCAGCCGCTCACCGAACATGCTTCGTTCGAGGTTGCCGAGCGTCGGTTGCACGAAGTGCGCCGAGACGGTGTGGCGGAATTCGGCGCCGTCGATCTCGCGGTCGGGACTCTGCACCGTGACCCGGCTGCGGTCGAAACGAACGGTGGCCGACCCGTCCACGACGTTCGTCGCGAGTTTCATGCCCACCCACAGCCCGCTGAACCGGGACATGGCGATGCCGTGCAGGCCGAAGTCGAGTACTTCCTGCGGATCTGACGGTACGAGCACGGGAAGCCCGAGTTCGGCCATCGCGGCCTCGGAGCCGCTGGGCACAGTCGACGACTTGGCGATCGAGTCGTCACCCACGAGGACCAGTGCTCCACCCTTGGCGTCGGCACCACCGAGATTGGCGTGGCGCAGTGCGTCGGTGGCCCGATCCAGCCCGGGTGCCTTGCCGTACCAGATGCCGACGACGCCGTCGTATTCACAGCTCGGCGATGCCGAGGCGAGCTGGGAACCCTGGACCGCGTTCGCGGCGAGCTCCTCGTTCAGCCCGGGCTGGAACACGACCGAGTGCGAATCGAGCAATTCCCGTTGCCGCCCGAGCTCGAGGTCGTAACCCGCCAACGGTGAACCCTCGTAACCGCTGATGAGGATGCCCACCCGCTGCCCGTCCGCGGAGTCACGGCGGCTCTGTTCGAAGGGAATTCGGACCAATGCCTGCAAACCGGTCAGGAACACCTCACCGTCGGCAAGGGTGTATCGGTCCGTGAGAGCGAACTCTCGTGAGTGCAATTCGGTCACTGTCCCCCCTTGAAGAGCCGTCATGTATATGAACGTGTCAGAGCCGCGGAAACACCGAAGTGGCTGAACCCAATTCTGCACGCAGCCGGTACGAGACCTCGGTGAAGCACCTGAGCCTCACCCCGCGGCCGCAGTGACCCGCAACCTGCCGTCCTCCAGGTGCCATCGGCGTTCGATGCCGATGGTGTCGAGGAACCGTTCGTCATGGCTGACGACAACGAACGCGCCCCGGTAGGCGTTGAGCGCCGATTCGAGTTGGCCCACGCTCACCAGGTCGAGGTTGTTGGTCGGTTCGTCGAGCAGCAGCAGTTGTGGGGCCGGTTCGGCGAACAGCACGCACGCAAGCGTCGCCCGCAGACGCTCCCCGCCGGACAGCGCACCCACCGGAAGGTGGATGCGGTCGCCGCGGAACAGGAACTGCGCCAACAGATGCATGCGTCGCGTGTGCGTCAGGCTCGGCGCTGAGGCGGCCAGACTCTCCGCGACGCTGCGGTCGAGGTCGAGCAGGTCGAGACGCTGCGACAGATACGCCACGCGCCCGTCGGCCTGCTGACACGTGCCGCCGTCAGGTTTCAGTTGGCCGTCGATGATGCGCAGCAGCGTCGACTTGCCCGCACCGTTGGAGCCCGTCAGCGCGATGCGCTCGGGCCCGCGTATCGACACGTCGATACCGTTGTCGGCGAACAGGTTCCGTCCACCACGGCTGATTTGCAACCCGGTACCGGTGAACAACGTCCGGCCGGCGGGAACCTCGGTGTCGGGCAGGTCCAGCACGATCACCTTGTCGTCACGCAGCGCGCGCTCGGCATCCTCCAACCGCGCACGCGCGGCGTCGACACGTTTGGCGTGCACATCGTCGGACTTCGCGGCCGACTCCTGCGCATCCCGTTTGAGCTTGCCTGCAACGATTTTCGGGAGCCCCGCGTCTTTGAGGTTGCGCGCGGCCGCGCTCGATCGCCGTGCTGCACGCTCGCGGGCCTCCTGCATCTGCCGCTTCTCGCGCTTCAACTGCTGCTCGGCGTTGCGGATACTGCTCTCGGCGGCCCGCTGGTTCGCCTCGACAGTTTCCCGGTACGCCGTGAAGTTGCCGCCGTAGAAGACCACCTCGCCGCGGTACAGTTCGGCGATCTGATCCATGCGGTCCAGCAGTGCACGGTCGTGGCTGACCACCAGCAGGCATCCCGAGTATCCGTCGAGGGCGTCGTAGAAGCGTTGGCGGGCAGCACTGTCCAAGTTGTTGGTGGGCTCGTCGAGCATCAGGACCTCAGGGCGCTTCAGCAGTTGCGCGGCCAGGCCCAAGGACACCACTTCCCCACCCGAGAGCGTGTCGAGGCGACGATCCAACGCCACGGTGTCCAGGCCGAGCCGGTCCAACTGGGCGCGCGAGCGTTCCTCGATGTCCCAGTCGTCGCCGATCGTGGTGAAGACGTCGTCGGAAACCTCACCGGCGGCGAGCGCCGCGAGCGCGTCGATCACCGGCGCAATGCCCAGCACCGCGGCCACCGTGAGGTCACCGGTGAACGGGAGCGTCTGAGGCAGGTAACCCACCGTCCCGTCAACGGAGACCGACCCCGCCGTGGGACGGTACTCACCTGCGATCAGCTTGAGCAGCGTGCTCTTACCCGCGCCGTTGGGCGCGACCAGGCCCGTGCGACCGGGGCCGACGGAGAAGGACAGGCCCGAGAACAAGACGGTGTCATCGGGCCAGGAGAAAGACAGATTCGAACAGACAACAGACATGCGGGAACTCCAGACGACGAGAAGGACTTCCGGGCTGACCCGGCGGCATCGTCAAATTCCCAGCACGGTTCCCATGCTAGTGAGGGGCGCAACCGATTTTCAGGTCGTCAGATACGTGCGCAGCATGCCGGCTGCGGCGGTGATGGTCGCGACCTGGACGCGTTCGTCGACACGGTGGGCGAGATTCGGGTCGCCCGGCCCGTAGTTCACGGCCGGGATGCCGAGCGCGGCGAACCTCGCGACGTCGGTCCAGCCGTACTTGGCGCGCACCTGCCCGCCTGCGGCGGCCACGAGCGCCGCGGCCGCGGGTTGCGTGAGGCCCGGCAGCGCACCGGCGGCGGCGTCGGTCAGCTCGAGCGTGACGTCGAGTCCGTCGAACACCTCGTGGACGTGCGCAACGGCCTGGTCGACGTCGCGATCCGGCGCGAACCGGAAGTTGACGGTGACCGATGCCGCGTCGGGAATCACGTTGCCCGCGATGCCACCGTCGATACGCACCGCGGACAGCCCCTCGCGGTAGACACATCCGTCGATGTCAACCGAGCGCGCCTGATACGAAGCCAGCCGGTCGAGCACAGGTGCGAGTTTGTGAATCGCGTTGTCCCCCAACCACGAACGGGCAGAGTGGGCGCGTGTGCCCTTCGCGGAGATCACGACGCGGATGGTGCCCTGGCAGCCCGCTTCGATGTAGCCACCCGACGGTTCGCCGAGGATCGCGACGTCAGCGGTGAGCCAGTCGCGCAGCTCCCGTTCGATGCGCCCCAGGCCGTTGGCGCTCGATTCGATCTCCTCGCAGTCGTACATCACCAGCGTGATGTCGTGCGTGGGCTCGGTGATCGTGGCGGCCAGGTGCAAGAACACCGCGTCGCCCGCCTTCATGTCGGAGGTGCCGCAGCCGTACATCTCGCCGTCGACGATCCGGCTGGGCAGGTTGTCGGCGATGGGCACGGTATCGATGTGACCCGCGAGCATCACGCGCGACGGCCGGCCCAGGTTGGTGCGGGCCAGCACGGCGTCGCCGTTGCGGATCACCTCGAAGTGCGGCGCCTGGGCGCGCAACGCGGCCTCGATCTCGTCGGCGATGCGGCGTTCGTCGCGCGACACACTGGGGATGTCCACCAGCGCGGCGGTCAGTGCGATCGGATCAGCGCTCAGGTCTAGCCCCATGGGCATAAACGGTAGTCCAGTAACCTAGGCCAACGTGACTGCAGCATCTGGCATCGGCCTGGCCACCATCACCGCCGACGGAACCGTTCTGGACACCTGGTTTCCCGCTCCCGAGCTGAGCGCATCCGGCCCCGCGGGCACCGCCCGGCTGACCGGGGACGACGTGCCCGCCGACCTGGCTGCGCTCACCGGCAAGGACGAGGACCGCGACGTCGAGGTCGTGGCCGTGCGCACCACCATCGCCGACCTCAACGACAAGCCGGCCGACACGCACGACGTGTGGCTGCGGTTGCACCTGCTCTCACACCGCCTGACCAAGCCGCACGAGGCCAACCTCGATGGCATCTTCGGCCTGCTGAGCAATGTGGTGTGGACCAACTTCGGCCCCTGCGCGGTCGAGGGCTTCGAGACCACGCGTGCCCGGCTGCGTAAGCGCGGCGCGGTCGCGGTGTACGGCATCGACAAGTTCCCCCGCATGGTCGACTACGTGACGCCGTCAGGTGTGCGCATCGCCGACGCCGACCGCGTGCGGCTCGGCGCCCACCTGGCCTCCGGCACCACCGTCATGCACGAGGGCTTCGTCAACTTCAACGCCGGCACACTCGGCACCTCGATGGTCGAAGGCCGCATCTCGGCCGGTGTCGTGGTCGACGACGGGTCCGACATCGGCGGCGGCGCGTCGATCATGGGCACGCTCTCGGGTGGCGGCAAAGAGGTCATCAAGGTCGGCAAGCGTTGCCTGCTGGGCGCCAACTCGGGTCTGGGCATCTCACTGGGCGACGACTGCGTCGTCGAGGCGGGCCTTTACGTGACCGGCGGCACCAAGGTCACCACTGCCGACGGACAGGTCACCAAGGCCATCGAGCTGTCCGGCGCGAGCAACCTGCTGTTCCGCCGCAACTCGCTGTCGGGTGCGGTCGAGGTGGTCAAGCGCGACGGTACGGGCATCACCCTCAACGAGGCCCTGCACGCCAACTGACGTTGACCGCGGTCACTGCGTGAACGCGTGGGAGATGTGGATCTTCCAGCGCCCGTCGGGCTGACGCTGGAAGACGTCCACCCCGTCCTCGTGGACGGTTTCCAGAACCGCGCCTGCCGAGTCGCGCACCGTCAGCGTCCAGACCAGCCGCACCGTCGCCAAATCCCCGTCGACGAGAATCTCTTTGATGTCGGGCTCGTCGTAGTGCAGTGACTTCGACGGGTCGTTGAACCTGTCACGCATCTGATCGCAGAACGCATCCCGGTCGCGGTCGGCCGAGTCCGGATACGCGAGCACCGCGTCGTCGGCGAACAGTCCGCACACCGCGTCGATGTCACGATCGTTGAAGGCCTGGGGCCACTGTCGCAGTGCTTCTTCGATGGCCTGGCGATCCGCATCCCGGTCTGGGTTTCCGCACCCAGCAAGCACAATGACCGCTGCCACCACGAGAGCGAGCGCGCGCAACACCGTCACATTGTGACGGCACTGCCGTCAGAACGGTGGGGGTTTGTTGTGTTCGGCGACGAGGTCGTCGTTGAGTTTGCGTTCGGCGGCGATGGTGCGGGCGGTGTTCTGGGCGCGGGTGCGGCGTCGTTTGGGCATCTTGACCCCGCGCAGGTC
>Ga0180222_1003363_pt1 | contig 10418 bp, 14 predicted proteins | sample eDN5th37CKraftOP_FD_151336 | JGI IMG/M metagenome (GOLD analysis project Ga0180222, IMG submission 151336) | Enriched Organic Plus compost microbial communities from Emeryville, California, USA - eDNA 5th pass 37_C Kraft OP (version 2) (version 2) ... | reverse complement strand
AACGCTCAGCGGCTCGAAGCGGCTGTTCCACGGGACCGGATGATTATAATGATCGGCCCAGATCCAGTTTTCTCTCTCCATGGCGGCATCCTAGCCCAAGGGAGCGGACAGGCCAAGCGAAACGGCCCGCCACCCTACGGGGCGGGAGAACCATGTCCTTGCGATCGGGAAATGGTGGGCGCGGCAGGGTTTGAACCTGCGACCCCACCCGTGTGAAGTCCCAGCGAACCACTCCGATAGCTTCCCAGCCGTTCGCCCATACCGCTATCCGCTTCCTAAAAGCATTCGCTTTTCTGCGGGTTTGGCCTTACTTTCCGGTCCGAGGGGTTCCGGGGTGTTCCGCTCGAAAAATCGAGTGGCGCTCTACCCTATTCTACCCCGAAGGCGCAAGGAGGTGTGTATGGCGACGGTTGAGGCAACCGCAGAGAGATCGAAGAACAGGCCCCGCTTTACGGAAAAGTCGGTGGCCAAGCTCGTTGCGGAGGCGGACAGACGGAAGGAGATGAGCGACCCCGGTGCCCCGGGCCTGTCGCTGCGTATGGGGCCGAACGGCCGCGCGACGTGGTATGTGCTCTATACCGTGGCCGGAGCCGGAGAGGACGGGCATCGCGGACCGCAACAGCGATTTAAGCTCGGGGCCTATCCCCTGATGCCATTGGCGGAAGCGCGGACGAAGGCCCGCGAGGAGCTCGACAAGGCAGACCGGGGCATTGATCCCCGGCAGGAACGGCAGAAGGCGATTGAGGAACGGCGGGAGCGAACCTTCGAGACCATCCTTGAGCGATACGTCGAGCTGTATGTGAAGCGCGAGACGAAGGACGGCCGGTGGGCGCGCAAGCAGGAGGAGCTTGCCCAGAAGGAAGCCGAGGCCACGGGCGAGGAGCCGCGCGAGGTGGGCCGCTGTCCCGCTGAGCGGCTACTGGCTGACTTCGTTAAGCCCAAGTGGGAGAGCCGCGACCTCGACACCATCGGCGTAGCGGACGTGAACAACCTGCTCGACGAGATCGTGCTCGACCGGGGCGTGCCGATTGCGCGCGAGGTCCGCAAGCATCTTGCCGGGATGTTCTCGTGGGCGGCGGCCCGGGGCCTTGTCCGCGTGAGTCCGTTGACCGGGCTGCGCCGGAAGGACCTGCGCTATACCGGACGTGATCGCGTTCTCTCGATGGAAGAGCTCGGCCGCATCTGGGATGCCGCAGGCGATTTGGGCTATCCCTTCGGTGACTGGTATCGCCTGCTTATCCTGACAGGCCAGCGTCGGTCCGAGATCGCGGGCCTTCGCCGCGACTGGTTCGACCGGGACAGCGAGCGGCTGTTCGTGATCCCGGCGGCGGAGTATAAGACCGGCATTGAGCAGGCCGTGCCATTGTCGGCACCGGCTTGGCGGCTGGTTGAGTCGCTGCCCAAGTGGAATGAGGGGCCGTTCCTGTTCTCGACCAATGCCGGTGTCCGGCCCATTAGCGGCTTCTCGAAGGCGAGGAAGGCCCTGGACAAGAAGATGGCCGAGCGCGCCGCCAAGAAAGAGCTGCCGCCGATGGAGCATTGGGAGGTGCACGATATTCGCCGTTCCGTCGCGACGAATTTGGCCCGCATAGGAATACCCCTCGAACACGTCGAGCGTGTCTTAGGGCACAAGGTAGGGGGCGTAGCGGGCATCTATAACCGGCACGGCTATCTTAAAGAGAAGCGCGCCGCGCTGGAGAAGTGGGGTGCGCTGTGGAGCTGACACCGGACCCGCTGACCGACGATGAGTGGAAAATCGTCGGTCCCGCGCTTGATGAGGGCGAGCGACAGGATGCCCACCTCCCTGCGGCGAGGCGCGGGCTGAACAGCGCGACCCGCGATGATTTGACGAGGCTGCGCGACACTTGGCGGTCGATGAATCAGGGGAGCCGAGACCTGATCCTGATGGAGCTGGCGCTGCGTATCGGCATCGCTGACCCGATGGGCCGCGACCTCTCCCCGCTCGACGTGGGGGACGTGGCCACCGACTGGCTCGACACATTGCGCGGTCGCCGGGGCAAGGACATTCCCGGGCTTACTGCCGTGGCCCGCGCCCTGCGTAACGTGTGGGCGGCGCGCGGGGAGGATGCCACGCTCCGCAACCTGTATCGTGATCGGCAATCGCGGCGCGACGGCCGGAGCAAGACCGCTGGCCTAGAGATCGAAGCCCCGGGGCCGAGCCCGATGATCGAGTTTATCGCCAAGCACCTGATCGCCATATTCGGCGCGGACAAGATTTGCCCATCGAGCGACCCGAGCAAGCTGCTCCCGCGCAATGTGTTCGATGCCGCCTGCACCCGGGCAGACACTGCGCTTCGGGAGCCGTCGCTGGGCGGGTAGCGAAACTCTCGACCACTCCTGCCGGAAAGTTTCCCGAGACGATATAGGTGTGTGCCGACCGCTAGGGAACCTTTCGTGGCCGCTGGGAAGCGGCGAAACGGAGGACCCGGACGATGGCCGAAGCAGATAAGATCGTGCTCGACATTAAGGGCGTGATCGAGCTGACCACGCTCTCCCAATCGACAATCTATGACCTCGCCAAGCGCGGCGAGTTCCCGAAGCAGGTCCGCATCGGTCCGAACAGGGTCGTGTGGCAGCGCGCGGAGGTGGTCGCGTGGCTCGAACAGAAGCTGGCTGAGGCCGCCTAATCGAAGGCCGCCGCTCTGACCAAGAGCGGCGGCCCGATTCACAGGGATGGAAGGGAGACTTCCGTGACCGATAATACTGATTCCGGCTCCGGCGCGAAGGCCGAAGGGTTGCGTGGCGAAGAGCATCCGTTCGACGAGACGCTCCGCTTCCTGCACGTGATGCGCCCCGATGGGCGATGTGTCCTGTCGGCCATCTGCCCTGAAACCGAACGTATCGAGGTGCGGACCTTCGAGCTCGACCCGCCGGACCCTGTGCGGGCTTGGCTGGGTAAATGGAACGGCAAGCGTAACCTCTACTGGACGCCTAACAGGGTGAAGGCGGACGCTGGCCGGAATTGGAAGCCCAGCGAGGCGGACGTTGAATGGCTCGATTTGCTGCACGTTGATATTGACCCGCCCAAGAACATAAATCCGACAGACAACGAAGAGGCGTGGGCAGCCGAGCGAGCGCGCATTCGCGCTGCGCTTGAGGGTTTCGCCCCCAAGCCGTCCGCCATCGTGGACAGCGGCAATGGCTACCAAGCATTCTGGCTGTTGGTGCCGGAGGACCGCCTGTTTCTCGACGGGCACCCAGACGCGATAGCCGAAGCCAAGCTCTATAACATCGCCCTGCGCGACAAGCTCGGTGGCGACAACTGCCAGTCGCTCGAACATCTTATGCGGCTGCCCGGCACCCGTAATCTGCCCAATGAAAAGAAGCGCAAGGCTGGCCGTGGCGAGCGGATTGCCGCTGTCGTGAAGTGGCCGGAGGAATGATGTATCGGCTGGCAGAATTTGAGGCCGCGAAGCCGGAGCCGGGCGGCGGGACCAGCGGACCGGGCCGGGCGCAGGTAGATCGTGCCGAATTGATCCGGCTGACCGACGATGAACAGCTCGACCAGTGGAATGTCCCCGGCTGGGCGAAGGCCGTTATCGTGCAGGGCGAGCATCCGACCGAGCCCGACAAATGGGGTGGCGACAGGTCGCGCGCCGTCTTTGCCGTAGCGTGTGAGCTAGTGGCTCGGGAGGTGCCGCCGGGGCTTATCGTGGGTATCCTGACAGACAAGGACCTCGGCATCTCCGCGCACATCCTCGAACAGAAGCGGGCGGTCGAGTATGCGTGGCATCAGGTCGAGCGCGCAACAGCGGCCGTCGCCAAGCGGACCGATGACTTCGCCCGCGACAAGGACGGCAAGCCCTACGCCAACCATCAGGGCAATATCCGGCTGGCGGTGCGGAAGCTCGGGGTCGAGCTGCGGCACGACACCTTCGCGGACCGCGCGCTGATCGACGGGCTGGACGGCTTCGGGCCGAACCTTGACGATGCGGCGCTGACCCGGCTGTGGCTGACGATTGACGAGCGCTTCGGCTTCCGGCCGGGCAAGGAGTTCTTCGGGGACGTTGTGGCGGATGCGGTGCGCAATGCCCCCTTCCACCCTGTTCGCGGTTATCTGGACGGACTGCGATGGGACGGGACGCCCCGGCTGGACCGATGGCTCTCGACCTATGGCGGGGCTGAAGACACAGAATATACTCGCGCGGTCGGTGCGCTGGTGATGGTCGCGGCCGTCCGTCGCGTGATGGATCCAGGCGTGAAGTTTGACGAGATGCTGGTGCTCGAAAGCACACAGGGCACGAACAAGTCCTCCGCCCTGCGGCTGCTGGCTGTGCGTGATGAGTGGTTTGTCGATGACCTGCCATTGAATGCTGAGGGCAAGGTCGTGATCGAGCGGCTCGCCGGTCGATGGATTGCCGAGGCGGGCGAATTGAAGGGAATGCGGAAGGGCGAGGTCGAGCACCTCAAGGCCTTCCTGTCGCGGCAGGAGGACACCGCTCGAATGTCCTATGCCCGGCTCCCGGTGATCGTGCCGCGCCAGTGCGTGATTATCGGCACCACCAACAGCGAGCGATACCTCCGCGACCTGACCGGCAACCGGCGCTTCTGGCCGGTGCGGATTGATGGCTTCGACCTCGAAGCGCTGCGGCGCGACCGCGACCAGCTATGGGCGGAGGCCGCCGCGCGCGAGGCCGGGGACGCCAGCATCCGGCTCGACCCGTCGCTGTATGCGGCAGCCGGGGTGGAACAGGAGGCGCGGCGGATTGAGGACCCGTTCGTGGCGGCGCTTGATGCTGCGCTCGGGAAGCGCACCGGCAAGATCAGGGCGACGGACGTGTGGAAGCTGCTCGGCATTCCCGTAGGGCAGCAAACGCAGGACCAGAACGCGCGGCTGGGTGATGCGATGCGGGAGATCGGCTGGACGCGCACGCGGCTGCGCTTCGGCGGCGGCGGGCCAGAATACGCCTATGCTCGGGGCACGCCCGACGAGATGAAGCGCCCGATAGAGGTCTGCCTCGGGACGGCTGGCTGGTTTGTCGATGACGCGCCGCCGGGCAATTCGGCGGACGGTGGCGACGATGGCGAGCTGCCCTACTGAGCCGTTCCTCCCCCCGTTCTCCCTGACGTGCCGGAGGGGGAGAACGGCATACGGCCACGTTTCCGTGGGGTTTCGCCACTGGCGTTCCCCCCGTTCGTGGCGTTCCGGCCATTTTCCTATAACCCCCCGGCGAGGCCCAGAGCGGAGCCCCTACCGCCTCCCTCCCTTTCCCCTTTTAAGGAAAAGGGGGAGAACGGGGGGAACGGTCCCCGGGAACGGCGGAAAAGCTGGCGTCGAGGCGTTCCCCCTTGGGGGAACGGTGAGGGGGAACGGGGGGAACGGTCGATGGTGTCGCGATGTTTGGGCTCCGCCGCCCGCCCGCTTGAACCGCCTGCCCATGCGCGCGCGGGCGCGAGATTGCCGCACCGCAGCCGGACCCCGCCCCTTCGGCGGGCGGGGCCGCCCGATGCCGCGCCAGCGTTTCCGTGGGCCTACTGCTGCCAATCCGGGCCGGGGTGTGGAGCGGGGTAGCAGGACGGCTATTATCAATGCCTACCCGTTCGGCTTCCAGCGGGTTCCAGCTACCGTTTCGGCCATGCAGTCGAAGCTGACAGAGCGCCGCAAACGGACCTTTCTGGCCGAGCTGGCCCGCCACGGGATTATCGTGCGGGCGGCCCGAGCCGCCAGCCCGCGCGCTTCCGGCAAATATGGTGCCGTCCGCACGTTTGCCGACGAACGCCAGCGCGATGCCGACTTCGCCGCGCAGTGGGAGGAGGCGATGGAGACCGCCCGCGCTGAGATAGAGCACGAGATATACCGGCGCGGACAGGAGGGGGTCGAGGAACCCATCTATGGCGGTCGCTATAAAGAGAAGATCGTCGGCACTACCCGCCACTATTCCGACCGCCTCCTAGAGCTCCGCGCCAAGGCCCTGCTTCCCGCATACCGTGAAATCTCGTCGGTGTCGGTGAACGGCCGCGTGACGCACAATCTCGATGCCGGTGTCTTGGGCGATGCCGTGGCGAAGGTCGCCGTGCAGCTTGCCGAAGCCTTCCGCCCGTCGCTTCCGGCTCCGGCCCGCGTGATCGACGTGACCCCGGCCGCCGCCCCCGCCAGCGAGGAGATTGCGCCGTGAGCCGCGACAACGCTCTCGATGACCTCGCCTATATCGTTGGGCTTCGGCTGATGGGCGCGGATGCCCGCCGCGCACTCCGCATATCGGTCTGGCGTGAGCTGGGCGAGGCGGCCCCCACCTGTCCCGAGCTGGCTGTCCTCGAAGATGAGGACGCCCTGATGCGGGGCGAGCGCGAGCCGGTCTCGCATTACGACCACGCCGTTCTGCGCCGCGCTGCCCGGGAGGCATCGGAGCCGCCCTTCGACAAGGCGTTCTGGCGCGCGCGCCGCGCGGACCTCGAAGGGGCCGGATTTACCGCCAAGGAGGCCGTGGACGTGCTCGCCGCCATCCGTGCCTCGCTGGGCGACATTGCCATTGGAAACGAAGAGGAGACCAGCCTTGAAACTATGGAAACAGCCGCAGCCTGACAGCCCGGAGCCGGACGGCACCGACCGCCTGCGCGAGATCGCTACCGAGAAGGCCGAGGCAGCAGCCCGCTTCTCCGCCGCCATCGCGGCCGCCGGGGAGGCGATGACCGCCCTGTTCGATGCCGACCGGGCATTCCTCGCTGAGTATCGCGCCCGCCACGGCAGCGAGGCCTATTCGGGCTCCCGGCTGACGCACCTGTTCCGGGGCGGGTTGCTGGGCGAGCTTGAGCTGAGCGCGCCGGACTTGCTGCGCCACCTGCACCAGCCCCGCCAGTCCCGTGCGAAGGCCAACACCATCGCGTCCCTGATAGCCCGGCAGGTCGAGAATGACCTCGCCAGCGTCCCCCAGCTCAAGGAACCAGCACAATGACCGCCCAGAAGAAGATGATTATCCGCGACATGACCGTGAACGAGATTTCGACCGTCGATGTCCCCGCCCAGAGGGGCGCAACCGCCGTAATCCTGAAGAGCGCCGGAACGCTCATCTTCAAGAACGCCTCCGAGGTGGCGCAGGGGCAGGCCGAGCCGCTGTATAAGGCCGCTGAATACGGTGACGCGATGCTCGTGCGCGCCGGTGAGATCGCGGCCGAGACCGGCACCACGCCGCAGCGCGCCCTCCTCGACCACTCCGGCACCGACCCCGTGCTGATCGAGCTGGCCTGTGCCGAGCGGTGTGCGGAGATGGCCGTGATGAAGGCCCGCTCGGCCGCCCGCTTCGAGAAGGGCGACCAATGGAGCTGAGCCCGGAGAGCTTCCGCAATGGCTATGTCGCCCTGTTCGACGACAACACCCGTTCCGCGCACCTGGCCGCGCTGATCGACGCCCGGTGTAACGAGCCGAGCCGCTGGCCCACGGTCCCCATTGTCCGCAAGATCGCGGGACTGTTCCGCGTCGATGCGGCCGAGCTGGGCGCGTTCTTTGGGCTGTTGCGCCAGCCCGGCGCGAAGGGCGAGGTGTGGATTGACGTTATCCGCTCCCCGCATACGTCTGAGCTGGTCGCGGTCGAGAAGCTGACTCGCCGGCAGGCCGTCACCTTGGGCATGATGCGGGCGCTGGTCGAGGGCTGAGCGATGGCGTGGCCCAGCTACATACCTTCGCCGGGCCGCAACCGGGTGGACGTTCATGGCGAGCCGCAGCCGACGCAGACGCGCCCCTGCCTGCGATGCCGCCGCCCCTTCGAGAGCGAGGGCGCGCACCATCGGCTGTGCGGGGCGTGCTCGAATAGGGCGGCGGACACGAGCCCCTATGCGGTGTGATCTACCTCTCGAGAAAGGCCCGGAGCCGGGAGGCCAATGCGTTGAGGTCCGATAGTTCGCATTCCCACACTATCGTGCTCGACCATCCCATGCCATCGAGCGCCGAACGCGCCGCCTCGTCTCGCTCGACGTTGCGCGCCAGCTTGGGTGCCCAGTAACTGGTGTTCGAGCCCGGCGCTCGCCCTTCCCGGCATTCGGTATGCTGGTGCCAGAAACAGCCGTGAACGAAAATGACCTTGCGCCTTGCGCCAAAGACTAGATCGGGTTTGCCGGGGAGATCGCGCCGGTGAAGGCGGTAGCGATAGCCGAGGCCGTGGAGCATCCGCCGGACGATAAGCTCCGGCTTGGTATCCTTGCTGCGTATCCGGCGCATATTCTCGCTGCGCCGCTCGGGCGTCAGCTTGTCAGCCATCGCGTAGGATGCCCGCTGCCTCCGCCAGCCGCCACTCCTCCTCTGTCTTGGGTGTGTAGGAGATATACTCTCCCCGGCGGCAGAACGGCAGGCCCAATGCCTCGATAAGTGCCGGGTGTTTTGTCCCCGTTAGAAGCAAGATGCCTCGTTCAAGCAGCTTGTCGCGGCTCCCTCGGCCATTGTCTGCCCGGGTGCGGCGCGTGAAGTCCTTCTGCCGTGCCGTGGCGTCGATGACGTCGCGGGAGATCGGTCGCTCTTGCACCTCCTCGAACAGAGCAATTACCCGGTCATTGCCGGACCGGGCGGAGGTGATTCGCTCTGTCGCCTCCGGGGAGACCGTGCGCCAGAAGTTGGGTGGATAGGGATGCTCGCACAGTAGCCAGAGGATATGCTCGAAGCCTTCGGCACTAATTCCTCGCTTGGCGTCCCGATTGCCAGCCCCGCCGTGCATTACCTCCGGCCGGATGACGATGAGGCCCACGAAGCAGAGAGAGCGCTCTTCGTCGGCTGCGATGATGAGGCAGGGGTGACCGTATGCTTCCGGCGGGATGGTCCAATTGTCGCCGGTCGTGAATTTGACGTCCACGTCATGGCCGAGGATGACCGTATCGAGTAGCCCCTTCGCGAGGCGGAGGAAACGGCGCACAACAATCTCGACGTGCGTGCCGATGAATGTCTTCTCGACCTTCTCGAGCTCGTTGAAGTCGCGGCGGCCCGTGCGCGGCGTATTGATTAGCGCGTCGATGCATTCCCGCAGCATAACTGGCATCTCGGCTGCGAGCTCCGCCCGTCCGCCAGCCTTGCGGTCTATCTCGTCCGCAATGCTCTTTAGAAGCTCGTAATCCCGGTGCCCCGGAACGACTAAACTTGTTGGTATCCTCTTCCGCAAAACCACCCCCGCGAAACTGTCGCGGAATGGTTAGCACATTGTAGGATCGGGATGAAGTTCAGGCGCGACGTTTGGCTATGGCGGGATTGGCGATGGCCACTGCCACCTTCTCCGCCACGGCTCGGGCAACCGGAGGCGGGAAAGCGTTGCCCACCTGTCGGTAGGCCGCCGTCTTGCGCCCCACAAACTGCCAATCGTCCGGGAAGCCCTGTAAGCGTGCGACCATCGGGACCGTGAGCCGGGGCATCCCGACAAAATCCCGCTCTGGCGGGGCATCTGCCAGCGACAAGCCGTTTACCCCGAGGGTGGCCCAAGCGGCTTTAGCTCTGGTTGGGCCGAGGTCCGGGCCGCCATGCTTCTTCGATCCTCCCACGAGGGTCGGCGCAATCTCGTCCGCCCGGTCGCGCCACCTTTTCGCGCCGCGCCAACCGTTGGCTGCCATCTGGTCGTAAAGGGTCTGGCCGACCGTCGCCGGATTGTGGCCGTCCGCGTCAGGCCAAGTGAAAGCATCGACGTATTTGGACTGGACCGCGACGATCACCACGCGCGGCCGGAGCTGCGGGACTCCAAAATCCGATGCGTTGAGCAATCTCCAGTCGGCCTCGTAACCGAGTTTCTTGAGCTGCTTCTTGAGCCCCTCCCGGTAATCGTGAAACACCGCACTGAGGAAGCCGCGCACATTTTCGATCATCACAGCGCGCGGGCGCGTGGCGTCGATTATGTCGAGCGCATCCGGGAAGAGGTTGCGCTCGTCTCGTTCCCCGAGCTGCTTGCCTGCCAGCGAAAAAGGAGGACAGGGGAGCCCGCCTGCGACGAGATCGACGCCCTTGAAGTCAGCGGCGCGCTCCTTGAACACGCGGAGATCGTCCTCAATGACATTCCAGCCCGGCCGGTTGGCCCGGAGCGTCTCGCAGCAGCTCGAATCAATCTCGACCAGCGCCTCGTGCTCGAAACCGGCCTTCTCAAGGCCCAGCGCCTGTCCCCCGGCTCCGGCGCAGAGTTCCAGCGATGTGAGCATAGCGTTCCCCTGATTCATGGTTTGTTCCGACGAGGTGTATTGCCTTGTGCGTCGAGAAGCAAGGCGGCGCATAACACCTTCGGGGGAAAATCGTCGAGGGGCCGAGAATACCCCTCTCTACCCCCCGATGCGGAATGGTGGGCCATATTCCAAGCTAAGTCCTTGAAATATGGTGGGCGCGGCAGGGATTGAACCTGCGACCCCACCCGTGTGAAGGGTGTGCTCTACCACTGAGCTACGCGCCCGATCAGGGAAGCAGGCCATTGGCATCGCGAGGCCGCTCTGTCAAGCGACAGCGC
>Ga0180222_1003362_pt1 | contig 10425 bp, 8 predicted proteins | sample eDN5th37CKraftOP_FD_151336 | JGI IMG/M metagenome (GOLD analysis project Ga0180222, IMG submission 151336) | Enriched Organic Plus compost microbial communities from Emeryville, California, USA - eDNA 5th pass 37_C Kraft OP (version 2) (version 2) ... | reverse complement strand
GAACGGCTGGATCCCGTTCACACAGGCGACCAAACGCAGGCGCAAACCGCCCCGCCCGGCCGATCCCGCATTTCGACCGTCGTTTGTTTCTTTTCAAAGCGAAAGGCAGGGAAATGGTGCCCAGGGGCGGAATCGAACATCGAACGCAAGTGATTGATATATAACGCGTCTCTCAATGAGATTTCGGCTTGGGCCAACACGGAGGCCAACGCGATTTCCGCCTTGAAAAATCGCGGGTTCGATTCCCGTCGCTAAGCTGACCCTCGATGTCGGCAGCGGAAATGGACAGCCAAAAAGCAGGCTCCCGTCCGTATCGACTGCACTTTCCAGCATCGAATGCATTTATCGCCTAGACTGGTTGCGCCGCCGAGAATGGCGAGCCGGAGCCGCCTGAATGGCGAAAGGACCTTTGGTGAAGAATTGGCCTGCCTTGATCCTGTTTCTCATTCTTGTGGTCGGTGGCGGCCTTACGATCGGCTTCCTGACCGCACCCGGCGCATGGTACGCGGGCCTTGCCAAGCCATCGTTCAACCCGCCGAATTGGTTGTTCGCGCCGGTCTGGACCGCGCTCTATGTGCTGATCGCGATTGCCGGTTGGCGCACCTTCGAGCGCGATCGTAGCGGCTGGCCGATGCGGCTGTGGTGGGCGCAACTCGCGCTGAATTTTCTCTGGTCGCCGGTGTTCTTCACGGCGCACCAGATCGGCGTCGCGCTCGTCATCATCCTGCTGCTGCTCGCCGCGATCCTTGCCTTCATCGCCGCATCTTGGCGGCAGGATCGGGTTGCGGCGTGGCTGTTTGTGCCCTATGCCGCCTGGGTGGCGTTTGCGTCGGTGCTGAATAGCTCTATCTGGGCGCTGAACTGACCCGGAGGCCGGATGCACCGCCGCTTCGTCACCGTCAACGACGCGATGCAGCAGGGCTACCGCTATGCGTTGACGGCGCCCGCCGGCCGCGGCTTCGACCCGACCTTTCGGCCCGAGCTGACGCCGAAGCAAATGCTCGAACTCGGCGTGTTCTGCGGCAAATATCTCACCGATTGCCGAAACGAGTTTCCAGCGAGCTGGTTTGCGCGCGCCAAGCTCTCGCCCGCGGGCCGCGATTGTTCGCTTAACTATTTCGGCGTGGACGCGAGCCAGCCGCTATCCGAATGGCGCAGGAAAGGCTGGATTCATCCCGACGACCCGCGCGGCTGGTTCCAGTGGTACTGTCGCTATTACATGGGCCGGCGAATGCCCGAGGAGGATGCGCGCCAGATCGGACGCTGGAAGGCGATGCAACGCCATGTCTCGCAAGTCAGAAAACACTGCGAGCCGGGCGATCCCTTGTGCCGGCCGCGCCAGCGCCAGGCGCTCTTGCATTGGGCCTATGACAGTCGCGCGATTTGAAGCGCGTCAGGCCACGCCGATTCGCCCAGCCTCCACGGCAAGCTCCGATCTCCGCATTCGACCGCGTTGAGCGGCAAATCACGGCTTTGCACGTCGAACAAACCGCACTCGCTATGGCGACAAATCTCGGAATTTGTCTAGATTGATCCGCCATCGCCCGCACGAACGCGGGCCTGACCGCCGGAGTCAAACCGGCCAACGATGGCGAGAGAATCTTGGAACAACTTGCTCTGACAGTCGCCGAGGCGTGCGCTGCCGCGCGGATCGGTCGCACCACACTCTACGAAGCGATCAAAAACGGCGATCTCGTCGCCGCGAAATATGGCCGCAAGACTCTCATTCGCGTTGATGATTTGCGCAGCTGGCTCGCGCGGCTTCCGACGATCCACGCAACTCATAACAACGACGAGAATAGCAAGGCGGCGGTCCATGAAGCCGCTCGCCAGCGCTAAAGGCCAATCGACCACGGCTGCCGGGCACAAGCCGGGCTCATTACTTGCTCAGTGGAAGCTGGTCGAAGCTGCCGTTCGCGATCGGCGCCTCAGCCGCGGCGACATCGCCGTGCTTTTTCGCGTGGTCGACAGCTTCTACCAGCTCTACGGTAACTCGCGCGCGGCGCACTCTTATCTCGCCGCCGGAACCGGCCTTTCCAGGCGCGCCGTCATCTCTTCGACCAAACGATTACGTGCGCTCGGCTACCTGGAAGTGGCCCGCATCGGCAGCGGAACGCGGCCGACCGAATACGTGCCGAATTGGCAGATGCACCCGGATTTCAACCCTATTAGAGGTGAAGCGCAAATCACCTCAGAGGTGACCTCGGCTTCACCTCAAGAATCGCCAGCGGTGAACGCGACTTCACCCAAACCTGCTTACGTAGCCGGCTTACAGGCCGGCCTACGTAAGCAAGGACCCGCGCCTCCACCGCCGCTGGGCGGCCCTGACGAGCCGCCCGCGGCGCCGGCGCGGGACCCATTCGATGAACTCTGGAACGTTTACGGGCGCAAGCACGAACGCAACAAAGCCAAAGCGGAGTATCAGAAGCTCGATCCCGATGCGGCGCTCCACGCGAAGATAGTTCAAACAGCTGCGGAGTGGAGGGCTGCATACGAGGCGCAAGAGCGGCCAAAGAAATATTGGAAGTGTCTGCACACATGGCTTGCCGGCGAGTGCTGGCTCGAAGACCTGCCTGAAGCCTACGAGAATCCGAAAATTGCCAATACTACCAAGCGACGCCAACGGGAGATCGATGAGGATTATCGAACGTGGCTTCAGGACAGCCTACGTCCCGGAGAACGCGTGCTTACGCGCTTTATCGATTGGATGGAGATCGAATCAGGCAAAGAGAGGACGGTATTTGAGTTCGACTTTGCCGCGCTCAAAGGCCGCAGCATCATCGGCCGCTTCATTCGTCATGTAGTCAGTCCGAGTGAGGAGTTCGATCAGCTCTGCGCCGCGTGCGGAGACGATCTCTGCGTTGACGACTTTCCGGGGTCCTTGGTGTGGGTCACTAGGCGAAGGGACGGCGGAGTCGGCTACGAGCGCTACCACCAGTCCGACGCGGCTGAGCCTCGCGTTCCGCCTCCCCAGCCGGCCATAGGTTCTTCCTCGCCAATGGCGTATGCGGGCGGCAAAGGCGCGATCGAATTCTAGCGGCAGACAAGAATTCCGGGTGCGCACCCGGGCTTTGAGTGCGCACCTTTATGGGTGCGCGGGTGCGCAGGGTAAGAGGGCGGCGTTGAGGCCTACGGCGTTCGTCTTCCGAAGGATGGAGCCCAGATGGTTTCGCAAGGTCGAAAAGCATATGCGGCCCGGGAGAGCCCGGGCCGCGTATTGATCGGAAGTGCTGTTGGCGGGGTCTTCTAGTTGATCAGCGTTGGCCCGTGCCCGCCCCAAGCGCGACGATGCAGAGATCGCGGTAGCGGGCGATTGCCTTCGGGCTCGAGCTGACTGGATTGATCTGGAAGGCTTGCAGCTCTTTCAAATCGCCGGTCTTGGCGAGCTCAACGACGCTGGCGAGCTTATTGCGAAAGCGCGTGTGGGTTGGCGCGCTGAAATCGGGCGGCTCGGGCAGCTTGCCTTCTCGGGCCGTGGCTTCGATTGTCGCGCGCCTTCCGAGGGGCCGCTTCGGTGTGGCGGAGTGTTTCGCATCGTCTGTCGGCGGTTCTCGCGAAGGATCGGCGGGGAGCTTTGCGTCGCGGCGGTCGGCCGCAGACTTCCGTTGCTGTTTCACGCGCCACGTAAAGCCCTCCTTCGTCTTTATGACATCGATCTCGTCGGCATCGTGACCCGCCGCCTTCGCGGCGCGCTGAGCATTGAACTTCTTCGCATAAGTCTTCATCGGGTCCTCCATATTGGGCATGTCGGTGATGAGACCCGATCGACCATCGGCAGTGACGCCGTAGATCAGTGGACGCCGACCATTACGGTGCATCGTGACCAAGCCACCAGCCTTCCTGCGCGCTTCGTCGAGTGTCTCCGCGGTATCGGTGGCGTAGCGGCCAACCCCAAGGAACAGGGCGATTTCGAAGCGGACCGCCGATGCGACCACATTGGCGTTGGCAACATCGGCAGGATGGGGTTTGCGGGCTCGTGGCATCCGTGGCTCCCTCGGTAGATCGGGCGAGCGCAGTCAGGCTCGACCCGCCGATGAGAGCAACTGCAAAAGAGTGGGGTTCAGAAAAAGCCTACGCCGGTGGGTCCGACCGTATCGACCAATAGGGCACGATCCAAAAAGAGGTTTCGTGCCTCGCAGCTAGTCTCGGCAATTACGAGACATCCGTGGCACGCGGCGCCGTGAAGAGCACGATCATCGGCCGCTTCTGCTGGATCGTGGTCTGCGCAAACCGGGTCTCCGGAGCACAAGCGCTGCCTTTCGAGCGCGCTCTCCATGACCTGCGCGAACCGACGGCTCACTTCGACGAGGCCTCCGAGCGTGCCCTGATTTCCTGCGGAGGCCGTGTAGATGAGGATACCAACCGCTGGAACCGCCGAACCGAGTCCTTGCGAAATGTAGATGCGCTCGCGAATGGAGCTGGCGGGATAGCCGCAGTCAATGGCGACTTCGGTAATCAATGCATGCGCGAGGGAATGGGCGAGCAGGTATTCCGGACGAAGCTGGTCGCTGATGGCCCGATCGGAAATGTTCTCTCCGCGCTGCCGGCGCTGCTGGAGCCACTGGTCTGCCCCTGAACGCAGCGCCCCGATTCGATCTTGCACCTGAGGTCGGGTCCGCCAGCTTTGAAGAGCGTGACGATCAAGGGTAAGAAAAAGGCCCTCGCCGAATTGCTCTACTGCGGGAAGCCATTGCGGGTTGCGGGCGAGCGGCGCGCCGCGCACGGCAAGACCGACATCCTCGAACTCGTCCGTGACAACGGGAGCAGGTTCGAACCTCGTGAAGCCATACAAGCAAGCCACTTCCCGCAACCGGTGAACCGCGACCAGCGAAGAGATGCCTTGTAGCAGGGGCGAATTACCTGGGTCCCAGATGGGCCTTGCAAGCGTTTCAGCATGCAGCAACGCGTCAGGTGTGGGCGTGCCGATGACAGGTTGGCCGCTTGCCAATATCGAGAACTCTGCGAGACGCGGATTTTCCGCTTGTTCCTCCTGATCGTCGGAATGCCGCATTGTGGAGATGCGCGACCAGACATCGGCGTCGGAATACCCTTCCAATGTCGCCGCGACTTGAGGGTTGAAGCGTCGGGCCAAGGCAACGTCGTCCGCGGAGGAACAGCTCTGCAATGACGACCAAACGCTCCGCACCAATTCAGCCAACTGGTCTACCGCAGTCGGAAGGGAGATGATGCGGGTGACCTGCGGGAAATAGGTGTTTGTGGCGCTGCGCGTCAGCAGCCGAAGCATGTGATTGCAGCCACTCGGGTCCCGACCGTTGTCGATCCACGGCCACTCCGCTCGACACGACCCCAATCGCCCCGGCAAGAACAGGTCATTGAGCGAAAGCGATGCACCGCATTCGCAGTAGACGCGCGTCTGCCGCGGATCGCCGGTGGTCCCGCCGTCCTCAAGCCAGAGCGGTTCCTGGCAGCCCTCGCGACCGGGCGCGCTCTGGTGAACCACGCGCCGCCAATCGACATCCTGAAGATGGCCGTCCTCGCACCCACAGACAAACCGAATAGGCGACACGCGCCGGCGCTTTCCATCGTCACCGCGATAGTCGAGTCGCTTTGGAGCTTCTAACTGCTGGAATCTCACAAGCCGTCGCCGATCCGGCGGATCGCCTGGAAGGACATCGCACACGAACCAATGAGGGAAAACTTTCACCCTGACCTTTGGCGAAGGTCTGCGCGGATCGCGCAAATCGAGCGGTGGCGTTCGCAGTTGTGGATCGCCATTCGTCGCAAGGCGGCCGTCGTTCCCGTCCTGTAACCGCAAACGCAGAAGTCTGGAAAGTCGCGGCTCTTCGATCAGGCGGAAAGCGCCGCTGCGCTGATCCCAATCGTCAAGGCCCATCACCAGCACCGATCGATCTGGGAGATCGAGCATCGCGCCAGGACCATAGTAGCCGACGAGTTGGCTCAGTCGTATCTGGTTTTCGGCCACGCCTTCCCCCCTAGTTCAACGCATTGCCGAAGGGATCGAGAATCTCGATCGACGAGACGTGCTCGACATCCCGCATCGAGCGTGACGCTTTGAAGTTTGCGTATTCGGGACCGCTCGCCGTCAACAGTGGCGACAACGGATCGCGCACAAGTGCCTCCCCAACCGGATAACCGTAGTAGAAGCGACCGCCATTTTGGGTCGCGTCCGCAGCCAGCCTGATCCAGAGATCGATCAGGTTCTCGACTTGCTGACGCAACGCCACGAGCCCACCGACGACATTCATGGACTGGGCGCGCCGCACAACCTCGTCGGCGATCGCCTGACGGAGATAGGAGTGATCTCCAATCTTGCCTGCGGCGCGCTCTTCGGCGAGGAGCGGTTCAAGATGGCGAGCGAGCGCCACAACACTGGGAGCCAAGGCACGGTCAACGGCGCGTGCGGCCCAAGGCGTCACACTCGTCGCCTCAACCGTGCGATAGAACGATGCGTGGAACTGGCGGAAGCCCTCATAGTGAAGCCGGTCGCGCGCCTTGTGGACGTTGAGCAACGCAAGGACTAAGCCCGGCTTGTCGGCGACACGACCGACGCGGCTCGTAGCCTGGATATACTCGGCTGCGGCCTTGGGCTGCCCCTGAACGACCATCAACCCGAGCCGACCGATATCCAGACCGACCGAAATCATGTTGGTGGCGAGCGCCACATCGACGCCATTCGGCGTGAAGGCCGAGCGCGCAAGCGCATCTTTGGCCGCGGCGACATTGTCGGTGCTTTCGCGGGAGGTGAGTTCCAGCACCTCGCGGAGCACCCGGTTCTCGAAAGGCTGATCCTGTGGATTCACGCGGCGGCGACGCACCCCGTAGTCGGCAAGCTTGGCCCTTACTTCGTCCTCGACAATTCGCCGCGCGCCGCCAAGCTCGCGCAAAGCGTTGAAATAGCAAAGCGCCGTCAGATAGGGATCGGCCACATCGCCCAACGGCATGTCTTTGGCGCCGGCCGCGAGAAGGGTCGTCAAGGCCCGCAGGAATAAAAGCTTCGGTCCCTTGCCGGGAGCGGCAAGCCCCACATAGAGACGGCCACGGCTTTCAGCCGCCGGCACGGTGATGGCAAAGAAGGAGTCGCGACGATCAGGGCCAGGAGGTGGAAAGATCGCCGTCCGTGAACGGTCGAACAAAGCCTTGATTTGCGAGTCCGCCCGCCGAACGGTCGCAGTGCTCGCGACGATCTTCGGCCGGACGATCCGATCCCCATACTGGCGCGAGGCCAATCGATCCAATGCGATTTCATAGAGCGCGGCCACCGTGCCGAGCGGTCCGCTGATGAGGTGAAGCTCGTCCTGGATAATCAGCGCAGGAGGCAGCAGCCGCGCGCTGCCATATAGCTTGCGTCCGGTCCCGGGCTCGGCCGCGCCATAGAAGCCGTGATCGTCCTCACGATCGACGTGATCGAAGAAAGCTCCCACCCGATCGACGAACGGCAGACCAGCGAATTTGTCCACCGTAGCGATGAGGAAGGCCGGCAAGCGCCGGTAGATCGCATCGTCGACTGTCAATACCGGTAGCGGCTTGCCCGCACCGAATGGACAGAGGGAATTCGCGCAGCCGATCTCCATGTTCTGGGGCGCGACATCACTCGGCGTGCAGCGGAAGCTGTCACGCGTAAATGGCTCGCTGCACCACGGGCAGGCTTTGATCGGGGCCGGCGCCTCGCGCCCGTCGCGTTTGTACCGCCGAATGCGGGTAACCGCAGTGTCGGGACCGGTGTTACCGCGTCCGCCCAAGCGGTTCGGCGTTGCCGCCGCCCCCACCCAAAGCCCGATCTCGATCTGCCAGTCACCGAGCGTGTTGCGTTCGCCTTCTCGCCAGGCTTGTTCGCCGCGCATCAATTCAAGTGCGCAGATAACGCCGGCAGCGCGAGTCAATTGATCGAGCGTGAGAAGCCGCAGCGTATAGCGCATCAGGACGGCAACGCCGGCGCCGAGCTTGCCGCCATTGGTGATGCGCCGATGCGCGATCGTCCAAGCGGCAAGGCCAAGATAGGCTTCGGTCTTGCCGCCGCCGGTCGGGAAGAAGAGCAGATCGACGGTTTCGCGATCAGCATGCAACGGATCGTGCAGCCCGGCGAGATTGAGCAGAATGAAGGCGAGCTGGAATGGCCGCCATTTTGGCGCCTTCTGGGCAGCCGGATCGCCGCCGTGACCCGCCCCGCGCTGGCGATTGGCACGCGCGATTGCTTCATTCATCGCCCGGAAGGCAAGCCGTGCATGCGGATCGCGAGAGAGAAGATCGATCCCCTCGGAAATGCGCTTGCTCGCCTCGCGCGCGGCATCAACAAGTTTCGTAGCGGTGGCCTGCCGCGGCACGCCCGAAATGGATGAGACCAGAGCACCCTGTGCGGCGATCCATACATCGTAAGCGGCCGGCAACCCCTCGAGCGCGCGCCGCAAATCGGCGGGGCCGGTTCGCACCAGATCGGCGAGCGCCTCCATCCCGAACTCGACATTGGCGATGTTCTCATTCGGCTCGACGCGCTCGACTTCGGCGGTCGGCAGATAGTCCGTCGCAGCTTCGCGCACGATCCCGTCTGGATCGGCCCTCCAGTCCGCCGACGTGTTCACCCCCACCGCATACTCGCAGACATCGCGGTAGTGCAGATCTGCAATCGCCTCGTCGATATCCTTCGAGCCAAAGCCGCGCATATTGGCGCGCGGATGAAGCCCAGCCTCACTGCGCACCGCAAGCCGCACCTGAAACGCATAGGCCACGTCCTGATAGCGCCGTCGCACAGAACTGCGACGGTTCACGACCATGATGGTCAGCACGCGCAGGCTGCGTTTGGTGCCGTCGGGCTCCGTAATGTCGTAGGGACGCGCATGCAGCACCAGTTCGAGCCAGCCCGCAGGGCGCTGCCTGCCGCCTGAGTTCGAAACAACGACAGAAGATCGCTTCCCATCCGTCGGGACAGCCACTTTCAAGGTTTCGCTGCCCGGCACCCGCTGCCAGAGCACCTCCGGTGCTTCGGCCTTGTCATCGAGGAGCTGAAGCTCATCGAGGGGCGGGACTGTCACATAGTCGCCCCAGGATAGATTGACCTCCACCTCGCGCACCGATGCATCGAGCAGGACGGTCAGGCCGAGCGATGATGGCGCGCGAATGCGGACGACGGGCGCCAAATCTTCCTGCGTATCGTCGGCAGCGCGCGCGCGGCCGGTGTCGGAATCGCTGCCGAGATCGTCGCCGACAACGGGATCGCCCTCCTCGAAGAGATCGTCCTCTTCTTCCTTTGGAGTACCGGAGGAAGGTCCGGCTGGCTCGGGCAAGGGCGCAAGATAGCCGGTCACGTACCAGCCTGAAGGTTTTTCCTTGAGTTGTTCGTGCGCGAGATCGGCGTCCAACGGACCGGGACCGATCAGGTCTCGCCGCAACGTCTCGACCAGGCGCGCACGGACATCGGTTGAGCTTGGCGCGGTCATGCGATTTTTCCTTCGCGCTGCGCGAGCTCGACGAGCGTTCGGCTCAGCCAATCTTGACGATAGGCGCTCTTGAGTGCCGTCTTCGGACGAAACCCCGCGTCCTCCAGGAGCCTCTCAAGCGAAAAGAGCCGGTCGCGCAGATTCAATCGCACGCCGATGCGCAGGCTCGCCTTGTCAGGACCGCAGAGAACCCAGGCATCCGAACGAGCGAGCGCGTGCGCCCAAAGCGCCTTCTCGCCCTCATCCAGCATCGCGATCTCGCCGTCGCGGATGAGCGCCGCGGCGCGTTCAGCGTCCGAGATTTTATGGATCGCCTTGAGACCCGCGAGGAGCGCCTCCCGATCGATTTGCTGCTCCGGCCGCCGTTTCTGATAGCCGGTTTGAGTTTCGATCACGCACTCCTCCACCGTTTCGAGCGCGTAGCCTCCGCAGAGCGCCCGCCACGCATTGACACGCCACGCCTCGATGATGGCGTTCGTATCCACGAGAACAGGCCCCCGCCAGCGCGCCACCGTCGCCTCACAGCTCGTAAGGCGCCGGAACGCCGTGCGCGGCGAAAAGATCGCCTAGATCATCGACGGAAAGGTTGAGCAGGCCCGCGATCTTGCGGATCGACACGCGCCCTTCTTCGACAGCACGAGCGACGATCTCGACAAAGCGTTTCGAAAACAATGCCGGCCTTCCGGCAGCGCGGGTGTCAGCAAAGAGCCCGGTGGGATGGCCGTTGTTGCGAATGGCCTCCGATGCTGATATGGCGCGTGCATCGGACTTCGCCAGAAGTTCGAGGCTCGCAAGCCGCCACACGAGAGCCGACGATGTCACTTCGAGGCGGTCGGCGGTCGCGTTCAGTCGCGCGATCAACGCATCCTGACGAAGCGAGCGCCAGTCGGCGGCCTCGCGGACAATACGCGCGGGCATCAGCAAGGCAGAGGCGAAAGAATTAGCGAGTTGCTCGACCCGGCTGGCGCCGCCGGTCTCGGTCGCGTCTTCGACGTGCATCGGCGGCATGGCA
>Ga0180222_1003359_pt1 | contig 10432 bp, 9 predicted proteins | sample eDN5th37CKraftOP_FD_151336 | JGI IMG/M metagenome (GOLD analysis project Ga0180222, IMG submission 151336) | Enriched Organic Plus compost microbial communities from Emeryville, California, USA - eDNA 5th pass 37_C Kraft OP (version 2) (version 2) ... | reverse complement strand
AGTATGACGAATTATCCGGCACTTATCAGGCGGGCAAAGACGGAAACGCGATTCCTCTCAATTGACGAGAAATCGTTTCTTATAGTCATATGCCTGAAATAGCCCCGTGCCAGAGGAGATGCGCGATACCGAAGAACCCGTTCGCGCATTTTTCATGTCTGACAGGACCAGCATCATGACCTCTGACCACATAATATCAGCGATTGGCTTTTGCACCCCAACGGGTGACGGCAATTTCAGCACGCTTGAAGGCGCAATTCGCAATATCGTCGAACTTGGTTCGGACGCTGTGGAATTGTCGCTTTACGGCGAGGAAATAATCTCGGGCGGCCGTCTCATTCCGCAGCGCGTGGATCGCCTCGTCAATATTACCAGACAGTTTGACACCCGTTACAGCGTCCATGGACAGATTGTTTCCAATTTCATGGATCGCGAACATCTCGCATATCAAAAGACCGTGGTGCGGGCGATGCTGGAACTTTGCAACCGTGTCGGAGCGGAAGTACTTGTTCATCACTCCGGCCACGCCGCAATGCCTGCGCTTTCTCGCATTCCCGACCTCGACAGGATGGAGAGGGATGCGCTGGCCGAAATGGCAGAGGTGGCAAAGTCTTACGGCGTTCGCATCGCGCTGGAAAACATCTTCGCAATGAGCGATGCCGAGTATCGCCAGACGCCGGCTCAGGTTGCCGAAACGGTAGCTGCGGTCAATCATCCTTCCGTTTGCGGACTGATCGATTTCAGCCATGCTTATATTGAGTGCAGCCGTCTGGGAATCGACTGGCGTCCGCAGATTCGTGCCATGGCTCCTGTAACCGGGCATCTGCATGTACATGACAGTTTTGGCCGTCCTTACACGATGACCAAATTCTATCATCCTGCCGAGGCAACTGCACTCGGTATTGGTGATCTGCATCTGCCGATCGGTTGGGGGGATATTCCTTGGGAAGAAATTTTCGATGAGCTAACCTTCTTGCCCGACACATTCCTGATCATGGAAATCGGCGAAGATCGTTTCAGCACCGAGCAAGCCGATAGCCTTGCGCGTGCTCGCAAGCTGGCCGAACGCGTCAACCGCCGGCGGGATGCCGCATGAGCGAAACGAAACAGGCCGCGTGATGCGCGCGGCCTGTCTCAGCGTCTAAATTGTTCTTACTTGCGAATTTCACTCAGCTGCTTTTGTACGGCATCGATGACGTCCTCGCCGATCTGAGACTTGTACTTGGCATAGATCGGCTGGGATTTTTCGAGCATGCGAGCGTGTTCTTCCGGCGAAAGCGTGTTTACTTCCAGACCCGCTTCCTTGATCTTTTCCAATGATTTTTGGTTCAGTTCACGAATGACCTTGCGCTCTACGTCTCGACCAACGACGGCGCATTCGCGTAGGGCGGCTTGTTCTTCCGGTGCGTATGTGTCGAAGATCGGTTTGGAATACAGGAATAGAAACGGCGTATATGCATGCTTGGTTTCCGTCACGTATTTCTGCACTTCGTAGAATTTCGAAGTATCGATGGTAACGTAAGGATTTTCCTGCGCGTCGATGGCCTTGGTTTCCAGCGCCGAGAAGATTTCACCGAAAGCCATGGGCGTAGCATTGGCCCCGAAATTCTGGAACGTGTCGAGGAAGATGTTGTTCTGCATCACGCGGACTTTCATGCCGCTGAAATCTTCCCATTTGTTGACAGGATGTTTTGAGTTTGAAAGGTTGCGGAAGCCGTTTTCCCAATAAGCAAGATTGACGAGACCTACGGCCGCGAGCTTTTCGTCCATCATTTTGCCGAAGGGGCCGTCGACGACGGCATCTGCCTCTTCATCGTTTGCGAAGAGAAATGGCAGGTCGAAAACGCCAAGCGCTGGAACTATTCCGACGAGTGGTGACGACGAGGTTACCACGCCTTCCTGCACACCGGAACGCAGCGCCTGCGTTGCCTGCAAATCGCCTCCCAAAGCTCCACCCCAGAACGCGGTTATCTTCATCTTGCCGCCGGACTTTTCAGCAAGGCATTCATTCATTGCCTTGATGCCGTTGCCGACTGGATGATCCTCGTTGATGCCATTGGACACGCGGATGTTGCGCTCCTGAAATTCGGCAAAAGCGGGTACGGTTAGCGCACCCGCCATGAGGGCGGTTGTTGCCAGCATAATCAGTTTCTTCATTGAACTCTCCTCCCAGAGTTGGTGTTGAACCTGGAGCGGTTCCGGTTAAAACCGAGGCGCCGGAGCCGCTCTAACCTTTTGTTTTATCGCATTATCCAACGCGAAACCGCTTCGCACTTTTGTTGGAAATGCTCTAGTGAAGCCAGTTCATGGGTACCAGTACGAGACTTGGGAACAGAACCAGCAGAAGCAGTACGATCACCTGCGAAATCAGAAATGGATTGACGCCGGCGACCACTTTTCCAAGCGGCACCTTTGAGACACCGCTCACCACATTCAGCACGACGCCGACCGGCGGCGTGATAAGCCCGATGCTGTTATTCATGATGAAGAGAACACCGAAATAGGCGGGGTCAATCCCAGCCTGTTTGACAATCGGCATCAGAACTGGCGTCAGGATGAGGATCGTCGGCGTAAGGTCCAGTGCCGTTCCGACGATGAGCACCAGAATCATGATCGCAAACATCAATAGCTTCGGGCTATCGATCAGAGGCGCGATGTAACTGCTGATTTCGGCCGGAATATTTGCGGCCGTTATCAACCAGGACGACACCAGAGCCGACGCGACGAGAAACATGATGACGGACGTCGTTTTTGCAGCCCGCAAGAAGACGCCGTATAGATCGACAATCTTCAGTTCCCGATAGATGAACATGCCAACAAAAAGCGCATAGGCTGCGGCCACCACGGCCGCTTCTGTCGGCGTCATGACGCCCATACGGATGCCGCCAAGAATGATCACTGGCATGCCGAGCGCCCAGAGTGCACGCCCGGTCGCCTGCAGCCGGTCTTTGCCGGACTGCTTGGGAAGCACTGTGAGGTTGTCTTTTCTGACGACGATTTGCCAGGTGATGAGCAGCGCGATGCCCATCATCAGACCGGGCACAATCCCCGCCATGAATAGCTGCGTTATCGATACGTTGGCAGCAACCCCAAATACGATCATGGCCATTGATGGTGGGATGACCGGAGCGATGATGCCGCCGGCTGCCATCAGTCCCGCAGAACGGGGGATGTTGTAGCCCGCTTTCGCCATCATGGGGACCAGAATGGTTGCCAGTGCTGCAGTGTCGGCAGCAGCCGACCCTGATACGCTGGCCATGATGATGGCCGCGAGAATAGCGACGACGCCGAGACCGCCGCGAATATGGCCAACGCAAGCGATGGCGAAATCAATGATGCGGCGCGACAAGCCGCCTGAATTCATAAGCTCACCAGCCAGAATGAAAAAGGGGATTGCCAGAAGGGTGAAAGAGTCCACGCCAGCAATCATATTCTGGGCGATGATCTGCGTATTGAACATTCCCATGTACCACATGAGAACGACACCACAGAACATAAGGGAGAAGGCGATCGGAACGCCGATAGCCATGGCGCTGAGGAGCGATCCGACAAATACTACAAGCGTCATGTCGTCTACTCCATCAGATGGTCGAGCGAGTGTTCGCCCGCAAAGGTGGCAACTTCCTCATCGGTCAGACGACCGGTGACAGCGCGCAGGAAGCGTTCAGCGGCAATGATGAACATAGCGCCGCCCGTAAACAGTCCGACGCCATAAACCCAGATCATTGAGAGACCCGTGACAGGCGCAACCATGCTGGCGTTGATATCGAACTGCTTCCAGGTGCCCCAAAAGAAAATTCCGGAACAGAGCAGAACAATCAGGTAACTGATCGCCATGCATGTAACGCGCCCCTGCCGTCCGAAGCGTGCAACGAGCGACTCGATGCCCAGATGGCTGTTTTCGCGGAAGGTGAGGACTGCGCCAAGAAAAGACACCCAGACGAAGAAATAACGCGCAAGTTCTTCCGATACGGTCAGTCCAGAATTTGCGGCATAGCGCAAAATCACGTTGACGAAGACCATGATAGCCATGCCGGCAAGGAGGAAGACGAGAATTGCGCCAAGTAACTTGTAGAAGAAGTCTATGGCTTTCGTCATCTATCCGCCCTCAGACTTTATCGAGCAAATTGCGCGCTTGCAGGTTCTGGATCAGCGCCCTGATACCGAATGTCCATTCAGGACATTTGTCGGTCCGATCGACCCAGTTGATGAGACGCCCGAGCTTCGGCGTGGAAATTTCCACGCGGTCTCCGACTTCATGGGTGAAGCCCTGTCCCGCGCCACGACGATCCTTTACGGGCGCGAACATGGTGCCGAGAAACAATACAGCGCCGTCTGGATACTGATGATTGCGGTTCATCATCTGCGATGCAAGATTTTCAGGATCGCGGCTGATCGCTTCCATCGGGCTTTCGCCGGTCATTTCGAAACCGTCTGCGCCATGAACTGTCAGAGACAGCTTGAGCTTGCGCAATACGTCCATGGTGAATTGGCCGTCGAACAGTCGAATAAACGGGCCGATAGCGCAGGAAGCATTATTGTCTTTAGCCTTGCCGAGCAGCAGAGCCGACCGACCTTCCACGTCTCGAAGATTGACGTCATTGCCAAGAGTTGCACCGACAATGCGTCCATCCGACGCGACTACCAAGACCACCTCGGGTTCCGGGTTGTTCCATTGGGAAATGGGCAGAATGCCGACAGTTGCACCGCATCCGACGGCCGACATCGGCTGCGATTTGGTGAAGATTTCCGCGTCGGGTCCAATACCCACTTCCAGATATTGTGACCAAAGGCCCATTTCCTGAAGAAGCGCCTTGACCTCTGCAGCCTTTTCAGAGCCAGCCACCACACCGCGCAAATTGTCGCCAATAACCGGCGCCAGACGTTCGCGAATTTCACGGGCCCGGGAGGGATCGCCTTTAGCCTGTTCCTCAATCACGCGTTCCAGCATGCTGTCAGCAAAGGTAACGCCTGCTGCCTTGATGGATTGCAGATCTATGGGCGCCAACAACTGCCCACTTTCACCGGAAAGAAAATCGTTGAGAGAACCAAGGTTTGGAAAGCTATCAGTATTTTCCAATTCACTTATCAGCGAATTGCGCTCCAGAAGACCCGAAACCGTGGCGGACAAGCCGGACAGATCGTGCACATGGCCGTTTTTTACCAATACAGGACAAGGACCGTTTTCTGCCTTCGACCAGACGCGGCCTATCAAAATTGCAGAATGGCTGTCTTCAGGCAGAATTGCCGATGCTTGCAGTTCACGCTTGTCTTGCACAGATATCCTCCCAATGTATGACCGTTTCCCACGGGTCATATGTTGTCAGGATGCCTGACAACAATAGTACTATTATTAGCAGTCCAGAATTGAGTCCAGCCTTGAAGATGGTCCTGAGCTCAAAAATTAGATCGATCTGTTTTTCTCCGGCTGACGGTATAGGCCTTGTCCATTTCTGGGCTAAGTGCCATGCCCAGCCCGGCACCGGATGGAACCGTAATCATACCGTTCTTGACTTCAGGCAGGGCGGTAACAAGATCGCGATACCATGTCTTGTAGAACGCGCGGACGCTTTCCTGAATCAAGGCATTTGGTGCATTGAGCGAAAGATGCGTGGAAGCACACAAAACGACCGGTCCCGTGCAATCATGTGGCGCGACCGGGAGATGCCAAGCTTCGGCCATAGCTGCAATTTTGCGGGCTTCCGACAGGCCACCGCACCAGCTCAAGTCAAGCATGACAACGCCGGCCACACCTGTTTCCAGAAGATCACGAAATGCCCATCGACTTCCCAAGGTTTCGGAAGCGCAGATAGGTGCAATGCTGGCTTCCGCGTAACGCTTGAGGCTGCCAAGACTGTCCATCTTGATCGGGTCTTCATGCCAGAAAGTCTTGAAGGGCGCGAGTTCCCGGGCGATCTGCATGGCGGGCAAGAGCTGCCACATGGAATGGAACTCGACCATGATATCCATGCGGTCACCGACTGCGTGACGGATTTTTTCAAAAGGCTGCAATGCCGCCTTGAGATCGGGTTGAGAAATGTACTGCCCGCGCGACTTTTCCGCCGCCATGTCGAACGGCCAGATTTTCATCGCCGTTATGCCTTCTTCGAGCAATGAGAGCGCTAATTCGTCTGCCCGGTGCAGAAAGCCATTCAGATCATCAAAACTGGTATCCGTATTCGCAAGGCCATAATTGGCAGACTGCTGGCCGGTAGCCTTCTTGATATACTCGGTTCCGGCGCAGGTATTGTAGGTGCGAATGGATTGGCGGCTGAAACCACCAAGAAGCTGAGCAATGGGGAGATTGGCAGCTTTGCCGTACAAATCCCAAAGGGCAATATCGAAGGCGGAGTTGCCGCGCACTTCCGCGCCGGTTGAACGGAAACCGAGATATCCCACAAGGTCAGAGGCCAACAGATCGATCTGCAGCGGATCACGGCCCATAACACGCGGGGCGACATATTCGTGTAGATAGGATTCGACCGTTTCAGACATGAAAAAGGTTTCGCCGAGGCCGGTAATTCCTTCGTCTGTATGAACTTCCACCCACAACAGATTTGGCCGTTCGGCGATGCGGATGGTTTCGATTGCTGTGATCTTCATTGCACCTCCCAATGCAACTGCTGGTCGGGCGCTAGCTTTGAGAGCCTTCGTTGAGCTTTTCGATATGAAGAAGCAAGGCGCTATGATCCTTTTCTCCACCGCCTTCTTCCACGAACGCGGCAAAGGCTTCGCGTACGGTCTCGGTCAAAGGCAATTTCAAAGACAGGTCGCTTGCGGTTTTCAGGATCGAATTGAGGTCTTTCAGCTGAATGCGCGATGTGCCGCCCGGCTCAAAATCACGGTCAATCATCCGCTTACCGTGCAGCTCGAGAATGCGGCTTTCACAGAATCCCCCACGAATGGCATCGCGGAATGCAGCACGCGATCCGCCGCCTTTTTCAACAAGAACCATTGCCTCTGCAATTGCTCCAATGGTCACGGCAACAATCTGCTGATTGGCGAGTTTTGCCAGCTGACCGGCCCCTGACGGGCCGACGCGGGTAAGGCGCCCCATCGGCTTGAACACATCGGCGAGGCCGACGATGATTGCTTCATCACCTCCGGCCATGATTGCGAGTGTGCCTTCTTGAGCACCCACCACTCCACCGGAAACCGGAGCGTCGATATGATTGACATATGATGCTCCCAGCCACTTGGCATGCTCGCGCGCGAAGTCTGGTGAAATTGAGCTCATGTCGATGACTGTGCTGCCTTTTTTCAAGACGGCAGCGACACCTTGCTCAAAGAGGACGTCACGTACCGCTGGCCCATCGGTCAGCATGCTGATGACTATATCAGCGTCCTCCGCCGCCTTTGCGGCAGTTTGCGCGAGTTTGGCACCTTTTTTGGCAAGGGGGGCAGACTTGGTGCTGTTCCGGTTCCAGACTGTTACGTCGAAGCCTGCATCCAGGAGCCGACTGGCCATGGGCAAACCCATCAGGCCGGTACCCAGAAACGCGATCCTGCGTGTCAAATCTTGCCTCCCATTTCATCTTCGATGTGAACGCGAATGATCTCATCAAAGGATGTTTCGGCGGTGAAGCCAAGGGCCTGCGCGCGTTTTGCTTCAAAACCGGGAGCCCAGCCAGCGACCATGCGCATAATCATTTCGTCCGGTTCGCGCCGAATGAGGCCGACGGCTTTTTCCCCCGCTACGCGGCGCAACGCCTCGATCTGTTCACCCACTGTGGCACTGAGACCCGGCATCGAAAGATTGCGGCGCGCACCAACTGCTTCCGTATCGATGGTGGCTCCATGAATTAGAAAGCCGACAGCTGAGCGCGGCGAAGCATGCCAATGACGGACATCGTCGGGGACAGGCAATACGGCTTCCTGCCCGGAGAGCGGTTCGCGAAGAATGTTGGAGAAAAAGCCGGAAGCGGCTTTGTTCGGTTTGCCGGGGCGTATGCAGATCGTCGGCAGGCGAATCCCGATGCCATCAAAGAAACCGCGACGGGTGTAGTCTGACAACAGAAGTTCGCTGATTGCCTTCTGCGTGCCATAGCTCGTCAACGGAGTCGTGTGGAATTCATCCGGGATCGGGTAGGGGAGCGGGGCGCCAAAAACGGCAATGGAGGAGGTGAAAACCACGCGGGGTTTATAGCCATCGGCAATGTGCGCAAGCCTGATTGCGTCAAACAGATGCCGGGTGCCATCCAGATTGATTCGATATCCTTTATCAAAATCCATTTCCGCTTCACCGGACACTATGGCTGCGAGGTGAAAGATGACATCAGGTCGCCCTGATACGATCTTCTGCGCGGTGTCCATGGTGGATATATCTGCTGCCAGCGCATCAACCGGTGCGGCGAAGCCGACAAGAGGTTCTGCCGCAACGACATCGATAAGCGAGAGCTTCTCTATCGGCGTTTCCCCGAGATGGCCATCGTTTGAAAGACGCTGTGCAAGCTTGCGTCCGACCATGCCTGCAGCGCCGATGATTGCGATATGCATCCAGAAATCTCCTCCCTGCCTTGCAGCCAGCGTCGCTCAAAATGCGGGCGTGGCTTGTCACAACACTTATCCGGTCTCCTACAGATTCATGTTGTAGGGTTGTCTGATAACCTTATATGTAAGCGTTGGAAACAATTTTTTCCGTTCCGTCACAGGAACGAAACGGAAAAGCCTGCTGCATCTTAAAAACTGTCGTACTTCGGCGGCAGCGCATTGCACATCGATAGGGCCAAGAGGGTAAAATGCACGGTTCGGGGAACATGACCGGAAACAGGCAGGCAGAGCTCGTTGCTCTTTTGGGCAACGATCTGGTTATGACCGGGCAAAACGACATGCTTGGCTATTGTCGTGATTGGCCGGGAGATGTGGAGAACGCAGCGGTGGCCGTGATCCGTCCGCGTTCGACAGCGGATGTCTCTGCCGCAGTTAAAGCCTGCGCTTCGCTGGGGTTGTCGATCATTCCCCAAGGCGGAAACACTGGGCTCGTGCAGGGCGGCGTACCAGATGGTCAGGACAACCTCGTTATTTTGAGTCTCGAGCGGATGAACCGCATTCGGAAAATTGACCCGGACGACTTTTCAGCGGTTGTCGACGCTGGTTGCATTCTTTCCGAACTGAAAGACAAACTGGCGGCAGAAGGAATGTTTCTCCCGCTGGCGCTTGGCGCACAGGGGAGTTGTCGTATCGGCGGAAATGTCAGCACCAATGCCGGCGGTGTCAACGTGTTGCGCTATGGCATGACACGTGAGTTGATCCTTGGGCTGGAGGTCGTTCTGCCTGACGGTACCATATTCAATGGTCTTTCGACCCTGAGAAAGGACAATCGTGGCATTGATCTGAAGCAGCTTTTTATCGGTGCGGAAGGCATTCTTGGAATCGTAACGGGCGTTGCAATCAAACTGATGCCCTTACCGGACAAGGTGGAAACGGCGCTGCTTGGGCTCAACTCGCTGGAAGATGCCATAGCGCTTTATCGGCGGGCACGGGTTCAATGCTGTGACCTCATGTCTGCATTCGAGTTCATGCCGCCGGTGGCTTTTATACTGGCACAGGAGGCAATGCCGGAACTCACCGTACCCCTTGGACAATATCCGGCCTACGTCTTGATGGAGATTTCAGGCTCTGGACTGGTCGATATAGCGTCTTTGATGGAACAGTTTCTTGCACGCTCACTGGAAGATGGCCTCGTTCTTGACGGGGCTATCGCGTCATCTCGGGCACAAGGTCAAAATCTCTGGATGTTCCGGGAGGCGATGAACGAGGGGCAGGCACTGCGCGGCAAGCACCTCCGCACGGACATATCAGTTCCGCTTTCAAAACTGGCATCGTTCGTCGATGAAGCTGAAAGGGAACTAGCTCAGGTTCTTCCCGATTGTCTCGCAGTTTCTTATGGGCATGTTGGCGATGGCAATGTGCACCTCAATGTCATTCCCGAAAGCAATCTCGATAATGTTGCGAAAGACCGGAAGATCAAGCTCGCAAAGGAAACGATCAATGCTGTTCTGGATCGTTATGCGGGCAGTATCAGCGCCGAGCACGGCATCGGTCGCCTGAAAAGGGACGATTTCGAGAAGCGCATTGACCCTGCGCGGCGAAAGCTGCTTGAAGGTCTCAAACAGATTATCGATCCGGACAACATCATGAACCCCGGATGCCAGCTTTCACTTGACTCTTCAAAAGGCTGACGACACATCAGCTGAACAGGCAATCAGGGAGACTTTATCGTTTTGTTTGGTGAAATCAGACGCAATGAGCAGCTCCCAGGACGCATCGCGTCGGAAATTACGCGGCAGATCGGTGACGGTACTCTGTTGCCGGGCCAAAAACTGCCGACAGAACATAATCTTGCTCAAAGCTTCGGTGTCAGCCGTTCGGTTGTGCGTGAAGCCATTGCCCAGTTGCGCAACGAGGGCTTGGTTGAAACGCGACAGGGCGT
>Ga0180222_1003358_pt1 | contig 10433 bp, 9 predicted proteins | sample eDN5th37CKraftOP_FD_151336 | JGI IMG/M metagenome (GOLD analysis project Ga0180222, IMG submission 151336) | Enriched Organic Plus compost microbial communities from Emeryville, California, USA - eDNA 5th pass 37_C Kraft OP (version 2) (version 2) ... | reverse complement strand
GGCCAGCGCGCGAGGAATTTGGCGTAATAGGGGGCGACGGTTTTTACCGTCGTCTGCTGCAGCATGATCTCCGACAGCCACACCCGGTAGGGATCGCGCGGCTCGCCCGGCCGCGCCCGCCACGGCAGCACGCGGGCATGGCGATCGTACCAGGCGATGAGATCGGCCGGGTCCGGCGCAGGTGCGACTTTCTTTTGTTTCAGCTTGCGTACTGCTACGTTCATGGCGCCGACGATGGCATGAGTTCCCCCGCATGAGCAGTCCCGCGCGCAGTTTTCCCCGGCCTCTCGCCGACCTCATGGGCGCCACCTTGAGCGGCGTGTTCAAGGCGCAGGGCTTTGCCAATACCGAAATCCTGTCGCGCTGGGCCGATATCGTGGGACCGGAAATCGCCGCCCACAGCGAGCCGATCAAGATCAACTGGCCGCGTCCGGTCGGGGAGGAGACGCCCGCCCCCGCCACGCTGATGCTCAGGGTGGAAGGTCCGGCCGCGCTCGAAATTCAGCACCTCTCGGCGCTGATCCTGGAACGGGTCAATCGCTTCTTCGGCTGGCAGGCGATCGGCCGCATCGCCCTGCGCCAGGCGCCCTTGCGCCGGCGCGCGCCCCCCAGGCGCCCCGCCCCTCCCGACCCGGCGCTCGCCGCCCGCATCGCGGAAAGCCTGCCCACGATCGACGACGAGGACCTGCGCAAGGCGCTTGCCCGCCTCGGCGCGGCGATCAAGCGAAAGTGAGGCCGGCGCACGTCTTGGAAAAAACACCGGCCATTGCCACAATCGCTTCGGACAGGTAGCCAAGGGCGCGTCCGGACGGGCCGGACCGGGTTTTTAAGCCTACGGAGCTTCAGTTGCAGATCAATCGACGCGAATTCTGCCAGGGCAGCACCGCCGTGGCGCTCGCCACCGCTGTTTTCGGCACCTCATGGCTGTCGTTTGCGGATACCGCCCGCGCCGACGCGATTCCGATCGTCGAGCTGATGGCGCCGGAAGCGCTGCCCGACATGAGCATGGGCAACGAGAAGGCCGCGGTCACCGTCATCGAATACGCCTCGATGACCTGCCCCCATTGCGCGCATTTCCAGGAAACGACTTTCCCGGAACTGAAGAAGCGCTACATCGACACCGGCAAGATCCGCTATATTTTCCGCGAGTTCCCGCTCGACAATCTCGCCGCCGCGGCGTCGATGCTGGCCCGCTGCGCTGGGGAAACCGACAAGAACAAGTATTTCGCGCTGATCGACACCCTGTTCCACCAGCAGCAGACCTGGGCCGTGGAAAAGCCGCTGCCGCCGCTGCTCGCGCTCGCCAAACAGGCCGGCTTCACCGAGCAGAGCTTCAATGCCTGCCTGTCGAACCAGAAGGTGCTGGACGGCATCGAGGCGGTGCGCCGGCGCGCGATCGACAAGTTCAAGGTCGCATCGACGCCGACCTTCTTCATCAACGGCAATTCCTATAGCGGGGCCATGTCGATCGACGAAATGGCCAAGATCATCGACCCCTTGCTGGCGAAGGGCTGAGTCTCGCCGCTCTTTTCGCTCACGGTTCCGGGCCGCACGCGGACGCGTGGCCCGGAGCCGCTCGCTGCAAGCCTTTTTGTCGCGCCACGCACAGTTTTCCCGTATTTTTTGCCCTAATTTCGCCGCGCGACTCCTCGAAAGGTCTGGAAAACCGTAACCAGACCTCGCCGGCCTGTTGCTAAAGCCGCGCCCGACTGTTCATTCTTCCGGCCAATACGGCAATAAAAACGCTGGTCCGGGCGGTAGCCCTGGATCGATGGCCGATCTTTTCAATACGCAACGCGCGGGCGTCAGGCTTTGTCCGGCGCGGGCAAATGAGACCTGAAAGATGAAGCTCACACGGCTGCGCCTCCTTGGCTTCAAGTCGTTCGTCGAACCAACCGACTTCCTGATCGAACCGGGCCTCACCGGCGTGGTCGGTCCGAACGGTTGCGGCAAGTCCAATCTGGTCGAAGCGCTGCGCTGGGTGATGGGCGAGTCCTCGCACAAATCCATGCGCGCGGCGTCGATGAACGACGTCATCTTCAACGGCAACAATACCCGGCCGGCGCGCAACAATGCCGAGGTGGCGATCTCGATCGACAATGCGGAGCGCTCGGCGCCCGCCGCCTTCAACGATACCGATATTCTGGAAATCGCCCGCCGCATCGAGCGCGACGCCGGTTCCAATTACCGCATCAACGGCCGCGAAGTGCGCGCCCGCGACGTGCAGATCCTGTTCGCCGACGCTTCCACCGGCGCGCGGTCGCCCGCGCTCGTGCATCAGGGCCGCATCGGCGAGATCATCCAGGCCAAGCCCGAACAGCGCCGCCGCGTGCTGGAAGAAGCCGCCGGCGTCGCCGGCCTGCATGCCCGCCGGCACGAGGCCGAACTGCGCCTGAAGGCCGCGGAAACGAACCTCACCCGCGCCGAGGACGTGATCGGCCAGCTCGCCACGCAGATGGAGGCGCTGAAGAAGCAGGCCCGGCAGGCCGTGCGCTACCGCAACGTGTCGGCGCAGGTCCGCAAGGCGGAAGCGACCCTCTATCATCTGCGCCACACCGCCGCGACCGCCGAAGTGGCCGCGGCGGCGGAAGCCAAGGACCAGTGCGTGCGCGCGGTGGCCGAGCGCACCACGGCCGAGGCGGAAGCCTCCAAGCGTCAGGCTTTGACCGCGGCCGGCCTGCCCGAATTGCGTGAAACGGAGGCACGCGCCGGCGCCGCATTGCACCGGCTCAACGTTGCGCTCGCCGACCTCGACCGCGAAGAACAGCGCGCGCGCGACCGCATGGCCGAGCTCGACAAGCGGCTGGTGCAGTTCGCCGCCGACAGCGAACGCGAACTGCGCCTCGCCGCCGACGCCGAGGAGGCCATCGCCCGGATCTTGGCCGAGGAAGAAACCATCCGCGCCGAGGCGCGCGAAAACGCCGGCCGCCGCTCGGGCGTCGATGCCAAGGTGGCGGAAGCCGACGGCGAATTGTCCGCCGCCGAGAAAATCTTCTCCGAACTGACCGCCCGGCTCGCCGACCTCACCGCGCGGCGCAACCAGCTCGTCAATGCCGCGCGCGAGCACGACAACCGCATGGCGCGTAGCGCCGCGGAACTGGCCGGGATCGAGAACGAGCTTCTGGCCTTGCAGGCGAGCGCCGGCCCCGACCTCGCGGCGCTGGCGCAGGCGGTCGAAGACATGCAGGCCGCGGTCGCGGCCGCCGAGGCTCACGCGCTCGAAGCGGAAGCCGCCCATGCGGCCGCGCGCCAAGAGCTCGAAGCGACCCGCAGCCCGCTCGCCGAGGCCGAGCGGCGCGTGCAGCGGCTGGAGACCGAAGCCAAGACGCTGGCCAAGGTGCTCGCGGTCGAGACCAAGAATCTGTGGCCGCCGGTGATGGACGCCGTCACCGTCGACAAGGGTTTCGAGAAGGCGCTCGGCGCCGCGCTCGGCGACGATCTCGACGCGCCCGCCGATCCGTCGGCGCCCATGCGCTGGATGGGCTCGGACGTCGATCCGTCCGATCCGGCGCTGCCGGAAGGGGTGGAGCCTCTCGCCAAGCACGTCGTGGCTCCCGGCGAACTTTCCCGCCGGCTCAACCAGATCGGCGTCGTGGAGCGCGCCGAGGCGCCGCGTTTCATCGGCCTGCTCAAGCCCGGCCAGCGGCTGGTGTCGCCGGAAGGCGACCTGTGGCGCTGGGACGGTTTCGCCGCGGCGGCGCACGCGCCGACCGGCGCGGCCCGGCGTCTGGCCGAGCGCGCCCGCCTCGCCGATATCGAGGCCGAATTGCAGACCGCCCGCCTCGAACTCGACGCCGCGCGCGGCCAGAAGGAGGCGGCGGAGGCCGCCTTACGCAACGCCGCCGCCGCCGAGACCGAAGCGCGCGCCGCCGCGCGCGAGCGCCAGCGCGAGGCCAACGCCGCGCGCGACCGCCACGAGGCGGGCGAACGCGAGCGCAATCGCCATGCCGCGCGCCAGTCGGCGCTCGCGGAAGCGCATGCCCGCCTCACCGCCAGCCGCGACGAAGCGGCCGCCGCCAAAGCGGAAGCCGAGCGCGCGCTCGGCGAGCTTGCTCCCGCGACCGAGCTGGAAGCCGAGCTCGCGCGGGTGCGCGACGACATCGCCGGCAAGCGTGCCGCTCTCGCCGAAATCCGCGCCGAGCAGCAGGCGATCGTGCGCGAGGCCGAACTGGCCGACCGCCGGCTCAAGGCGCTGGCCGCCGACAAGGCGGCCTCGTTGCAGCGCCAGGAAGGCGCCCGCGCCCAGCTCGTCACGCTCGAACAGCGCCTCAGCGAGGCGCAAAGCGCGCGCGCGGAACTGGACAACGCGCCGCAGGCTTTCGCCGAGAAGCGCGACGCCCTCATCAGCGAGGTGCAACTGGCGGAAGCCGACCGGCGCGCCTGCGCCGACCGGCTGGCGGAGGCCGAGAACGCGCTCGCCGAGGCGGATCGCGACGCCCGCGCGGCATTGGAAGCCGCCAGCGCCGCGCGCGAGGACCTGGCCCGCACCGAGGAACGGTTCGAAGCCGCCAAGCGCCGGCTTTCCGACATCGCCCGCGAAATCCACGACATGCTGGAGACCGAGCCGGCCAATGTCGCCGAGCTTGCCGAGATCAAGCCGGACGAGCCGCTGCCCGACCTCGCCGAAACCGAGGCGACGCTCGAGCGCCTGCGCCGCGAGCGCGAGCGACTGGGCGCGGTGAATCTGCGCGCCGAGGAGGAATTGCAGGAGGTGGAGGTTCAGCACACCGCGCTGACCACCGAGCGCGACGATCTGGTCGAGGCGATCAAGAAGCTGCGCGTCGGCATCCAAAGCCTCAACCGCGAAGCGCGCGAGCGCCTGCTCGCCTCGTTCGAGCAGGTCAACAAGCACTTCCAGCACCTGTTCACGCAATTGTTCGGCGGCGGCACCGCGGAATTGCAGCTGATCGAGAGCGACGATCCGCTCGAGGCCGGCCTGGAAATCCTCGCACGCCCGCCCGGCAAGAAGCCGGCAACGCTGTCGCTTCTGTCCGGCGGCGAGCAGGCGCTGACCGCGATGGCTTTGATCTTCGCGGTGTTCCTGACCAACCCGGCGCCGATCTGCGTGCTGGACGAAGTCGACGCGCCGCTCGACGATCACAACGTGGAGCGTTTCTGCGATCTCCTGGACGAGATGACCAAGTCGACCGAGACCCGCTTCGTGATCATCACGCACAACCCGATCACCATGGCGCGGATGAACCGGCTCTACGGCGTGACCATGGCCGAGCGCGGCGTGTCGCAACTCGTCTCGGTCGACCTGGAAGCCGCCGTGCGGTTCAGAGAGGCAGGATAAAGCCACGGGCTTGCGGAGCCTGGGCCAAGGCGCGTCGGTGCCCTGCCCGTGATCGGCCCCTCGATGGCGTTCAACTGCTTCGGCGAACGTCGCTCCGCTCAGCACACCGCGCACGCCGCGCGCCGGTCCGCGATGCGCGGAGCCATCCGCGCTACGCCGCTTTGACTGGACTGAGGCAGCCGAGCGCCGGCGGGTCGTTGCCGAGCCAAGCCGAGCCCGTAGTCCAGGCATGCTCCTCGCCGCAGGCCGGACAACGCATCAAAGCCGCCACTTTCGGCAGCCGACGAAACACGTTGGGCTCGGTTTCGATCGCCGTCGAAACCGCTTCTCCGGTATTGGGACACCTGATCATCACCGAGCTCATCGCGAGCCCTCCGATTTTTCCGTCCCCGCGAACCCTACGCAACTCCTAGATCATGACCGCCGTGCGACGGCCTTGCACCCCGTCAAAAAATCTACGTGATCGCGGCGCGCGAGGGAACGATATCCGCGGCGCGACGTTAATGCCCCGTGAGTTTCAGTCGGGCGGCTCCCCCCCTTACCCCCCGAATAGCCGCCTGGCGAAAAGACCCCGAACCACCGGTTCGGGGTCTTTTTTTATTTGCAACGGCTTACGTCGAAATCGGTGGAAACGGCCGTATTTTGCGGTAGCGAAAGACCGCTCTCCGATGGCCGCCTGTCATGCATTTGAGATAGGCTTATATGCGTTCGGAAAACCTTGGGAGCAGCGCCATGTCCACCACCGCCTTGGTCGTCCTCGGCGTCATTGTCGTGATCGTGATCTGGGTGATCATGATCTACAACGGCCTCGTCGCCATGGGGCAGCGGGTCAATCAGGCCTTCGCCGACGTCGACGTCCAGCTCAAGCAGCGGCACGACCTCATCCCGAATCTGGTCGAGACGGTGAAGGGCTACGCCGCGCACGAACGCGGCACGCTGGAAGCCGTCATCCAGGCCCGCAATGCCGCGGTGGCCGCGCCCGGCATCGATCAGAAGGTGCAGGCCGAGAACATGCTGTCCGGGGCGCTCCGGCAGCTATTCGCGCTCTCGGAGAATTATCCGAACCTGAAGGCCAACGCGAATTTCCAGCAATTGCAGTCCGACCTGTCCGACATCGAGAACAAGCTCGCCGCCTCGCGCCGTTTCTTCAACAATGCGGTGCAGGAATACAATACCGGCATCCAGCAATTCCCCGCCGCGCTGTTCGCCGCGAATTTCGGTTTCCATCCGCGGACCTTCTTCGATCTCGGCGAAACCCGCGCCCAGCTCGAACAGGCGCCGAGCGTGAAGTTCTGATGCGGACCGACCTCATCCTTCGAGACGCCCGCATCGCAGCCAAGTGTAAGCAGGCTGCGCCTAGGATGGCGGGCTCCTCAGGATGAGGTCTCCTCCTGGCCCTCATGGTGAGGAGCGCTGCGAAGCAGCGCGTCTCGAACCATGAGGGCGCGCACGAGAATGTGAAAGATGGCCGCCTACGGTCTCTATACGCATATCCGGGCCAATCGGCGCCGCTCGATCGCGCTGCTGATCGGCCTGTTCGTGCTGGTCTATGTGCTGGTCTATGCCGGCGCCCTGCTCGCGGAAGCCGTTTCGTACCAGAACGCGCCGCTCGATTACCTCCTGCGCGCGGCCGCCTACGACCTGGTGAAGGCCGCGCCTTTCGCCACGATCGGCACCGTCGTCTGGATTTTGATCGCGTACAAATTTCACCAGTCCATGATCGACGCCTTGACCGGCGGGCACGAGGTCACGCGCAAGGAACAGCCGCGGCTCTATAACCTCCTGGAAAACCTCTGCATCTCGCGCGGCATCACGATGCCGAAGCTCAAGATCGCGGACGACGATGCGCTCAATGCCTTCGCCACCGGCCTCAACGAGAAACAATATTCCATCACCGTGACGCGCGGCCTCATCGAGTATCTCGACGACGCCGAGATCGAGGCCGTGCTCGGCCACGAGCTCACCCATATCCGCAACGGCGACGTGCGCATGATGGTGATCGCGATGGTGATCGCCGGCGTGATCTCGTTTTTCGGCGAGATGATCTTCCGCCTGTTCTTCCAGACCCGGTTCTACGGCGGCGGGCGCTCGCGCGGCGGCGACGGCGAAAGGAAGGGCGGCGCGGGAATCGCCATCATCATCGCGCTGGTGCTGATCGCGGTCGCCTGGTTTCTGTCCATCGTCATCCGTTTCGCGCTGTCGCGCCGGCGCGAATTCCTGGCCGACGCCGGCTCGGTCGAACTCACCAAGAATCCGGACGCCATGATCTCGGCGCTGCGCAAGATCGAAGGCCGCGGCGAGCTGGCCGCCGCCAATTCGGCCGTCATGGAAATGTGCGTCGACAATCCGCGCGAAGGCTTCGCCGACCTGTTCGCCACCCATCCCTCGGTCGAGGCGCGCGTGCAGGCGCTGGTCAAATTCGCCGGCGGCCACGATCCCGGGCCGCTGGCGCTGGGCGCGCCGGAATACGGCCAGATCGAGGACCAGCCGCCTTCCGGCGGGCCGTGGGACAGCGGCAGCGAAACCGGCGGCGAGCCCGGTCCCTGGGGCGATCGTCCGCAGGCTGCCGATGCGCCGTCATCCGGCAAGCCGTTCCTGCCGAGCGAGCCGCCCATCGATCTCGGCGGCGGCGGACAGGTCGGGCCGTGGGGGCCGCGGCGCGATGGTTGAACCGTCACCCTGAGGTGTGAGCCGCGTATGCGGCGAGCCTCGAAGGGCGACGGCCGAGGCCGTGCCCGTCATCCTTCGAGGCTCGCTTTGCTCGCGCCTCAGGATGACGGTTCAAGGCTGAAGGACAAATCTCAATGCCCCTCGAACGAAATCAGCGTCTGCACCGGCACGCCGAGCTTGCGCAGCTTCTCGGCGCCGCCGAGCTCGGGCAGGTCGATGACGAAACAGGCGGCCATCACCTCGGCGCCGAGCTGGCGCAACAGCTTCACCGCCGCTTCGGCCGTGCCGCCGGTGGCGATCAGATCGTCGACCAGAACCACCTTCTCGCCTTCGACCAGCGCATCGGCATGCATCTCGATCTCGTCCTCGCCGTATTCCAGCATATAGGCGACGCTCACGCGCTTGTGGGGGAGCTTGCCCTTCTTGCGGATCGGCACGAAGCCGGCCGAGACCTGATGCGCCACCGCGCCGCCGAGAATGAAGCCGCGCGCCTCGATGCCGGCGACCTTGTCGATCTTCATGCCGGCCCAGGGCTGCACCAGCTCGTCCACCGCGCGGCGGAAGGCGCGCGCATTGCCGAGCAGCGTGGTGATGTCGCGAAAGACGATGCCCGGCTTGGGATAGTCCGGAATCGAGCGGATCGACGAGCGCAGGTCGTTTTCGACGGCGAGAGAGTCCATTGGCAGTCTGTCCTGGCGCGGCGGGACCGGCCATCCCTGTGAACTGGCCCCATGCCTAGCGAACGGAAGCGCCAACGACAAGTCGAGCCGTGCAATTTCGGCTCAATGACGGCCGTGCTTGACGGCGGCGAGCGCCACGAAGCCGGCTCCGAAGGTCGTCAGCCGGCTGAGCCTGGCGTCATGGCGACATAAAATCCGCGCGGCTAAAGGCCAGCGCGGATAATAGACCGCCCCGCGCACCTCCTCGACGGCGAAGCCAGCCTGTTCGGCTAAACGTCGAAGCTCGCTCGCCGTCCTGAAACGGCCGAGACGCCAGAGTCGCGAACCGAGCCAGGCGCGAATGCGACGCGCCGCGGCCCAGGTGCTCCATTTGCCGAGTTCGCCGATGACGAGACGGCCGCCGGGCCGCAAGACGCGCGCGATCTCCTGAAAGACCGGGCCGGCATCCGCGACGAAGCAGAGAATGGTGACGGCGGTCACCAGATCGAATTGTCCGGCCGGGAACGGAAGATTCTCGGCCCCAGCCACCTGAAACGCCACGTCCGCCTGTTGCCGCCGCGCCCGGGCTTTGGCGGCGTCGATCATCGCGGCGGAAGCATCGATGCCGGTAACGCTCGCGCCGCGCCCAGCGAGTTCGCAGGCGAGCGCGCCGTCGCCGCAGCCGACATCGAGCACCCGCAAGCCGCGCACGTCACCGGCGAGGTCGAGGATCAAGGCGCGTTCGAGCCGCTCGGTGGTGGCCCCGATCCCGGAGGCCCGCCATGCCGCATAGCATTCCGGTCCGAGATCCGGCAGGGCGCGCGCTGGCTCAGGAATGCGCATCGATCGCCCGCTTGGCTCGCACCGTGGGCGGCTATTTCTGCCCTTCCCGCTTTTTGGGCGGAGGCCCCGGCGCCGGCTCGAGCATCGCGGCCGCATCGCTCGCCGGGAACGTCTCTTTGAGAGCTTCGTCGAGAAGCTCGTCGCGATGCCGCTTTTCCTCCGGGGTCGGTTTCGGCTTTTCCGAAACCGGCGGGTGCTTGGCGGATGGACCTATCATGTTGCGCTCCACGTTTCTCGACGTGGAAACTGTCTCACGCCGTCCGCCGGCGGGTTTTGACCAGCGTCAACGGGCGCGCGGCGCTCAACCCGCCTTCAGCACGCGGCCCGCCACCGCGTCGAGCTTGGCGAGCAGCGCCGGGTCGCGCGCTTCCGGCGCGGTGATCAAAGCGGTATCGAGCGCGCGATCGGAACCGATCGGGCACGGCTCATGCTCGCGCGGGAAATCGCGCGCGAGCCGCGCCACCAGCCGCTTGGCGCGGTCGGCATTGTCCAGGAGCACGGCGACGATCTGCTGCACCGTCACCGCGTCGTGGTCGGGGTGCCAGCAGTCGAAATCGGTGACCATGGCCACCGTCGCGTAACAAATCTCCGCTTCGCGCGCGAGCTTGGCCTCCGGCATGTTGGTCATGCCGATCACCGAATAGCCGAGCGACTTGTAGGTCATGCTCTCGGCATAAGTGGAGAACTGCGGCCCCTCCATGCAGACATAGGTACCGCCGAAATGCGGCTTGATGCCTTCCAGCAGCGCGGCTTCGCCGACGCGCGCGCGCAGGCGCGGAGAGACCGGATGCGCCATCGACACATGCGCGACGCAGCCCTTGCCGAAGAACGAGGTCGGCCTGAGATGCGTGCGATCGACGAACTGGTCGACCAGCACGAAGGTGCCGGGCGGCAATTCCTCCTTGAACGAGCCGCAGGCCGACAGCGAGACGAGGTCGGTCACGCCCGCGCGCTTGAGGGCGTCG
>Ga0180222_1003356_pt1 | contig 10436 bp, 7 predicted proteins | sample eDN5th37CKraftOP_FD_151336 | JGI IMG/M metagenome (GOLD analysis project Ga0180222, IMG submission 151336) | Enriched Organic Plus compost microbial communities from Emeryville, California, USA - eDNA 5th pass 37_C Kraft OP (version 2) (version 2) ... | reverse complement strand
CCCGCCATGCTGATATCGTCCAGCAAAAGACCGGGAGAGACGGATTGTTCATCCATAATAGCTGGTATGTCGCGTGCTGGGCGCATGAGATCGGGCAGGGTCCGGTCGGGCGGGAGATATTGAAGCAGCCCGTCGTCCTGTTCCGCACCGAATCCGGCGCGCTGGCCGCGCTGGAGGATCGCTGCCCGCACCGCCATCTGCAACTCTCCATGGGCCATGTCGCGGGCGAGACGATCCAGTGCGCCTATCACGGCATGCAGGTCGACGGGACGGGGCGCTGCGCCCATGTGCCCAGCCAGAAGGCGATCCCGCCGCGCGCCCGCGTGCGCAGCTATCCGGTCGAGGAACGCTATGGCTGGATCTGGATCTGGCCGGGCGATCCGGCGCTGGCCGACGCCGCGCTCATCCCCGATTTCGGCCAGCTCACCGACCCGAAGCTGAAGGCGGTCGGCGCGACCAACCATGTGAAGGCCGGCTATCAGCTGCTGAACGACAATCTGCTGGACCTGTCGCATGTCGGCTTCGTCCACACCTCGACCATCGGCAACCGCGAATTCGGCGCCAATGCGAAGATTTCGGTCGAGAAGGAAGGAACGGGCGTGCGCGTGACGCGCTGGGTGCGCGATTGCCCGCCGCCGCCGACCTATGTGAAGACCGGGCACCTGCCCGAAGGGTGCAATATCGACCGCTGGTCGATCATCCACTACACGCCGCCCGGCTTCGTCATCATCCACACCGGCGGCGCGGAGGTGGGGACGGGCGCGCCCGAAGGCAGGCTGGAGCATGGCATCAACCTCTGGGTGATGAACGCGATGACCCCGCAGGACGAGCGCACCACCCATTATTTCTGGGCCACCGTCCGCAATTTCCGCATCGACGACCCCGCCGCCGACGAGCTGATCTTCACCCAGGTGCGCGAGGCGTTCGAGGAGGACAAGCGCATATTGGAGGCGCAGCAGGTCGCGATCGACCGGCATGGCGACGACTGGTCCAACGCGCTTCAGGCCGATGCCGGGGCGGTCGAGGGACGGCGAAGCCTCGAAAAGATGCTGAAGGCCGAAACCGGCGAGGCGGCGATCCGCGACGCGGCGCGCGCCTGACAGGCCGCCGCGCCCATTCCACCATAGACAAGGGAGCAGGACCGTGTTTCTCATAACCGCCGCCAATGGAAATCAGGGCAAGTTGCTGATGCCCAAGCTCGCCGCCGCCGGGTTGCCGGTCCGCGCGCTGGTGCGCACCGAGCAGTCGGGCGACGTGCTGCGCGCGCTGCCGGGCGTCGAGGTGATGGTCGGCGACATGAGCGAGCCGGGCGTGCTTGAGCGCGCGATGGAGGGCGTGTCCTCGGTCTATCATATCGGCCCGGTCCTCCACCCGCGCGAGCGCGAGATAGGCTTCGCCGCGGTCGATGCCGCGAAGGCGGCGGGCGTGCGGCATTTCGTGTTCAGCTCCGTGTTGCACGCGATCCTCACCGATCTGGTCCAGCATGAGATCAAGCGCGATGTGGAGGAGCATCTGCTGTCCTCCGACCTCGAATATACCATCCTGCAACCCAGCAACTATATGTCGCCGCTGAAGCTGCAACCGGTGTTCCGCGAGGGCGTCTTTCGCCTGTCCTGGTCGCTCGACCGGTTGCAGTCGATGGTCGATCTCGACGACGTCACCGATGTGGTGGTCGAGGTGCTGACCAACGGCGAGCGCCATTATGGCGCCACCTATGAGCTGGTGGGCCGGGGCCGCTATGACGCGCATGAACTGGGGCGGATCATCTCGCAGGTGCTGGGCCGGGAGATTCCGGTCGAGGAGATCGACGGCGACGAATATCTGAAAGCCTTCATCGGCGACCGCGACCCCGCCGCCTTCACCCATGAGGCCCGCGTGCTGCGGGCGATCACCGCGCGCTACAGCGCCCATGATTTCGTCGGCAACCCCAATGTGCTCACCTGGCTGCTGGGGCGGGAACCGACCAGCTTCGCGCAGTTCGTCGAGCGCGAATATCGCCATTATCAGGCGCGCGCGGCGGCCCCCGCCGGGGCCTGAACGAACCCTATTTCCGGAGACCTGTCTTGACAGCACCCCATCTCAAGCACCACCCCAGGGTGGTCATCATCGGCGCGGGGCCGACCGGCCTTGCGCTCGCCATCGAGCTGGGCAGCCGCTCGATCCCCTGTCTTGTGATCGAGCGCACCGAGCGCGGCGGCTATGCGCCCCGCGCCAAGACCACCCATGTCCGCACGCGCGAGCATATGCGGCGCTGGGGCATCGCCGACAAGCTGGCGGCGCTGTCGCCCTTCGGCATCGATTATCCCAGCGACGTGCATTTCGTCACCCGGCTGGGCGGCTGGCCGCTGGCGAAGTTCGAGGATTCGCTCAACTGCTCGCCCGCGCGCGACGAGCGCTATAACGAGCATGGCCAGTGGATTCCGCAATATAAGCTGGAGGCGGTGCTGCGCGAGCATGCGCAATCGCTGCCCGACGTGACGATCCGCTACGGGCAGGAATATGTGGGCTTCACGCAGGACGACGCCTGCGTCCATGTCGATATCCACGACAGCGCCAGTGGCCATGACTGGTCGGTCGAGGCGGACTATCTGGTCGGCGCGGACGGCGCGCGCAGCCTGGTGCGCGATACCATCGGCGCGAAGATGATCGGCACCTACGGCCTGTCGCGCAACTACAACATCATCTTCGAGGCGCCCGGCCTCGCCGAGGCCCATCCCCATGGGCCGGGCATCATGTACTGGCAGGTCAATGCCGAAACGCCCAGCCTGATCGGCCGGATGGACGAAGGCGAGCTGTGGTATTTCATGCCGACCATGCTGCCGCCCGACGTGACGCTGAGCGACGAGGAGGCGCTGGACCTGATCCGCCGCTCGACCGGCATCGACATGCCCTATCGCATCCTCAGCTCCGACGAATGGGTCGCCAGCCGGCTGCTGGCCGACCGCTACCGCCTGGGCCGGGTGTTCCTTGCCGGGGATGCGTGCCACCTGCATCCGCCCTTCGGCGGCTTCGGCATGAACATGGGCGTGTCCGACGCGGTCGATCTGGGCTGGAAGCTGGCCGCGCGGTTGCAGGGCTGGGGCGGCGAGGCGTTGCTCGACAGCTATGAGGCGGAGCGGCGGCCGGTGCACGACATGGTGCTGGACGAGGCGGAGGGCAATCATTCGGTGCTCGCCAACCAGCTCTACCGGCCGGGGCTGGAGGACGACAGCGAGGAAGGCGCGCGCATCCGCGAGGAAGTCGGTGCGCTGATCCGCGAGGCCAAATATCGCGAGTTCAACGCGCTCGGCATCGTGCTGGGCTATCGCTATCTCGGCTCTCCGATCATTGCCGACGACGGATCGTCGCAAGGGTGGAAGATGTCGCGCGACTATGCGCCCAGCGCCGCGCCGGGCGCGCTGGCGCCGCACCGCTGGCTGGCGGACGGCCGCTCGCTCTACGACCTGTTCGGCAAGGATCTGACGCTGCTGGTGACGAACGAGGCCGCGCGCGAGGAAGCCGAGGCGGCGGCGCGCGAGGCGCAGCAGGCAGGCATCCCGCTCGACCTGCTGGTCGTGACCGATGCGGGGCTGGAGGAGCTCTACGAGGCGCGCCTTGCGCTGATCCGCCCGGACCAGCACATCGCCTGGCGCGGCAACCACGCCCCGCCGCGCGCGGTGCTGGACCTGATAACGGGCCATGGCGCGGATGCGGCGCATGATGTGGAGCGGGTCCGCATGGGCTGAACCCCGGCCCTCCCTAAAGGCGGCCTTCGTGGGCGTAATGCGTCCCCGCCCGCCTCAGCAGGTCGCACAGCCGTTCCGCCATCGGCGTCAGCGGCACGTCGCGGCGGCGCACGATGCAGACCGGCGCGGCGACCAGCGGATCGTCCACCGTCAGCGACAGGAACTGCCCGGCGGCCAGCGGATATTCGAGCCATTGCTTCGGCAATATGGTCAGCAGGTCGGAACTGGCGACCAGCAGCAACGTCACCAGCGTGGAGCGCGAATGCATGACGATATGCGGTGGCGGCAGCCCCGCCCGCTCGAACATGCGCTCGAAATCCGCCTCGCTCGTTCGCGTCGCCATCGTCGGGCGGACCCATTGCGCGCCGACCAGATCGGCAAGGCGGGTGGCGTTCGCCAGCGGATGGCCGGTGCGCGCGACGATCACCCGGCGGTTGTCGAACAGCTTTTCCATGACGAACTGGTTTGAAAAGGCTTCCTGATCGAAAACGCCGACATAGAAATCGATCCGCCCCTCCAGCAGGTCGGACGTCACCGGCTCGAACAGGCCCTCGGAAACCTTGACCACCGCCTCTGGATATTCCTTGCGGAAATTGTGGAGCGCGCGGGGCAGGATCGCGATGCTGGCCGCCGTCGAGGCCGTCACCGAAACCTGCCCGGTGGCGCGGCCCTTGAGCTGCTCCACCTCCTCGCGCGCGCGGCGGACCTCTTCCTGTATGCGCGACGCGCGGCGGACCAGTGCCTCGCCGATTTCGGTCAGGCGGACGCCGCGTGCATGGCGCTCGAACAGGGCCACGCCCAGTTCATTTTCGATATCGCGGATGTTGCGCGTCATCACCGGCTGAGCCACGCCCAGATGGCGGCTGGCAGCGCGCAGGCTGCCCGCTTCCGCGACCGCCAGCACGTCGCGCAACTGGCTCAGTTTCATGCTTCCTCTCCGCCTCTCCGATAGCAGTTTGATATCGTTATTACTCAAATAGAGGCTCTGCAAGCCGGGATCCTTTCCATAGCCTTGGCGCAACAACCAGAAAAGCCCGCCGCCGGGGCGACCAAAGGCGGGCGACCGAAGGGGAGACACGACATGAAGCTGAAGCATCTCTATCTCTGTTCCGCGCTGCTGCTGCCGGCGGTGCCCGCCGCGCCGGCGCTGGCGCAGGAAGAGGCGCAGACCGACGCCACAGGCGCGGCGGGCGTGGGCGACATCGTCGTCACCGCGCAGAAGCGCGCCGAGAACCTGCAAAAGGTGCCGATCGTCATCACCGCGGTCAGCGGCGCGCAGATCGAGAATTCCGGCGTCACCAACCTCCAGACCCTGCCCGCGATCGCGCCCGGCCTCAACAGCCGGGTGACGGCGGGCGCGTTCCAGCCCTATATCCGTGGCGTCGGCACCTCCAGCAATGTGGTGGAGAACCCGGTCGCCCTCTATATCGACGGCGTCTACCTGCCGCAGCAGCGCGAGGGGCTGCGCGAGTTGCCGGACGTGGAACAGGTCGCGGTGCTGAAGGGACCGCAGGGCACGCTGTTCGGCCGCAACGCGACCGGCGGCGTCATCCAGATCACGACCAGGAAGCCGACGCAGGACGCCGAATTCATGGCGCGTGCGGGGATCGACAATTATGCGACCTTCCGGGGCACGCTGTTCGCGTCCGGCGGCCTGACCGACGGCATCGCCGCCAGCTTCTCGGCCGATTATGCCGATCAGGGCAAGGGCTTCGGCGACAATGTCACCAACGGGCACGACACCTTCCAGCTGCTGCATTCGCTCTCGCTGCGCGGCAAGATCGTGGTCGATGCCGGGCCGCGCACCGAAATCACGCTGATCGGCGACTATATGGACCGCAAGGAGCGGACCTACAGCTTCGTGCCCTATCCGGGGACGTCCTTCTCCGTGCCCTATGCGCCGGTGGGCAGCGTCTACGACACGCGCTCGCCGATCGATCCCTATACCGCGTTCGAAGGCGGCGGGGTCAGCCTGAACATCGACCATGACCTCGATTTCGCGCGGCTGGTTTCCATCACCTCCTGGCGCAAGGGCAGCACCAGCTATCTGTTCGACGACGTGCCGGTGGGCACGCCGGTCTTCTATGTCGGCGTCGACAAGGGGGATCAGCCGAACGAGAATTTCACGCAGGAAATCCAGTTGATTTCCAGCGACAACGGCACGTTCAACTGGACGGTGGGCGCCTTCTACTTCTGGAACAAGACCGCCAACAGCCCGATTACGCGCCAGTTCTTCCCGGCCTTCTACGGTCCCGCCGGGCCTGCCCCCACGTCCAACCGGATCAGCCAGACCTATGGCGAGGAGACGACCGAATCCATCGCCCCGTTCGGGCAGGTGTCGATCGAGGTGATGCAGGACACGCGGCTCACGCTCGGCGCGCGCTATACCTATGAAAAGCGCGACATGAACGGGCGCACCGTCCTCACCCGCTATGACGGCACGGTGCTGACCATCCCCAAGGCGGCGGTGGTGCCGGATTCCATCACCATCAAGAAGCCGACCTGGCGGGTGGCGCTGGATCATCAGTTCACTCCCGACGTGCTGGGCTATGTCTCCTATAATCGCGGCATCAAGAGCGGCGGCTTCAACATATTGAACGTCAACAACCCCGCCTATCTGCCCGAACGGCTGGACGCCTATGAGGCGGGCCTGAAGATGCAGCTGTTCGACCGCAGGCTGCGGCTCAATGTCGGCGGTTTCTATTACGACTATTCGAATCTTCAGGTCATCCAGTTCATCAACCTCGCGCAGACGGTGGTGAACGGCGCCAAGGCGCGCATCTATGGCGTGGATGTCGATTTCAACGCGAAGCTTTCCGACGAATTCAGCCTGAGCGGCGGTTTCGAGATATTGCATGCGCGCTTCACCGACTATCGCAACGCGGTCGGCAGCACGCCGCTGCCCGGCGGCGGCGCGACGCTGGGCGTGGTCGTCGCCAGCGGCAACCGCATTCCGCAGGCACAGAAATTCGTCGCCTCGCTGTCCGCCGATTATCAGAAGCAATTTTCCTTCGGGTCGCTCAATTTCAACCTCACCGGCAACTATAACGGCGATTATTATGTCGAGCCGGACAACTTCCTGAAGCAGGGCAGCTATGTGATGCTCAACAGCTCGCTCACCTGGACCGAGCCGAACGGCCATTATTCGCTCAGCGTCTGGGGCCGCAACCTGGCGAACGAGAAGATCATCACCAATGCCAGCAGCCAGGCGATCGGCTATCCGATATCCTATGGCCAGCCGCCGCGCACCTATGGCATTACCGGCAAGGTGATGTTCTGAAAAAGGAAGGGCGAACGTTTTGGAAAACCCCGGATTGACCCTATACCACTTCCCCGGAGCATGCTCCGGGGTTGCCGTCTGCGCGCTGGAGGCAGCGGGCCTCGACTATGAGCTGAAGCTGATCGACATTACCGCCGGGCAGCAGTCCGAACCGTCCTATCTGGCGCTGTCGGCGCTCGGCAAGGTGCCGCTGCTGCTGATCGACGGCGTGCCGCTGTCGGAAAATGCGGCGATCCTGACCTATATCGCCGCGCTGCGGCCGGAGGCGGGGCTGTTTCCGGCGGACAGCGCGCCGCGCGCGCGGGCCGAGGCGGTCGGCGGCCTGTCCTTCTGCGGCGGCACGTTGCACCCGATCATCCGGGGCATCGCCAATCCCCAGCGGCTGACCGACGGTGACATCGAAGGGGTGCGCTCCCGGTCGAAGGAGCTGGCGAAGAAATCCTTCGGCTATGCGGACCGGCGACTGGCCGAGCGCGGCTGGTGGCTGGGCGAGCGGTCGATCGTCGATGTCTATCTCTATTGGGCGTTCGGCGTCGCCCGCAACGCCGGTTTCGACGTCTCGCCCTTCGCGGCGCTGGTCGCGCTGGAGGACCGGCTGAAGGCGGAGATGCCCGGCTTCGCGGCGATGCTGGATATCAACGCCAGGGCGCGGGCCGAACTCGGCCACTGACGCGCGGCGCCTTTTCCCGATGCCTTGCGGCCCGGTTTCCTTGGGGAAACCGGGCCGGTTTTTATGGCCGGCTTCGGGGGCCGATCAGTCCCGGCGCAACGGCAGGCGCAGCACCAGCAGCGCCGCTATGACCGCCGGTATCGCCATCAGCGCAGAGACGAACAGCTGCCCGAAGCCCAGCGAAAACAGCAATCCGCCGGTCGCGGGCGCGATCGCGCTGCCCAGGCGGCCGACGCCGATCACCAGTCCGGTGCCGGACGCCCTCGCCTCGGCGGGGAAGCTGCGCGAGACGACCGCGTAGAGCCCGGCCATGCCGCCAATGGTGAAGCAGCCCAGCAGCGCCGCCATCGCCGAAAGCGCGACGATGCCGATGGTCGCCAGCCCGAACGCCGCGATGGTTGCGGCGCCCGCGGCAAAGGCCAGCGCCACGCATTGCCGCAGGCCGATGCGCGAGGCGACAAGGCCGAGCAGCAGCCCGCCGGCGATGCCGCCGCCGTTCATCCACACCGAGACATGCGCCGCCTGCGACGGGGTGAAGCCCGCCCCCACCACCATCGCGGGGATCCAGCTCTGGATATAGAAGAGCGACACGACATAGAGGAAATAGACCGCCATCACCCGCAGCGTCAGCACCGCCATGTCGCGCCGCGCCAGCAGCGAGAGGGCCGATGGCCGGTCCTTCTTCGCGGCGGCGGCGGGCAGGGCCGAAAGCTCCGGCTGGTTGCACAGGCGCAGATAGAGATTGACCCGGTCGAGCGTCGACGGGGACGGGCGGGCGATCAGGCTCGCCACCGGTTCGGGCAGCCAGCGGGCCGCCAGCGCGATCATCACCACGCCCAGCCCGGCCGCGCAGACGAAGAGCATGCGCCAGCCGAATTGCGGCAATATCCATGCGGCGATCATGCCGCCGATGATCGCGCCCACCGGAAAGCCCAGATTGAGCAGGGTGACGCACAGGTCGCGCCTGCGGGCGTTGGAATATTCGGCGGCCAGCGGATTGATGATCGCGATCATCGCGCCGATGCCGATGCCGGTGGCGAGGCGGGACAGGCCGAGGTCGAGCGGCCCGGATGCCGCCGCCGACCATGCCGTCCCTGCGGTGACGAGGGCGAGGCTGGGCAGCAGCACGCGCCGCCGCCCCCATATATCGGCCAGCGGCGCGATCAGCAGCGACCCGGCCGCCATGCCGAACAGGCCCGCCGACAGCACCAGCCCCAGCTCCGCCTTGCCGACGCCCCATTCCTTTTCCAGCTGGGGGATGACGAAGGTGATCGCGAACACGTCGAACCCGTCGAGCGCACACAGCGCGATGACCAGCGTGACCGCCATTATCTGGAACCGGCTCATGGGGGCCGCCAGCAGGCGCTCGCGATAGCCTTGATTTTCCATATCATCCCCTCGGATTTATGTTTCTATGGTGCAGGACTATGCCCGTCGCGCGCGACATGCCCACGATATTCCTTTTCCGGCACAGATATCATTTTGCTATCATTGCCATGGCTGGCGGGCGGTGCTGATATTTGCTAATAGGAACCAGTAGCAGGTGATCGATCGCCTGCGGGACCTATCTGGCGCAAGGCGGCATTTGATGAAGCAAGGCATCGACACTCTTTCCGCCCTTCAGGGGATCATCGGCAAGACGCCGTCCGCCATCGATCTCAAGGTCATCGACCATCTGGACGAGAACGCGCTGCGCTGGCTCGGCGTGTCGCCGCTGATGTTCGCCGGTTTCGGGGATGGCGCGGCGCTGGCGGTCACTTTGGGCGGCGGAAAGCCCGGCTTCGCGGGCGGCGATCCGCGCGGGCTGCGCCTGCCGCTCGCCGCGCTGGACGATCCGGCGCTGGCGCGGCCCGGCGCGGGCTTCGGCTCGCTCTTCCTCGCGCCCGGCATCGGCGAGACGCTGCGCGTCAACGGGCGCGTCGCCGCGATAGAGGGCGGCGCGGCGGTGGTCGCGGTCGAGGAATGCTATGTCCATTGCGCCAAGGCGCTGATCCGCTCCGGCTTCTGGTCGGCCGCGCCGCTGGCCGAGGCGCCGGACGATCCCGTCGCCTTCGTCGCGGCAAGCTGCTTCATGGCGCTGGCGACGATCGACGCGCGCGGCCATGCCGACCTCAGCCCGAAGGGCGATCCGGCCGGGAGCATGGCGCGGCTGGAGGACGATGCGCTGTGGTTCGCCGACCGCCCCGGCAACCGGCGCGTGGACAGCTTCCGCAACATCCTCGACCAGCCCGGCGTCGCAGCGGTGCTGATCGTGCCGGGATCGTGCCGGGTCGCGATCCTTGGCGGCACGGCGCGGCTGACCGCCGACGAGGAGGCCCGCGCGCGGTTCGCGGTGCGGGGCAAGGTGCCGCATCTCGCCGTGCGCATCCACCCGCTCGCGCTGGAGTTGAAGGCCAGCCCGGCGCTGGAGCGCGCCCGCCTCTGGCCGCTGTCGGCTACGGCCGAAGGGATCGACCCGGCGAAGATATTCGTCGCCCATGTGAAGGCGAACCGGGAAAAGGGCATGGGCGCGCGGCTCGCGGGCGCGGTGATGTCGATCCCCGGCCTGATGCGCAAGGGGCTCGACAAGGATTATAAGGACAATCTCTATTGAGCCGGGCCGGATTTCAGAAAGCCTCGCCGGTCCACTCGTTGCTCTTCGCCCAGAGCGCCCTGGCGCGGTCGGGGTCGATCGCATAGGAGCGCACGCCGACGCGGGAGCCGGGCGTGTCGTTGATCTCCGCGACATGGCAATTCTCGCAATAGCGCCCGCCAACGGCGT
>Ga0180222_1003346_pt1 | contig 10461 bp, 9 predicted proteins | sample eDN5th37CKraftOP_FD_151336 | JGI IMG/M metagenome (GOLD analysis project Ga0180222, IMG submission 151336) | Enriched Organic Plus compost microbial communities from Emeryville, California, USA - eDNA 5th pass 37_C Kraft OP (version 2) (version 2) ... | reverse complement strand
GGCCTCGGCGAGCGCGCGCTCGATGCGCGGCACGTTGCGGATGCCGAAGGCGATGGTGACGCAGTCGAACGAGCGGTCCGCATAGGGCAGTTCCTCGGCATTGCCCTGTTCGAAACTCACGGCATGGTCGAGCCCGCGCTTTTCGGCGCGCTCGGCGCCCACCGCCAGCATTTCGGCATTGATGTCGCACACCGTCACGCGGGTGCCGGCGCCGCCAGCATCCACCACCCGGAAGGCGATGTCGCCGGTACCGCCGGCGACATCGAGCAGGGCGAAGTCGCGCCCGGACTTGGGCGGGTTGACCGCCGTCACCAAGGCCTCCTTCCAGGCCCGGTGCAACCCGCCCGACATCAGGTCGTTCATGAGGTCGTAGCGGCTGGCGACCGAATGGAACACCTCGTCCACCCGTCCCTGTTTCTCGCTGAGCGGGATGGTCCTGAAGCCGAAATGGGTCTCGTCGTGTGCTGCCGGCATGGGAAATTGTCCTTTGCGGGCCGGACCATAGCGCGCCGAACGCAGGGGCGCTATGTCTCATGCTGCGGAGGGTCAACGATGCCCGAACTGCCCGAAGTCGAGACCGTGCGGCGGGGTCTGGCGCCCGCCATGGAAGGCCAGCGCTTCAAGCGTGTCGAGGTGCGCCGGCGCGACCTGCGCTGGCCGCTGCCCAAGGACTTCGCCGGGCATTTGGAGGGACAAAAGGTCGAGGGCCTCGGCCGGCGCGCCAAATACCTCCTGGCGGACCTGTCCTCCGGCGAGGTGCTGATCATGCATCTCGGCATGTCGGGCTCGTTCCGCATCAGCCGGAACGGCCAGCAATTGCTCGGCGACCCCCGCTATTTCGAGCAGGCCAAGGACGAAAAGCACGACCATGTCGTGTTTCATATGTCCAATGGCGTCACCGTCACCTTCAACGATCCCCGCCGTTTCGGCTCGATGAAGCTGGTGCCGCGCGCCGAGCTCGACGAGGAGCCGCTCCTGCGCGGGCTCGGGCCGGAGCCGCTGGGCAATGAATTCGACGCGGCCCTGCTGGCCGGGGCCTGTGCGGGCAAGAAAACCTCGCTCAAGGCCGCGCTCAGCGACCAGCGCGTGGTGGCCGGGCTCGGCAACATTTATGTCTGCGAGGCGCTGTTCAGGGCGCGGCTGTCGCCCAAGCGGCAGGCCTCGACCATCGCCGACCGCAACGGCAAGCCGAACGAGCGGGCCGAGGCGCTGGTCCACGCCATCAAGGCGGTGCTCAACGATGCCATCAAGGCCGGCGGCTCCTCGCTGCGCGACCATCGCCAGGCCGACGGCTCGCTCGGCTATTTCCAGCACCATTTCCAGGTCTACGACCGCGAGGGCGAGCCCTGCCCGGCCTGCAAGACCCCAATCAAGCGCATCGTGCAGACCGGGCGGTCGACCTTCTTTTGCCCGAAGTGCCAGAAATAAGATGGCTGTCGTCCCGGGCGAGCGCTGGCGAGGCCCGGGACCCAGTACTCCGTGCCCTCTCGATAGGCTGCGGAGTACTCGGTCCCCGCCTGCGCGGGGACGACAGCGGAGAGGCTTGACCCCGGCCGCCAACCTTTGTTCAAGAACGGGCAAACAAGCGGGCCGGCAGCCCGTCCCGCCGAACAGAGAGAATTGGTCCGATGTCCGCTGGCGACGCCAAGAAATCCATCAAGAAAGTCGTGCTCGCCTATTCCGGCGGCCTCGATACCTCGATCATCCTCAAATGGCTGCAGACCACCTATGGCGCGGAGGTGGTGACCTTCACCGCCGATCTCGGCCAGGGCGAGGAACTGGGCCCGGCGCGCGAGAAGGCCCTGCGCGCCGGCATCAAGCCGGAAAACATCTTCATCGAGGACCTGCGCGAGGAATTCGTGCGCGACTTCGTGTACCCGATGTTTCGCGCCAATACGGTCTACGAGGGCCAGTACCTGCTCGGCACCTCGATCGCCCGTCCGCTGATTGCCAAGAAACAGATCGAGATCGCCCACGCGGTCGGCGCCGACGCGGTCTGCCACGGCGCCACCGGCAAGGGCAACGACCAGGTTCGTTTCGAGCTCGGCTATTATGCGCTCGACCCCAGCATCAAGATCATCGCGCCCTGGCGCGAATGGACCTTCAAGGGGCGCGAGCAGCTTTTGAACTTCGCGCGCGACCACCAGATCACCATCACCAAGGATAAGGAAGGCGAGGCGCCGTTCTCGGTCGACGCCAACCTGTTGCACTCCTCGTCGGAAGGCAAGGTGCTGGAAGATCCGGCGGTCGAGGCGCCGTCGATCGTTTACCAGCGCACCATCTCGCCGATGGAGGCGCCCGATAAGCCGACCGAAATCCGCATCGGCTTCAAGAAAGGCGACGCCGTCTCGATCGATGGCGAGGCGCTGTCGCCCGCCACGCTGCTCGCGAAGCTCAACCAGCTCGGCCACGACAACGGCATCGGCCGCATCGATCTGGTCGAAAACCGCTTCGTCGGCATGAAATCGCGCGGCGTCTACGAGACACCCGGCGGCACCATCCTGCTCGCGGCGCATCGCGCCATCGAATCGATCACGCTCGACCGCGGCGCCGGCCATCTCAAGGACGAGCTGATGCCGAAATATGCCGAGCTGATCTACAACGGCTTCTGGTTCTCGCCCGAGCGCGAAATGCTGCAGGCCTTGATCGACAAGTCGCAGGAGATGGTCGAGGGCGAGGTCCGCCTCAAGCTCTACAAGGGCAATGTCATCGTCACCGGCCGCGAGAGCCCGGCTTCGCTTTATTCGTCGACGCTGGTGACGTTCGAGGACGACAAGGGCGCCTACGATCAGAAGGACGCCGAAGGCTTCATCCGGCTCAATGCGCTGCGCTTGCGCACGCTCGGCCAGCGCCGGAGGCGGATGCAGCAGGGGTGAGTGCGGGCGTGGGAAGCCGCCGCTCGGGCGGCCGCGCCGAGGGGAGGGACGCGATGGGTCGAAGCGCAGCAGGCTTGATTTTGCTTGTCGTGCTGGGCGCCGCGCTGGCGGGCTGCTCGGGCAGCAAGAACTCGCTCGATACGGTCGATCCCAATGTGTTTCCGACCGATTACAGGAAACAGATTCTGCTGACCCTGACCAAGACATTGGACGATCCGACCAATATCAAAGACGCGGGCATCACCGATCCGGTGCTGCGCGCGGCCGGCAAGGAGCAGCGCTACACCGTCTGCGTGCGTTTGAATTCGCGCAACGCCAGCCATCTCTATACCGGCGTGAAGGAGCGCATCGCCTATTTCTACGGCGGCAGCCTCAACCAGCTCGTCGATGCCGACCAGGGCCAATGCGCCAATGCGGCCTATAAGCCGTGGCCGGAACTCGAGAAATATTGCCTCGCCCGGAACTGCGAGTAGCGGCGGGTGCCGGACGCCGCAGCCTTTCGATAGCTTACGGCGTATGGTTTTCGCCTGCGCGGCAATGGTCTTCCTCGGGACCGTCGACCGGCGGCGTGTCACTGCACTGACGTTTCGTGCTGCGCCATTTCCGGGCCGGGGTCGCCTGCTGTCTTGAATTCCGGCACCAGCGGCAATCGGCGCCGCTGTTTGTCGGCGATTTCTGCCGCGACCCGCCGCATCTGGATGAAGCGTTCCGGCGTGGTCGGGTGCGTTCCGGCAAAACCGATGCTGTCGGGATGCGCGTGGCCGAGCGCGCGCCAAATCTCTTCCGCCCCGGCGAGTTCGTAACCGGCGCGCGCCGCGTAATAGGCGCCGACATAATCGGCCTCGCGCTCGAAAGCGACGCTGTAGGCCTTAGCCCCGGCGCGCTTGAAGGCGCGCGTAAAGGCGCCGCCGGTGGAAAGGCCGCCGGCCATGAAGCCGGCGTCGATCACGATCCCGCCGGCGGCGCCCACCAGCGTGTTGACCATTCGCTTTTCGTTGTGGCCGAGATTCGCATGCGCCAGCTCGTGGCCGATGATGACAGCGAGTTGGGCATCGGTGTGCGCGCGGTTCACGATGGCCGAGCTGACGACGATTTCGTGGCCGTCGGTGAAGGCGTTCACCTCGTCGGCGGTCACGTAGCGGATCGGAATGGCGCAACCCATCACCGGCGTCAGGAACACGGTGCGTTCGGCGCCGTCGCGCCGCAGGTCGACCCGCACGGGTTTCCCGCCATTGTGCGCGAGCCAGTTGCCGATCCAGGCGGGCGTGCCGGTGACCGGAATCAGCTCGCCGTCGAAGGCGACGATCTCATCGCCGGCGAGGATGCCGGCCTGCGCGGCCGGCGAGCCGTCCGCGACCGAAACCGCGGTCGGCCGTTCCCACGACAGATTCAGCGCGTCGGCGGAGTAGGAGCGATATCTGCGCGGCAGGCTTTGCGGCGTGAGCGCGATGAGGCCGATTTGCGGCGCCACGCGCTCCTTGCAGTCGGCGCGGTTGGCGATGCGGATGCGGAAGGCGACGCTGTCGACCCGGCGCAATTGCGCGACGTAATCCTTGATCTGCGCCGTCTGCTGGCTGCCCGTTCGGCCTCGACGGCGTCCTTCGGCAGCGGCGGCAGGTTCGTGACCGGCCCGGCACAGGCCGCGCACAGGAGCATGCTCGCTACCGCCAAGGACCAGCGACGCCGACGCAACGGTAACCCCCCCACCAAGGTTCTAAGATTGCGTCAGCGATGCGGAGGGATCAAGTATAAGTTGTAGGCTGGTTGTGCTCTTCTGTCATTCCGGGACGCCGCCGGAAGGCGCGAGCCCGGAATCCGGTGGCCATTCGTGAGGGCTTTCGTGTGGCCCTGAAGCCCGGGTCCGCCGCGCCGCGGCGCCCCGGAACGACCGGCAACTAAACCTGCCGGTCCACCATCGCCTTTTTGAGCGTGGCGATCTGCTTGGCCGGGTTGAGGCCCTTGGGGCAGGCCTTCGAGCAGTTCAGGATGGTGTGGCAGCGATAGAGCCGGAACGGATCCTCGAGATTGTCGAGCCGCTCGCCGGTCGCCTCGTCACGGCTGTCCTGCACCCAGCGATTGGCCTGCAGCAGCGCGGCCGGCCCGAGATAACGGTCGGAATTCCACCAGTAGCTCGGGCACGAGGTCGAGCAGCAGGCGCACAGGATGCACTCATACATCCCGTCGAGCTTGGCGCGGTCCTCGTGGCTCTGCCGCCATTCCTTCTCGGGGGTCGGCGTCACCGTGTGCAGCCACGGCTCGATCGACGCGTATTGCGCGTAGAAATTCTTCAGGTCGGGCACCAGGTCCTTCACCACCGGCTGATGCGGCAGCGGATAGATATTCACCGGCGCCTTGTTGTCGTCGATCGCCTTGGTGCAGGCGAGCGTGTTGGTGCCGTCGATGTTCATCGCGCAGGAGCCGCACACGCCCTCGCGGCAGGACCGGCGGAAGGTGAGCGTGGGATCGATGTTGTTCTTGATCCAGATGAGGGCGTCGAGAACCATCGGCCCGCAGTCGTTGCGGTCGACGTAATAGGTATCGACGCGCGGGTTCTGCCCGTCGTCCGGGTTCCAGCGGTAAACGCGGAACTCGGTCTCCTCGCCAACCTTGGCCTTCGGCCCATGCGGCCAGGTCTTGCCTTGCGTGATCTTGGAGTTCTTCGGCAGCGTGAATTCGACCATGGTTCCGTCCTCGTGTCCCGGCGCGGCGCGGCACGAAGTGACGCGCTGCAGAAAAGGGGACCGTTACAAACTCAGACCCTCGACACGGTCCCGGATCAGCAGCGCATCACTTCGCTTGCGCTTGTGCTGCGCCGCATCCGGGACGCGGCTCATCAATAAACCCGCGCCTTCGGCTCGACGTAGGCGACCTCGTTGGTGAGCGTGTAGGTGTGCACCGGGCGGTAATCGAGCGTCACGTTGCCCTTCTCGTCCAGCCACGCCAGCGTGTGCTTCATCCAGTTCTTGTCGTCGCGCTCCGGATAATCCTCGCGCGCATGCGCGCCGCGGCTTTCGGTGCGGTTCCTGGCCGAGTCCATGGTGACGACGGCCTGCGCCATCAGATTATCGAGCTCGAGCGTCTCGATCAGGTCGGAATTCCAGATCAGCGAGCGGTCGGTGACGCCGACGTCGCTCATGCCGGCATAAACCTCGTGGATGAGCTTGTGGCCCTCGTCCAGCACGGCGCCGGTGCGGAACACGGCGCAATTGTTCTGCATCACCCGCTGCATGTTGAGGCGCAGCTTCGCGGTCGGCGTGCCGCCGGAAGCGTGGCGGAACCGGTCGAGCCGCGACAGAGCGAGCTCGGCCGAGTCCTTCGGCAGGTCGGACTGCTTCTCGCCGGGCTTCAGAATTTCCGCGCAGCGCAAGGCGGCGGCGCGGCCGAACACCACGAGGTCGATCAGCGAATTGGAGCCGAGACGGTTGGCGCCGTGCACCGACACGCAAGCCGCCTCGCCCAGCGCCATCAGGCCCGGGACGACGACGTCGTTGTTGCCGTCCTTCTTGGTCAGCGCCTCGCCGTGATAGTTCGTGGCGATGCCGCCCATGTTGTAGTGCACGGTCGGCAGCACCGGGATCGGCTCGCGCGTCACGTCGACGCCGGCGAAGATGCGGGCGGTTTCGCTGATGCCCGGCAGCCGCTCGTGCAGCACCTTGGGATCGAGATGATCGAGGTGCAGGTAGATGTGGTCCTTTTCCTTGCCGACGCCGCGGCCTTCGCGGATCTCGATGGTCATGGCGCGCGAGACCACGTCGCGCGAAGCGAGGTCCTTGGCCGACGGCGCGTAGCGCTCCATGAAGCGCTCGCCTTCCGAATTGACCAGATAGCCGCCCTCGCCGCGCGAGCCTTCGGTAATCAGGCAGCCGGCCGGATAGATGCCGGTCGGATGGAATTGCACGAACTCCATGTCCTGCAGCGGCAGGCCGGCGCGCAGCACCATGGCGTTGCCGTCACCGGTGCAGATATGCGCCGAGGTGCAGGAGAAATAGGCGCGTCCGTAGCCGCCGGTCGCCAGGATCACCATGTTGGCGCGGAAGCGGTGAATGCTACCGTCGTCCATGTTGAGGGCGACGACGCCGCGGCAGCGGCCTTCCTCGTCCATGATCAGGTCGATGGCGAAATATTCGATGTAGAACTCGGCCGAATGCCGGAGCGCCTGGCCGTACATCGTATGCAGCATGGCGTGGCCGGTGCGGTCGGCGGCGGCGCAGGTGCGCTGCGCGGTGCCCTTGCCGTAATGCGTGGTCATGCCGCCGAACGGGCGCTGATAGATCTTGCCGTCTTCCTCGCGGCGCGAGAACGGCAGGCCCCAGTGCTCGAGCTCGTAGACCGCGGCCGGCGCGTTCTTGCACATGTATTCGATAGTGTCCTGGTCGCCGAGCCAGTCGGCGCCCTTGACGGTGTCGTACATGTGCCAGCGCCAGTCGTCCTCGCCCATGTTGCCGAGCGCGGCGGCGATGCCGCCCTGCGCCGCCACCGTGTGCGAGCGGGTGGGGAACACCTTGGTGATGCAGGCGGTGCGCAGGCCGGCTTCGCTGCAGCCGACCACGGCGCGCAGGCCGGAGCCGCCGGCGCCGACCACGACGACGTCGTAAGTGTGGTCCTCGATCGGATAGGCGCGGCCGTTCACGGCAGGCCCGGCGCCGGCTTTTCCATTGCTCGCCATGACGTCAGACTCCGAACGACAGTTTCAGGATCGCAAAGCATGCCGCCGCGGCGACGACGACGACGAAGAAGGTGTTCGCCATCAGGCTCAACAGCTTCAAATTGTCCTCGTGCACGTAGTCGAGGATGATTTCCTGCATTCCGATCCACATGTGGTAGGCGCTGTTGACGATGAACAGCAGCATGATGATGGCGACGGGCGATGAGCCGAGGATCTGCACGACCGCCGCGTGATTGCGCCCGAGCAGCGAGATGGCGATGACGATGAGCGCGATGGTGAGAAAGATGCCGGCCGCGCCGGTCACGCGCTGATGCCAGAAATGGCCGGTGCCGGAACCGGCAGCGCCCAGGCCGCGCACGCGGCGCATCGGGGTGCGCATTTGCGGGGCGTTGCTCATCGCGGACCTCCCATGGCGAGATAGCCGATCACCCAGACCACGAGAGTGAGCCCGATCGAGCCGACGAGCGTGGCGAGCGCCAGCATTTCGCGCTCGGCCGGCTCGAAGCCGTGCAGCGTGTCCCAGATCAGATGGCGGATGCCGCCCAGCATGTGGTGGATGAGCGCCCAGGTATAGCCGAACAGCACCACGCGCCCGATCAGGCTGCCAATGAACCATTCGAAATTGGCATAGGCGTTGGGGCCGGAGGCCGCGGCGATCAGCCACCAGGCGAGCAGCAGCGTACCGAAATAGAGGGCCGCGCCGGTGATGCGATGGACGATGGACATCATCATCGTCAGCATCGGGCGATAGATTTGCAGGTGTGGCGACAGCGGGCGCGCTCGGCGCGCTCCTGGGTTGGTGCTCGCCTCAAGCTCGGGCATGCGTCGCTCTCCACTTTCCCTACCGCCGGAACTCTGTCAGCGGTCGCGGGCGCTTCGTAGCCAAAGCAAGCGCCCGCCGCAACGCACGTGACGGTCGAGGCGGGTGCAAAGCTCAAGCTATGCTTGTTCTAGCTTCTTCATTGGCGAAGCTATCTCGTATAAAATCGCCTCTCAATGTGTGTTTAGCAAAGTCTCCCTTCGCCAATTAAGAAGGAATAAGTTTCATGCGGTTTGATTTCATCGACCTCAACCTGTTCCGCCACATCGTCGAGGCGGGCAGCATCACCCATGGGGCGGCACGCGCGAACCTGGCGCTTGCCGCCGCCTCGACCCGCATCCGCAAGATGGAACTGGCCTTCGGCACGGAGCTCTTGGTGCGCGGGCGCGCGGGGGTTACGCCGACCCAGGCCGGCCGCACGCTCTTGCAGCACGCCCGCGGTATCCTGGCGCAGACCGAGCGCATGCAGGAGGACCTTTCCCCCTACGCCCGCGGCCTCGCCGGCCAGGTGCGGATCCTGTCCAACACCAATGCGCTCACCGAATTCCTCCCCGAGACGCTAAGCTCGTTTCTGATGGCCTATCCCGACATCAGCGTCGATCTCGAGGAGCGGCTCTCCGACGAGATCGTCGGCCTGATCGCGGAGGGCGCCGGCGACATCGGCATCGTCGCCGGCACGGTGGATTACGGCGGCCTGCATACGTTTCCGTTTCGCAGCGACCGTTTCGTACTGGTGGTGGCCGCCAGCCATCCCTTGGCGGCGCGCGACAAGATCGGCTTTGCCGAGGTGCTTGCCTACGACATGGTCGGGCTCGACCGTGCCAGCGCGATCCAGCGCTTCCTCGCCGACAAGGCGGCGCGCATCGGCCGGGCGATCAAGCTGCGCGTGCAATTGCGTTCGTTCGACGCCATCTGCCGTCTGGTCGAAGCCAATGTCGGCGTCGGCATCGTCCCCGAAACGACGGTCAAGCGCACCGAGCGCAACATGGCGATCAGCGCCGTGCAGCTCGCCGATCCTTGGGCCCTGCGCGAATTGACCATCTGCGTGCGCGACGTCGAAACGCTGCCGCCCTATGCGCGGCAGCTGGTCGACCATTTGCGGGCGAGCGCGTGAGGCACGTGTCCCGGGCGCAACGCGGGCGATCGCGCGTTAGAGACCGGGTAGCTGCAGTCGCACCTAACCAGGCCAAAGCGGACGTCGCTAATTTGCGGCGATAACGAATCCAAAAAACTAAACGAGACCTTTGTCTCGCCACCCACGCTCAACATGTTCAATACGTTGCGAGTAGGGCTCGGCGTTACCGCCGAGCCCCATTTCGTTACTTGCCGTTCTTCTTCTTCAACGCCGGAACGCGAACGCGCTCCGTCACAGTCTCCCGCGGATGCGCCGCAGCGTAAGACGCCTTGACGATCCGGCCAGTCACCGAACTGCGGTGAATGGTCTTGGTGCGCTTTGAAGCCAATGTGCTTCTCCGTTCACAAGCGCGCCTAGACCATAGGCGCATGGAGCCGGGATTGACCAAGGACTCGAATGATGATTCATTCACTTTGCACACGACCTTCCCGCGTCCCGGCTAGGGTGATTGCGGGTCGAAAATGCAGAGGCCGCTTCGCCTGCCAGGGCTGGCGGCCTCATTCATTTTCGAGTCTGATTCGATATTAACTTTTCATTCTCCATCGCTCAACAAGTCATAGGCATCAAATCTGAATCAAACACTAAATCTTGTGCCTCCATGTTGATGAATGGGGACAGTGAACCGCGTGAACAGATGAAGTATTGGGGCGCTACGCGGCCAAGAAAAGCCTTTTTCACTGGGGGTGCCGATAGGCATATATCCATGTGTGGCGCGATCCGCGCCCCTTCTCCCGGCAAGCGGTGAGGGGAAAGCCGGTTATCGCCGCTGTGCTTTCGCCGCGCGCTGCGTCACCACGAGGGCGACACCGCCGAGCGTTGCGGCGGATGCGACCAGCAAGCGCAAGGTGATCTGTTCCGACAGCAACATCACGCCGCCGAAGGCGGCGATGATCGGCACGGTGAGTTGAACGGTGGCCGCGCGCGTGGCGGTCAATCCGCCAAGCGCGGCATACCAGATGACATA
>Ga0180222_1003344_pt1 | contig 10467 bp, 8 predicted proteins | sample eDN5th37CKraftOP_FD_151336 | JGI IMG/M metagenome (GOLD analysis project Ga0180222, IMG submission 151336) | Enriched Organic Plus compost microbial communities from Emeryville, California, USA - eDNA 5th pass 37_C Kraft OP (version 2) (version 2) ... | reverse complement strand
TGGAAGAAATGGGCCGGGGCGGGCGGCAGGGCCCCGCACGCCGATGGCAGCGGCGGCGGCACCGCGCGCGCCATCTGCTCCGTCGCATATTCGAGGATCAGCTGCTGCGCCTGTCCCAGCGAGCGGGTCCATTGCTGCATCTGTTCGAGCGAGGGGACGCAGGCGGCGGAAGGGCCGGCGCCGCCGGATTGATGATCGGACAAATATCGCTCCTCTCATGCTTGTGGTGCCCGCACAGGCTGCCCCGGACGCATCGAAAAAGCGAGAGTCTTTCTCTGGCAACGGACCCGATCGGCGTATATAGCTGGCGATGCGCCGGGGCACATCCCGTCCCGGTGTGTTCAACAGGAAAGTTACAGGAAAATGTCCGAAGAATTCTACCGCATCAAGCGCCTGCCACCCTATGTCATCGCCGAAGTGAACGCGATGCGGGCAGCCGCGCGGGCGGCAGGCGAGGACATTATCGATCTCGGCATGGGCAATCCCGACCTGCCCCCTCCTCAGCATGTGATCGACAAGCTGTGCGAGGTCGCGCAGAAGCCCGACGCGCACGGCTATTCCCAGTCCAAGGGCATACCGGGGCTGCGCCGCGCGCAGGCCAATTATTATGCGCGCCGCTTCGGCGTCGATCTCGACCCGGAAACCGAGGTGGTCGTGACCATGGGGTCGAAGGAGGGGCTCTCCAGCCTCGCCACCGCGATCACCGCGCCGGGCGATGTGGTGCTGGCGCCCAATCCCAGCTACCCGATCCACACCTTCGGCTTCATCATCGCGGGCGCGACCATCCGCTCGGTGCCGACGACGCCGGACGAGCGCTATTTTGAATCGCTCGAACGCGCGATGGCCTTCACCGTGCCGCGCCCCAGCATCCTCATCGTCAACTATCCGTCGAACCCGACGGCCGAGACGGTGGACCTCGCCTTTTATGAGCGGCTGGTCGCCTGGGCGAAGGAGAACAAGGTCTGGATCATCTCCGACCTCGCCTATTCGGAACTCTATTATGACGGCAACCCGACGCCCTCGGTGCTTCAGGTGCCGGGCGCGAAGGATATCGCGATCGAGTTCACGTCGATGTCCAAGACCTATTCGATGGCGGGCTGGCGCATGGGCTTCGCGGTCGGCAACAAGCAGCTGATCGCCGCGCTCAGCCGTGTGAAGAGCTATCTCGACTATGGCGCGTTCACGCCGATCCAGGCGGCGGCTTGCGCGGCGCTCAACGGCCCGCAGGACATCGTGCAGAAGAACCGCGAGCTGTACCACAAGCGCCGCGACGTGCTGGTGGAAAGCTTCGGCCGCGCCGGGTGGGACATTCCGCCCGCCAAGGCGTCGATGTTCTGCTGGGCGCCGCTGCCGCCCGCGCTGCGCGAGATGGGCAGCCTCGAATTTTCGAAGCAGCTGCTGACGCAGGCGAAGGTCGCGGTCGCGCCCGGCGTCGGCTATGGCGAGGACGGCGAGGGCTATGTCCGTATCGCGATGGTCGAGAATGAGCAGCGCCTGCGTCAGGCCGCCCGCAATGTGAAGCGCTATCTGCAAAGCATGGGCGTCAACACCGGGCCGGATCGCAAGGCCGCCGGCAACTGATCGCCGCCATGCCGATGCCGATCACGGGGCATGAGCTGCTGCCCATTTCCCATGTGGGGGAAACGATCCGCCTCGCGGTGGCGCCGGTTTTCCTGCTGGCCGGCATCGGCGGCTTCCTCAACGTGTGCGCGAGCCGTCTGGCGCGCGTCATCGACCGCGCGCGGGTGGTGGAAAATCTCATCACCCAGACGCGCGGCGCCGATCATGACCGCTATGTCCATGAAATCCGCACGCTCGACCGGCGCATCGGTTACGTCAACCTGTGCATATTGCTGAGCGTGCTGAGCGCCTGCATGATCTGCCTCGTCGTGATCCTGCTGTTCGCCAACCAGCTGTTCGGCAACCGCTTCGACACGGTGATCGCGCTGCTGTTCATCGGCTCGATGCTGTGCATGGGCACGGGCTTCGCGCTGTTCATCGTCGAGACGCGGATCGGCTCGGCGGTCATCCGCGTGCGCAACGAGATATTGCACCATAAGGCGGAAGAGGAAGAAGGCTAAGACCGGTCTCGGCGGCCCGTCAGTTCAACCGGCCGGAAAGCCGGGCAATCTCTTCGTTCAGCGCCTGAATGGAGGAGATCAGCCGGCCCCGGTCGGCCCGCAATTCCTCCAGCTCCGCGCGCGTTTCGCCCAGTTCCATCGCCCGCCGGGCGATGCGCGCGTCCAGCGCCTCATTGTGCCGGACCATCTGCTCCAGCCGCCGGGCGCGGCGCACCATGTGGCGCAGGCGCAGGTCCACCACGTCGAAGTCGAACGGCTTGGCGACATGGTCGTCGGCGCCCGCCTCCAGCGCGCGCAGCGCCAGCGCATCCTCGCCATGCGGGGCGATGGCGAGCACCGGCGCGCCGCGCAACAGGCCGGACACCCGCATGCGGCGGAGCGTTTCCACGCCGTCGGGATCGGTCAGCCCCATATCCACCAGCAGCACGTCGAAGCGCCAGGCCGACAGCGCCTCCAGCGCCGTCGCGGCGTTTTCCGCGAGGATCACGTCATAGCGCATATGGGAAAAGCGCCGCGCCATCGCTTCGCGCGCGGCGGCCTGCGCATCGACGACGAGCAGGTGCAGCCGCTCCACCCGCGTATCCAGCGCGGCCGGCGTTTCCCCGTTCATATCCTCGACGTTCGGTCCCGAACGAAAATCGAAACGCTGCATCGCGCTGTCCCCGAATCGCGGCGATCGCCACCTTGACGGGGTAAGGCTATGAAAAGGAAGTCACGAAATGGTTAACGAAAACCGGCGGTTCCGGCGTCCCGTTCCGGGATCGGGTCCCGGCGCCGTCAGTCGACGTGGGCGAGGCCGGGGCGGGCGGAGTTCTCCTCCATCACCGCGCGGATCGCATCGTCGATCACCCGGTTGCCCTTGGGGCCCTTCATCACCATCACCGTGTCGCAGGTCGCGACGCATTCGCCCTGCTGGAACGCGGCGGAAAGCAGGCTCCAGCTGCTGTTGCCGATATGGCCGATGCCGCTGTGGACCACGACATCATAGGGAAAATGGGATTCCTCGACGAATTTGAGGTCGACCGCGGCGACCAGCCAGCGCACGCCCAGCTCGGCGGGATGACGGCCGAGACGATGGTGGAAATGCACCCGCGCGGTCTCGAAAATGCCGGCCATCGCGACGTTGTTGATATGACCCAGAGAATCCAGATCGCCGAAGCGTGACTGAATAACCATCGAAACCGGATAATTGCTTGCATCCAGACGCCACGCTTCTGCTCTCGCCATCAAAAATCCCTTGTTCTTTATGTTTGTCCGCGACCGGCGGCCGCCTCGTTCCCTCTTTACCCCTTTTAGGGGCCTGCGCGGACGAAACTATGACAAACTCCTTCCCGGCGCCAGAGGTAATGCCGACGCCTTGCCCTTCTAACCGGCGGCGCAAAGCGCTATATGCGCCCCATGAGTCATCCGGAGCACCCCGTTCATGTCCGATCATAATCCCGGCCTGCGTCCCTGGCGCGACATCGCCCGCCGCCGGTGCCGCCAGATCATGGTGGGGACCGTGCCGGTGGGCGGCGACGCGCCGATCACCGTGCAGACGATGACCAACACGCTGACATCGGACGCGAAGGCGACGATCGACCAGATCCGCCGCTGCGAGGAAGCGGGCGCGGACCTCATCCGCGTGTCCTGCCCGGACGAGGAATCGACCGCCGCCCTCAGGGAGATCGTGCGGGCGGCGCAGGTGCCGATCATCGCCGACATCCATTTCCACTATAAGCGCGCGCTGGAAGCCGCCGATGCGGGCGCGGCCTGCCTGCGCATCAACCCCGGCAATATCGGCAGCGCGGCGCGGGTGAAGGAAGTGGTGGACGCGGCCAAGGCCAATGGCTGCGCGATACGCATCGGCGTCAATGCCGGTTCGCTGGAGAAGCACCTGCTCGAAAAATATGGCGAGCCGTGCCCGGAGGCGCTGATCGAAAGCGCGCTCGACCATATCAAGCTGCTCCAGGATCAGGATTTCCACGACTATAAGGTCGCGGTGAAGGCCAGCGACGTGTTCCTCGCCGTCGCCGCCTATATGGGGCTGGCCGAAGCGGTCGATTGCCCGCTGCACCTCGGCATCACCGAAGCGGGCGGCCTGCGCGGCGGCACGGTGAAGAGCGCGATCGGCATCGGCAACCTGCTCTGGGCCGGGATCGGCGACACCATTCGCGTCTCCCTTTCCGCCGAGCCGGAAGAGGAAGTGCGCGTCGGCTATGAGATATTGAAGTCGCTCGGCCTGCGCACGCGCGGGGTACGCGTCGTTTCCTGCCCCAGCTGCGCGCGGCAGGGCTTCGACGTGGTGAAGACGGTGCAGATATTGGAGGAACGGCTCCAGCATATCCGCACGCCGCTCTCGCTCTCGGTGCTGGGCTGCGTCGTCAACGGGCCGGGCGAGGCGCGCGAGACCGATATCGGCATCACCGGCGGCGGCAACGGCAAGCATATGGTCTACCTCTCCGGCGTCACCGACCATCATGTGCAGGATGCGCAGATGATCGACCATATCGTCCGGCTGGTCGAGGCCAAGGCCGCCGAGATGGAGGCCGATGCCGCCGCGACCGCCGCCGAAGCGGCGGAATAGCGGCGACGGCGCGAGAGACGGATCAGAAGAAGAAAGTCAGGTCCGCATAGCCATAATGGGAATCGCCGGTATCGGGCGCATTGGGGGCATGGCGCAGGAACGGCCCCTTCAGCAGCACCGTGCCGCCGATGTCCAGCTGCACCTGCTTGGGCAGCAGCCAGGCGCGCAGCCTCGCCTCGACCTGATTGCCCGCGTCGCGCCCACTGTGGCCGGTCGCATCGACGACGCCGGTGCGGGCGAAGCTGTCGGTCGCGGAATCGAGCCACACATGGCGCAGCGCCGCCATCATATCCAGCCGCTCATCGGGCCGCGCCTCGAAACGGGCGACGACCGAGCGGATGTTGTTGCGGTGGAGCGGCCCGAAAATGCCGGTCGGGCCATATTCCCAGCGCCGCGTGCCGAACAGCGCGTCGAAGCGGTTATAGCTTTTCGACCCGGCCCGGTCGCCGCTGGCGATATCGCCCGCAAGGCTGAGGCGTGGCTGCCAGTCGGCGGCGAAGCTGTGACCGATTTCGGCATGCACCAGATAGGCGGACACATCCAGCTTCGCCGCGTCGGCCGCCGTCGACCGGCGGATCGAGCCGGATTGCCAGGCGACCTCCAGCTCCGCGTCGGTGCGCCCCCTGGCGGGCCTGGCGAACAGGCGGCCGCCGGTCGTCACGATATGGCGATTGCGCGTGGCGACGCCCGGCCGGTCGTCCTCGTCCAGCCCATAGACATAGGCTTCGGCGTCCAGCCCGGCGGCCAGCCGGGGCAGGGTGAGGATGCCGCCCCAGAATTGCAGGTCGGTACCCTCATGATCCCATTCGACCCGGTTATCGAGAATGGAGTCGAGGTCGGCGGGCTCGCGCTGCTGCGGCAGGGTGTAGAAAAGGGTCAGCGCCTGCTTGCCCTTCCCCTGCCAGTCGAGCCGCGCGCCGGTATAGCCGTTGGCGGTCGCGCGGAACTGGGTCGCGCCGATCAGGCGGCGCGAGCCGAGGTTCATCAGGAAGCGCCCGACGGTCAGCTCCGCCTTGGCGCCGCCCGCCAGCCTGCCGAGGTCGAGGCCCGCATAAAGCTGGATCGGCTCCAGCGCGTTGATCTCGCTCGCGGTGACGGGCGTGTCGCGGTCGGCCCAATAGCCGCGCGTGTCGCGAATCTCTCCGCCGATGCGGAAGCCGTCGCCGCGATATTCGGCCTCCACCGTGGTGCGCAGGGTCAGCAGGTCGGCGGATCGGGCGCCGGTCGGGCGGAAACTGTTGTCGAAGCTTTCGTAGCGGATCTTCCCGCTCGCCTTGATCGTGAAGCTGTCCGACCCGATCAGGGTCTGGAGGCTATAGGGGGCGCTGCCGTTATCGGCTCGCGCGGCGGCGGGCATGGCCATGCAGGCCAGCACCGCCAAAAGCGGCACCTTGGTCATCTATGTCTTTCTGGTCTGGTCGAAAGCGGCCCTTAGCCGATTTGCCGGCGCGGGGCATATTCTTTTCCGATGGCTTCACCCTCACCGCGCGGAAAGGCCTGTTTCGCCTTTCCGCGCGGATGCCATGCGGATCAGAATTCGCTCCAGTCGTCCTCGTCCTGCGGGGCGGGGGCGGCCAGCGCGAGATTGCCGCTGGTCAGCGGCATCGGTCCCGGCGCCGGTCGGGCCTTGGCCGGGGCGGCGAGGGAGGTGGGGGCAGAGGCAGAGGCAGAGGCAGAGGCGCGGGGCGGCCGGGCCATATTCTGGCAGACGAAGCGGCCGACCCGGTCGGTCAGCCCGTCCGCTTCCTGCAACAGGCTGCGGGCGGCGGCGGTGCTTTCCTCGACCATCGCGGCATTTTGCTGCGTCACCTGATCCATCTTGCCCATCGCGCCGTTCACCTCGGCGAGCTTGGCGGATTGCGCCGCGGCCGCGCTGCTGATCTGCGTCACCATGGTGGTGATGCCGTGGATGCGATCGGTGATCTGCTCCAGCGCCTCGCCCACCTGACGCACCATCAGCGCGCCTTCCTCGACCTCGGCCGAGCTGGTGGTGATGAGTGCCTTGATGTCCTTCGCCGCTTCCGCCGAGCGCTGGGCGAGCGCCCGCACCTCGCTGGCAACAACCGCAAAGCCCTTGCCCGCGTCCCCGGCGCGCGCCGCCTCGACCCCGGCGTTGAGCGCCAGCAGGTTGGTCTGGAAGGCGATGCCGTCGATCACGTTGATGATCTGGCCGATTTCGGCGGAGCTTCTTTCGATGTTGGTCATCGCATGGACCGCCTTGCCGACGACGTCGCCGCCGTTGCGGGCCTCGGCCACGGCTTCGAGCACGCCCTGGTTCGCCTGCGTCGCGACGGTGGCGGTTTCGTGCAGCGAGCCGGTGATCTGGTCCACCGCCTCGGCGGCATGGGCCAGCTCGGCCGCATGCTGTTCCGTGCGGGAGGCGAGATCGTCCGATGCCTGGCTGATTTCCTTCGCGCCGCTGCGGATGTCGGTCGCGGCTTCGGAAACGGAGGCGATGGTGTCGTGCAGCTGCGCGATGGCGCTGTTGAAGTCCTGCTGGAGGCGCACATAGTTGGCGCCGAGATCGGACAGGCGCACGGTCAGGTCGCCCTCCGCCATGCTGCGCAGGCTGGAGCTGACCTTGTCGGCCATGTCGGCCAGTTCGCGGTCCGACTGCTGCTTGGCCCGGCTGGTTTCGCGCAGTTTGTCCGCCGCCCGCGCCAGCGCGCCGAGCTGATCCTCGCGATGGGTATAATCGATGTGCACGCCCAGATCGCCGTCCGCGATGCGGGCGATGGCATCGGACAGCGATTCGATTTCCTGCCCGATCGCGCGTTTCACCCGGCTGGCGAGCAGCAGCGAGCCGATGCCGGTGACCGCCGCGATCGCGATGGTCAGCGCCATGATGATGAGGACCGTGCGCTGTTGCAGCTCGGTCATTGCGGCGGCTTCCGCGACCGCGGGCTTGCGCAGATTTTCGATCGCCGAGTCGACCTCATCCCCGGCGGCGGAGATTCTCGCCTCGCCCGCCGCGTCCATCGCATCGCCGGCGAGCACGCCGTTGACGACGCCGATATAGGCGTCCGACCCGTTCACCACCTGTCCCAGCTGGTCCGCATGGCCGGCATCGAGCAGCTTCCGGGTTTGCGAGATCGACTCCTTCAGGTCGCCGATATTGCCTTCATAGCCCTGGCGCGTTTCGTCGGTGCGCAGCAGCCCGTGGCGGAAGACGTCGCGCTGGAGCGAGGTGAAATCCTTTTCCAGCAGCGCCGCCTGCAACGCCCGTTCGGAAAGGGCGGCGTTGCGCTTGCTGTATTGAAGGCTGACGAAGGAGCCGATCGTGATGGTGGTCACGAGGCACAGGCTCGCCACGATGGCGGCCACGACCTGTATGGTCAGGCGCTGGTTGATGGACTTGCTTTCGAGCCAGCCCGCAAGGCCGGCCCGTTGACGGTTGCTCATGATATTATCTGCCTCGACTTCTGCATGATCTTGTCGCTTGTCGGCGTTCTCGTTCGACCCTTCAGGGTTAACTGCCCGGCAACCGCCTTAGCCCTGCGCGGATTAAGAAGGGGTTTCCAGATCCGGCAATGAATTGAATATGTTCCGGCGAGAAGGCGCGGAAGGAGGCTGCCCGTGGGGCCATGAGGGAGGGCATGGCGGCCTTTGGCGGCTATGCCCGGAAATGGCGGATTTGCACGGTTTGAGGGATGCCGCTGCCTTGCCGGCTCCCGCCTGCCGCAGCCGGAGGAGTTTGGGGAGGGGCGGAAAAAACGGCATCATTCGGTAATGATGGGGAAAATTTCCGTGGCGCGGCGACGCGGCGGCGGCCGTGCCGACTCGCGCGGATCGATTATTGGGGCGTCGGCCCGCAATATTTATAGGCAGTCGCCTCGCCGCCCGTTTCCATCCGGAACGCGGCTGGGCCCAGCACCGTCAGCGTGATCGGCCCGCCTTCGATTTTGTCGCCGCTGATGATGTCGGTGCAGATATCGGTGAAGGTGTAGCTGTTGCCCTTGCGCGCGATCATCCTCCTGATCGTGCAGGTCGCCATGCCGCTGCCGATCGAGCTGTCGCCGCCCCAATAATTGACCATCGCCGCGCGGGAAGCGCCCTTGCAGGCGGCAGCCGCCGGAACATAGATGCCCTGCCGGATCGGTATGAGATCGGGCGCGGCCGCCGCCGTCGCGGCGAAGGCGGGGAGGCTGGCGACGGACAGAAGAAGAAGCTTCGGCACCATGATGGACTCCCCTGGGAGCGGAACGGGCGGTCTTATTCTGTCATTGCCCCCTTGAGGTGTCCAGCGTGGTTTCTTCCCCGGCATGGGGAAGGGGCCATCGGCCAAGCGCAACGACGGCGGTTGCGGTCGAAGCTGACCTTCGCCTTTATCGTCACCCTGAACTCGTTTCAGAGTCCATTTCACCGGATTGGGCGGAGGAGTGTGGGGCTTGATGGATGCTGAAACAAGTTCAGCATGACTATGGAGCTATGGCCGCTCCACCCCATAGCAGTTATTCCGCAGCAACAGCGCTCAACCGAGATCCAGCTTCCATTCCCAGCGCAGCGGGTCGCCGTCCATCACCTCCACGCCCTTACCCGCCAGTTCGTCGCGGATCGCGTCCGATGTGGCGAAGTCCTTCGCGGCGCGGGCGTCCTGACGGCGGACGAGGGCAGCGTCGATTTCCTCCTCGCTGACAAGGGCGCGCTTCGGGCGGATGCGCAGTTCCTCGCGCGTCAGCACCAGCAGGCCGAGGCCGATCACCGCGTCCATCCGCTCGATCAGCGCGCGCTTCTGCTCGGCGGGAACCTTCTTCGCCGCGATCGCCTCGTCGAGCAGGGTGAGCGCCACAGGCGTGTTGAGATCGTCGCTCAGCGCCGCGTCGAATTTCTCCAGCAGCGGCAGCAGCTTCGGGTGCGACACTTCCTCCGCCGACGCCACGTCCCGAAGCGGCGCGACCGCCATCACCATGCGCTTGAGGCGCGTCAGCGCGGCGGCGAGATTGTCCCACGAAAATTCCAGCTCGCTGCGATAATGCGCCTGAAGGCACAGCAGCCGGTAGGACAGCGGCGCGAAGCCCTTGTCGATCAGCAGTTGCAGGCGCAGGAACTCGCCCGATGATTTCGACATCTTGCCCGACCGGTCGATCAGGAAATTATTGTGCATCCACAGCCGCGCGCCCGAATGCTCCGCGCAGTCGAGCGAGCCGCAGCCGGTAATCGCCTGATTCTGCGCGATCTCATTGGGATGGTGGATCTCGCGATGGTCGATGCCGCCGGTATGGATATCGAAGGGCAGGCCGAGCAGTTCGCGGCTCATCACGCTGCATTCCAGATGCCAGCCCGGTGCGCCCCGGCCCCAGGGGCTGTCCCATTCCATCTGCCGCGTCTCGCCCGGCGGCGTCTTGCGCCAGATCGCGAAATCGGCCTGATGCCGCTTGCCTTCGACCGCCTCGATCCGGCCTTCGCCTTCCTCCGTGGCGGCGCGGGCGAGGCGGCCATAATCGGCGACGGTTGAGGTATCGAAATAGAGGCCGGAGGGCAGCTCATAGCAATGCCGGTCCGCGATGCTTTTCGCGAATTCGATCATCTGCGGCACATAATCGGTGGCGATCGACCATCGATAGGGCTGGCGGATGTTGAGCGCCTTCACATCCTCCCAATAGGCCTGCGTATAATGGCGGGCGATATCCCAGATCGACTGGGCCTGCTGCCGCGCCATCTTCTCCATCTTGTCCTCGCCCGCATCGGCGTCGTCGGTCAGGTGGCCGACATCGGTGATGTTGATGACATGGCGCAGCGCATAGCCCTTGAACGACAGCACGCGGCCCAGCGTGTCGGCGAATACATAGGCGCGCATATTGCCGATATGGGGATAGTTGT
>Ga0180222_1003343_pt1 | contig 10469 bp, 13 predicted proteins | sample eDN5th37CKraftOP_FD_151336 | JGI IMG/M metagenome (GOLD analysis project Ga0180222, IMG submission 151336) | Enriched Organic Plus compost microbial communities from Emeryville, California, USA - eDNA 5th pass 37_C Kraft OP (version 2) (version 2) ... | reverse complement strand
TGCCGCCGAATATGCCGAGCCGCAGCATCTCGCCCGGCGTCAGTTCGGGCTTGAATTCGGGGTCGAAGCCGCGCCCGGCCGGTGCCGACAGGACGTAGCGATAACCCTTCTGCATGCGGTCGTTGACCGTGATCGTGCGTTTGCGCATCCGCGGGCTTTGGCCATCCATTATCCGATGAGAGGGCAAGGATTGCGGTCTGTCAAAGCCGTCGGCCGGTCGCGCGCGTGCCACGCGCTCGGGCTCAGATCGGCTTGCCTGCGGTCGTGGGGATGTCGGTGGCGGCGCGTGCGCGCGCCGCCGACGGCCTGAGGTGCGCGGCCGCGTCGATCAGCGGCGCCACCAGCTCGCCCTTGACGGTATGGGCATCGGCGCGGCCGGGGAAACCGAAGGTGAGTTTTTCGCGCTCCTTGCCCGGCACGTAGAGCGTGCCGAACATCCAGTCCCAAAGCGCCAGGCAGCTGCCGAAATTCTTGTTGAAATGCTTGGGATCGGCCGAGTGATGCACCTGATGATGCGCGGGCGACACGAAAATGCGGCCGAGCACGCCGGTGAAAGAGATCCACAGGTGCGAGTGCTGCAGGTGCACGTAAGCGTGGATGAACAGCACGAGGATGATGTTGGTGTCGGCGAGCGCGTATTGATAGGTGGTGTCGCCGAACATGTAGTTGCCGAAGCCGTTGGCGACGGCGGTGGAGAAGGCCAGGATATTGGCGAAGACCCAGGTGTAGACCGGGTGCACGCGGAAATTGGTGAGTGGCGTGAGCACTTCCGCCGAGTGATGCACTTTGTGGAATTCCCACAACAGAGGCACCTTGTGGCTGAGCCAGTGATTGAACCAGTAGCCGAGTTCGTAGGCGAGGAAGAGCATCAGCGTGACGATCGAGCGCGAGACGACCGCCGGCAAGGGCGACGGCGTCACCGGGCCGAACAGCGCGACCAGTCCGGAAATGATGGCATTGGTCACGAACTGGTAAGAGAGGATCGCCCAACCCAACACGAGGCCGAACACGAACACGTTGAAGAACAGATAGCCGATGTCGGCCTGGTTCGAGCGCGCGGTGATGATGCGTCTCGGAAACAGGGCGCGCAGGATGGTGCGCGGGCGGATCTTGCGGCCGCGCTTGTGGCGTTGCCAGGCGAAATAGGCGGTCGCGATCAGCAGCGCCGCGCCGAGCGATGTCAGCGAAAAATGCGAGCCGAGCGAAAGCAGAAGCTTGCTGGTCTGGCCGAGGAGGAAGTCGATGCCGGGCGAGAAATGCAAATGCCGCTCCTGCCGCGGTGGGGCACGATAATGTCTTACCGACGGGTAAAGATTGCGTAAGCGGCCGCCCGGACGCGCGCGGTAGAAGAGCACCGACCATTGGCGCGGCACGATCCGCGGGGGTGTTGACCTGCATCAAGGTAAATACAGAGCGGCACTGCTTTATTGCGGTAGGCATTTCACTCGTGAGGTTCATCATGCGGAAGTTGGGAATGGCGCTCGTTTTTGCCGTCGCGCTCGGTGCAGGTGCGGCATCGTTGAGTCCCGCGCAGGCGGCACCGGCTGGCGGCTTGGCACCGTTGAGCACCGCCGCCGAGGATCTCAATGCGGTCGAACAGGCCCAGTATGTTTGGCGCGGCCGCCGCTACTGCTGGTATCCGCGCGGCTGGCATGGCCCCGGCTGGTATCGTTGCGGTTACGCGTGGCGTCGCGGCCGCGGTTGGGGCGGGCCCATGGGCTGGCGCGGCTGGTACTATGGCCCGGGCCGGTACTACTGGCACGGCCGCCACTGGCGGCACCGCTATTGGCGCGGCGGCCGCTGGCACTATCGTTGAGCGATCCTGGATCGCCACAGCGCGGACCGGGCCGCCGCTTGCCGGCGGTCCGGCGCCGCTGCGGTGCTCAGCCGTGCTGCTGTCCGGCGGCGTGTTGATGTTCGGCTTCTTTGTTTTTCCAGTAACGCAGGCGCAGCCGTGGCGCGATCAGCCATGAAAACGGGGCCGCCACCGCGACGCTTGCGATGACGACGGTGGCGATCCAGGGGCCGGCGTCTCCGTTGCTTTCCGGAATGCTCAGCACCGCAACGATGCCCAGGCCGAACAGGACGGCGTTGGTCATCATGAAGACCATGACAGCGAGTTGTAGCCGCATCTTTGTGTCTGCCCGCATGGGATACCTCCGGTGTCCGCTGCGCGATCGCGTCCCCAACTCGGGCATCGGGTAAGCGGTTCCGGGGCGCGCCACGCGCCATCGCCGCCGCGCCACGCGCCATCGCGTCTTTCGGGGCAGGCTCAAACCTGACGCCAAAAAGCGAATGCCCGGCGCGAAGCCGGGCACTGGCACGGGCCGCCCGCCAAAGGCGCGGCGGCCGTTACGCTCGGGAACGATTGCGCGGGCCGCGTCAGACCTCGCGCGTCGGCGCATGGGCGAGCGGCGAACGCACCGCCACGAATTTCTTGCGCCAGCGGTCGCCGCACAGGCATGACGCCATGCACCAGGCGAAAGGCGCGGTGACGAGCAGACCCGCAACCACGATCACCGCTATCCAGAAGCCGGCTTCCTCGGTGAGTGACGGATTCAACATCACGATATAAACGCCGGCGGTGAACAGCGCGATGTTGAGCGTCGAATAGAGAAGAAGCGCGATTTGCGTCCGTGTTCCGAATTCGCGTGCCATCGGCAACCCTTTCCGTTTCCCCATTGCGGCGGGTTAACCCGCTCTTCCTCCGGTCGTTCCGCGCGAGCTTCGGCGCGGCCGGATTCATAGTGCATTCTGCATATGATGCGCAAAAGCAGTCCCAATATGCAACGGTTTTGCGGGGCCGATCCCGGACGAAATGTGCTGCGGCGCACAATGGAGTGACGGTTGCCGGGTAGGGAGCCGGCGCGGGAGTGCCCGGCCGGACGGTGAGGTTGCGATCGGACGGATCGAATTGTCCTGTGGGAAGTACCCGGCCGCCATAGGCGGGCAAGGCCGGCCGGGTATCCTGATGCGGATCTCGTCTTTATCACCTATCACCGCAAGGAATTTTCCCGATGCGCCCCATCGCCATTGTGCTCGGACTCGTTTTGCTTGCTGTCGCCGCGATGTATTTCGTCATGCCGGCCGATCAGTTGCCGGTCTTCGTGCCGGGCCACGAGGCGGGCGTGACGCGCATCCACATGAAGCACGGAATCGCGTCGGGCGTGGCGGGCCTCGTCCTGCTGGCGGTTGGCTGGTTCATGGGACGGCGCTGAGGACGGCGCTGACGGCGCTCGCGGCGCCTTCTGCCGCGCGCGCTCAGCGAAAGCCCTCGTCGGGAATGTTGAGCAGCGTACCGCAGGCCTTGCAGTGCACGGCGTCGGCGTCATGGCGTTGCAGACCGCAGGCCGGGCAGGGGAAACGCACCTTGTGCGGGCTGATCAGCGCGCGCGCCAGGTTGAAGAACAGGGTGACACCGAAAATCATGATCATGACCGAGATCAAGCGGCCGGGCGTGCCGTGCAGCGTGATGTCGCCGAAGCCGGTGGTGGTGAGCGCGGTGACCGTGAAATAGAGCGCGTCGGCGTAATTGGCGATCTGCTTGTTGGTGTAATGCTGGGTCTCGTAGACCACGCCGGTGGTGATGAAGATGAACACCGCCAGGTTGGTGACCGCCAGGATCACATCCTCGTTGCGGCGGAAGAACGGGATGTCGGCGCGCAGCCGCCCGAGCAGATGATAGGTGCGCAGCAGCCGCAGCGTGCGCAGGACGCGCAGGAAGGCGACGCCTTCGCCGAGGATCGGCGCGAGGAAGGAAACGATGGCGGCGATGTCCGCCCAGGTCGCCGGATGCAGGAGGTCGCGCCAGCGCGTGCGGCTGATGACGAGCCGGGCGCAGAAATCGGCCAGCATGACGAGGCCGAGCACGACGTCGACGGCGCCGATCAGCCGGGTATGCGGCAGGAACGAGGTGACGACGATGAAGCCGATGGTGGCGAGGTCGAACACCAGCAGCCCGTAGCGGAAGCGATGGGCGAGGACCGTGTTGCCTTCGTAAAGCGCGCGCACCGGGCGCTGCCAGGACGGGACGGTTCGCGGCTTGCTGCGCGGCCTCGGCTTCGGCTTGTCGCTCGGCAGGGCGCCCGGTTTTTGTCTCGATGTCATGATGCCGTTTCGACTTTGGCCGGCTGCGATTGCGTGGACCTCACAGCATGGCGGCGCGGCCGGCGCCTTGCGGTGGATCAATCGGGCCGTTGCGCGGCGCGCGTGCGGCCGGCGCGCCGGCGTGCCCGCGCCTTGATCCGGCGGCTGGCGCCCGGCTATGAACGCGTACGCGTTCCGATTGGCTCCGAGGCCGGCGCAGCATGCTCGACGATTTTCTGAGAAAACTGGGACGCATCAATTTCTACGCTCACGGGGCGGCGCGCAATCTCACGCCTTATGCGCTCTACAAGCCGCGCCTGCATCGGCTCTATGCGCGGCTCGACGCCGAGGGCGTCGCGGACGCGATCGTAGACCGCGTCAACTACTACAACAAGCTCGCGCCCGGCGCGCCGCTGCGGAGCGCGGTTCCCGCCGGCACGATCGAGCGGCGCCACAGCTATTACTATTACGATCTCAAGCGGTATCTGAACTATTTCAGCCCCGGGCTGCTGATCCATTACCGCTTCGGCGACGTGAACGATTATCTGCCGGAACCCGGCGTCGTGAAAAGCCGCCCGATCGCCGGCGACAATGCCAATTCCGTGCTGATGAAGCTCGACAGTTTCCGTCACTTCCAGCTCTGGGACGACCGGCAGGACTTCCGCGACAAGATCAAGGCCGCGGTCTGGCGCGGCAACACGCATCACGAATTGCGGCGGGTGCTGCTGCGCCGCTACGGCGCCGACCGGCGGCACGATATCGGCCACGTCAGCGCCGCGTTCGACGGCATCGCGCCGAAGCCCTGGCTGACCGCGCGCGAGCAGATGCGCTACCGCTATGTCATCTCGATCGAGGGCTATGACGTCGCCACCAACCTGAAATGGATCCTGAACTCGCAGTCGCTCTGCCTGATGCCGCGTCCGCGCATCGAGACCTGGTGCATGGAGGGCCGGCTCAAGGCGGGCGAGCACTATGTCGAACTGCGCGACGACTTCGCCGATCTCGACGACAAGATCGCCCATTACGAGCGGCACGAGGACGAGGCGCGCGCGATCATCGCCAACGCCAACCGCTTCATGCAGCCGTTCAAGGACCGCGCGAGCGAGGACCTGGTTTCGATCCTGGTGCTGCAGAAATATTTCGAGCGCACCGGGCAAGTGCCGCCGCACGCCTTCTCGGCGCGCGCCTTCCGCTGACGCGGCACCGGCGCGCGGCGAGCGTTCGCTGCGATGGAAACGGGAGTTTGCCAGAGCATGACCGACACGCGCATTCCGTTCCGCGCGCTGCCGCCCGAGCGGCAGCGCGAGCTCATGGATGCCTGGGCCGACGAAATGGCGAAGCAGGGGACGACCTGCGACCTGTCGGTGAAGATCGCGCGCCTCGACGCCTGGCTGGCGCAATACGGGGTGAGTTTCAGCGACGATGACATCCCGCGGCGGAAGCGGCCATCCCGATGAGAACGCCGGGGCGGCGGCGCTCACCGTGACGGCCGCTGCGCCGCCGGCCGGCGCCGGCGCCCCTTGACCTGCAGTAGCGCCTGCGCCGCGCGGGAGAGCCCGAGCGCCGGCAGCAGCACGGAGAGACAGCGCGTCGGCTCGCCCTGGCAGCTCCGGATGCGGCGGCAGGCGCGGCGGTGGCAGAATTTCGACGCATGCAGCATGTTGGCGAACTGCCGGCGCTGATCGGCGATGGCAAGCGCGCGCGCCGGGTCGGGGCGGCCGACCTGGTCGATCACGCGCGCGCAGGCCTCGACCAGATCGAACTGGACCTCGCGCATGCGCCGCGCGATGCGCCGGCGCGGGTCCTCGCCGTCGCGCTGCGGCGCTGCGTTCGCGGGCGGGGCGGGGGTGTCGGGATGCGGATAAGCCATGCGGGCATACTCCCTCGTTCTCGCGACGCGGATCGCGCCCGAGTTGCTCCAGCTTTCCCTCGCTTCGAAAAGCGAGGGGACGGCGCGCCCAGCGGCGCAACCGTAATCGGCGCACCTTGTCGCCAAGGTGCGGCGCCTCTCGGCGCGCCGTCACGGCGTCTTTGCGGCGTCCGGGCCGCGCTTCCGAAGGAGCCTCGCGAGGCTCGCATCGTCAGCCAGCTCCTGGCGGGGGGTCCTAGTGCCCCCGGGCGGAGCCCCGGCGCCGCCCGAGCGCGCGGCTTGCTAAGCCGCGCCCGCGGGCGCCGGTCCGCTCCACACGAGCCGGCGCAACCGGTTCGCGTCCCTCATGGGAGCGGACGAGCATGAATATAAACCTAGTTTGGAGGGCGGGGATAAGTTTTTTGATTGTGGCGTAAGGTGTTGATGCGGCGCGCTTTCCGCGCTCCATCAAGGATCGCATTTGATCCGACGGAGGCATTTGCTCCTCCCGCTCGTCCCCGCGAAAGCGGGACCCTGCGCTCGTTTCCTGATACAATTCTGAGGTGGTCCCCGGCGATTATTCGCCAATAATAGTCAGCGCTCGGCGTTGATTCGGGGGGATGGATGGCAAAAGCAAAGAAACCGCGTCGGCGGCGTAATCGAGAGGCTCTTGTCCATCAGCACTTAGAGAACGTATCCCGCCAATTATTGGAAAAGCATCCTGACATCGTGCGCCAGTTTATTGGGCGTAACGCCGGCGTTTATGCACTATACCGAAAAAGCAAGCTCTACTACGTCGGCCTCGCCACAGCACTACGCGGAAGGCTTAAGGCGCACGGAAAAAACAAGCACGGCAATTCGTGGGATCGGTTTTCAATCTATTTGACGATTAAAGACCAGCACCTACGCGAAATTGAAGCCCTTCTGCTGCGGATCGCAAATCCGCCCGGTGCGAAACAGCGCGGCAGACTTGTCCAGTCTAAAGACATGCGGCGGCGCATTGGCCGTGCCATACGGGAAAAACAACACAGCGAGGTCTCGTCACTATTTGGGCGCGAAACGACGCCGGTCAAAAAGACGAATTTGGCTAAAGGCGCCGACAGCGAATTGGTGCGCCTGTTTCCGCAGGGTGCGCGGCTTCGAGGCACACTGAAAGGCAAGACCTTTAGAGCGCGGGCACAGCGCAACGGCAGGGTGCGCTTCAATGGAAAATTGTATAACTCGCTCTCGCTTGCTGCCCGCGCGGCTATTAAACGGCCGATAAATGGCTGGTGGTTCTGGCAGGTTGAGCGCGGCCGCAATAATTGGTTGCGATTGTATAAGGTTCGGAAGGCGGGGACACCGATTTATGTGATGTAACCAGCGGTCATCGCGGACAAGGGCGGATTACGCTGCGCTAATCCGCCCTACGGCCTAACCGTGAATGCCGATCCCGGATTTCGCTTCGCTCAGCCGGGCTACGCTTGCTCGGCCGTATCAGTCGCGAACAGGCTGCGGCACTCGCGGGTCTTGCACCCTTCGACAACGACAGCGGAAAGTACAAGGGCCAGCGACGCATCGCCGGAGGACGGGGGCGCCTGCGGCGATCCCTATATGCCGCGGCGCTCCCGGCCGCCTTCCGATGGAATAAGGCGCTGATCGACCTTTACGCGCGCCTCACCGCAGCAGGTAAAGCCCACAACGCAGCACTTGTGGCCTGTGCCAGGAAACTGCTGATCTACGCTAACACCGTCGTCGCACGCGGAACGCCGTGGGTCACTAAGCCCGCAGCGACTTAATGGTTGCTACGGGCCACGGGCTAATCCGCCCTGCGGGCTGCGAGAGAGGCTTGGCGGGGTGGTCTAAGCTGTTGAAAGCTTTGCAACATAACTTCCGATCAGTCATGCCAAGTTGTAATCAATAGAAAATGCTCGACGACACGATAGGTTAGCGGGGCAAGATGCTGTCTTTTTCCACCGAATTCCCGATTTCTGCTGAGCACGGGGTAGGCGACTTTTTCGGCGCGATTCGGTCTTGGATTTTGGGCTCACCACACACGAAGTTTATTACGAAAGATTTGGCGCAAATTCCCGAAAACGAAGAATGGCAAATACGTAAAGGTAACGAGACACTTGAAGTCCTGTCTGTTTCGTTAGGAAACAACACGTCCGCCGGAATTCGGTTGAAAAACGTAGACGGAGACCTGGAATGGGAAACGACTGTTGTGTTCTCGCGCCAGGACGCGGACGCATGGGTTGGTGTAAGAACGTCGCGAGAATCTGCGCAACCGGCAATTCGTCTTCCCCCAGCAAAAAAGCCAATTGTTGTTCGGACACTTCTCGGTGCGTTGGGCGGTGCAGCGGATGGCGAACTCTCGGTTTCAAACAAGCCATTGATATTGAATAACGATGACATCGGTCTTGCCGGACGCCTCATTATGGGGGTTGCTGGGTGTCGACTGCCGGTGGTCTACGTTAGCTGCGGATTTTCAGGCGACTACATTATTAACTTTGAGCGCTTGGCGAACGATCTCAGCGGGATGGCACATGTGGTCATTGAGCCAAATCGACCATTCTCGCGACGTCTTCAAATCGAAGTACAATCTGAAAACGTATACGGCGGCACAATTGGAGTTTATTGGCCGGATGGTGCAGGCCGAAGGTCATTCTTTCTTGGCCCAGAGTATGAGCATCCTTCAGAATTGGCGCGAGCGATCATCGAAGAAATTCGAACGGCGTTGATGAACCGGCGGCCGCTGGTCCGCTGCACCTGGGCATCAGTCCAAGAGGCGGCCTCTCGAAAAATAATCAATACGCTTAAGGCATCGGGTTCAAATGAAGTCGAGAGATATGTTCAAGCTTTCGATTCTGAGTTGAAGGCGAAAGACTCTAAATTGAAGGATGCGGAGACTGAAATCGCGCGGCTAAGCGCCGAAATTCGTAAATATGAGGCGAAAGCGGTCGTTGGGACCGGAATCGTCTTGCGAACTGGGATCGAACGGGATTTGTATGCAGGAGAGATGGCCTCGATTGTTCGCGATGCCATTAAGGATGCAGCTGCACGAGTTCAGTCAGATGGTCGCCGCGCTCATGTTCTTCAGGCGATTCTTGAGAGTTTTCCGGCGGAAGAAACGGTCGGTGCCCAACGGGAGGCGATAAAAGAACTCCTTCGAGGCTACCGAAATCTTGATAAAAAGACGAGAAAAGGCCTCGAAGATATGGGGTTTTCAATACAAGAAGACGGAAAGCATTATAAATTAGTATATCATGGAGATGATCGGTACACCTTTGCGCTGCCAAGGAGCGGGAGTGATCATCGCGGCGGCTTGAATACAGCAAGCGATATAGCAAAGCGTATTTTCTGACCTGGGCTGAGTGTTGCCGCCAGGATTTACTTCTTCCTTAGGCATGGTAGGGGGCAATCTCGCCTGCGGCTTTTCCTTCCGGTGTGCTTTGATCGTCCCGAAGGACATCAACTCAAAGAGCTGTAGGGCGGGTTAGCCGACTTCTCCGCCGAAGCGCAAAGAGCGAAGGCGGAAGGCGTAACCCGCCGATTTGGAATCGCCGCAAATCGGAACCACGGGCTATTTCGCCGCCACCGGCGTCAACTCAAACACGCGGCCGTATTTCGCCGCCTCGGCGATGTTGCCGGCGCGCAGCGCAAGGCGCACAGCATCAAGCTTGGTCATATCGGCCGGCGACAAATAGGGCGACCACGCGGTGTCATCCTCGATCAGCTCGACCGGGACTTCCGCGGCGTATTTGCCTTCGTGGATGAGTTTGATGCTCTTTCGCGTCATGGCACCGTTCGCTTCTTGAAGTCGCTGTCCCACAGTTCCGGATCGGGCCGGTACGCCGTTACGAGGACCGCAGGGTTCCGACGGCCTGCTGGAATTCCCCAGAGGACGTGAACGGGCCGGCCGTCGCCATCGTGCTGCAAGACCAGAACGCTGGGTCCGCGCAGGCGATCCGGATAGTCCTCGACAGCGACGGCCGTTGCAATTCCCGCGACCGCGTCACCGGGCAAAATACCATCTTTCGCAAGCTCGTCATATCCGTGATCCGATATGAGGTAGTCACCCGCCAGCACGAGCGTCTGCACGCGGCGCAAGGTTTCGCTCATGCCCCGGTTCCCCCATCCCGGCGCGCCTTCGGCGCGCCGGCCCTCCGCACATAGCCCGCCGGACGGCGAGCCTCAGCTCGCCTATGGGGGAGGGTGAAGCGTGCCTCACTCCGCCGCCTCGACCCGGCGCTTCCTCGGCTTGGCGTCCCGCTCCATCCGCCTCCGCCCTTCGGGCTACGGCGGACAAGACACCGACTTTATTCAGCGGCTTGAATACGCTTCTTGGGCTTCGCGTCGCGTTCCAGCACCGGCCTCAGGAACTGCCCGGTATAACTCCGCTTCGTCTTCACAATATCCTCCGGCGTTCCGGCCGCCACGATCTCGCCGCCGCCGTCGCCGCCTTCGGGCCCCAAGTCGATCACCCAGTCCGCGGTCTTGATCACTTCGAGATTGTGCTCGATCACCACCACGGTGTTGCCCTGGTCGGTGAGCT
>Ga0180222_1003339_pt1 | contig 10484 bp, 8 predicted proteins | sample eDN5th37CKraftOP_FD_151336 | JGI IMG/M metagenome (GOLD analysis project Ga0180222, IMG submission 151336) | Enriched Organic Plus compost microbial communities from Emeryville, California, USA - eDNA 5th pass 37_C Kraft OP (version 2) (version 2) ... | reverse complement strand
TCCTTCGGGTCGCCCCCGAGAGAATACTGCCGATGCCTAGGAGTACCGGATCAAGCGAAGCCTGACACCTCGTGGGGAACGTAAGGCTCCTCCAGAGCGGCGATATCGGTTTGCGATAGGCTCAACGTTATCGCCGAAAGCGCGTCATTGAGCTGCGCCATCTTGGTGGCTCCGACGATGGGCGCCGTGACGCCGTCCTTGTGGAGCAACCAGGCCAGGGCGATCTGGGCGCGCGAGACGCCGCGCTGCGCTGCGATCACGCCGACCCGTTCTACCACAGCGCGGTCGGCACTCTTGGACTTGTCATAGAAGCCCCTTCCGACTTCGTCGGTCGCGGCTCGGGCCGTCGTCGGCTCATCCTGCCAGGGGCGAGCCAGCCGGCCGCGCGCCAGCGGCGACCACGACACGACACCGATACCCTCCGACCGGCAGAGCGGCAGCATCTCCCGTTCCTCCTCGCGGTAAAGCAGATTGAGATGGTTCTGCATCGAGACGAACGGCGCCCAGCCATGCTGACGCTGAAGGCCGAGCGCCTTCATGAACTGCCACGCATGCATGGAGGAGGCGCCGACATACCGGGCCTTACCGGCTTTCACGACATCGCTCAGGGCCTCCAACGTCTCCTCAATCGGCGTCTCATAATCCCAGCGATGGATCTGGTAGAGATCGACATAATCGGTGCCCAGGCGATGCGCACCAACGCGGGCGCGAATAGATCGCGGCAGTCGAGGCACCACAGGATAGGACCTTTCTTTTGCGCGAGGATTCCTGCAACGAATAGGACAGCGTTCGCCGCGTAAGAGCCGCGCGCGCAGAAATTCGTGAACGGCTCCAAGGGGGCGCCCCTTGTTGGGAAGAGCTGCGTCCACAGTTGGGATGCCGAAGGGAGGCACAGACGGGTTTTGGGAATCGCCGCGAATCGCTCTGAACAACTTGCGGACCTCGGCGACGGGAAGGGCGGGGCGGGCGGCGCCATCGGGAATCATTGTCGTTCTATGATAAGAACATATAGTGAACACGCCGGTTCACGAAGTCAAAGAGATTCGTAATATTCTGAATCTAAACACGATTCCGTCAGGTGGTGCGATCGAGGCGGGCATCAGCTTTAGATTGTGCGAATCGGCGCAGCAGCACAAATTGCAGGGCTGGAAAAGACGGCTGAGCTAGAGCCTGGGGGTAATCTGGTGTCGATTGCTGCCATAAATCAGAAAATCGCACGGCTCGCTGCCGGCGCGGACCCGCGTGTGCTCGATTTATTTGCAGGCTGCGGGGGACTCTCGCTGGGCTTGCAGGCCGCCGGTTTCGAAATAGCCGCAGCCGTCGAGTCCGATCCTGACGCAGCTAAATCGCATGGTCTTAACTTCCACAAGAACGATCAGCGACATGCGACAGCGCGAGACATCATCGACACTAAGCCGACGCAGCTCGCGGCCGAACTTGGGCTTGGCCATCCGGCTCTTGCCTTCGACGTGATCGTCGGAGGCCCTCCTTGCCAAGCGTTCGCGCGCGTCGGTCGATCAAAGCTCCGCGAGGTAGCAGACCACCCCGAGGCGTTTCGGCATGACCCTCGCGCGCGATTGTACATCGAGTATCTGAATTACGTAGAGGCTTGCGCGCCACTGGCCGTCTTGATGGAGAATGTCCCTGACATGCTCAACCACGGCGGACACAACATCGCGGAAGAGGTGTGCGAGGTACTGACGAGCCGGGGCTATGTGTGTGGATATACGCTCCTGAACGCTGCCCACTACGGCGTTCCCCAGATGCGCGAGCGCATGTTTCTGATTGCCTACCACAGCAGTATTGCCAATAAGATCCACTTTCCGTCGCCAACCCACTGGATCGATCTTCCGCTAGGTTATGAAGGGTCGAGAGCGGTTGCACTGAAGCTGTTGGGGCAGACTGGAAGAACCGCAAAGCCGACGCATTATCAGGCTCCGCCCCTTTGCAGTTCCGACCTTCCACCTGCAATCACGGCTGAAGACGCAATCGGCGATCTTCCTGTGATCCTCGCGCGGCGCGACTTGGCGGCCGGCACCTTACGAAGAGGAGCCCGCCGCTTCGACGTTGCTGTGGCCTATACGCCCCCAGTCCGCTCCAACAGCTACGTCAAGCTGATGCGCGAATGGCGAGGCTTCGAAGGTCGCGACGTCATTACTGATCACGTGATCCGGTATCTTCCACGAGACTATCCATTGTTCGCCCGGCTCAAACCGGGCGATCAATATCCGGAAGCCATTGAGTGCGCAGAGAGGATGTTCGAAGAGGAGCTCAGGCGGCTTAAAGAAACGGGTAACGCGCCCCGCAGGAACTCACCGGAGTGGAAGCTGCTGCGCTCCTCCATTGTTCCTCCTTACGATCCGGGAAAATTTCCGAACAAATGGCGCAAAATGGAACGGGACCGTCCAGCACGTACCCTGCTCGCTCATCTCGGCAAAGATGGGTACAGTCATATCCATTACGACAGTCGGCAGGCGCGGACGATCTCCGTTCGAGAGGCTGCCCGTCTCCAATCATTTCCCGACGGTTTCGTGTTCAGCGGAACGATGAATCCGGCGTTTCGGCAGATCGGGAACGCCGTTCCTCCGTTGCTGGCGCGCGCGATCGGTGGTGCCATTCGTGAACAGTTGGATCGGGCGGCATCAGCGGTTGCGCCCAAAAGAAGCATGCGGGGCCGGGAATGAAAAAGCGCCGCCGCGAAGTTATCGCCCTCAGATCGTTACAGAGCTCCGATCTCGGGATTTTCGCGGCCCATCGCAGTTCGGCAAGCAGCAAGCAGCGCGCGATCAATATCAACAGTCGAATCGCGCAGGTGATCTTGTCGCCATCGGCCTTCCGCAAGGGCGGCGCGATGGTTGATTGCATCTGCTCCTTTCAAGGGGAGCAGGAGCGGTCAAAGAGGCACTTCGGCAAGGTTCACAAAAATTGGCGATTGGGCGGCAATAAGATTGAAGGAGATGCTTTCGTCGCGATCGACAGCGCCGATTTTGCGCTTATCCGGTCTGTTTCCGGCAATGACGGATCCACACCGATCTGTCTGACCTTCGTCAGCCGAAAGACTGACCGCAGAGGACATGCAAGCGTGGCTGCGCTGGTGGATCGCCACCTCAAGCAAAGTATGTGTGTTTTTAGCGAAGACGAGCAGGAGTTCGCCGAGCTTGCGTCATATTTTCCGGCATCTGCCGATCAGGGCGATCGGATTTGGGCGCCGCCGCAGGTTAAATCCCCAGTCTCTGACGAGGCGCCAATTCCGCCGATGCCGCGACCTGAGCAAGGCGCGCGAAAGCGGACATTGAAAGAGAAGATTCACTCTCCTCACATCGTCGAGCAGATGCTGAAGATGTCGGGCGACATGTCGGCCTCAGCGCAGCTCGAATTTCTGGACACAGTAGAGCAGCTGGCGTCCCAACTCCGCATGCTTCTTCTCCATACTGGAGGGATCATCAAGATCGAGAGGGATCATTCCGCTCTGTGGAAGAGCGTCGCTGGCAAAAAGATCGGGTTCGTCGATGGTGGCATGGCAAACCTATCGATGCTGGGCTCGTCTCCAGTCGCTGTGCGCGTCGGCGGTTACATCGTTACTCCAGGCGACCGCAGCTCTGAAAGAGAGTTGTTCATCCCGCTCAAGATGCTGATTTCCGAACTGTATATGAGTCCCGATGGAAGCGTGTACGATGGGTCGTTCCCTGATTTGGGAGCCCTGCGCGATGCGGCCAGGATTTCCATCGAGGCTGCGGGCGGCGCCAAGGTGGTCAGCGAACACCCGGATGTAAGCTACCTGTTCATGCACGGCGCACTGGTCAATCCGGTGTCGCGATATACGGACGTGATGAAGGACGGCCGGACCAGGTACGCGTTTCCAAACTTTTCGCCCACCGCCCTGACGCAGCTATTGCCTCAGAGTCGCACGGCTCCCTCTGGTAAAGACGCAAATTTTATCAGCGTGTACCTGAAGCAGCTCGAGATGCTGCAGAGCTCTGACACGATCGTTTGCGGTGTGGTGGAGCGTGAGAGCCACACGGCCTCAGTCATCAAACAGGTGATCGCCAGCTTGGATGAGGAGACAATAAGACCTCTGTTGTCGATGCCCCCAGAGGCGTGGAAGCACTGGTTCCTTACAGCAGTAGACCCGTCGGACGATGATGAAGGTCAGGGTCAGCGCATTACTGATCCGCTTCTGTTCAGATGCGTACTGGAGCCGGGCGAGGCCCTGAGGCCCGTCAAGATTGACCGCAATGAAGAGCGTCGCGCCCCCGAAGCATGGAAGGACGAGATTAAGAAGTATCCTGCTCCGTACGTCTCCTACATCCAGCCGACCGAATGGAACGCGCCCATTCGGATGGAGATATTTGAGAACGATCTCGGCCGGTTTCAGGACACGGCGTGCCTCGTAATGCATTGCGCGCTGTTGCTGCCACGGTACGCATTCCCGGTTGGCCTCGATATCGTTGACAAGTTTGCCAAGATTCCGAATTGGATGAGCAACCCAATCAACACCAACACGGCCGTTCAGGCTCTGAAGAAAGCGCTCGATCGGGGCGACACCCGGTTGTTCGACTCCTTGCGTCGCATGATGTGCGGTTCGCAGCGTGAGTGGCTACTGCGACCGAACATTCACAAATAGAACTGGCGAGGAGATCCTGCTGATGGATGTAGCGACAGCAAAACGAGAGACGAAAGTGGAGGCTGCTTGGCGCCAGATCGGCACCGTCGTCGGCAATGCAGGGACGTCAGAGTTTACGTTCATCCTGAAGCAATTCCAGGCGAACATCGGCGATATCGTCTCGCTAAGCATGGAGGTGCCAGCGGACGGCTACAGCGGACGAAACAGAATCTATGTCTGGGCCCGCGTCACGGAGATCAATCGGTTCAACCCGTTCTTTCCTTACGAGGCTGCGCAAGAAATAGCAGGCGAGGGTATTTCGCTGGAAGACACTGTTCTTTCGGGTACACGGGATCAGTTGCAGGCGACGGCGCTAATTCTCGGAGCAACGACGGAACAGAACTTGTCAGCTCTGTTCCCGTTGCGCTACCCCGTAAAGCCCGCCGCGGAAGTGTTCTGCCCACCCGCCGCTGCCGTGCGGAAACTCCTTGTCGGTGGTCGCGAGTCCGAACTGAGCGTCACGATTGGCAGTCTTATTGCTCGCGATGACGTAGAAGTTACGCTCTCTGCTCCGAAGCTCGTCGCGCGTCACCTCGCTGTACTCGCAATGACCGGCGGCGGGAAGACGGTCGCTGCGCGGAGAATCATCCGTGAGCTCATTGGGCACGGCTATCCGCTACTGATCCTGGACCCGCACGGAGACTACATTGGCCTGTCTAAGTGTCAGGACATGCTTCAGGAAGAGGCTCCTGGCTGCCAGATTCGTCTTTTCTATCCGGAGCTTCTTCTTCAAAAGGATGGAGAAGTCATCATCACTAAGCTGATTCAGCAGATGACGGCGTCCATGACGGATGCTCAATCCGAGTACCTTCGCGGATTATATGAACGTCGTGCGGCCAAAGAAGGCGAGCATGCGCTCAAATACATCCAGAGACTGATTGACCAGTCGAATACTGATATTTCGGGCGGAACCCCGCCGCGTGGCGTCAGTCCGACGGGAAATTGGAAGGGCACCATCGGCGCCATTCGCAGATCGCTGAACATCGTTGCGGCTCGGGTTGAGCGAATGATCCGGACGAGTGAGCGCATGCGGAGAAGCCCGAAGTTGAAGGGAATGGACTTCAGACCGCTCCCCAACCCCTTCTCGCAGGCGGACGAGATTATTCGTCCCGGTCAGACATCGATCCTCTACCTTGGCGGTTACGACCACATAACGCAGTGCTCAATCGCGGCCATGACGTTAGAGACTCTGTTTGACTACCGCGCGAACCTCACGTCAACTATCCCGCCGTTTTTCAGCGTTATCGAGGAAGCCCACACCTTCATTCCCTCTGCCCGTGAAGGAACGGAGGACGCCGTCTCGCTGCCAGTCATCAGGAGGATCATCACGGAGGGACGTAAGTTCGGGACCGGCTTGATGTTGATTTCTCAGCGGCCCAGCCGGCTCGACGAGACGATCGTTTCTCAGTGCAACTCCTTCCTCATCCTGAGACTTGTGAATCCCCGTGATCAAACCTTCGTTCGCTCGATCATGGAAAACCTCACTGATTCCGATGCAAGGATGATTCCGGGTTTCGGGCCTGGTCAGGGAATTGTCAGCGGGCAAGTGGTACGCTTTCCGCTTCCTGTCAGCGTCAAAATGGATCGCGAGTTGATGGTTGCTGATCTTGGCGACGAAGACTTCTTTGATCAGATGCAAAAATGGCGACCCGATCCGAATGCTGGAGCGCGCGCGCAGATGGCAAAGTCCGTGGAACGAGTGAACGGAAACCGCCGTAAGGGGGCCAGCCGAGGGCGTTGACGGCATGGTTGACGTCCTAACTCCCGAGCAGCGGCGGCTCAATATGAGCCGGATTCGAGGTAAGAATACCAAACCGGAGAATTCCCTCAGAGCTGCGCTGCATGCGAGTGGGATGCGCTTCCGGCTCCATCGCCGTGACCTGCCGGGGGCTCCCGACATCGTGTTCCCGCGTGCGCGGGTTGCGGTGTTCATCGACGGCTGCTTCTGGCACGGGTGCCCTGATCACGGGGCAAAACCGAAAACGAACGAGGCGTTCTGGGCGGCTAAAATCGCCGCGAACAAGAAGCGCGACCGGGTGGCCGACCTCGAACTTCAGAGCAGCGGATGGACAGTGGTTCGGATCTGGGAGCACGAGGTGAAACGTAATCTGCAGAAGGTTACGAAGATGGTGCAGCGTACGGTGAAGTCGCGCCTCGGGATCAAACGCAGCAGAGCGTCTTTGGTCGACTGAACGGCGCACGTTCATCATGGCTCGGTACAGGTCCAGGCTCCGGGTGCTGCTCGTTGGTTCGGAGGGGCGGCGAAACGCCCTGTCCTCGATGGGATGCAAGGGAGAGCGACATCTCCCTGCGCGTCGTTCGGCGGCAAGACGCTGCCGCGGCGCGCCTCGGCTAGCATGAGTGCTTCCTCTTCCTGCAGGCGTTGCTTCGACTGCAATGCCTGCGCGACCTTCAGGTCCAGCGGTCGCTGAGCGCCTGCCGTAGGGCTGGATTCAAAGCGTCGGCGGCCGCAATAGCGGATTCTCGATCGGGGTATTGGTCGACGAAAACGCGGTCGTCCGCACCAGGAACGCGACGGTCGCGCCAAATTGGAGTATGTGGCCCTTGGTCCACGAGCTCCTGCATAAACCAGCGCTCGCGTAACGGCTGATAGCTAGGTCAGACCGCAAGGAGATTGTCGAAGTCGCGTTTGTTATCGCCCGACTTCACCGTTTTAGACCTCCATCACCCTGTCCGCTCTTTTTTGTCTTGCAAATAGGCCTTCAGGATCGTGTCGATCCGTGTCGCGACAATCGCCTGATGGTCCTTGTAATATTCGATAAAGAGCCCGACGAGGCGCGGCTCGCACTCAGCGACACCGGACGCGATCTCGGGCGAGGAGATCTTGCCGAGGTCGATGACAGCGCCACCGCTGAAGCCGGGCAATGCGTACGATGAGACGCGATTGCCTCGGTCATCCTTCGAGTGTTTTCGATGATCGATGATAAGGTGATCCGTTCCGGAGATCTTCAGCTTCGCTAGCAATGCTGGTCGATAGGCGGTGTTCGAGCCGTAGCGGCCGCGTCGCGGCGTAATCTTGTTCGTTGATGGATCGACGCGACGATTCTGGGAGTTCGGAAAGCCGATGCAGGAAAATAGGTGCCCGGTGGTGGGCGCCACTGAGCGGCTGACGTCCTCGTCGCGGATGAAACGGACAGGTCCGAGCCTTGCCACGAACTCGCTGGTCAGCTCGGCAATCGCGAAATCATATCTGTCATCGCCACGATTGCCGCTTGCGGCGCAGCTGACTGAGAACTTGTTCTCGATGAGCCCCAGATCCCGACCGCCGATGTAAAGACTCGTGTCGGAATCGGAGTCGAGCAGATGCCCCGCTGTCATCAAGCTCGGTTTGCCTTCGATCTGCAACAGGACGCACGACCCGAGTTGCTCAGGTATTCCGTTCGACGTGGCGCCATAAACCGGGCGGATCGTATCCTTGAATTGTGCGAAAGCCTTGCCACTGCACGCAGTCATCCTCTCGCGGATGACTTCGTTGACTGCGAGAATCTTCTTTGGGCTTCCGGTAGCGTGCGACTCGTCGGCCATTCAGATCGCCTTCTCCGCCCTCAACAGATCGCGGACGCGAGCGCCGAGGGGCGTCAAGGCGTAGACCGTTCCGAGATATTTACTATCGGGGAAGTAGGTCTTCTTCGGGTCGCACGAAAATGACGTCGTCATCGGTCGTGGCCACCGCGCCGGGCAAATGAAGCGCTTCGTCCGTTTCCAGGCCCGTTGCCCAGAGCGTTTCGATCAGGGCGAGCCGGCGCGCCTGGTTGGCGCGGGGGGCCGGTTTCTGCGCCTCCGCAAGCTTCGTGCGCGCGACTTCCACCGCACGTTCGACGTCCTCGGGCGTGGGTACGGGCAGGGGGATCGTCGGCCCGGAACGGCGCGGCAGCTCCGCCGGACGTTGGAAGGCGGCGGTCGAATCCGCCGCGCTCAGTCCGCAGTCGACCAGATAGGCGTGAAGGCTCTGAATGGCCGTGTAGCTTTTCTGGAGCGTGCTGCTGGCCAAGCCAGCGTCCATGCGGTCCGCGAAGAACGCGGCCAGAACGTCCGAGGTGACGGCGGCCGGGGCGAGACCACGCCCGGCGAGCCAGGCCAAATACCAGCGGCCGGCGCTGACATCGAACTCGGTCGTCTTCGGGGATCGCTGCCGTCGGGCCAGCAGCCAGGATCTCCAGGCGTCGGAAGAAAAGTCGGTCATGCGGTTCTGCGTCCATCTAAAGGCCGCAGAGATCGCAGGCCCGGCTTAACACACGCCTGAGCCGGTTCCTTCAACTTGCTGAAAGGTCTCGGGAATTGACTTCTCTCCGCCGCGGCGGCTTCCGCCGCCAGTGCCAGAATCGATGACACGCCAGTGCCAGAATCAATGGTGATTCACACCGCCCAAAATAATTACCCGCCGCACAGCGGCGGCGGGTATTGGTTAGGCTGAGGCCCTAATAGGGCGCATTCGCTGGGCGGATTGCAGGCGAGGGGGCCTGGCGTCGACCCCACGTATCGCACTACGTGCACGTCCCGACGCGCACCAGCGGGAAGGTCCTCATTCCCTGCAGACTTCACCTTTTGCCGGCGTGCTCCGTGCCCGCGTTTCAAATGTCAGCCAGGACCGGGTAGGAGCATGACTGAGATCTGATCGTCTGTTGATGACGACTCTCGGCAAGCAAGAAACGCCCGCCTGACTGCTTTTGGCAGCAGAAGGGTTGGCTCGAGGCCGGCATCAATTGCGGCACGACGCAGGTCTTGCGCCGCCGCGTGGCGGCTCAACGGGTGATCGCCACCCGGGATGGAATGGAACAGCCATGGGCTGGGAGCGATGGTCGCCTCGATGGCAGCGCGACGCCATGTCCGGATGGCCGCGAATGCGCGCTCGGGCAATTTGAGGATGCGTTCAGGCCGCCAGGGCGGTCGCACGGTGATCACGTCGTCGTCGGTCGTGGCCACCGCACCGGGCAAATGAAGCGCTTCATCGGTCTCCATGCCCGTTGCCCAAAGCGTTTCGAGGAGTGCCAGGCGGCGCGCCTGGTTCGCGCGGGGGACCGGCTTCTGTGTCTCCGCAAGCTTGGTGCGGGCGACTTCCGCGGCGCGCTCGACGTGCTCCGGGGTGGGAACGGGCAGATGGATCGTCGGCGCGGAACGCCGCCGCAGTGCCGCCGGACGTTCGAAGGCTACGGTCGGATCGGCCGCGCTCAGTCCGCGGTCCACCAGATAGGCATGGAGGCTCTGAATGGCTGTGTAGCTCTTCTGGAGCGTGTTGCTGGCGAACCCGGCCTCAATGAGGACCGCGAAGAACGCGGACAGCACGTCCGGCGTGACGGCGGCCGGGCCAAGACCGCGATCGGCAAGCCAGGCCACATACCGGCGGCCGGCGCTGACATAGGACTCGGTCGTTTTCGGGGATCGTCGCTGCTGGCCCAGCAACCAGGAATTCCAGTCGTCAAAGGAAAAGTCGGTCATGCGGGCTCTCTGCATCCATCGGAGGACGCAGAGATCGCAGACCCGGCTTAACGGGCCCCTGAACCGGTTTCTTGAACTCGCTGAAAGATCTCGCGAATTCGTTTCCCGCCGCCGGGGCGGCTGACGGATTTTGTGCCAAAATCCATGCGCGCTTGTGTCAGAATCAATTGCGTTTCACAACGACCGCATAAATCGGTCCATCCAAAGATGTTCCATAATATGTCTTATGCGAATCAAAGACTTGGCGATGCCGCGCTTTCCGCGTGTCACTCGCCCGCTGATTCCGGCACAGGCGGACCGATCCGCCAATGTCAACGCACCACTTCGCTTGACATCTTCGGGTCTTCGAAGACCACTTCGGTCC
>Ga0180222_1003336_pt1:0-5000 | contig 10502 bp, 6 predicted proteins | sample eDN5th37CKraftOP_FD_151336 | JGI IMG/M metagenome (GOLD analysis project Ga0180222, IMG submission 151336) | Enriched Organic Plus compost microbial communities from Emeryville, California, USA - eDNA 5th pass 37_C Kraft OP (version 2) (version 2) ... | reverse complement strand
TCCGATCCACTTCTCATGCGGCTTCGGCACGTGGAAGCGCACCTGCGCGAGGCCGATCACGCCGTAGATGATGAGCAGGAGGCCGAGGACCAGCGTGCCGTAGCGCGCATAGGGCCCGGTCATCAGCCCGGAACTGGCCCAGATTCCAACCAGCAGTCCGACCAGCATCGGCCATAGCCGGCGCAGGATGTCGGTGAGATAGGGGCCGGCGAAAGTCTGCCAGATGTTGGTGAGAATCGCCGGGACGATAACGATGGCAAGCGCCTGCGGCGGCGCCATCCGTGTCGCCAGAAGGCCGATCGCGACGGTTGGCAGGCCGAGCCCGATCACGCCCTTGACGAAACCGGCGAGCAAGAACACGGCGACGATCAGCGCGAGATTGGGATCTGGAGACATCGGCGCAGATTGACCGAGCGGCGCGCGTCGCGCAATCTGGAGCTTCCGGAAACAGCCTTCGGAATTGCCGAAGTCAGAGCCTGATCGGTGGAGGTTGATCGGCGGCGTCAAACCCGAGGCGCCTCGTGCAAGGCATGGAGGCGGTCGAAGCAGGACCGTGGTCTTTCGAAGCCGGGCTGTTCTTCGCAGCACGGTGACGGCGCGCCAATGTCCCGAATCCGAAGTTCGTGTGGTTTTGGTTCAGAAGTTCGCTTGGAGAGGTCACAGAAACCAAGATTGCGAATTTCTGAACCGCCACACGAGGGCCTGCGCCGCTCGTCAATCTCAGGTCATCTCATTCTCAGGCGGAGGCCGCCATGCGCTTCGATCTGACCGACCTCCGCCTCTTCGTTGCAATCGCCGAGGCGAGAAGCATCACGCGCGGTGCCGCGCGGGCCAATCTGGCGCTGGCCTCGGCCAGCGAGCGGATGACGACGCTGGAGCGCGCGCTGGACGTAATGCTGTTGCGGCGCGGCCGCCACGGCGTCACGCTGACCGAGGCGGGCGAAAGTCTGCTCGATCATGCCCGTGTCGTGCTGGCGGCTACCGAAAATCTGCATGGTGATCTCGCGCGCTATGCCCGTGGATTGAAAACAAGCATTCGCGTGCTGGCCAACACCTCCAGTCTGTCGGAGCACCTGCCGCCGGTGCTGGCGAGCTTCCTGCGCGACAATCCGCAAGTGAACATCGATGCCGAGGAGCGCGAGAGTGCCGAGATCGCCGAGGCGGTCGCGAATGGCCGCGCCGATATCGGCGTCGCCATTGCGTCCTTGCTGCCGGGCGGCATCGAGCAGTTTCCCTTCTGCGATGACCGGCTGATGCTGATCGTCTCCGCGCAGGATGAACTGGCCCACCGCCGCGTGGTCGACTTCTCCTCGGTCGTGACGCGCGATTTCGTCGGCCTCGCCAGCAGCAGCGCGATGCAGGCGCATCTCGCCATGCAGGCGGCCCGGCTGGGCGGACGGCTGCGGTTTCGGGCGCGGCTGCGCGACTTTGATGCGGTCAGCCGGCTTGTCGCATCGGGAGTGGGAGTCGCAGTCGTGCCGCAGGCGGCAGCGCGGCGTTGCGGCCGCGCCCTGCCGATCAAGGGCGTGCGGCTGCGCGATCCCTGGGCCGCGCGCAAGCTTGCCATCTGCGTGCGCAGCCTCAAAGCGCTGCCACAGCCGGCCCAGCAACTCGTGGCACATCTGCGCGCCTACGGACCGCGCGAATTCCGTTGAGCGGGATAGCGGCTTTCCTCCATCTGTCGCGGCGCGCTTGCCAAGTCCGCGGCGCGCGGCAAGATGATCGCTCAATGATAAAACAGGGAGGACCTCATGAGACGCTTGTCGTTTGCCGCAGCGCTGCTGGCGGCCGCGGCCTTTTCATTGGTGACAGGTCTGGAAGGCACACCCGCTCGTGCCGGTGGCTATACGGTGACGAAGCTGGTGCCCGGCTCCGCCTTTCATGGCGTGCATGGCCTCGCCGTGGACGGTGCCGGCCGGCTGTTCGCGGGCAGCGTCGCCGGCGCCAAGCTTTACGAGGTCGATCGCGCGGCTGGCACCGCGAAGGTGGCGGTGCCGGTGCCCCAGGGCATGGCCGACGATATCGCCATCGCACCCAACGGCACCATGGCCTGGACGGCCTTCATCACCGGCGACATCTATGCACGCAAGGGCGATGGTCCGGTGAAGAAGCTGGCCTCGGGCCTTCCGGGCATCAATTCGATTGCCTATCGCAAGGACGGGCGTCTCTACGCCACGCAGGTCTTCCTTGGCGATGCGCTCTACGAAATCGATCCCGCCGGCGAGAAGCCCCCGCGCAAGATCATGGAGAAGATGGGCGGCCTCAACGGCTTCGAATTCGGCGCGGACGATCATCTCTACGGGCCATTGTGGTTCAAGGGCCAGGTCGTCAAGGTCGACGTCGACAAGGGCGAGCTGGCCGTGGTGGCGGAGGGCTTCAAGATTCCCGCGGCGGTCAACTTCGATTCGAAAGGCCGGCTGTGGGTCGTCGATGCCGCATCCGGTGAACTGGTCCGCGTCGATCCACAGACCGGCGCCAAGGCGACGATCGCGACGCTGAAGCCGTCGCTCGACAATCTCGCGATCGATCGCGAGGACCGCATCCTGGTGTCCAACATGGCCGATAACGGCATCCAGGAGGTCGATCCCGAGAGCGGAGCTGTCCAGCAGATCATCGTTGGTCAACTGGCCTTTCCGGGTGGCCTCGCCGTGACCTCCGATGGCGGCAGGGACACTCTGCATGTCGCGGACGTTTTCGCCTATCGCACCGTCAATGGCGAGACCGGAGCCGTCGAGGCCCGCGCGCGGATGCATGCGTCCGGCGCCACGCTCGAATATCCGATGAGCGCCACTGCGCGGAACGGCGATGTCGTGCTGTCGAGCTGGTTCACCGGCACCGTGCAGGTGATCGATGCCAAGACCGGTGCGACGCGCGAAATGATCCACGAACTGAAAGCGCCCTATGACGCGATACGGCTCAATGATGGCAGCCTGCTGGTGAACGAATTCGGCACCGGCTCGCTGCTGCGGCTCTCCGGCGAGCACGGCAAGGACCGCAAGGTGATCCTGTCCGATCTGAAGGGGCCGGTCGGGCTGGCGCTGGCCGATGCCGACACCGTCTATCTCACGGAGGCACTGGCCGGGCAGCTGCTGCGCGTCCGCCTTTCGACCGGGGAAAAGACGGTGGTCGCCAAGGACCTGAAGATGCCGGAAGGGCTCGCGATCGCTCCTGACGGCATGCTGGTCGTCGCCGAGGTCGGCAGCCGCCGCGTGGTTGCGATCACGCCCAACGACGGCACGGCGGCGGTGATCGCGGCCGACCTGCCGATCGGCCTCGCGGCCGCCCCCGGCCTGCCGCCGACGCACCTGCCGACCGGCGTCGCGGTCGGTTCCGGCGGCACCATCTACGTCACCTCGGATATCGAGAACGCGATCTACCGGATCGCAAAGAAGTAACCGGACGGCTCTGGCTCGCCGGTGCGGCATGAACAGTGTCGCACCGGCGATCCGGGGCCGTGCGGGTGCAATCTGTCCGCCGCCGCCGTCAGCGATTGAGCAGCGCCAGCGCTTCCTCGTGCACGCGGCGGTCGCCGGCGGCGATGATGCGCCCGCCATGTTGCGCCGGACTGCCGTCCCAGGTGGTGACCACGCCGCCGGCCCCGGTGACGATGGGGATGAGCGCGGCGATGTCATAGGGCTTGAGATCGGTCTCGATCACCAGGTCGAGATGGCCGGCCGCGAGCATGCAGTAGGAATAGCAGTCGCCGCCATAGCGCGACAGCCGCACCTGATCCTCCACGTGCTGGAAGGTGGCCCGGTCAGCTTCGTTCATCAGCAGCGGACTGGTCGTGAACAGTGTCGCGTCGCGCAGGCTGGCGCAGCGCCGCACCGTTAGTTTGCGCGGCCCGGCGCTGCCGCGATACTGCGCCGATCCGGTGTCGCCGGTGAAGCGTTCGCCAATGTAGGGCTGGTTCATCATGCCGTAGACCGGCGTGCCCCGGTGCAGCAAGGCGATCAGGGTGCCCCAGATCGGAAAGCCTGAGATGAAGGATTTGGTGCCGTCGATGGGGTCGAGCACCCAGACGTAGTCCGCGCCTTCATTCTCGCTGCCGAACTCTTCGCCGACGATGCCGTGCTGGGGGAAGCTGGCCTTGATCATCCGGCGCATGACCGCCTCCGCCCCGCGATCGGCCTCGGTGACCGGATCGAAGCCGCGGCTGGAGCCTTTGTCTTGGATGCCGAGCGAGGTGCGGAAGAAGGGCAGGATGGCCTCGCCTGATGCTGCGGCCAGACGATCGATGAAGGCGGTGAAATCGATGACCGTCACAGGAGCTCCTCAGTTGCCGTACGTCCTGCCCAGTGGATACCGGCTCATGCGCAGAACGCCAGCGAAACATGCGGCGGGCCACGCCCGTTCAACGATGGAAGCGTGAATATTTTTCCGCTGCCGAAGCGAGGGCAGCGTAACGTGCGGTCGCCGGCTGCCGCCGGCAGGTTGTTACGGGAGCGGGAGGATTGCATGAGCCGCCGTCCCCTTCGGACGAAAGTGCAAGCCCGCCGGGCAAGGCGAAGCCTAGAGGGCTTCAGGCCTATGGAGGGGACTTCTGGCCCGGTCCTGCGTAGAATGGATTTCCCGCCGGGCGCGCGATGACGGCCTCGGCCCGCTTGATCCCTTCACTCGTTAGCTGCGCGAAGCCGGCGGTGGCAGAGGCTGATCCATGATGAATCGGCATTGTCGCGATTCGATTTGGATCCACGGCAAGCGAATGGGGAAACCCATAGAAATGAATTTTAAATCAGGATTTAAATGCCCCGACTTTGCCGTAAATCGAGCTATCCAATTGATTTATAAGAGAGTTCTAACTTATCGGCATACGGTTCATAAGAAGCCCCATGCGTTAAATGCATGGCTAAAAAGTGAAAAGGCCTTGCATTTTGTGCGTCGCAGCCGCATATTGATGCGGTGCAGCGGCGCTCTGCGCTGCTGCTGCCCTCCTTGGGCGTTTCCTCCCTAGACTTGGGTCGCTTGCTATCGCAAGCGGCCCTTTTTCTTTTGAGGCC
>Ga0180222_1003334_pt1 | contig 10508 bp, 12 predicted proteins | sample eDN5th37CKraftOP_FD_151336 | JGI IMG/M metagenome (GOLD analysis project Ga0180222, IMG submission 151336) | Enriched Organic Plus compost microbial communities from Emeryville, California, USA - eDNA 5th pass 37_C Kraft OP (version 2) (version 2) ... | reverse complement strand
GGCAATCAATGGAGGCTTGTCGTGCATGGCTGAGCGGTTCACGGAGGTCGAGTTCGGAGGCCAGAAGGTCGAGGTGCCCGAAGGCGGATATTACGACCGCTTTCGGATGAACCCGGATCTCGACGAGGTGGCGCGCGACCCGGCCGCAGGAAACATCGATTTCTTCCGCAGGATCCCCAAGCAGCTGGTGACCACAAGGATCGGCCCCACATGGGCGCCGAACTTCTATTATCGCAGCAGCAATCTCCAACTGCTCTTTCTGGCTCCGATGGCGCGATTGCAGCCTATGTTGCCGATGCCGCTTGAGCCGTTGAAGGCGTTGCCGGGACGCGGATTGGTGGCGCTGACCTTCTTCTCCTATACGGTCTGCGACAACGATCCTTACAATGAAGTATCGATCGCCATCGTGATCCGCCGGCCCGGCGCGCGCGGATCGCATGCGCTGGAGCTGCTCAGGGATATCCGGTGGCGAAGCTTCTTCGCGCATGTGCTGGCGCTTCCCGTCGATACCGAGATCGCCCGTGTGCGCGGCTTGTACGGTTATCAGTTGCCCAAGTGGCGCGCCAGGATCGCGGCCGATATCGGCGCCGACGTGACGGCGAGCATCGCGGCCATGGATGGAGCACCTGATCTGGCCCTCAGCGCGCCGCTGCCATCGCTACGCACCGCCGCGTCCCAGTCACAGATGGGCACGAACACCATGATCCATCTGATCGACGGGGAATGGCATCAGACGTCCGTCCAGTCGAACACGCTCTCCTTCGCACAACGTCTCTTTCCCCGAGATGTTAAGCTCGTGCGCAGCGGCGGGCCGATGAGCCAGCTGCTCGACGGGCTGGGAGCACGCACCATCGTCCGCTTCGACGTGGTGAAGGACGCGCAGCTGGTCCTGAACATGCCGCGGCGGCTGAGAACATTCGATCACGCTGAAAGGTGAGACACCAACCGTAAAGAGCAGGGAGACCGGGTCATGACGTTCGTGACAACCAGGGACGGAACGAACATCTTCTACAAGGATTGGGGGCCGAAGAGCGCCCAGCCCATCGTCTTCCATCATGGCTGGCCGCTCAGCGCCGACGACTGGGACGCGCAGATGCTGTTCTTCTTGGGCAAAGGCTTCCGCGTCGTCGCCCATGATCGTCGCGGCCATGGGCGTTCGAGCCAGGTCAGCGACGGCCACGACATGGATCATTATGCCGCCGACGCCTCGGCCGTGGTCGAGCATCTCGACCTGAAGAATGCCGTGCATGTCGGCCATTCCACCGGTGGCGGTCAGGTCGCGCGCTACGTCGCGAAATACGGTCAGCCACAGGGGCGTGTCGCCAAGGCGGTTCTGGTCAGCGCCGTTCCGCCGCTGATGGTCAAGACGGAGAGCAATCCGGGAGGCACGCCGATCGAGGTGTTCGATGGCTTCCGCGCCGCGCTCGCCGCCAATCGCTCGCAGTTCTATCTCGATGTGCCATCCGGACCGTTCTACGGGTACAACCGCCCCGGCGCGAAGGTTTCAGAGGGGATCATCCGGAACTGGTGGCGGCAGGGCATGATGGGCAGCGCCAAGGCGCATTACGAAGGCATCAGGGCCTTCTCGGAAACCGACCAGACCGAGGATCTGAAGGCGATCACGGTGCCGGCGCTCGTCATGCAGGGCGACGACGATCAGGTCGTCCCCTACAAGAACGCGGCGCTGCTTCAGGACAAGCTGCTCGCGAACAGCACGCTCAAGATCTATCCCGGCTATCCGCACGGTATGCATACGACGAATGCCGACGCGATCAATGCCGACCTGCTGGCCTTCATCGGCGGATGACCGTTGTGCGCCGGACCATGTCCGGCGCGCTCCTATTCTACAGATATCCTGATTTCGCCGAGCCCTTCGATCCCGCCGGTCATGACTTCACCGCGCTGTACAGGACCGACGCCCTCCGGCGTACCCGTCATGATGATGTCGCCGGCCTTGAGCGCGATCGACTGCGAGCAGATCGAGATGAGAGCCGGCACCGGCCAGATCAGCTTCGATATGTCAGAGTCCTGCTTGATCACGCCATCGACGGCCAGCCAGATGCGTCCGGCATTGGGATGTCCGACTTCCGAGACCGGCCGTAGCGGGGCGATCGGCGCAGACAGATCGAAGCCTTTACCCCAGTCCCAAGGCTGCCCTCGCTCGCGGGCCTGCAGCTGCAGGTCGCGGCGGGTAAGATCGAGGCCGACGCCATAACCCCAGACGTGATCGAGTGCACGCTCGGCCGGGATGTCAGTCCCGCCCCGCCCGATCGCAACGATCAGTTCGATTTCATGGTGGAGGTTCCTGGTCTGCGGTGGATACGGGACCGTGGTGCCGTCGTCCACAACCGTATCCGCAGGTTTCATGAAGAAGAACGGCGGTTCGCGATCGGGATCGCGCCCCATCTCGCGCGCATGCGCTGCGTAGTTGCGGCCGACGCAGATGATCCGACGCACCGGGAAGCGTGCAGCTGAATCGTGGACTGCGACCGAGGCCGTCGGCGGAGGCGGCAGGACGAAGTCCGAATGGATGGTGACGTCATGCATTCCCGCGTTCCTCCCGGAACAGATGCAGTGCTTCCTGAATCGGTCGATCCGAATATGAGAAGATCACAGCGTCCCCGCCGACTGCCTCGTGACGTACGCGGTGCCAGGAGGGGACAACGAAGATATCCCGCTTCTCCCATTCAACCACGATATTCTCGCCGGATCGTGACGATATGATGCTGCGGCCCCTGCCCTCGATCGGCACGAACACCGTTGCATCCGTCGAGCGGTAAACCGCGGTTGCAAAATCCTTCGGCAGGAGCTGGATGAAGGTCGCCATGGTGGCCATGGCATGGTTGCCGGTAGCCGGGTTGGTGTAGCGCATCTTGAGGCCATGGCACGGGTCCCAGGCAGCGGCGCGCCGCAACTGTTCGAGCGCATCACGCGTTCGCGCGTAGGGATAATTGAACACCGGCGATGTGCCGCCTCCTCCCTTGTGATCGACAGGAAGGAGGTTATGGCCATAGCGGGCGTCGCTATCGCCGACCGGCCGCGTGATCGGCTGCTCGTCAACATCGAGGTGTTCGGCGAACGATGCGTCCAGCATCTGAATGACAGGGATATCGAGGCCGTCCAGCCAGAAGATCGGGTCGGAGCCCGGATTGCCGTGATCGTGCCAGGCCCAGGGCGGCGTAATGATGAAATCGCCTTCATGCATGATGGTGCGCTCGCCGTTCACTGCTGTGTAGGCGCCTTCGCCTTCGAGGATGAAGCGCAATGCCGATTGGGTATGACGATGGGCCGGCGCGACCTCGCCGGGCATGACCAGCTGCACGCCGGCATAGAGATCCGTGGTGATCTTGGATTGTCCCCGCAGGCCCGGATTTTCCAGCACGAGGACTCTCCGTTCAGCCTCCTTCGCCGTGATGAGCCCACCGGCTTCAAGCATGTAGGCCCGGATGTCGTCGAATCGCCACGAGGCGGGCTGACAGGCGCTCCTCGGCTCGGGAGTCACGAGATCGGCCAGCGACAGCCACAGAGCCGTCAGGTTCTTCTTGTCGATCTTGTCGTAGAATGCCCGTCGTTCCGGCGTATCGGTGTTCGGCGCCGTGATTTTGTGCTGCGACATTTGGCTGTCTCCCTGTGATTGAAACCCGGGACGATCAATGATGGAGGGTGAGTGTCTAGGCGGGCGACAGGGAGCTCGGGGGCACCCCCGGCCCGTCTTCTCCTTCGGCCTCCAATGACGCGCTACGCAGTTTCTGGCGATCGATCTTGCCCGTTCCGGTCTTCGGCAATTCGGGCCAATATTCGATCAGACGCGGATACTTGTAGGGCAGCAGCTTCGACTTCACGTAGTCCTGCAGCTCACGGGTCAGCAGGTCGCTGGCCGCATAGCCCTCCCGAAGGATGACGAACGCCTTAGCGGTCATGCGGCGGTCGGGAAGCTCCAGTCCGAGGACCGCGCATTCCCGGACGGCGGGATGTTCCGACAGGCAGAGCTCGATCTCGATCGGATAGATCCACTGACCGCTCACCTTGATGAGATCGTCGACGCGACCAACAAAGGTGAAGAAGCCATCGGCATCTTCGACAAGCCTGTCGCCGGTCCAGATCCAGCCGCCGTCACGCATGGTTTGTCCAGTCTTGTCCGGCCGATTCCAATAGCACGGTGCGTTGGAGTGGCCGCGGACCCACATGACGCCTTCCTCGCCTTGCCAAACCGGCCCGCCGTCCGGCGTCGTCAATCGAATTTCATATCCCGGGACGCGTCGCCCGACCGTTCCGGTTTTTCTCTGCTCGCGCGTGTTTGAGAGGTAGATGTGGAGGACCTCGGTCGATCCGAGTCCCTCGATGATCTCAAGTCCGAAGCGGCGCTTCCAGTCGTTGAAAATCTCCTGCGACAGCACCTCGGCCGCCGACAGGCAAAGACGCACGCTCGAAAGGTCCGCAGTCTCGATGCGCGGATGATGGAGCAGCGCGTTATAGAGCGTCGGCAGGCCGAAGAAGAGGGTCGGCTTGAACCGCTCGATCATCTCGAAAACGGCGCCCGGCTCGGGTCGCCCGGCGAACAGAACCGTGCTGGCGCCGGCCGAGAACGGGAAGGTGATCGAATTTCCCAAGCCGTACGCGAAAAAGATCTTCGGCACGGAGAAGCAGATGTCGTCCTCCTTGACCGCCAGAACATGGTCGCTAAAGCTCATCGACGTGTAGATCATATCGTGCTGCAGATGCACGATGCCCTTCGGCCGGCCGGTGCTTCCCGAGCTATACATCCAGAACGCCATGTCGTCGCGGCCTGTGGGCGCAGCTTCCAGCTCGGACGGAAATTGCGCGAACCAGCCATCACCATCGAGAACCTCGATCGGGAGCCGCTTCCTCGCACTGTCGCCGTTGAGCACGATCAAGGTGCGCAACGACGTTCCCGCGATCGTCTCCTCATCAAAAAGGGCCGCATACTCGGCGTCGATAATGGCGGCTGGCGCAGCGGAATCCTGCAGGTAGAAGCCGATGAGGTCCTTCGGCGAAAGCGTATTGATCAGCACGGGCACGAAGCCGGCGCGAATCGCTCCGAAGAACACGGCGGGATAGGCCGCCGTGTCGTTCAGCAGAAGAAGCACGCGGTCACCCGCGGCAAGTCCCAGCGACCTGAGCGCGTGTCCGCACCTGGCTGCGTTGACACACAGTTCGCCATAGCTGGTGTTGCCGGCCGTCGCATAGATCGCGACCTTCTCGGCGCGACCCGCCCTGAGATTGTCGAAGAGAATTTCGCTGGCGTTGTAGCGCTCCGGGACCTGGAAGCCGATCTCCTGTGCACCGGGAGCGCTGTCGGGAACATGGTCCATGATCGCGTGACCGATTCCATCCGCCATGGCGGCACCCCTCCCCATCGTCATCGTACCGTGTTGGAAGCCAATGCATTCTCGTCGTAGCGCGCCATGAAGCGCGGCGACATCGCGCGGAGCTGACTGGGATCGACCCGGCCGGAACGGGTGATGTAGCTGTAGGCGAAGTCCAGCGGCGGCAGCTTCATATGCGCCGCAAAGTGCTCGTACCAGGCCGCGCTCGTCCTTGAGGCCTTGACCAGCTTCTCGACGATCGGGCGGCGGGCCGCCTCGTAGTCTTCCAGCGCACGGCGGAAATCGCGCGCTTCACCATCCAGCGCATTGACGAGCGCAATGACGTCCTCGAGCGCGAGGCGGGTGCCCGATCCGATCGAGAAGTGAGCGGTGTGGAGCGCGTCTCCCACCAGAACCATGTTGCGATGGGACCAGCGATCGTTCCACACCCATGGGAAATTCCGCCAGATCGACCTGTTGCTGACGAGAGCATGGCCCTCAAGCGTATCGGCGAACACCTTTTCACAGATCGCCCTGCTCTCTTCCTCCGTTTTTTCCGCAAAGCCGGCGCGCAGCCATGTTGCACGATGGCACTCGACGATGAACGTGCTCATCGTCGGCGAGTAGCGATAGTGATGGGCATTGAAGCAGCCGAGCTCGGTTTCGACGAAGGTCTGGGTCAGCGTCTCGAACCGCTTGGTGGTGCCATACCAGGCAAACTTGTTGTCGTTGTATGAAAGGGAGGTCCTGAAGTCGCCCTCGTAGGTTCGCCGGACCAGCGAGTTCACACCATCGGCAGCCACGATCAGATCGTATCCTGCCAGTTCATCGAGAGAGTGCACCACGGTGCCGAACCGGAGATTGGCGCCGGCGGATCGCGCGCGCGCGGTCAATTGCCTGATGAAATCGAGCCGTCCGACCGCGGAGAAGCCGACGCCGTCGAGCACCACGCGCTCGCCGCGGTGAACCAGCGTGATGTCACGCCATGTCTCCATGCGAGCCGAGAGGGCTTCGGCCGTTTCCGGATCGTCGGCGCGGAGGAAGTCGAGCGCCTTGTCGGAGAAGACGACTCCGAAGCCCCAGGTGGCGCCTTCGGGATTCTGCTCAAAGACGTCGACATGATGGTCGGGGTGCCGGCGCTTCCATAGGTAGCTGAAGTACAGCCCCGCAGGACCACCCCCCAATACAGCGATGCGACCGAGCCGCATGACGTCCCTTCCCTGTGTTGCTTTTGCTTGCTGCCTTTGATTGCGTATTATGAAATTGATTTCCGGAAATGCAAACTATTTTTGCGCGGAAGGGAAACACTTCTTCGATATGAAACGCACCGTTGGGAACAAGCCCAGACTACGGCTAAGGCCGTGCGGCAGGAGGATTTCGGATGTTTGAGACAGCTTTCACGATCGAGTGGGGAGATTGCGACGAAGCCGGAATCGTCTTTTATCCCAATTACTTCTACTGGTTTGACTGCACCTATCAGCGCTGGCTGCGGACACTGGGACTGAGCCAACGCGAGCTGCGGCGGCGCTTCAACAGCGTCACCCCGCTCGTCAATGTCGGCGCCCAGTTTGTCGGGCCGGCGCGCTATGACGATGAACTCGTGATACGAGCGGACGTGGCCGAGTGGCAGGAGCGACGGTTTCGAATCGACTACAAGCTGTCAGTGGGAAATCTTCAGGTGGCCAGCGGCTTCGAGCAGCGCGCCTGGGCCTCTCTCACGTCCACGGCGAACTCCGCAGCGCGAATCTGCCGCCCGAGTTCAGGGAACTGTTGAAATGAAACGACGGCCTACGAAAGACGCAGGCAGAGACGGCGGCGGGCCTGCCCGCGGGGGAATCCAGGCTCTCGACGCAGCGCTTTCGGTCCTGCGAGTGCTGCGATCCTTTGACGGGCCGGCGGCGCTTTCGGATATCGCACGCGAAGCGAGGATGCCCCCCAGCAAGGTCCATCGCTATCTCGCGAGCTTTATCCACGCGGGCCTTGCGGTCCAGAAGGAGCGGTCTGGCCGGTACGACCTGGGGCGCGAAGCGGCAGAGCTGGGTGTTGCGGCGATCAGCCGGAACAACTTCATCGTCCGGGCATCCAACGAGCTCGAGGAATTGGCTGTGGCAACGGGCCAGGCCGCGCTGCTCGCCGTCTGGAGCCACAATGGCCCGACAGTGGTCAGGCTGGAGAGAGGTCCCAATCTGACGACGACGTCGATCGGTCTTGGCGCCACCTTCCCGCTGCTGAACTCCGCGACGGGACGCATCTTCCTCTCCTATCTGCCGCGTCCGCAACTGGCGGCCAGGCTGCACCATGAACTTGAAAGAGCCGCGACATCCGGTGTCAGTTGGCCTGATCTGGACCCCGATGCGGCAAGCGTCGAGGCATTAACGACGAAAATCCGCCGCGAGCGCATCGCCTATGTCGACGGCCGCTACATTCCAGGCTTGATGGCGATTTCGGCCGCAATCACGAATTGGCAGGGCGAGATCGAGGTTGCCGTGACCCTGTTCGGCACGCACAGGGATCTGCTCAAGCCAAGTCACCCTGCGCGAACCGCGTTGATCGATTTTGCCTCGCGTCACTCGATCGTTCCGCAGGCTCAGCTTAACGACACCTCCGCCAATCGAGCGCGATAGTCCGGCAACAGGTCTTGCGCGGAGGCTCAACCTGCAGCCAAGCGTGCCAGCAGACTCGCGCCCACCGCCAGAATATCGTCGTTGAAATCATACATGGGATGGTGGACCATCGGCTCCTCGCCACCCCGGCCCTGGCCGACCAGAACATAGGCTCCCGGCCGCTCTTGCAGCATGAAAGCGAAGTCTTCAGCGGCCATCAATGGGGGAAAGCCTTCCGCCAATCCAGAAGGGCCGAGGACATCGCCGATCGCGGCCGTGGCGCGATGAACGGCCCCGGCATCATTGATCAGCACCGGATATTCCCGGCGATAGTCGATCGCGACGGTGGCACCATGCGCGTGAGCCGTGTGGGTCGCAATCTGCTCGAATCCGGCTTCGATCCTGGCCCGCACGCCTTCGTTCAAAGCCCGGACCGTTCCTGAGAAGCGGGCTTCGGTGCATCTCGGTGACACTAACGACAGCCGCTTCCAGCGGATCGGTCTGACGCGACACCAGCGATTGCAGCCCGACCACGGTATGCGCCATCACAAGACCGGGATCGATGGTGGTGTGGGGCATGGCGGCATGTCCGCCGCGCCCGGTTACGGTCACGTCGAAACGATCGAACGACGCCAGGGCCGCCCCTGGACGCACCGCCGCCTTGCCGATCGGAATCAGCGGCATATTATGGAGCGCATAGATCTCGTCGCAAGGAAAGCGCTCGAACAGCTCGTCCTCGATCATCGCCCGCCCGCCGCCGAGCCCTTCCTCCGCCGGCTGGAAAATCACAACGGCGGTGCCCGGGAAATTGCGCGTCCGTGCCAGATATTCGGCCGCAGCCAGCAGCATGACGGTATGGCCATCATGACCGCAGCCATGAAAGCGCCCCGGAATTTTCGAGCGCCATGGGCGATCGCCAGCCTCGTCCATCGGCAGCGCATCCATATCGGCACGCAGCCCGCACGCGTTCATGCGGTTCGTAACCATAGGCAAAGCCGGAGATGAGCGCCGTGGCGGCGATATTGCGCGCGGTGAGCGGCACGAATTTCGGCAGGCCGGTGGTGCCACCGGTATGAAACAGCGCCACGTGATCGGACGATGCACGGGAAGCCATGCCGCTCGCCTGCTGCAAACCCTCCGGAACGGCCGCGGTATCGATCACGAGGGTGGCGCGCCCCCTGTCGTCAAGATGGCGGCGCAGCGACTCGAAGACACCGCTCACGGCGGCCGGCACGTCGGCAGGGACCATCACGATCGACGCGCCGCTGGCGTCGCGCAAGGCTCTGATCTCCGACTCGTTGAGAAAGAGGTTGATCGGCGCAAGACGTCCGACCGCCATCGCCGCCAAGGCAGCGGCTATCGTCCCCGCACCGTTCGGCAGCAGCGATGCAACCACATCGCCAGGCCCGATGCCGCGCATCCCTGTCGCGCGCCGCACAGGATTTATCGCGGTCCGGCTGCGACGTCGTCGCACTGACGGCCGTGACGGCGCACCTCTGGTTTGACGATGTGCGCAAGACCAGCGGCGCGACCGTGCCGCACGTGCTGACGGCGACGGCCCATGAGCTCGACAGGCAGAAAGTACGGTCGGCGGGCGTGCTGGGAACGCAGACGACGTGCAGTTCTTCCTTCGTGCGCAATTGTTTCGGGGCCGAGGGCCGGCGCATCATCGTTCTCGACGCCGAGGCGCAGTCCGCTATCGATCACCTGATCCAGTCGATCCTGACCGCCGATGATGACCGTACGGCCGGCTCCGGATTGCTGTTGCGCGCGATCGAAACGCTTGCCTCGCGGGGTGCTGACGCCGTGGTGCTGGCATGCACCGAATTGCCGCTGCTGCTGCCGCTGCATGGAAGTCCCGTTCCACTGCTCGACAGCGTCGCGCTCCACGTCAACGATATCTGCGACCACATCCTGACCGAGGCATCATGACTTCAAAGCCGATCGAAGCGGTCGATCATCTCTTGACCTATGTGCGCGATCTCGATGCTGCGGCATCGTTGTTCCACCGCATGGGGTTCACCCTGTCGCCGATCAGCCACATCGAGGCCATGGGGATCTCTAACCATCTGGTGCTGATGCGGCCGGCTGGCCCCGGACATGCGAACTACATCGAGCTGATGAGCGCGAGCGACCGAAGCCGCCTGCCGCCGGCGATGGCAAGAACCTTGTCGGGCAACGAAGGCATCAAGTCTATGGTGCTCGCTGCGCGCGATGCCGCAGCAGCGCAGCAGGCGATGCAGGGCCTCGGCTTCGAGGCAGCGCCGCCGGTTCACGTCAAGCGCGAGTGGGTGATCGGTCCCGGGCAATCGGTATTTCCGGAATTCGACGTGATCCTGCCCTTCCCCGCGGCGCTGACCTTCAACTGCTGCCAGTATCACAATGTCGACCTTTATTTACGGCCCGACTGGCTCGAACATCCAAACGGCGCACTCGGGATTCGATCCGTTCTTGCGGTAGCGGCCGATCCCGCGTCCATCGTCGACAAGTTCGCCGCCCTGTTCAAGGCACCGGTGGACGCCGGCGACGGCACGGCCTCTACCCGAGCAGGCGGCGTCAACCTTGCGATTTTCACGCC
>Ga0180222_1003333_pt1 | contig 10509 bp, 6 predicted proteins | sample eDN5th37CKraftOP_FD_151336 | JGI IMG/M metagenome (GOLD analysis project Ga0180222, IMG submission 151336) | Enriched Organic Plus compost microbial communities from Emeryville, California, USA - eDNA 5th pass 37_C Kraft OP (version 2) (version 2) ... | reverse complement strand
TACGTGCAACCCCACACCAAATCACAAGACTTTTGCACCAAAGCGACCAAAACCTTGCAAATCGGAATACTTGATCTGAGCTAAAACACACGCATCTCCGCGGGGTTCAGCGTTTTTCACGGGCGACCAGATCGAAATCCATCCTTTCCATCAGCAGGCGGAAGCCGAGGCACTGCTTCGCGAACATGGCATCCAGACCGAGGCGTGGGGGCCGTTCGCCGAAGGGAAGAACGGCTTGTTCGAGAATGACCTGCTCAGCTCGATCGGCGAGCGGCATGGCAAGTCGATCGCGCAGGTGGTTCTGCGCTGGCTCGTCCAGCGGGGCGTCGTGGCGATCCCCAAGTCGGTCCGCAAGGATCGCATGGCCGAGAATTTCGCGGTGTTCGATTTCGAACTGAGCGAGCAAGACCTGGCCGCAATCGCGACACTCGACCAAGGGACGAGCAGCTTCTTCGATCACCGCGATCCTGCGATGGTGAAATGGCTTGGGACACGCCGACTGGAAGCGTGAGACACGGCGTCGATGAGCCATTCGCGAAAGGCCGCTTTCGGAATTTTCGTTAAGTCTGCGGAAAACGCGAAAGCATATACATATGTCATCGCCATTGTGACCAAAGTGTCAAGGCACGGGGCCGCAGCGGCCCGTCAGTTTGCAGGCTCTCCGATTAAACCAGCTGTAGCCGTTGCGGCGCTCAACACTGACCTCATTCACATCATCGTGGATGGATCGGTCGCGATCGCCGAAAATCGGGCGGCCATCGGCGATATCATAATATCGGGACCAAATGGGCTTCGCCCCCGCCTCGTCGCGAAGCGTGCGCCCTTCATCACCGGCCGCAACATCCCATGTCTTCTTTTCAATGGCGTGAGAATCAAGCCATTCGCGGGCAAATTGCACTGCAGCAGCAGCGTCAACATTGTCCGCCGCGACTTTGCCAAGATACTGCGCCAGCCCAACGCTTTCGTCGCTTGCCAGCGCGGCCGGCTCGAAGTTGCGCGCCCCGACGGGAGCGAGCGTAAGGGCGTCATATTGCTGCGCCCAAATTGTCGGCTTGCCGTCAACGACGACCTGAGTGCGGAGAACCAAGCGATTCGTCAGATCGACGGCGGCCCGCGCAGCCGCAGCCCGCTCGGCGGACACGAAGGCGAAATTATTCTGATTGCGGGCCACATCGGACAGCAGCTTCGCGACCTCGACCAAGGCGTCGTCGTTAAACGTGATTGCATCGTGATAGCCACCTTGGAGCGGATAAATTTGGGGCCAGCCACCGTTGGGAAACTGTGAGGCCAACAAATAGTCCAAGCCCTTAAGAAAGCTCGCGCGGTAGCGATCGCCTTCGATGGTCGGGACATGGGCCTGTATGCGTGCGAGAAACCGCATTTCGCTATGCGTCGCGCCGTTGTCGATGGTCCCGACATAAGTCCAAGGTGGCTCGTTGGCGCCCGGCAGCGCGGCGATACGCGGATCCTGCGTGACCGCGAAACTCTGGCCGCGCACCCTCGGGAGGGCGCTGCGATCTTGATTCTTGCTCCACCCGCCCGATGGTGTCTGGAAGCTCAGGATATTCTCGGCGATACGCCGTGCCTCGTCACTGGCGTACCAAGCATCGGGGCGATCGAGCGGCATCGAACGCGGCGATCCGGGCTTGGGGCTGGGCGGTAGCGTCGCCAATCCGACGCGTTCGTCTGCCAGCACTTTCTTGTCGGCCTGAAGGCTGGCACGCGAGCGCGCGAGATAGATGCGCCAGTCATGCTGTTCGCCCTCGGCCAACGCTGAGATCCGGGCTTCCGTCACTGGCTCAGCAGGCGTCATCCAGCCGATCACTTTGGCCTCGCCGGGGGCCGCAGGCGCGACTGCCGTGGCGAGGGCAAGGGTGATGAAGAAACGCATATTCTTCTCCCCTCAGCGAACGACCGGCGTCCAGCCGCCAAGCACGAAGGCCGGGCTGCTATAGTCTTCAATCAGCTTGTCGTCCTGCGGACGCTTAAGTTCGCGCACGATCTCGTGCCGTTTCGTCATGTCGATCGGTCGGCCCTCAAGGTCGGTCGAGGCATATTCCCAGAATTTAATGTTGGCGCGGCTGAAGGTCGGGCCATCTTCCTGGATAGGTCCCCAGCCTTCCGGCGCGATGCCCGACATGCGCGTGTTGATCAACACCAGTTCGGCGTGCGGATAGTTGAAGCCTTTATTGTCGGGCAGGCGTGCGATCACCTGTTTGACCTTCTGGCCCGAGCCGTCGGCCCGGCGCGTCCAGGGAAGCGGTTCGTCGAGACCAATAAAGGTGCAGTCCTTGAAGACATGGCCATGGTTCGTCGCGGGATTCCGTATCCAATTGAAGGGACCAATCGAATGCACTTCGCACTTGTCGAAAAAGGCAGGCCCGACGCTCAGGATCGTGTCACCGTGCCCGGTGAGCTTTAGTCCGGTAAGATAAGTGGGACCGCGGAGCTGGAGGGCATCGCCCGATCCGTTGAGCGTCATGCGGTCAACGACATTACGCTCGCCCGTCATCAGCAGCGCCTCGGCCTGGCCGATATAATAATTGTTGATCGTGAAGGTCGACAGCTGGATGTCGGTAGAATTGGAAACCGAGAAGGCTGGGCGACGATTTGGGCTTCTCGCTTGCGGCGGATTGAAAGCGCTGTTGTTACCGTAGCCGACGACGACGCCGTCGCGGTCCTCGCCACGAATGATCAGATTGGATTTGCCGCGAAAGAAAACCAGCTCCTCATAATTGCCCTTGCGGATGAAGATGGTGACGGGCTCGGTGAGGAGGTCAGGCACGAAGTCGATCGCGCCCTGGACGGTGTTGAAGTCGCCGCTGCCATCGGCGGCTACGACCAGCTTCTTTGCGTCAGCCGCTGGTGGCGCCTTCTTCGTCGAAAAGGTCCAGTCCCCTTTTGAGGTGCCTGCGAATTCGCCAGCTTCGGTCGCAAGGACGCCCGGATCAATCTCGACGCGATAGGTACGACCATAGGCGAGCGGCTTGTGCAGATAGATTGTCGCGCGCGTGTCGCGGACGATCACTGGATGAAAATGGAAACCTTCGAGTCCGCCGATGGTCTTTTCCTGATAGACCGTCGTGTCGGGCGGGAGCCCGCGGCGAATCTTGCTCGGATCTGGTCCGGCGGGAATCGCGAGATCAAGCGTGTCGAACACCATACCGCTCGCCGTATCGACGATGCGAACAAAACCGCTGGCGCCGACCTTCGGTGCCGACGAAAAGGTCAGGACGAGCTGCACGTCGGGGTTCACGTTCTTCGCACCGGGCGCTGGATAGAGTTTTTCCGGCGCCGTCTGTGCCGCTATCGGTGACACCGGTAGCAAAACCAGGCCAATCCATATCAGCAATGTACGTATCATCTTCGTCATCGCGCCTTCCCTCTTCCCTCTTCCATTGTCGTTGACTTCGGGACTACTCGTGCGTCGTGGACTTGAAATCCAGCGGATGCTTGTCGTTGGTGACCAGAACGCCCGTGAGCAGTCTCTTGTACCATTCGAGCAGTTCCATGCTCTTCTCTGCGGTCGGCGCGTCCCCGGTAAACACACGCTCCAGCACGAGGCCGCGCATCGCGGCGCGGTGGAGTTGCACCATCCGCTCGACAGCGCCGCGATCCGCAATGCCGACCTCCTGCGCGATCACCCAAACATCGGCGAGTTGGAGCGCCTCGAGCTCCCTGATCACCGGCGGAAAGCGTTCGGCGAGGCCGGGGTCGCTACGTGAGGCGACCATGATCTCCATTATTGCAAGCGCAGGGGGCTCGCAAATTGCTTCCCATGTCGCGTGCGTAAGCGCGAGGAAGCGACTCATCCCGGGTTCGACCGCGGCAAGATGGCGGCGGACATGTCGGTTCTGCGCTGCCGCCGCATATTCGCCGACTGCGATCACGAGATCGAGACGGGTGGGGAAATGGTGGAGCATCGCGCCGCGACTGACGCCAGCCTCCTCAGTGACGAGGTTCGTCGTCGTCGCAGCATAGCCGACGCGGCAGAGGCACGCGATCGCCGCATCGAGCAGCCGTTGGCGCATCGAAGCCGAGCGCTCGGCATTCGATCCGCGACTCGCACGGCGAGTGGTTCCGCCTCTTTTTGCAGTCACCATATCCTGCATATTGGCCGCCAACTCCCAAATTCAGCGTATTTTTCGCCTTGAACAATCATTCCACAGTCCCTCTTGACTGTAAAGCAACTTCGCGGCCATAATCATGACACCGGTGACAAGCAAGGAACTCGAGCGTGATTCGAGGCCGCACGCCGGGATGAGGGAGAGTGAGGTGATGGCGATTCGAACAAGTGCTCATTGGCACGCGGTTGCGATGCGACGCCCAGTTTCCCGGCAGCGAAATTTCTGAACCTTGACTTGGGGCCGGACCGACCTCCCTGGACCGGCCCCGCTTTTTCCGGTGTGCGCCGCGGCGCACGGCGAACGGAACCCGGCGGGACGTCGAATCATGCAATCCAGACCCATCCTTTGCGCAACCGCTCTCGCGATCATCCTCGCTGCACCCGCTTTTGCGCAACTAGCTGAGCACAAGACGAATATCGACGAGAGCAAGGTCGGGACCTACACGCTCCCCGAACTGCTTCGCCTCCAAGACGGCCGGGTGGTCGACAACGCCGCCGACTGGACAGGCGAACGCCGAGACGAAATCCTGGAGCTGTTCGCGCAGCACCAGTTCGGCGAGACGCCGAAGTCGGAACTGAAGCCGCGCGTTGAAGTCATCGAAAGCAACGGTATCGGCCTCGGCGGTCTTGCGCGCCGCACGCAGGTCCGCCTCCTGCTCGGCGAGGGCGACGATCGTGTGACGATCCGGGTTGTGCGTTATCTTCCAGCCAAGGCAACGACCGCAGTCCCCGTGCTTCTTCACATTGGTTTTTCGCCAAATGCCCTGGTTTTCGATGAACCGGGTATCGACGAGGGACAGGCCTGGGACGTGCGCGCCAAGGTCCGCATCCCCGATCGTAAAGCGCTGCTGCTCGCCGGCTTCGACGCGAGGCCCTTTATCGAAAAGGGCTATGGGGTCGCACACGTCTATTATGGCGATATCGAGCCCGATTTCGCGGGTGGCTCGGCGTTCGGGGTCCGCAAGTTTCTCGGCGGAACGAACGACCCACGGCGGCCCGCGGAATGGGGCGCGATCGGCGCCTGGGCCTGGGGCCTGTCGCGTATCGCCGACTGGCTGCAAAGCGACCCGGCGGTCGATGGCAGCAAGCTTGCGCTGTCGGGCGCGTCGCGGCTTGGCAAGGCAACGCTTTGGGCGGCGGCGCAAGACCCCCGATTCACGCTCGTCATGCCGATCATTTCGGGTGAGTCGGGCGCGGCGATCAGCCGCCGCGACTTCGGCGAGACGATCGCCGATATCGCAAGCCCCAAGCGTTATCATTATTGGTTTGCGCCGCGCTACCAGGACTATGGCGGCGACGTCTCAAAACTTCCCGTCGACGCTCATATGCTGCTCGCGCTGATCGCGCCGCGGCCGATGCTCCTCGTCAACGGCGACGAGGACACATGGTCCGACTGGAAAGGCGAGCGCGTGGCGGCCGAAGCTGCGCGGCCGGCCTACGCGTTGTTCGGGCGGCAGAACGACCTCCAGATTTTCACGCACAAGGGTGGGCACAAGTTGCTCCCCGAAGATCTCGCCGCGATGTCGGAATTCATGGCGCGCCAATTCGGCGATCCGAAGCTCGTCGCCGCGAACGACGCCCGGCGCCTCAATCCCAACCGGCCGGCGTTCTGGTGGCCCGCGGCGGCCGCCAGACCCGACAGCTGGTTCGCCGGCGACGAAGCGCGCCGCATGGCGGACAACATCCTGTCGTGGCAGGACCCTGTCTCGGGCGGTTGGCCGCTAATGAACACGACGCGCGAGCCCAATCGCGGCGACCCCGCGCAAGTTGGCCCCTGGGGCAAGCGCGCCGCGCTGATCAAGGCAACCGCCAACGAGATGCGTTTCCTCGCGCGCGCGCAGCAGGCCAAGCCCGATCCGCGCTATGTCCCCGCGATCGAGCGCGGTCTGACCTATATTCTCGCTGCTCAATATCCGACGGGCGGTTTTCCGCACAGCTGGCCGGTCTTCACCAACGCTTATGACCATCACGCGACGTTCAACGACGACGAGATGGTCGACCTGCTCGAGTTGCTCCGCGATGTCGCGACCCAGCCCGAGTTCCGGGTGCTTCCCGCAGCTCGGCGCGATGCCGCGACCGAAGCCTTCGAGCGCGGCATCGATTTCATCCTGAAGACGCAAATCGTCAGCGACGGCCGGAAGACCGCATGGGCGCAGCAATATGACGAGAAGACGCTGGAACCGCGCGGCGCGCGCGCCTTCGAGCCTGTCGCCATCAGCGGCGGCGAGAGCGCCAACATACTCCTGCTTCTGATGAGTATCGAAAAACCGACCCCGGCGATCGTCAGCGCGGTCGAGGCGGGTGTCGCCTGGTACCGCGCATCGCAGATCGACGGCATTCGCGTCGAATCGATAAAGGGCGACCGCATCGTCCATCCGGATGCTTCAGCCAAGCCAATATGGGCCCGCTATTATCAGATCGGCACCAACCGGCCGATCTTCGTCGGGCGCGACGGAGTCATTCGATACACTCTCGCCGAAGTCGAGCAGGAACGCCGTGGCGGATACGCCTGGTACGGCGACTGGGGCCGCGCGGTCCTCGCGCGCCACGCCGAGTGGAGCAAAACGCAAAAATAGAACCCGAAGCCGGACCAGAGGGTGCGGCATCAACGATCAATGGCGCCGTTATCGCGAGCGCCGGACAAGGGAGAGTGAAGATGAAGGGACCAGTATCGATCCGCGGCTGGCGCTGCCAAAGTTCCTATGCAGCACTTGCGCTGACCTGCCTCGCAACAAGCTTGCCAGCCTATGCGCAGACCGAGGGAATATCTTCTCCGGCCGCCACGGAAGGCGACGAGTCAGCCGCCGATGAGATCGTGGTCACCGGATATCGCGCGGCACTTCAGGGCGCGCTCGAAAGCAAGCGCCGTTCGAACGAGATTATCGACACGATCAACGCCGAAGACATTGCCGACTTCCCCGATGCCAATCTCGCGGAATCGCTCCAGCGCCTGCCCGGCGTGACGATCGACCGTGATAATGGCGAAGGCCGCACGATTACCGTCCGCGGTCTTGGCCCCGATTTCACGCGCGTGCGCGTCAACGGCATCGAGGCGCTCTCGACCTCGGGCGGAAACGATTCGGGCAGTACGCCCAACCGTTCGCGAGGTTTCGACTTCAACGCTTTCGCGTCAGAGCTTTTCAATTCGCTTACGGTGCGCAAGACGGCCTCCGCCGAAGTCGACGAAGGCTCACTCGGTGCGACCGTCGACCTCGTGACGGGCCGCCCTTTCAGCTACAAAAAAGACTTCACCATCGGCCTCTCGGCGCAGGGCGCCTATTATGAGAATGGCGGCAAGGTCTCGCCTCGGGTTGCTGGCCTCGTGTCGGGACAGTGGGAAACCGGCATCGGTCGCATGGGCCTGACCGTCTCGGGCGCCTGGAGCAAGGCCAAGCGCACAATCGACAGTTACGGCCGCACCGTCGCCTCCTATGACTATGGCTATTCGCGCCCATTCGCGACGCCAACGCTCAACGCCGGTTCGCCCGATTCCGGCATTCCGATGCGCACTGGCTTTGCCGCGCCATCGACTGCCGATTGCAACGGGGGAACGGCAACGGCGCCCAATCTTAACGGCGTAATTCCGGGCATAAACATCACCCGCCTCGAAGCCTGCAATGCACAACGCGGGTCGAACCCCGAAGCCTATGCGCTGCTCTTTCCCGGCGGCGGTGCGATCCGTCAATTCATCAATGGCCGGACGGTACAGACGACCCCCGGCTCGACAGTGGTGACCCCGACGCTTCCGGGTCTCAGCCGGCAGGAACTCGATCAAAACAGGCTCGGCCTCACCGCGTCTTTCCAGTGGGAGCCTTCGGACACGACGCGGCTCAGCATCGACGGCGTCTATTCGCGCTTCAAGAACCGATCGGATTATTATGGTATCTCGACGATCGGCCTCAACCGCTTTGGCAACACGAGTTCGGCCTATAACACCGCGACGACCGGTTCGGCGGCGCTTTACGCATCTTGCTCGCCGTCCGGCGCGGGCGGCGTCACAATCGATTGCCAGGGATCGGAGGGGACGGGAAGCGTGCTGCCCGGTTTCGCCAACAGCACCAATCCGTTCAACCTCAACGCCTTCGATTATTACAATAACCCGGCGTCGGTCGGCTACATCCCCACCGCAAACCGGCTGGCGCTGCTCGATGCGCTCGTCGGCAAGCCTTCGACGCGCGTCATCGATGCGGCGGTCAACACGGACAATCCCGACCAGCCTTGGGCCGACTATCTCGTCCTCGGCAATATCGACTATCGCTCGACCAACGACGGCAATGTCTACACGACGAAATTCAAACAGCTCTCGGGAACCTTCGAGCAGGAAATCACCGACAGGCTCAACCTGACGATTGTCGGCGGCTATTCGAAGTCGACCAACAGCAGCCTCGGCTTGCTCTCAGACCTCATTCGCCTCGACAGCGGTCAAGGAACCCAGGGCGACGGTTATTTCGTCTATGACGAGCGTAATGCAAACGGCATGCCGCTCATCGATTTCGGCTTCGATGCCGCCGATCCGACCAAATGGGACACCATAAAGGGCCTCTCCGTTCTCCGCGTTCAGGCTCGCGAGACGAAGAACGACTTCATTAACGGCCGATTTGACCTCGATTGGCGCGCGTTCGACGAAGACCATATCAAGGTCGGTTTCTCCTATCGCAAATTTGGGTTCGAGACGCGAGAACTGCGCCGTATCTCCCAGGAAGCCGTCTCGCCAACGCTCCTCGAAGCGGGCAGCAGCGTCGCTGCCACCGGCTTTGTCATCGACAATTGGGGCAAGGGTCTGGGCGTGCCCGAAGGCATGACGACGTCCTTCTGGGTTCCGGATAACGGCAAAATGGCCGAGGTGTTCGGCTTCGACTGCAACTGCATCAACAAATACGGCGACTTCCGTCTCTCACCCGGCGGCGCGTCGAACAATCTCGGATTGAACTTCGCGATCAGCGAGAAGGATACCGGCGGCTATATCCAATATGACTATGACCGCACGCTATTTGGCATGGGTTTTCGCGGCAATATTGGCCTGCGCTTTGCCCACACGGAAGTATCGGCTGATGGCTTGACCCCAACCGGTCTGCCGATCACTAACACAAACACCTACAATGATTGGCTGCCTTCGCTCAATGCGGTTTTCGAAGTGCGAAACGACATCTTCGTCCGTTTCGGCGCCGCGACGGTGATGGCGCGTCCGACGCTGTCGCAACTGGCGCCGGGCATTACCACTTTCAACGTACCGGGAACGCCCAATGCAACGACGGGCGGTTCGATCTCAAGCGGCAATACCAAGCTCAAGCCTTTCCGCGCGACCAACCTCGACCTGAGCGCCGAATGGTATTTCGCGCCGGGAGCCCTTTTCTCGGTTGGCATCTTCAACAAGGATATTTCAAGCTTCCCCCAGCGGGTACTCGGCGAAGGCCGCCTCAGCGATTTCTACGATCCCGCGGTCATCCAGGTGCTGCGCGATTCGATCACCTCGACGACCCCGGCTGGAGACGCCCAGCGTGCCTATATCGATGCCGACAATCCGTTCAGCTTCAGCCAGCCACGCGATGCGCCGGGCGGTTATATCCGCGGTCTCGAAGTCAATTATCAGCAAAATCTGACGTTTCTTCCCGGCGTCCTCAAGAATTTCGGCATCCAGGCGAACTACACCTATATCGATTCAAAGCTGACCTACATCATCGACACCGGAAGCGCCGACCGCCCGCAGCAGACGGGGGACGCTCCATTCCTGGGCGCCTCGCCGCATTCGGTGAACCTTACCGTCTATTATGAGACGCCGCGCTTCTCGGGCCGGGTCTCGACCGCCTTCCGCGAGAAATATTATACGCTTTACCCGCTACAGTCGGGGACCTGTCAGCCCGGCATGTGCCTGACCCCACTGATCAATGATTTTGCCGGCAGCCAGTCGACGACGAACGTCGATGCCTCGTTCAGCTACAAGGTTACACCGCAAATCTCGCTGACCTTCGAGGCATTGAACCTGACCAATCAGACGTCGGACCGTTTCAGCCTCGCGGATAATGAGATCATCACCAACTATTCCTCGTCGGGTCGCCAGTTCTTTTTCGGTGTGCGGGGAAGCTTCTGATTATATGGGGGGCGCCGTCGCGAAGCGACGCCCCCACGCGAACTTTGTCGAAATGGCCGCTGCACGAACCGCTCCGCGGATTGGTGTTAGCGGCGATGTAAAGCGGCCCAACGAACGCCGCACCTGATTGAACGTCGGCTGTCTGAGGCAGACCCTTTCGGCTCCTTCTGTCCGCCGTCAGCACCAATGGCACAGATTTGAGGTTGTGATTTAAGGAGGATTTGGGCTTCGTCGTAGTGACGAAGGAACGAAGATGAAGCCCAAATCCTCCTATTCAAAATCGCCGTCGAAGGCC
>Ga0180222_1003327_pt1 | contig 10555 bp, 13 predicted proteins | sample eDN5th37CKraftOP_FD_151336 | JGI IMG/M metagenome (GOLD analysis project Ga0180222, IMG submission 151336) | Enriched Organic Plus compost microbial communities from Emeryville, California, USA - eDNA 5th pass 37_C Kraft OP (version 2) (version 2) ... | reverse complement strand
AAGGCCGCGGAGACGCTGGCCGGCGCCTCCAAGACGCTGGACGACAAGGACATCGACGAGCTCGCCGAGGATGCGCGCAACTTCGTGCGCAAGAGCCCGGCCGTGGCGATCGGCGCCGCGGCGGTCGTCGGGTTCGTGCTGATGCGGATGATGCGGGGGAGCTCCTCCAAGGACGATGCCTGAGTTCATCGACGGCGCACCCCGCGACGGAGCGATGAGCGACATCGACGCAGAAGAGCAGCCGGCGCCGCTGCCGCCGCAGGATGACGAGTCGATCAAGGCGAGCTTCGCGCGGCTGATCGCCTCGGGTAAGGACATGGCCGAGGCCGAGCTGGCCTGGGCGAAGCTCAAGGCCCGGCTGATCGCGGAGAATCTGCGGACCTGGCTGGTCTTCGCGGCGCTGTCGCTGGTCTTCCTGGTGATGGGCGTGATCATCCTGATCGTCTCCGCGATCGTCGCGCTGGCGCCCTATGTGGGCATGCTGGCGGCCAATCTGATCGTCGCCAGCGTCGCGATCATCGTCTCCATCATCTGTGCACTGGTCGCGCGGCGCGCCTTCAAGACCCTGTTCGAGGAGCATCTGCCATGAGCGAGGCCGAGGAGCGCGCGAAGCTGGCCGGAGCGCGCCAGCAGGCCGATCTCGCCCGCCTGCGCTTCGTCGACGCGCTGCGCGGCGCGAGGGACAGCGTCTCGCCGGAACGCCTCAAGGACGACGCACTCGCCGCGATCGGCGACCGCGCCAACGCCATCAAGAACGACGTGCGGGGCGCGATCCGCCGCCATCCGGTGCTGACCGGCGCGACCATTGTCGGCCTGGGCGCATCGCTGTTCTGGAAGCCGGCCCGGTCGGTCGCCATCTATGGCATGCGCGCCAGCCAGTTCATCTGGCTCAACCGCAATCTCTGGAGGTCATCCGATGACGAAGCCTGACGACGCCGTGCCGCTGCCACAGGAGGCGGAGGACAGCTCGATCGTCGGACTGGCCAGAGCCGGCCTCGAGCAGGCGCGGGAGACCGCCGGCAAGGCCATCACCGCCACGCGCCGCAAGGGCGAGGCCGTGATCGAGGATACGCGGGAGAAGTCGATGCGCGCCGCCGCCGAGACCAACCGGCTGTTCCTGGAGCATCCGGTCGCGGCGGTCGCGGCAGCGGCAGCGGCGGGAGCAGTGCTGGCGATCTTCGTGCCGCGCATCGCGATCGCCGGCAAGGCGGGCCGGCTGGCTGGACGCGCCGTGAAGGCGGCGGCCGCGAGCGACGCGGCGCAACTCCTCGCGACCGGTCTGCGCGGGCAGGGCAAGGCCGTCACCAGGACGGCGGCGCGCAAGGTGGGCACGGCGATCGGCAAGGGGATCAAAGCGCGGCGCACGCGCAAGGCCGCCGTGCCGCCCGAGGAAATATCGGCGCCGGACGAGCAGGACTGATTCCGTCGTCAGCAGCGTCTTGGCAGCGCCATTCCAGGCTGCTAGCGGATCAACGCGCGAGGAGCCGGCACGGCCGGCACCACAAGGGAGCCTTCACATTGAGCTTGTTGCATCTCGTCATGGGCGGCCGCGTCAAGGACCCCCAGAAGCTGGTCTTCGATGATCTGAAGACGATCGACCTAGTCGGCGTCTATCCCGACTATGCGAGCGCGGAAGCCGCCTGGCGCTCCGCGGCGCAGCGAACGGTGGACGATGCCGAGATGCGCTATGTGGTGGTGCACCTGCACCGGCTGCTCGATCCCACCGGCGAGGCGCAGGACCCGCAGGTCGATTGAGGGGACCCTCCCCTCCCGTTTGTGGGGCCTTTGCATAATCGCAAATTGTCGAAGGGTCGTCCTTCCCCTTTGGCCACGCTGAAGAAAAGAACAGCCCTTCGACAGGCTCAGGGCGAACGGCAGCAATTATGCAAAGCTCTTGCTTGCGGGGCCGGGTGGTGGAAGCACATGCCGTATCTGACTTGGACAGGCGCCTTCGATCCCTTCCCGCGGGCGGAAGGATGATCTCGCTCAGGTCGGCCGGAAGCGATGGGCCAGCAGCGGGCGCGCCAGCAGCAGGCCGGCAATGAAGCCGCCGATATGCGCGCCGATGGCGATGCCGCCGAAGAAGCTGTCCAGCCCGCCCGCCAGCGCGATCAGCAGTTGCAGGCCGGTCCAGGCGACCGCAAGCCATGCCATCCGCACCACATAGGCAGGCACGAAGCCGATCGGACGGACGCTGCGCTGCCCGTAGATCATCGCATAGGTGCCGAGTAGCGCGGAGATGGCGCCGCTCGCGCCGATCATCGGCACGATGCCGTCATGCGCCGCATGGAAGCCGGGAATCGCCCATTGGCCGAGCGCCGCAGCATAGGCGCCGACCACATAGATCAGCACGGTGCGCCCCTGCCCCAGCAGCTGCTCGACGAACCGGCCGCAGAACAGCAGCAGCAGCAGATTGAAGCCGATGTGGAGCCAGTTGGCATGGATCAGCGTGGCCGTGAGCGGCGTGATCCAGAGCGGCAGCCAGGGAATGGGCGGCATGTCGACGGCCACGCCGAGCGCGGTCAGCCGCTCGGGGATGAAGCCGGCGAGGATCGCCGCGCGCGTCGTCTCGCCCAGAAGCTGCACCGGCAGGAAGGCGAGGACAGTGATCGCGGCGATGACATTGGTGGCCTGGCCGCGCGGCAGGGTCAGCGGCATCGTCCGTTCCGTCTCCTCCGCCGACCCGACGCTCAGATGAACTCGATCTTCTCGATCAGGTAGAATTTGTCGCCCGACGGCACGGTGACTTCCACTTCCTCGCCGACCTGACGGCCGATGAGCGCCCGGCCGAGCGGGCTCGAATAGGAGATCATGCCGGCCTTGGCATCGGATTCGGCATGGCCGACGATCTGGTAGCGCACCGGCTGGTCGTCCTCATCAAGCAGGGTCACGGTAGCGCCGAACACGACCTTGTCGCCGGACAGGCTCCTGGGATCGATGATCTGCGCCCGCGAGAGCTTGTCCTCCAGATCGGCGATGGACGCCTCGATCTGGCCCTGACGCTCCTTGGCGGCATGATATTCGGCATTCTCCGAGAGATCGCCATGGGCACGCGCTTCCTCGATCGCATCCACGATCAGCGGACGTTCCGCTTTGAGCGCGCGCAGCTGCTCGTTCAGCTTGTCATAGCCGACCTGCAGCATGGGCATCTTCTCAACGGTGGCCATCTCGACTCCCCGATTCTATTTCCAAAAAGCGCCGAAGCGCGAACTCCCTTGCCGACCGGCCGGACCGGTCAGCTCGCAGCTGATTTCGTGAAATGTCGGAAGATCAGTCGTGCGACGCTCGATAATAGGATTGGAGCGAGCGCACTTCAAGGGGACGCGCGCGCAGCGCCTCGATCGCGTCCACCGCGGCGAGGCTGGCGGCGGCCGTGGTGAAGCTCGGCACCTTCTGGCGCAGCGCGCTGATGCGGATCGCCTGGCTGTCCTTGAGCGACTGCCAGCCCTCGGTGGTGTTGAAGATGAGATCGACGCCGCCATCCATGATCCGGTCGACGATGTGCGGGCGGCCCTGCGCCACCTTGTTCACCGTCTCGACCGCAAGGCCCTGATCCGCCAGATAGCGCGCCGTGCCGCCGGTCGCGATGAGGCGGAAGCCGAGCTGGCTGATCTTGCGCGCGGCAGGCAGGATCACCGGCTTGTCGCTGTCCTTGACCGAGATGAACACGGTGCCGCCATCGGGCAGGATCGTGCCCGCGCCGATCTGCGACTTGGCGAAGGCCGTCGCAAAATCGCCATCGATTCCCATGACTTCACCGGTGGACTTCATTTCCGGTGAGAGCACCGGATCGACGCCGGGGAAGCGGTTGAACGGGAACACGGCTTCCTTCACCGCGATGTGATGGATGGCGTGCCGGTCGATCGCCGGCAGGTCGGCGAGCTTCTCCCCGGCCATCACGCGGGCGGCGATCTTGGCGATGGGCGTGCCGATGGCTTTCGCGACGAACGGGACGGTCCGCGAGGCGCGCGGATTGACCTCGATCAGATAGACGTTCCCGCCCTTCACCGCGAACTGGATGTTCATGAGGCCGCGCACCTCGAGCGCGCGGGCCAGCATGTCGGCCTGCCGCTCGATCTCGGCGACGATCCCTTCGGGCAGGCTGTAGGGCGGCAGCGAGCAGGCGCTGTCCCCCGAATGGACGCCGGCTTCCTCGATATGCTGGAGCACGCCTGCAACGACCACATCCGTGCCGTCGCACAACGCATCCACGTCCACCTCGACGGCATCGCGCAGATACTGGTCGATCAGCACCGGCGAATCGCCCGAGACCTGAACGGCCGTGGCGATATATTCCTCCAGCTGCGCCTGCCCGTCGACAATCTCCATCGCGCGGCCGCCCAGCACGTAGGACGGGCGCATCAGCACCGGATAGCCGATGCGGTTGGCGACCGCGATCGCCTCATCCCTGGAGCGGGCGATGCCGTTGGCCGGCTGGAGCAGGCCGAGCTTCGTCACCAGCGCGGCGAAGCGCTCGCGATCCTCGGCGAGATCGATCGCATCGGGCGAGGTGCCGAGGATGGGGATGCCGACATCCTCCAGCGCCTGCGCCAGCTTGAGCGGCGTCTGGCCGCCGAGCTGGACGATCACGCCGGCCAGTTCGCCGCGCGACTGCTCGACATGCAGGATCTCCAGCACATCCTCGGCGGTCAGCGGCTCGAAATAGAGCCGGTCGGACGTGTCATAGTCGGTGCTCACCGTCTCCGGATTGCAATTGACCATGATCGTCTCATAGCCCGCTTCCGCCAGCGCGAAGCAGGCATGGCAGCAGCAATAGTCGAACTCGATGCCTTGGCCGATCCGGTTGGGACCGCCGCCCAGGATCACCACCTTGCGGCGATCGCTGGGCTGGCTCTCATCCTCCGGCACGCCGAAGGTCGGCGCTTCGTAGGTCGAATACATGTAGGGCGTGCGGGCATCGAACTCGGCCGCGCAGGTATCGATGCGCTTGAACACGGGGCGCACGCCGAGCCGGTGCCGCAGCGCGCGCACTTCCTCCTCGGTGACGCCGCCGGTCATCGCGACGACGGCCTCGCGGATGAGGCCCGATCCGCGCCGGATGGCATTCTCCATGCCGGGGCGCAGATTGGCGGATTGCAGCGCGAGCCAGGCGAGCCGCTTGTCCGAGAAGCCCATGGACTTCAAGTGCCGCATCCCCTCGGCATCGAGCGGCAGGCCATTGTCCAGCACCTGCTTCTCGGCCGCGACGATCTCGGCGATCCGCTCCAGGAACCAGGGGTCGAATTTCGCGACCGCGTGGATCTCGGCGACGGTGAGCCCTTCGCGCAGCGCCTGGGCGGCGATGAGCAGCCGGTCGGGCGTCGGCTGGCCCAGCGCGGCGATGATCTCGTCCTTGCTGGCGCCGACCAGCGCATCGACCTGGTTGAAGCCGGAGAGGCCCGTCTCCAGTCCGCGCAAGGCCTTCTGCAGGGCTTCGTGGATGTTGCGGCCGATCGCCATCACTTCGCCGACCGACTTCATGGCCGTGCCGAGCAGCGCCTCGCTCCCCTTGAACTTCTCGAAGGCGAAGCGCGGGATCTTGGTCACCACATAGTCGATGGTCGGCTCGAAGCTCGCCGGGGTGACGCCGGTGATGTCGTTGGTGATCTCGTCCAGCGTGTAGCCCACCGCCAGCTTGGCGGCGACCTTGGCGATCGGGAAGCCGGTCGCCTTGGACGCGAGCGCCGAGGAGCGGCTGACGCGCGGGTTCATCTCGATGACGATGAGGCGGCCGTCCCTGGGATTGACCGCGAACTGGACGTTGGACCCGCCCGTCTCCACGCCGATCTCGCGCAGCACCGCGATGCTGGCGTTGCGCATGATCTGATATTCCTTGTCGGTCAGGGTCAGCGCCGGCGCGACGGTGATGCTATCGCCGGTGTGGATGCCCATCGGGTCCACATTCTCGATGGAGCAGATGATGATGGCATTGTCCGCGCGATCGCGGACGACCTCCATCTCATACTCCTTCCAGCCGAGCAGCGATTCCTCGATCAGCACCTCGGTGGTCGGCGAGGCGTCCAGCCCCTTGCGGACGGTCTCGATGAACTCTTCCCGGTTGTAGGCGACGCCGCCGCCGGTGCCGCCCAGCGTGAAGCTCGGGCGGATGATGGCAGGGAGGCCAGTGAACTCCAGCGCCTCAAGCGCTTCCTCCAGGCTGTGCGCGATGCGCGAGCGGGCGCTTTCGAGGCCGATCCGGTCCATCGCATCGCGGAACTTGAGGCGATCCTCGGCCTTGTCGATGGCCTCGGCATCCGCGCCGATCATCTGGACGCCGAACTTCTCCAGCGTGCCGTCATTGAAGAGCGCGAGCGCGGTGTTGAGCGCGGTCTGGCCGCCCATGGTCGGCAGGATCGCGTCGGGCCGCTCCGCCTCGATGATCTTGGCGACGATCTCCGGCGTCACCGGCTCGACATAGGTCGCGTCGGCCAGCTCCGGATCGGTCATGATCGTGGCCGGGTTGGAGTTGACCAGGATGATCCGGTAGCCCTCCTCCTTCAGCGCCTTGCAGGCCTGCGTGCCCGAATAATCGAACTCGCACGCCTGCCCGATGACGATGGGACCGGCGCCTATGATGAGGATGGAGGAGATGTCTGTGCGTTTGGGCATTGCGAACCTTGATAGCAGTGATTACATTGATTGCATTGCAATCACGAGGGCAAGGCGATGGCGAGCGTTACGATCCGCAACCTCCCCGACGACGTCAAACAGAGCCTGCGCGAGCGCGCGGCACGCAACGGTCGCTCGCTGGAGGAGGAAATGCGCCGCGCGCTGATCGCGCTGGTACGGCCTGAGCCGGCCGAGCCGCGCAAGTCGATCGGCCAGATGCTGTACGAAGCAAGCCGGCCGGGGTTCGACCTGCCTCTCCCGCCACGTTCGCGCGCACGAATTCCTGATTTCGGTGAGGAATGATCCTCGTCGATACCAATGTGTGGAGCGAGTTGCTGCGCCCGGTTCCCTCGCCTGCCGTGATCGCCTGGGAAATAGCCGAGGCGAGCCGCCTGCATCTCTCGACGGTCGTAATCGGCGAATTTCTCTCCGGCATTGCGATGATGCCGGATGGCAAGCGCAAGAGCGCCTTCCTGGCACGCTATGAGATCATCATCGCCCTGTATGCCGACCGGATCGTGCCGTTCGACCTCGAAGCCGCCCGCCACTATGCCGACATTCTTGCCTTCCAGGAACGGGCCGGCCGCAATCCTGGCACCGCCGACACCCAGATCGCCGCGACCGCCCGCGCGCGCGGCATGGCGCTGGCAACGCGTAACGTGCGCCATTTCAAGGGACTTGGCCTTGATCTGATCGATCCTTGGCAAAATTGACAACAAGCCTCGGATCATCGGACCGGCGCTGATGGGCATGCAAGGCATATCTGATCTTCTGGTGGGCATTATTTCGCCTCTGTTTCCATCTGTTCATTGCCGACAAATCGCTCGTTACCGACAAAACCGAGTTTGTCGCTGATGCCCGGCAACTTTTTCAGCTCGCCAAGGGCGCAATCGACTGCTTCGTATTTCGAATCCGCCGAAGGTTGGAAAAGGATGCGGTCGCCGTACACTCTGATCGCGTCCTCATTCAGTCCACATTTGGAGGAGATTTGATTCAGCGGAGTCTGCGTCACGTCAGTCGCCGCGCTGCATCCCTCCAAGGAAACAAGAGCCATCATAGTCATGCCAAGGGCCACAGTCCGCGCAGACTGACAAATCACGCCAACCCCTCCACGAACCGCCGGAACAGATAGAAGCTGTCCTGCGGGCCCGGCGAGGCTTCGGGGTGATATTGCACAGCGAAGGCCGGGCGGTCGGTGAAGGCGATGCCGCAGTTGGAGCCGTCGAACAGGCTCACATGCGTCTCCACCACATTGTCCGGCAGGGTGGCGGCGTCGACGGCGAAGCCGTGGTTCATGGAAGTGATCTCCACCACGCCATCCTCCAGCCGCTTGACCGGATGATTGGCGCCGCGATGGCCCTGGTGCATCTTGACCGTCCGCGCGCCCGCGGCGAGGCCGAGCAGCTGGTGGCCGAGGCAGATGCCGAAGATCGGCACCCGCTCCTCCAGCAGGCGGCGGATGACCGGCACGGCATAGTCGGCGGTGGCGGCGGGATCGCCGGGGCCATTGGAGAGGAAGACACCGGCGGGCCTCTGCGCCATGATCTCCTCATAGGTCGCGGTGGCGGGCAGCACCGTCACCTGCGCGCCGGCCCTGACAAGGTTGCGGAAGATATTGGACTTGGCGCCATAATCGATGGCGACGATGTGGGGGCTGTTTTCGGCTCCGCCCAGGGGCGGGCGTTCCGCTCCCCTCCCGCTTGCGGGGGCCGGGGGAAGGCTTTGCACATCAGCGGCGGATTGGCCCTCCCGCAAGCGGGAAGGGGACTGATCGTCTTCATAGCCGAAGCCCAGGCGCCACGGGCCGCCGGTCCATTCGCGCGGCTTGCCGGTCACTTCGATGGCAAGGTCCATGCCTTCGAGGCCGGGCCAGGCCTTTGCCTGCGCGTGCAGCGCGGCCAGATCGAACTTGCCGTCCGGATGATGCGCGATCACCGCGTTCGGCGCGCCGGCCGCGCGGATGCGGCGGGTGAGCGCGCGGGTGTCCACGCCGGCGAGGCCGATCCGCCCACGCGCCTTCAGCCACTGGTCGAACGGCTCGACATTGCGGAAATTGGAGGGCGCCGTCACGTCCTCGCGCACCACGCAGCCGAGCGCCCAGGGCGTGTCCGCTTCCACATCCTCGGGATTGGTGCCGACATTGCCGATATGCGGGAAAGTGAAGGTGATGATCTGCCCGGCGAAGCTGGGATCGGTCATGATCTCCTGATAGCCGGTCATGGCGGTGTGGAAGCACAGCTCGCCCACCGCCTCGCCCGCCGCGCCGAAGCCCCGGCCGAAGATCACCGTGCCGTCGGCGAGAACCAATACCCCCGTCGCTCCCTTGGGCACGGTCGGGTATCTGGCGGTCGCCATGGCTGTCTGGTCCTTCGCTTGTTCGCTTTTTGGCCTGCGCCAAGCGGCAGGCTAAACGGCCGGCTCACTAGGATTTCGCACCCTGAGGGTCAATCCTATTAAAATCCGCCGATCGGCCTTATATGTCATCCTTTCCCGCATGATGGAACGGAAGGACGCGCAATGATTCGCGATTCGCTCAAGGCTGCCCAGATCGAGGCGATGAAGGCCGGCGACAAGCCGCGCCTGGCCGCCGTCCGCCTGATCCTCGCGAAACTCAAGGACCGCGACATCGAGCTGCGCACCGCGACGCAGGTGCCGGACGACGACGTCATCGTGGTCGACGTGCTGCAGAAGATGGTGAAGCAGCGCCGCGAATCGATCGCCATGTATGAGCAGGGCGGCCGCGCCGAGCTGGCCGCGCAGGAACAGGGCGAACTGGACGTGATCGAGAGCTTCCTGCCGAAGCAGCTGAGCGAGGATGAGACGAAAGCCGCGATCGAGGCGATCAAGGCGGAGCTGGGCGCCGCCGGCGTCAAGGACATGGGCAAGGTCATGGCCGCGCTCAAGGAGCGGCACGGCACGGTGCTGGACATGAGCAAGGCGAGCGGGCTGGTGAAGGCGGCGCTGGGGTGAGGACTTAAGCCCCTCCCTTCCAAGGGAGGGGTTGGGGTGGGTGATGACCAGGCGCACCGATGGAGGACTGGGCAGGAAGGCACGGTCGATGCGCAACGACGCGCCCGAACCGGAACGTCGACTATGGTCAAGGCTGCGCGGTTCGCAGATCGGCTTCAAGTTTCGGCGGCAGGCGGTGATTGCGCCTTACATCGTCGATTTCCTCTGTCCGTGGAACGGCCTTGTGGTGGAAGTCGATGGTGATACCCATGTGCAGGAACGGGATCATGTGCGTGACGCTGCTCTGAAGGAGCCGGGATATATCGTGCTGCGCTTCAGCAATGCCGATGTGATGAGCAATATCGATGGTGTCGTCGAAGCTATCCTCGCGCATGCCGTCGCCCTGCCCGAGCGCCGTTGGAGAACCCACCCCAACCCCTCCCTTGGAAGGGAGGGGCTTCAAGAATGAGCCTTTCCCCGCAATGGCTGGATGAGCTGCGGGCGCGCACGACGCTCTCGACGCTGATCGGCAAGACGATCAAGGTCCAGAAGGCCGGGCGCGAATATAAGGCCTGCTGCCCTTTCCATAACGAGAAGACCCCCAGCTTCACGATCAACGACGAGAAGGGCTTCTATCATTGCTTCGGCTGCGGCGCGCATGGCGACGCGATCCGCTGGATGACCGACCAGCGCGGCCTGCCCTTCCTCGACGCCGTGAAGGAGCTGGCGGCGGCGGCCGGCATGGAAGTGCCCGCGCCCGATCCGCGCGCGGCGAAGCGGGCCGAGAAGGCACGCTCGCTCCATGATGTGACGGCGGCGGCGCAGGACTGGTTCGTGGCGCAGCTCGAGGGCATCGAGGGCGCAGAGGCGCGGGCCTATCTCCACAAGCGCGGCATCACCGAGGCGACGCGGCGCGCCTTCGGCCTCGGCTTCGCGCCGGACAGCCGAGGCAAGCTCAAGGCCGCGCTGCGCGTGTTTCCCGAGGAGATGCTGGTCG
>Ga0180222_1003326_pt1 | contig 10559 bp, 9 predicted proteins | sample eDN5th37CKraftOP_FD_151336 | JGI IMG/M metagenome (GOLD analysis project Ga0180222, IMG submission 151336) | Enriched Organic Plus compost microbial communities from Emeryville, California, USA - eDNA 5th pass 37_C Kraft OP (version 2) (version 2) ... | reverse complement strand
CGGAAGATATCGACCTGCTGATGGACGCTAGGCAGAGCTTACGGATTGCGGCGAACGAGAATGTTCCGGAACGGACGCTGATCTCGCTGCTGAAGAAGGTCGACAAGAGTTTCGAGCGCACAAACCAAAGCTTCCGGGCCTCGAACAAGGATGGCTACCTCGTTGACCTGATCCGGCCCCTGCGCAATCCACCGTGGCTCAAAGAGCGGGAGCAAATCGGCGATACTGACGACGAACTGTCATCAGCGGCTATCAACGGACTTGCTTGGCATGAGAGCGCCCCAAGCTTCGAAGCTGTTGCCATTGACGAGCGTGGTGGTCCTCTGCGGATCGTCGCGACCGACCCTCGGGTGTTCGCGGCACACAAGTTCTGGCTGTCTCAGCAGTCCGATCGGGTACCGACGAAGCGCCGGCGTGACGAGGCGCAAGCTTTTGCCGTCGCACGGATCGTCGCCCAGCACCTAACCAACTTGCCGTACGAGGCTAACGAGCTCCGAATGATCCCGCTCGATCTGTTTGAAAAGGCGAGACACCTTTTCGAGGCGGACGCCACGCAGGACGACTTTTCGTTCTGAGGAGGTCGTCCAACCTCTGTTTCCTAGCTTCGTCCTGCTCGCGCGGTTTCCGCGCGGTGGCTACGACGTCGGTCGACGGCCGGTCACGAGATCCGGTTACCCGTTAACCCAGCTATCTTCCGCCGACCCGTACCATCAGCAGCAGGAAACGTCAGGAGCTGACCATCAGCGGTTGACACATCTGAAGCACGCCAGCCGTTTGATTTCTTACTGATGAAGGCGACCTTCGTCAGCGGTCACCCAGCCAGTACCCTCGGGGCCGCCGGCTCAAAGTAGGGATCATACGGCTCCACATTCATGACCTGGATGCGTTCCATGACTTCGGCCGGAGTGACGGGCCAGAAGTCCCACGCATCGACCCCGACGTCGGTGGATCGACCAACTCCGGGCAGACGCGCATGCGTGTGGCCGAACACATGGAACGAGCCTCTTTCCATCCCTTCCCAAGCTCGCTGGGCATAGTGATCGAGCACCCACAGCGCACCATCGATCTTGAGGCGGACCCGGTGTTCTGGTTTTGAAGCCCAGGGCAGCCGAAGGGTGTACTTGCTGTCGTGGTTCCCGATCACCAAGTGCTTCCGGCCATTCAGGCGGCGGAAGACGGACTCCATGTGGGTCCGGGCAGATTTGTAGGCGAAGTCGCCGATGACGTAGACGTCGTCCCGACTCGTGATCCGCTCGTTCCAGCGCGCGATCAGAGTCTCATCCATCTCCTCGACGCTGGAGAAGGGCCGTTTGCAGTACTCGATGATGTTGGCGTGACCGAAATGGGGGTCGGCGGTGAAGAAGATCGCCATCAGGCCAGTTCCGACTTCAAGATCTCGGACACCATCTTCGCGTCGGCCTGGCCGCCGCTGGCCTTTACCACCTGGCCGACGAACCACCCGGCGGCACCCGGCCGCTCCCGCGCCTGCGCAACCCGATCTGGGCTGGAAGCCATGATTTCCCGCACGAGCCTAACGACCTCGTCCTGCGGCAGGGCCGCCGGCAGATAGCTGTTCAGGATATCGATCTCCCGCTTTTGGACGGATGTGTCCCGACCAACCTTCTCAAGATCGGCAAGGGTCTGTTCGGCATTCTTGATGAACTTGCGGACGACGGACTGGGTCTCCTGGTCGGTCGGCAGGCGATTGCCGGCGTCCTTCCCGACCTTCATCGCCTCCGCAGCGAGGGTCGTGAGCAGCGCGATCGCAGTCTGATCGGCGCGCTCCTTACGCGCCGCATCGCGGTCGGAAATGATTCGATCAAGAAGCGTTTTCATCATGCCATCACTCTGCAAGTGAACCATGAATTGTTCGGCTGTCTTGATAACGGGTCAAGAACAAAATCCCAGCACTTGGATAACGCAGGATTTTTCTGCGATTTGAGCTATCCGTTGCTAGACCGGCATATGATAATTCTTATATGCGAGCTGACTAAACATAGACCATCTTCAACAGCCAAACTGGGACTGGCAGTCTGAAAAGCCGCCAGTCTCAACACCGTGGATTAACGCCCGCCCTCGCTGCCGTAGCTCAGTGGTCGACCTCTCCCTTGGTAAGGCAGAGGTCGACAGTCAATCCTGTCCGGCAGCACCCAGCCCCGGCGGTACCAGCGCAAAAGCGGTTGCCAGTAAACTCTGGAATTACCGGCAACCGGCGCCGCCGTCGGTCTAAAGAACACGTCTACATGCCTGATAACACAGACGAAAATCACACTTCTAAAGTGATCTCGAAAGAGGCCATGAGGCTTCGGAACGTCGCGGTCTCATACCTGTCCCGCTACGCATCGAGCGTCGAAAACCTCAGGCGAAAGCTCGACCGGAAGCTGAAAAACCGAAACCTCCCACTATCGGAAGATCAGCTTTCCAGGCTGGTCGACGAGACCATTCATTTCTGTCAGCAGCATGGGTTCGTCAACGACCGCGCCTATGCCGAAACCAAAGTCGCCGCCGGGCAGAGGAGGGGTGTCTCCAGACGAAAGATGTCGGCCACGCTCGAGGCAAAAGGGGTCTCTGGGGACACCATCAGCACCGCTCTGGCCGAGGTCGACGACTTCGCTTCCGCCCTCCGCTTGGCGCAACGCAGACGCATCGGACCGTGGCGCACACGCCCAGTAGACCGAGCCTTCGAGAAGGATGTTGCCGCGCTCTCGAGAGCCGGCTTTCCGGTGTCGATTGCGATGACAGTCGTTCGGATGCCCGCGGACGATGCTGAATCCACCCTGGCAGAACATTGGAACATGTGACCGGCGGAACTTTGGTCCCATGTTCCAACGGAACCGAAGATCGGTGCCGCCACAGGTCGTGGTGACCCCGCACTCGATCGAACAAAAATAGGTTGCTATGGTCCGGGCCGCCCATAAGCGGAGAGGGGATGCGTAAAATCTCGATCATCGGAAGCAAACCGGTCTCTGAAGAGTTCTGCGTGACGACGGTTTCTTCGAAAGGTGGACGTCATTCCTACCGACGTGAACCGTGTCCAGAATGTCCCTGGCGGACGGATGTGCCCACAGGTGTGTTCCCGGCAGAAGCTTTCCGTCATTCCGCCCGCACAGCGGCCGACATGGCTGAATCCTTGTTCGGCTGTCACATGGCAGGCCCAGAGACCCCTCAAACATGTGCCGGCTTCCTGCTGCGAAATGCCGAGCACAATCTAGCTGTCCGGATAGCCATCGCCTCGGGTCGCATTGACCCCGATAAGGTCCGAGAAACAGCGCCCCTTTATGACAACTATCGGGCGATGGCCATTGCGAACGGCGTCGACGAGAATGACCCAGCTCTGGTCCAGTGCCGGGGGAACACGGATCCACATCCTGACCAGCGACTGAAGCGTGGATAGCGGCCGCAACCTCTGACCGCTCCCATTGTTGATCTGCATGATCATATGCATGCAGATCGGCAAGCCAGCCGACCCTTCTGATAAAGGAGCGCCCCTCGCAATCTATTGGGACCGGACTGGCCTCGTACTTGGCGGCTGGGAGATCACCGAACCTGAGATCCTGGAGGCCTTCCAAGGCCGTCGACTCGCCTATTTTGAAGTCGAGGAGGACCAAAGCGGAGACCTTCGCATTCTCCGCGCTGTCGAAGATCCAGGGTGGAGCGAGCCTCTAATCTAAGAACGGACAGGGCGGCCAGTTCTCTATCAGGACCTCGTCAAGCAATGTTCATTGCCTCTTGATGCGACGAAGAAAGCTGGTGGTGGCGCGCCAAACTGTCAGTATTACGTCTGCCCAACCTGACACATCGCAGACCGTCATGATCGTATCCATCCGCATGACTGGACCGTGAACCCGATCAGAATTGGCATCGAGACATTGGATAAAGCCGACTGTCGTACGTATCCCCGGCGTGGGGAGAGGTTTCAATCATGATCGAAAGGCTACGCGTCTTCGACGCAGCAAACGGATGTCGACAATCAATCGGAAGGAAACGGTGCCAGACGGCCTATTGATCATTCTGGCAACCTCGGGCATCGGTGGCTGCGCGGCGCGCCAATGCTTGAATGCTGGGTCTAGATCATCACGCCTGCAAGATCACCGTCCGAGGTGACGATCAAGCGATCGCATTGCGGCCCTGGAACGACCTTTTTCAGAAACCATGACCGGAATCCAGGATAGGGAGCGTCCGTACAGGCTCATTCGAGAATGTGAAAACGGGTAGGGGGCGATAGTGATTGCCTACATCCTCCCCTGCAACATTGCCATCTCCCTTTCACCTCTTTGTTTTCAGAATAGCGTGCGGCCACCGAGAAATCGATAACCATCGGCGCGGCCGCACGCTTGTTCTCGTTCTGGAACGGTTGATCGCATTGTATGACCTTATGATCATTCCTGATCGAAATTTCGATAGCTCCATTGATTGTCGGCGATTGCTGTCTCCTCCGAAGACTCGATCTCGCGTGGCTCTTGCCCGTAGTTGTTAGAAGCCAATTGATCTACAACGTCAGAACACTCCTGATCACCGGCCAAAGCAGGAGCATCGTCACGACCCACAGTCACTAAGACTGACATATGGATATTAGTTTCGCCGTCACTCGACGGATCTGTTGCTGCCACCGACTGGACCTGAACCTCTGATACTGCCGTCGATGCACTCTCATCGTCGGGATCCAACTTGACCTTCGGCGGTGGCGCCTGCCAAGCCTTCAAATGCTGACCTACTTGTTCATAGAAGTCTGAAACGGTGCGCTCAAACTCGATTATGAAATTCTTCCGTTGAGCGAACTTCGATCCTAAATCGCGAGCCATCAACACCTCGAAGGTCGCGACTACCTTCCCGGGTATATCGGCGATCTCGGGCTGTTCTCTCAAAATAGAAAGAGGATGTTGCGTGAATGGTGTCCTCCCTGGCCAGAAAAAACGAACATGAATGCCTTCGGTGTTGCTCTTCTGAAGTTGGCGAAGGAGCCAGTTCAAGCGCGCTTTCGTGGATTGCCTGTCTCCAGGCGCTTCGAGTTTCATCGAAGCGAACACGGATCTGGTTCGAAGATCTGCAACCACTTCAAGTGGCGCAACAGCATTTGGAATGACAAACGTTGCCTTCAGGCAACGCTCATCGGCCAACAGTTGCAGGTCAGATTTCAATCTGGCCGATGGATCTTTGATGTGAGCACGGGGGATCTTCAGATCGATATCTTTATCTATCTGACGGCTGAGAATGAAACTCAGATCCTGCAATTCCTGATGCCAGGCTCCTACAACTTCCTGAGCTTCGTTTAATTTCGAAGAGACGGAACCTCCTGTTTGAATCATACCCACCAGTTGGGTCCAGGCCTGTGGCATTTGATCAAATCCTTTGACCCCAGCACTGGGGTGAAGGAGAAATCTGACCATCTCAATGAGAATTGAGCGTTGGTCCGCATCAGTGATTTCTCCGTTGTTGATCTGCAATTTTGCCTGCGTGAGGATATACATCCACGACCAATGGAGCAGCGCTACATTCCTTAGCGATGCCACGTTTATCGTGACAGGGTGGTGCGTTGGAAGCGGCGCAAATTGATTTGAGATGGTAATGACGGCATCCACGCCATTGAGTTTCGCGACTTCGATATAGCTTTCGATTTGCTCCGCAGTTAGTTCCGCGTTTCCAATCTTCGCCTCAACTAAAGCGGTCCAGGTTTTGGTCCCGGTCTTTAGAACGAGAAGACCGTCGGGACGCACGGTTCGATCACCACCCCTTTTGCAGACGACCTCGGTGTAGGTCTCGAGTTTTGATCTTGCCCCACACTTGATTCCAAGATCAGCGATCAACGCTTTGCCGAACTCATCCACGTTCTCCATACATGCTAGAACGATTGACAGCGTCCGACCTTCCTTTGAGGTCTCAGCCAGAACGGGGAAAAGGCGCGCCCGTTCTCCTCGTGTCAATATTTCCGGCAAAGCGTGCATGATTTTTCTCCCAACCCCTAACTTACTCAACGCTGCAACGTTTCGTCCCTGTTCAGCATTTTCGAGGTTGCGACTTGCCGGCGTCAAATCATTGCAAAGATCGACTTCTAAGTTTGCTCACCGCCAACCAGTCTCGTCTGCACACGCAGATCGAGACGCGGCAATGTGACATAAACTGATCGCGAGGTTGCAGGAGTTTGGCAGCCAAACTTCTCAGAGTCAGCGAAGACTCAGCCTATTGGCCTAATGCCGACCGAAAATGGCGCGATCTCGGCTGCTCGTTTTGGTGGGTACGTTCGTATAAGTCGGCGATGCCGTTTCGACGTGACCGCACGCCACTTCGATCTTGAACTCGGTTTCGGACGATGTCCCACGCGAAACTGACAGAGGAGTGGGGCGTTGTGGAAGTGATCCCTAAACATGAATGCGAACCGACGAAGTCAGTCCGGTCACGCCATAAAAAATAGACTTGTGCTCATACCGAGCGGCGGTTTCTGCCAAGACGGCTAGATCAAGTAGCCATTGAAAAGAAGGAAAAAGAACAGCCAACCAACGAAAAGGCCAAGGATCGCACCCCCGATCGAGGGCGTTTTAAGCCGGCGGAGTTCCCGAACCTCTTCCGTCAAGATTTTGAGCTGGGCCAGGGCGGGATCTACGGCAGCAACTTCGGTCGGACTCTTCGGTTCAGCTGGCCCGGTCTTATTCAGGGTTCCGACCACCTCGGATGGCTCGGAGCCGTACCGGGCTTCCATCTTCCGTATCCACTCGCCCTTCGCCGGGATGATCCTGCCCATGGTTCTTGTCCTTCCTTTTCCGCTTCCGCCGCACCGGGAACTTGGCGTCGAAACAGATCGGACAGCAATACCACTCATCAGTGGGTCCGGAAAACAACTCGTCGTTCACGACGACCACGGTCGGCAGCATACGGATCAGCTGACGCGCGGGCGAACTCTGCCGCGGATACGCGTTTAAAACATCTCCGCTAATGTGTTATAGTTTTGCCTTGGCGCTCAACAGAACCAGACTAAAATATTCCATAATCTATATTATGCGAATCATGGATCGCGCGAAGCGCGCCGGACATTGCCATCGGCGCTGCCAACCGGCCTGGTCTTCCCGCCGTCGCGCCCTGCGACCAGACGCGCCGCGTCAGCCGCGCTTCTTCTGCTCTTCGATGATCAATGCCGAAAGACGGAAGAAGCCGTGCACCATCTTGCTGAAGGGCATCAGCAGGAACAGCGTCAGCACCGCGCCGAGATGGAGCGCCAGCAGCGCCCGCACGAAGGCGGTGCCGGTTGCGGCATAGAGAACAAGCCCGGAGAGCGCCGTCAGGCCGAGGAGCGCCACGAAAGCGAGCTCGCCGCCCCACACCCTACGCGCCCCGAGCTCGGGATCGGCGCGCAGCTTCAGGACGATCATCGCGGCCGATCCGAGGGTCAGAAGGACGCCGCCGGTGATGCCGAACAGCTTCGGCGGGGTCAGCAGGCCGTAAGGCGCGGGCCAGGCGAGCGCATAATGCATGAAGGTCGCCACGGTCGTGGCCAGGAAGCACAGCAGGAAGCCCCACAGCACCGCCTGATGCGCGTGGCGGCGGGCGTTGGAAAAGCGGTCGCCCTTCTCGAAGTTGCAGCCCTCGCCATGGCCGCCGGACAGGTTCTTGAGCTTGGCGAGCGACAGGAACGCGTTGTTGAGTTCGGCGACGGTCGGGCGCCGGCCGCCGGTGTCGCGCCAATAGTCGCGCAGCCCGATGCCGATGACGGCGAGCGGCAGCACGAAGGCCGGAAGGAAAATGGCGACCATCAGATTGTGCGACAGGTAGGCATAGAACCCCTGCCCGCCGGCGTCGCGGATCGCCTGCGCGGTTGCGAACAGGACCGCGATCAACACCGACCCGAGAAGCGCGATGGCGAGGCCGTGCGTCTGGAACGCGCGCGCGAGGGCACGCGGCCGGATGTAATGTTCCCAGCTCTCCTGCCGCACGTCCGCGAGCGCGGCCGGAAGGTTCAATGCGAATGCGTGCGGCGGCGTGTATTGGCAGGCGTAATAGCAACCGCGGCAATTGTGGCAGAGATTGGCCAGATGGGTCAGGTCGCCGGCGGAGAACATCGTCTGCCGCATCATCGCCGGGAACACCGAGCAGTAGCCTTCGCAGTAGCGGCAGGCATTGCAGATTTCGAGCTGGCGATGGGCTTCCGCCATCGGCGCCGTGAGACCCGGGGCTTGTGATCGATCAAGCATGGGCGGCCGCCTCGCGTCCCGAAATCCTGCCGAAAACCGTTCCGATCGTCATGCCGAAGCCGGCGAGATAGCCCTCGCCCAGAATCGAGCCGGCCATGATCTCTCCCGCGGCCCAGACATTCGCGAGCGGGCCGTCCCGCCCGAACACGCGCGCCGTCTCGTTGACCTTGAGGCCGAGATAGGTGAAGGTGACGCCCGGGCGCAGGACGTAGCCGTAGTAAGGCGGCGTATCGATGGGGCGAGCCCAGTTCGTCTTCGGCGGGTCGATCCCTTCGGTCGCCAGCCCGTCGCGTTCGGTGGGATGGAAGCGGCCGGGTCGGCAGGCGGCGTTGAAGGCGCTCACGGTCCGCGTCACCTGCGCCGGATCGAGGTCCATCAGACGGGCCAGTTCCTCGAGTGTATCGGCCTTGTAGGGCGGGAACACCGTCGGCATGAAGAGATCGCGCGACTTCGCATCGATGATGGCGTAGCCGACCTGCTCCGGCTGGCCCGCGATCAGGCGACCCCAGATCGCGTAACGCTTCGGCCAGGTGTCCTCGCCTTCGTCGTAGAAGCGCTGGCCGTTCCGGTTCACCACCACCGAGAACGGCACGCAGTCGACGCGGGTGCAGATGCCGCCGTCGAATTTCGGCGCCCGCCCGTCGATGGCCACGCAATGGCACTGGGTCGGGTCGCCGACCGTCGCGCAGCCCTGGTCGATCATGTCCTTCAGCACGGCGCCGCGATTGTACGGCGTGCCGCGGATGAGGAAGTTGCGCGCCGCCGGTCCCCAGGCGCGGGTCAGCCAGTCGATGTCCGACTGGAAGCCGCCGGAGGCGAGGATGACGGCCCGCGCGCGGATCCGCTCCACGGGAGCGCCGGCCACCGACACGTCGAGATGGGTGAAGGTGTCGCCCTCCAGATGGACGTGGGTGACCTGGGCGTCATAGATCACCTTAACGCCGAGGTCTTCGGCCGTGTTGTAATAGGCATTGACCAGCGCCTTGCCGCCGCCGAGGAAGAAGGCGTTGGTGCGCGACAGCGACAGCGTGCCGGAGAGCGAGGGCTGGAAGCGCACGCCATGCGCCTCCATCCACGGCAGGCACTGCTCGGAGGTGCGGATGACCATGCGCGCCAGGTGCTCGTCGGTCTTGCCTTTGGTAACGAGCAGAAGGTCGTCGTAATACTCGTTCTCGTCGTAGGTATCGGTGAGCACCGAGAGCGGACCCTGGTGCATGCAGCGGAAATTGCGGGTGTGCCGGCTGTTGCCGCCGCGATAGGGCTTCGGCGCGCCTTCGAGGATCAGGACCGAGCGCCCCGCCTCGGCCGCGGTGATGGCCGCACAGAGCGCGGCGTTGCCGCCGCCCACGACGAGCACGTCCCACAGCCCGTCCCGCGGCGCCTCGAGCCTGGTCATGCCGCCCTCTCCTGCATCATGACGATGGAGCAAGTCCGGACCCGAGACTGCGCTGACGCAGGCGCGTGAGCTGAGCGGCCTCGATGTGCAGGCGCATGGCCTGTTCGGCCGCTGCGCCGTCGCGCGCCTGCAGGGCGGCGATGATGGCGGCGTGCTCGCTCGCCGCTTCGCGGATGCGGTCTTCCTTGAGCAGCGTGGTGGGACCGAGGATCAGCAGGGTCTTGGCGATGGCCTCGAGCGACCGGATCAGGAACCGGTTTCGGGCGGCGCCGAACAGCGCCTGGTGAAAGCGGCGATTGATGTCGGCGGCAGTCTCCGGGGACGGTGCCGCGGCGAAATCCTCGTTGAGGGTCACGAGCGCGCGCAGCTCCACGTCGGAGGCCATGCGTGCGGCCAGGCGGGCCGCCGTGCCTTCGAGCACGGCGCGCATCTCGTACAGCTCCATGATCTCGCCATGGTCGAGCTGCCGCACCACGGCGCCCTGGCGCGGTTGATGCTGCACCAGCCCGTCGGCTTCCAACGCCCGCAGCGCCTCGCGGACGGGCGTTCGTGACAGGCCGAGCTTCTCGGACAGTTCCACCTCGCGCAGGCGGACCCCCGGCGCGAGATCGCCGCTGCGGATCAGGTCCATGATCCGCTGATAAGCCTGTTCTCCCTGCGGAGTATCGCGATCCTGGGGCGCCATGGGCGTGTCGGGTTGTTGTATCCAACCGCATACGCTTGGGTACAACGCCGGTCAAGCGAATGTCGGTGGGTATATTCGGATCCTATGGCCCCCCATAAAACGGCTATTGGGCAAGCCGCCGGTTTTCGGCTCTTTATGCGCGCAGCCGCGCGGCGGAGCCCCTGCCCGCCGCGCTGGAGCGCCGGAGCCGCCAGCCTCCGGCGGTTGCCGATGCGCGCGGCCGACGATGAGAAGGCATGGGGGCACGCCGGCCGGGGCCCGGCGGGAGACGGTGAATGCTACCTGATCCAGACAGACG
>Ga0180222_1003325_pt1 | contig 10564 bp, 9 predicted proteins | sample eDN5th37CKraftOP_FD_151336 | JGI IMG/M metagenome (GOLD analysis project Ga0180222, IMG submission 151336) | Enriched Organic Plus compost microbial communities from Emeryville, California, USA - eDNA 5th pass 37_C Kraft OP (version 2) (version 2) ... | reverse complement strand
TCGCCCGGACCTTCGGAAGGTTGCGCCCTGCTGGAACCGGGGTGCCGCCGCTCTCTATTCCGGGCAAAAGTTCAATTCATCGCGCGGCCATTACAGCTTCGACGCGCGCGATTCGGAATGACGCCGCCGGAATGATGAAACATTGGGCATTGCCGACGCCGCGTTACGGCGCCCCGACGCGCCCGGCGCAACATATGCAAATATTGTTAAGTATGTTGGCAATGATACCGCCACGGCACGACGAATACATACAGCGACAGGGCGTGAATTAATAGGTTCGGCCCTAGCCTGATCGTTCGTTCAATCCGTGAGATTTTCCCATGCAGCGGCTTGTCAGCTTTTCTTGGTTCCGGGCGTTCATGCAGCCCGTGACCTATCTGGGCATTGTCATGCTGCTGTGCCTGTACGGCACGCTGAGCTATCTCCTCATCGAGGGCAAAAAGGAAGCGGAAATTGCCGCGATCCGTAACAACGAAAATCTCGTCGCGCTGTTCGAACGCACGATTCATCACTCGCTGAAGAGCGTGGATGAAAAACTCGAATTGATACGGACGCTCTACGAAACCGATCCGAGCCATCTGGATCTGTCCATTTGGGCAAAGACGCTGGAGCAGCGCGGCAATCTGACGTTTCAATTCACGATCGTCGGGTCCGACGGATACGTCAAACTCACCAGCGCCGACTGGACGCACGGTCAGGTCTTTGTCGGAGACCGCGCCCCGTTCACGGTTCACTTGACCTCGAACAAGGATGAACTGTTCGTCAGCACGCCCACCAATCTGCGATCGTCCAACAAGCAGGGGCTGGTCTTGACGCGGCGCATTTCGGGACCCGACGGCTCGTTCCACGGCGTGGTTGCCGCGACGATCGACATCGAGCAGCTCAATCAACTCTACCGCGACATCAACCTCGGGAGCGGCGGCTTCGCATCGCTTTGGGGCCTCGACAGGGTCATCCGTGTCGCCGGGGCCAACGGGCAACTGCGCGGCGACGTCATCGGAAAACATTTTCCCAATGCCGGGCTGTTCCAATATTTGAAGAATTCGCCGAATGGAACTTATTGGAACGAGCAGGGATCGGAAGATCACGTCAGGAAGATCAACGGCATCAAGCGACTGGTGTCCTATCGGACCATCGACGGATTTCCGCTGGTTGCGGCGATCGGCAACAGCGAGGCCGCGATCTTCCAGACCGTCAACGGAAACGCGTCGATTTACTGGATGATCACGCTCGTCATCACCGTCGGCATTCTCGTTGCCATCGGCTTTGGCGTCCGCAGGGAATGGAAGCTCAGCGCGACCAGGGCCACGCTCCAGACAACGAAGGCATGGCTTGAATCAGCGGTCGCGCATATGCCGCACGGCCTGTGCATGTTCGACTCGCAGAATCGGCTGATCATATCGAACCGGCGCTACGCGACCATGTACGGCCTGGTGCCCGAAACGGTCACTCACGGAACGCCTTACGACACGATCATGAAAGGACGCACCGCGGGCGCGGCCCCGGACGCCGCGAGGCAATACTCCGAGAAGGCGCTCCAACTCTTGTCCAGCCGCGAGGCGGCACAGATCGAAACTCCGCTTCCCGACGGCCGGGTGTTCCTGGTCAGCCACGAGCCGATGGCCGACGGCGGGGCCGTCGCCATTCACCAGGACATCACCGAACAGAAGCGCGCGGAAAACCAGATCTGGGATCTCGCCCACTGCGACGGGCTCACGGGGCTTGCCAATCGGCTGGCCTTTCAAGAGGCGCTCGACAATGCGTGCCGGAACTGGCAGCAAAACAGGACGCGGTTCGCCGTCCACCTGTTGGACCTCGACAATTTCAAGGACATCAACGACTCTCTCGGCCACCCGACCGGTGACCGGCTGTTGTGCGATGTCGCCCAACGTCTGCGGTCATTCATCGTGGGCGGTGTCACCGTGACACGGCTGGGTGGCGACGAATTTGGGTTGCTGCAGGAACTTTCGAGCGCCGACGGCCTCGAGGCGATCGCGATGGCGACCCGGCTCACTCATGTCATCGGGGAAATATTCGAAATTGACGGACAGCAATTGCTCGTCGAAGCCAGCGTCGGGGTTGCGCTGGCGCCCGAGCACGGCGTCAGCGCCGACGAATTGATGAAGCGCGCCGACTTGGCGCTCTACAATGCCAAATCCGGGGGACGAAACGGCTACCGTGTGTTTGAACCCGATATGGAGCTGGCGGCAAAATGCCGTCACGACATGCTCACGGAAATTCGTCGCGGCATCGAACAGGAAGAATTCGAGCTCCATTACCAGCCGATCTTCACGGCATCGAAGCTGGACATCATCGGCTTTGAAGCGCTGATCCGCTGGCGGCACCCCAGCCGGGGCATGCTGGCGCCGGGGGCGTTCATCGGCATCGCGGAACAAGCGGGGCTCATCAAGCCGCTTGGAAACTGGGCATTGCGGCGCGCCTGCGTCGACGCCATGCAATGGCCGCGCGAGACGACCGTGTCGGTGAACCTGTCTTCGGTTCAGTTCCGCAAGAACAACCTGGTCGAAGTCGTAACCGCCGCCCTCGCCGAATCGGGCTTGTCGCCGGCGCGGCTCAAGCTGGAAATCACCGAAACGGTCCTGTTGGAGCAGACCGAGGACAACCTCCGTATCCTGCGCCAGCTGCAGCACCTGGGGGTGTCCATCGTGCTCGACGATTTCGGGACCGGCTATTCGTCGCTGAGCTATTTGCAGCAATTTTCATTCGACGAGATCAAGATCGACCGGTCGTTCGTCAATGAACTGGAGCGGCGATCCGATTGCATGGCGATCGTCAGCGCGATCACCGGCATGGCCCGGACCCTGGACGTCACCACGACGGCGGAAGGCGTCGAAAACGAAGAGCAGCTGGCGCTGCTGCGCTCGGCCGGATGCGACCAGGTGCAGGGCTATCTCTTGGGGCGTCCCCGGCCATTGTCGGAGCTGGTGTTCCACGCGGCGCCGTCACGGTCGGAAGCGGCCTGAGCGAGACCCTGCGCGACGCGGCGTGTTGCAGCGGAATTCTGCGGAATGACGGAGAGAGAGAACTGGATTCCAACGTTCTCTCGCGGGATTTCGCTACACTTCGATCGGTACGCTACCGGTTATCGTTCTGGCCTTGATTTGATCGCTTGAGCCTTTCGTAAGGGATCTTACCAACATTAGATTCACGGCCCTTCCCTTTCCTTAGACCTGTCCTAATTGGGTGGAATTGGGTGAACATTCGGCTTGCTATTTGGGTGTAATTGGGTGTCTATTCGGGTGTGACCCTCAAAACCGACACCATCCGGATCACCCCGGAAATCTTGGCGCTGATCGCCGAGATCGACGAATTCAAGGGCGCCTGGCGGGCGCTCGGAACCATCGCGCCCGAACGGCTGTCGGCGCTGCGGCGGGTCGCCACCATCGAAAGCATCGGTTCTTCGACCCGCATCGAGGGCAGCAAGCTCACCGACCGCGAGGTCGAACGTCTGCTTACAAACCTGGAGATCAAGTCCTTTGCCTCCCGCGACGAGCAGGAGGTCGCCGGCTATGCGGAAGCCATGGAGCTTGTGTTCCGGTCGTGGGACGACATCGCAATCACTGAAAACCACATCAAGCAATTGCACCGCGACTTGCTCGTCCATAGCGAGAAGGATGAGCGGCACCGCGGCAGTTACAAGACGGCACCCAACAACGTCGTCGCCTTCGACGAGAACGGCAAGCAGATCGGCATCGTGTTCGAAACCGCGACACCGTTCGATACGCCCCGGCTGATGACCGAGCTCGTCACCTGGTTTGGCGAGGCAATGGAGGAGAAGCGTCTCCACCCCTTGCTCGTCATCGCCATCTTCACGGTCGTCTTCCTCGCCATCCACCCGTTCCAGGACGGCAACGGCCGGCTCGGCCGCATCCTCACGACACTGATGCTGCTGCGCGCAGGCTATGCCTACGTGCCCTACAGCTCGCTTGAAAGCGTCATCGAGCAAAGCAAAGAGGGCTACTATCTCGCGCTGCGGCAGACCCAGGGAACGATCCGCACCGACAATCCCAACTGGGAGCCGTGGCTGCTGTTCTTTCTTCGCGCTCTGCGACAGCAGAAGGAGCGTCTGGCGAAGAAGATCGAGCGTGAAAAGCTCGTAGTCTCAAGCCTGCCGGAACATTCCGTGCGGATTCTCGACCATGCTCGCGAACACGGGCGCGTCAGGATCGGCGAGATGGCCAAGCTGACGGGCGTCAGCCGCAACACCCTCAAGGAACATTTTCGGCAACTGGTCGAAAAGGGCTACCTGTCGAAACAAGGTGGCGGTCGCTCTACCTGGTACATTTTGTCCTGACCGATGCCGTCGTCACACCACCATGCCATCACGGCCGGCAGGCCTTAAGCCAAGCCAGTGCGCCCGGCGTCGCAGCCCACGCTGCGATCGCGCCATGAACGTATGCGACAGCCTCGTTCTTATCCCCCATGCCAATATAGGCAGGAAGCTGGCGCGGCATTTTCTTGTCGCCAAGCAACAAGGGCGCCACATGTGGGTTATCGCCAATCGCCTGTGAAAGCGCTCTGCGAGATTCTGGACAATCGGCACTTCGGCGAAACGCCAGCAGCGCACGGGACCAACTCCACGCGGCTGAGCCGTCTTCTTTGTAATGCTTGATCAACTTGCCTGCGTCGTCATTGCGGCCAAGGACTAGCAGACAGTCCATCAGGAGATAACGAATACCCTGATTATCATTGGGGTTGAGACGAAGCATGTCCCGATAGTGCGTCACGGCTTCGTCTCGCAGACCATTGTCCCAAAGTGACTGCGCAAGACCCTGGCGAGCGCGCATGTAGGGACGGGTTTCAAGCAAGCCCCAGAAATGCCCGACATCGTCGCGGAAAGCGGACTTCCCGATCGCCTTTTCGCCGACTTCGACTCCTCGGCGATAGAGTTCGATCGCCTGATCCAAATCTTTTGCCGTCTCCTGCGACAGCAGGACATAAGCGTCGGCGCAGAGCGGCGATATTTCGAGTGCCTTCTTCGCCAATGCTATCCGACGCCGCGGATCGCTGGCTTCCCAGGCGTCGTACATGATGTCCTGGGCTGCATCGATGGCATTGGCTTGCGGCCCAACACTGAACTTGGCCAGCAATGACTCAATCACATGTAGGTCGGGAAGCTGGTTGGATGCAGACCCGCCGACCTTCTTGCTTCGCTTCTTCGGAGGAGATTTCGCCATAGTGGGCCCGCTTTGCGTGGACGCAATAGAGCGTAACCCGCGAGTTTGCCTTCAGCAATCAAAGCGCAACCGCACGAAGATAAGCGTAAACGTGCGTGTTGTAGCGAAAAATTGCGGAATGGCGGAGAGAGAGGGATTCGAACCCTCGATACGGTTTCCCGTATACACGCTTTCCAAGCGTGCGCCTTCAGCCACTCGGCCACCTCTCCTAGACCGGCTCTCTAAACGGCGCGGGCCATTTCAAGTCAAGACTGCCGCACCGCGGGGGGATCAGCCTCCCGCGGCGGGCCCGCCGCCGGCTCGCCGCTAGCTCATGGGCGTGAACGCCTGATTTTGCAAGCCCATAGAGGTTGCGCCTGGCGCAGCGGGCGGCCGCAGCGGAGCGGCCGTCCAGGCCTTCGCCGCGCGCGCGCGGCGCCGCCGACCGGCCGGCGATTTCGGGCCGTATCAAGAGACGAAGCTGACCTGCATTTATTGTGCTTTTGTTTGTTTTAATTTCCAAGTTGACCGTATTGGGAATTAGCGCGCAATAATGAGCCTGCCGCCGCGGCGGAAACGCGCCATCCAGACACCGGCATCCGTCGGCCCAATCGACCTCGAACGCGCCATGACCGGGAATGAATCCGCATTGCAGATGGTGCTGACCGGCGACCCCGGGCTCTACGCCATCGTGCAGCTCTCGCTCCTGGTCAGCATCAGCGCGGTGCTGTTCGCGACCGTGATCGGGGTTCCGGCCGGCGCGGCCTTGGCGCTGGTGCGATTTCCGGGCCGGGAGGCGGTCACCATCCTGCTCAATGCGATGATGGGCCTGCCGCCGGTGGTGGTCGGCCTCGCCATATTCCTCCTGCTCTCCCGCTCCGGGCCGCTCGGCTCGTGGGGGCTCTTGTTCACGCCGCAGGCCATGGTCGTCGCCCAAACCGTGATGGTCGCCCCCATCATCGCGGCGCTGACGCGGCAGACCATCGAGGACCTGTGGGTGGACTACCGCGACGAGCTCGCCGCCATGGCCGTCGGCCCGGTGCGGCGGGTGGCGACCCTGGTCTGGGACGCGCGATTTTCGCTCGTCACGGCGTTTCTCGCCGGTTTCGGGCGGGCGGCGGCCGAGGTCGGCGCCATCATCATCGTGGGCGGGAATATCGACGGCTTCACCCGCACCATGACCACGGCGATCGCGCTCGAGACCTCGAAAGGCGACCTGCCGCTGGCCATCGGGCTGGGCATGATCTTGATCACCATCGTCATCGCGATCAACGCCCTGGCCTGGATCGCGCGGCGTGCCGGCGAACGCTACGCGGGATGAGATCCATGCGCGCATCCGCCTCCGACCTGCCCGTCATGCTCGCAGAAGTGAAGGTCGTCGCCGGCACGGTGACGATCCTCGACGATGTCTCGGTGACGATCGCGGCCGGCGCGCCGACGATCTTGATCGGGCCGAACGGGTCCGGAAAGACCACGCTGCTGCGCGTGGCCATGGGCCTCCTGGCGCCCACGCGCGGCCGCATCGCCTGGGGCGGACGCGAGGCGGCGCCGCCGAAAAAACGCGCCATCGTTTTCCAGCGCCCGGTCATGCTGCACCGCTCGGCCGCCGGCAATGTGCGCTATTCGCTCGCCGCCGCCGGCGTGCCGCGGGCGCAACGCAACGACCGCGTCGCCGAGCTGCTGATGCTGGTCGGCCTCAGCGACCTCGGCCACCGGCCCGCGCGCCGCCTGTCGGGCGGCGAGCAGCAACGTTTGGCGCTGGCGCGCGCGCTCGCACGCGATCCCGACATTCTGTTCCTCGACGAGCCGACCGCCAGCCTCGACCCCGCCGCCACCAAGGCGATCGAGGACATCGTGCGCGCGGTCGCCGCGCGCGGCGTCAAGGTGGTGATGTCGACGCACGATCTCGGCCAGGCCAGGCGTCTCGCCGGGGACATTGCGATGCTGCATCGCGGGCGCCTGCTCGAAAACGGTCCGGCGGCGGCGTTCTTCGCCGGCCCGCGCACGGAGGAGGCACGCAGGTTCATCGCCGGAGAGCTGCTGGTGTGAGGTGCTGGCACGAACGCGCCGCATCTTCGGCCGTCATCCCGGGCGGCCGAGCGAATCGCGGAAGACCCGGGATCCGGATCCGGTGCGCCGCGCTCTCTCGAAGGGCTGCGGCGCACCGGGTTCCCGCTTGCGCGGGGACGACAAGGGAAAGCGGGGCGACCGCGACAACGACCCTGAATTGAGACGACCCTGAATTGAGAACACAAACGGAGGATCACCTATGTTCAATCGCCGCACTTTGATTGCCGCCGCCGCGCTGGGGGCCGTGCTTTTCGCCGCGCCGCTCGCGCAAGCGGAAGACAAATCGATCGTGGTCGCTTCGACCACCTCGACGCAGGACTCCGGCCTGTTCGAATATCTGCTGCCCCTGTTCAAGAAGAAGACCGGCATCACCGTGAAGGTCGTGGCGCAAGGCACCGGCCAGGCGCTCGACACCGGCCGGCGCGGCGATGCCGACGTGGTCTTCGTCCACGCCAAGTCGGCGGAATTGAAATTCCTCGCCGAAGGCCAGGGCGTGAAGCGCTATCCGGTCATGTACAACGACTTCGTGCTGATCGGGCCGAAGAGCGACCCGGCCGGCATCAAGGGCATGAAGGACGTCGCCAAGGCCTTCCAGACCATCAAGAACAAGCAGGCCTCGTTCATCTCGCGCGGCGACCGCTCGGGCACCAATATCGCCGAGCTCAGGCTCTGGAAGGATGCCGGCATCGACATCGCGAAGGATCACGGCCCCTGGTACAAGGCGATCGGCCAGGGCATGGGCGCCGCCCTCAACACGGCGGGCGCCAGCAATGCCTATGTGCTGTCCGACCGCGGCACCTGGATCCACTTCAAGAACAAGGGCGATCTTCAGATCCTGGTCGAAGGCGACAAGCGCATGTTCAACCAGTACGGCGTGATGCTGGTGAACCCGGCCAAGCACCCGAACGTGAAGAAGGACCTCGGCCAGCAGTTCATCGACTATCTGATCTCGCCGGAAGGACAGAAGGACATCGCCAACTACAAGATCAATGGCGAGCAGCTGTTCTATCCGAACGCCAACGATCACAGCGCGTGAGAAGAAAGACGCACGCGCACCGACACAAGACCCGTCATCGCCCGCGCAAGCGGGCGATCCGGTAGCCACCGCCCGGTCGAGCCGCGCGCGTCAGGAGGCCTCGGCGGGCGCGGCCGGGGCGCGGCGTTCCTGCAGCCGGCGCAGCCGCTCCATCGCCGCGCGGGCCTGTGCGTGCAATGCATCGAGATCGACGCCGTCCGACACCGCGACCTTCGCGGCCGGAGCGGACGATGTCGGTGTCGTGACCGGACCGAAAGTCCACGCCATCACGACGAGCGCAAACAGTACGAGCCTCATTTCAGCCCCCGGAATTCGCCATCTGCCGGACGGTAAGCCGCAACCGATTGAAAACGTACCAAAACGACGGCGGTATTTTCGGGCGCGCCGTTCGCGAAACGTTAACCCTGCGGCCCGGCCCGGCATGGCCCCTCCCGCGCGCGGCCGCGGATCGGACGGGCCGGCGGTGGTGTTTCAATGGGCAGGGCAAGGTCTGCTATAAGGCGGCCATGACCCGAGACACCGACATGACCGACAGCTACCTCATCCGTCCCGATCCGAACGATCCGCGGCTGACCGAGCGCGTGACCGGCATCGACCAGACCGGCGCGCGCATCGAGACCGCCGTCACGGTCGAGCGCGCGCTGACGATCTTCCTCAACGGCCAGGAGATCGTCACCGCGATGACGATCAACGATTATCCGGAATATCTCGCGATCGGCTATCTCCTGAACCAGCACATGTTGAGGCCCGACGACGAGGTGACCGCCGTCGACTACGATCCCGAGATCTCCGTGGTCGTGGTGCGCACCAAGCGCAAGACCGATTACGAGGAGAAGCTGAAGAAGAAAGTGCAGACCTCGGGCTGCGCGCAGGGCACCGTGTTCGGCGACCTGATGGAGGCGCTGGAGACGATCGAACTGCCGGGCGCGGAGCTGCGCACCTCCTGGCTCTACCGGCTCACGCATGCGATCAACACCACGCCGTCGCTCTATCTCGAGGCCGGCGCGATCCACGGCTGCGTGCTGGCGCGCGAGGACAATCCGCTCGTCTATATGGAAGACGTCGGACGGCACAATGCGGTCGACAAGATCGCCGGCTGGATGTTCAAGGAAAAGGTGCCGGCACACGACAAGATCTTCTACACCACCGGGCGGCTGACCTCGGAAATGGTGATCAAGACCGTGCGCATGGGCATTCCGATCCTGATTTCACGCTCCGGCTTCACCGCCTGGGGCGTCGAGCTCGCGCGCAAGGCCAACCTCACGCTGATCGGCCGCGCGCGCGGCAAGCGCTTCGTCGCGCTGGCGGGGGAAGACCGCATCGTGTTCGACCAGGACCTGGCCTTCGTCGAGGAAGAAAGCGCCAAGCACCGGCGCAAGGCGGCGGTGGGCGATGAGTGACTTGCTCATCGCGGCGGGATGTTTCGCCGCACCGGCGCCACGGGCCCGCTTTCGCTCCCTTCAGGAAAGAGGGAAAACGCCTGCGTGGCTTCGGCCTAACGACATCACATACGCCGCATGAACATTCCTCCTCCCCCCACCCTCGGCCTCGTTCTCGCCGGGGGCCTGGCGCGCCGCATGGGCGGCGGCGACAAGGCCCGGCTGCAAATCGGCGGCATCACGATCCTCGACCGCGTGCTGGCGACGCTGTCGGCGCAATGCCCGCGCATCATCATCAACGCCAATGGCGACCCGGCGCGTTTCGCCGATACCGGATTGACGGTCGTGCCCGACAATGTGGAAGGCTATCCGGGCCCGCTCGCCGGCATTCTCGCCGGGCTCGATTGGCTCGCCGCCCAGAACAACGGTATCGAATGGATGGTGAGCGTGCCGGGCGATTGCCCGTTTCTGCCCGACGATCTGGTCGAGCGCCTGCACCAGGCGCGGCGCGAGAAGGGCACGCCGCTCGCCTGCGCCCGCTCGGGCGAATGGCGTCATCCGGTGATCGGCCTGTGGCCGCTGGCGCTGCGCGAAAGTTTGCGCAAGGCGCTGGTCGGCGAGGACCTGCGCAAGATCGAGGTCTGGACGGCGCGCCACGGCATCGCCATCGCGGACTGGCCGACCGAGCCGGTCGATCCCTTCTTCAACGTCAACACGCGCGAGGACGCCGCCGAAGCCGAGCGCATTGCGCTGCAACATAGCTGAGCCGGCGGCGGCGAATAACGCCGCTTGACCGGCTCGGCCACGGCTCCATATTTGCTATAATTTCAAACCATAAACTTGGGAAAGGAGCCGGAGACATGAAGACCTTCATCATCGCCTGCGCCGCCGCCATCGTCATC
>Ga0180222_1003323_pt1 | contig 10577 bp, 8 predicted proteins | sample eDN5th37CKraftOP_FD_151336 | JGI IMG/M metagenome (GOLD analysis project Ga0180222, IMG submission 151336) | Enriched Organic Plus compost microbial communities from Emeryville, California, USA - eDNA 5th pass 37_C Kraft OP (version 2) (version 2) ... | reverse complement strand
CGCCGTGGCAGCCTGGCAGCGCACGGAAAGTCGCGGCGCCCATTTCCGCGCCGATCATCCCGCCACATCGCCTGATCAAGCACGTCGCACCATGATCACCGAGGTTAAGGCGCGCGAGATCGCCACGCGACTCGCCAGCGCCGAGACCCGCCGCACCCGCATCACCCACTAGCCCAGTTTTCGGGGACCGCCATGCCCGGCTTTCTCAATCCGCTGATCGTCGAAGCTGCCGCGCGCGCCGCGCTCGGCGAGGATCTCGGCCGCGCCGGCGACGTCACGAGCCTCGCCGTGATCCCGCAGGGAACGCGTGCACACGCGGCCATCGTCGCGCGCCGCAGCGGCACAATCGCCGGCCTGCCGCTCGCGGCAGCGGCATTCCGCCTGCTCGAACCGGCGATCGAACTCCAGCTGTTCGCCAACGACGGCGACGTCGTCGCCGCCGGTACCAAGCTTGGCACCGTTGCCGGCACAGCCCATACCGTGCTGGCGGCCGAGCGCACCGCGCTCAACTTCCTCGGTCGTCTCTCCGGCGTGGCGACGGCGACGGCGGCGCTGGTCGCGCGCGTCGCGCACACCAAGGCCAAGATCGTCTGCACCCGCAAGACGACGCCGGGTCTGCGCGCGTTGGAGAAATACGCCGTGCGCTGCGGCGGCGGCGTCAATCACCGTTTCGGTCTCGACGACGCCATCCTGATCAAGGACAACCACATCGCCGTCGCCGGCGGTATCAAGGCGGTGCTCGCCCGCGCGCGCGAGGCGGCCGGCCATCTCGTCAAGATCGAGATCGAGGTCGATACGCTGGCACAGTTGGAGGAGGTGCTCGCCGCAGGCGGCGCCGATGTCGTGATGCTCGACAACATGGACCCGGCCACTTTGCGCGAAGCGGTGCGGATGGCATCCGGGCGCGTCGTGCTCGAAGCCTCAGGCGGCGTCACGCTCGACAGCGTGGCGGCCATCGCCGAAACCGGCGTCGATTACATCTCCTCAGGTGCGATCACTCACTCCGCGCTCAATCTCGACGTCGCGCTCGACATCGCGATGTGAGCGGGCACGGCGCTCACATGCTCGCCGCCGCTTCCTTGGTCGCGGCCGCGCTGCCCCAGACCGGGGCATCGGCGCCGTCGCCCCAGCGGCGCGGCCGATAGAACGTGTGCACGCCGATCTTGTGAATCTTGCGCATGCTGCGCACCCACCACGGCCGCACCCAATAGGCGTGGTAGTGCGTCGACTTGCCGACCTCTTCCACCCACAGCTTGCCGTCGAGCGTGTCGCGCGCGACCCGCTTCGCCCGCGCCCAGGCATCCGCTTCGGAGACGCGGTCGCGGATGCCGTCGCAGGCGAAGGTGAACTGGCACGACAAGCGCCGGTGCGATCCCTGATAGACCACGCCGCAAACGTCGTTCGGATAGAAGCCGGAAAAGGCGCGGTTGAGCACGACCTGCGCCACTGCCATCTGTCCCTCGATCGGCTCGCCGCGCGCTTCGAAATAGACCGCATTGGCGAGGCAGCGCTCCGCCTTTTCGCGCGCTTTGCCGGTCAGCCCGAGCCGCTCCGCCGGGCTTTTCGGCCGGCGTCCCTCGCCCGTGACCTCGCCCTTGCTCGCCACGCTCTCGCCTGCGCTCGGCGCCTCGTCGGGCCGCGCCTGCGGCTGCGGCACCGGCGCGCGGGCGCTGCGCTTGATGTCCGGGTCTTCGACGGCACGCGGCGTCATCAGGATCGGCTCTTCGCCGTTCGCCCACGGCTCGATCGTGCCTGGCGCGGCTCCGCCCTGGTCCTGGCCGAAAAAGAGCCGCGCCACCTGCTCCTCGGGCGTCTCTTCCGCCAGCAGCGGCTCGTCGTCGGAATCGATCGCCACCGTGCCGGGCGGCGGCGAATCGTCGGCCGGGATCTGCGGGTCGAGTTCGTACGACATCGAGATGTCGTAGTCGGGGAACGGATTTGTCGCGGGCGCGGCGTTGACCACGTTATCCGCCGGCTCTGCCGTCGGTTCCGGCGCGGCCGGAACCTCGTTGCGGGGGGCCGGAACCAGCCGGTCGCCTTTGCTCGAACGATTGACGCTGGGATAGACCACCGTTTGCGCCGGACTGCCGGCCGGGCCGCCGCCCATTGCCCGCACGGCTGAATGGGAGCCGGTAATGGTGAGATCTTCGCCGCCGACCCGCGCCGCCACGAGACGCGTCACGTCAGGAATGAAGGTCCCGAGCGGCCGCGGCAAACTGAACGTCGCCGCATGGATCGTGCCGAACGGCGAGGCGATCACATGCTGGCGCCAGCGTTCCGATACGGCCGGCTGCTGCGCCAATAGCGACGCGAGGTCCTGATAGCCGATCCCCGTCGGCGTCAGGACAAAGATCAGAGCGGCGAGACCGAAGGGGACGAGTTCGGCCCCCTTCGGCCGGTGACGCGATACGAACATACGTACGCTCACGAACGCTACGCAACGCTACAAGCACACGCGTGGCCCCGTTCCAACTCGTCTCAAATCGACGCGTTGGAATTCAGCAACGCTCAACCGTTTTGCCGGATTAACCTTGCGTGGGAGTTAATCGGGTCGGCCCGCTGCGCGCCTTAGACCTTAACGGCGCGGATTGGATGCCGCTGTAAAAGCGCGAGAGAACGGCAATATTTTGGTAAACGAGCCTGTCGCTTCGACGAACGGAATTTTTTTGCTGACCGCTCGGCGCGCGCGATCAAACCGGCCCGATCAGACGCGCGCCCACGAAGTTGCCGATAAGGAAAGCGGCCAACGCGCCGAGGCAGCCGACCAGCAGCATCCGGTCCGGCAACACCTCCGGCACCGGCCGCGCGGTTGCAACCCGCAGCGCCAGCAGTCCCGCCCCGATCAGCAGGAACAGCACGACCAGCGGGTGCGCGAAGAACCCGTCGCCGAAGGGACGACGCTCGGCGAAGAGGCCAAAGCCGAACCCTGCCAGCATCAGGCCGCCGTACCACCAGATCCGCAATCGCGGCGTAGCGGCCGCGGCGGCGGAGCCTGAATCCGCCGCGCGGCGCGGCCGCGTCGCTCGCCTCATCGATCCGCGCTCACGCGGTGCTTGCCGCGCCCTTGCCGAGCGCCGCCTGCGCCGCTGCGAGGCGCGCGATCGGGACCCGGAAGGGTGAGCACGAAACGTAGTCGAGACCGACCTCGTGGCAGAAGGCGATCGAGGCGGGATCGCCGCCATGCTCGCCGCAAATGCCGAGCTTGAGATCCGGTCGCGTCTTGCGCCCGCGCTCCGTGCCGATCCGCACCAACTCGCCGACACCCTCGCGGTCGATCGACACGAACGGGTCCACTGCCAGGATGCCCTTGCCCGTATAAACGCCGAGGAAGCTCGCCGCGTCGTCGCGGCTGATGCCGAAGGTCGTCTGAGTCAGGTCGTTGGTGCCGTAGGAGAAGAACTCGGCTGTCTCGGCGATCTCGCCCGCCTTGAGCGCGGCGCGCGGCAGTTCGATCATGGTGCCGACCTGGTACGTGACGCGCGTGCCGGTCTCCTTCGCGACAGCGTCGGCCATCGCGTCGATCCGCGCCTTGATCAGATCGAACTCCGCCTTGGTCGCGATCAGCGGCACCATCACTTCCGGAACGACCGGCTTGCCGGTCTTGGCTCCCGCCTCGACCGCCGCCTCGAAGATCGCGCGCGCCTGCATCTCGGCGATCTCGGGATAGGCGATCGCCAAGCGGCAGCCGCGGAAGCCCAGCATCGGGTTGAACTCGTGCAGCTCGCGCGCCCGGTCGGCGAGCTTGCGCGGGTCGGCGCCCATCGCCTGCGCCACCTCCGCGATCTCCTCCTCGCTGTGCGGCAGGAACTCGTGCAGCGGCGGATCGAGCAGACGGATCGTCACCGGCAGGCCGCCCATGATCGTGAACAGCGCGGCGAAGTCGCTGCGCTGCATCGGCAGCAGCTTGGCCAGCGCCGCGCGCCGCCCGTTCTCGTCGTCGGCGAGGATCATCTCGCGCACGGCGACGATACGGTCCTCGTCGAAGAACATGTGTTCGGTACGGCACAGGCCAATGCCTTCGGTGCCGAACTTCACCGCCACCTGCGCGTCGTTCGGCGTGTCGGCATTAGCGCGGACCTTGAGTTTGCGGATCTTGTCCGCCCAGCCCATCAACGTCGCGAATTCACCAGACAGTTCCGGCTCGAGCATGGCGACGCGCCCGGCCAGCACCTGTCCGATCGAACCGTCGATGGTGATGATGTCGCCCTTCTTCAGCACCGTGCCGCCGGCGGTCATCGTCTGCGTGGCGTAATCGACCCGCAGCGTGCCCGCGCCGGAGACGCACGGCTTGCCCATGCCCCGCGCGACCACCGCGGCATGCGAGGTCATGCCGCCGCGCGTCGTCAGGATGCCTTCGGCCGCATGCATGCCGTGAATGTCCTCGGGGGAGGTCTCGACCCGCACCAGGATCACCTTCTTCCCTTGCGCCTTCAGCGCTTCGGCTTCGTCCGACGAGAACACGATTTCGCCCGACGCCGCGCCCGGCGAGGCGGGCAGGCCAGTGGCGATTACCTTGCGCTCCGCCTTCGGATCGATCGTCGGGTGCAGCAGCTGATCGAGCGAAGCCGGATCGACGCGCGTCACCGCTTCTTCCTGCGTGATCACGCCCTCGTTGGCGAGCTCGACCGCGATCCGCAGCGCCGCCTTGGCGGTGCGCTTGCCGGAGCGCGTCTGCAGCATCCACAGCTTGCCCTTCTCGACCGTGAATTCGAGATCCTGCATGTCGCGGTAATGCCGCTCGAGCGTCTGGTAGATCCGCGTCAGGGCGGCGAAGGCCTCTGGCATCGCCTTTTCCATCGACGGCTTGTCGGAGCCGGCCGCGATCCGCGCTGCTTCGGTGATCTCCTGCGGCGTGCGAATGCCCGCCACCACGTCTTCGCCCTGGGCGTTGATCAGGAACTCGCCGTAGAGCTGCTTCTCGCCGGTCGACGGATTGCGGGTGAAGGCGACGCCGGTCGCCGACGTCTCGCCCATATTGCCGAACACCATCGCCTGCACATTGACGGCGGTGCCCCAGCTTTCGGGAATGCCGTGCAGCCGGCGATAGGTGATCGCACGCTGATTCATCCACGAGCCGAATACCGCGCCGATCGCGCCCCACAGCTGTTCGTGGGGATCCTGCGGGAAATCGCGGCCGAGCTCCTGCCGGACCTTGTCCTTGTACGCGCCCACGAGGCTCACCCAGTCGTCGGCGTCGAGGTCCGTGTCGAGCACGTAGCCCTTCGACTCCTTGTAGTCGTCGAGGATCTCCTCGAAATGATGGTGCTCCACGCCGAGCACCACGTCGCAATACATGGTGATGAAGCGGCGGTAGCTGTCATAGGCGAAGCGGCGATCGCCGGACTTCGTCGCCAGCGCCTCGACCGTCTCGTCGTTGAGGCCGAGATTGAGCACCGTGTCCATCATGCCCGGCATCGATGCACGGGCGCCGGAGCGAACCGATACCAGCAGCGGGTCGGCGCGATCACCGAACGTCTTGCCGGTCAAGCGCCCGATATGCGCGAGCGCCGCCGCCACCTGTTCCTCGAGCTCGGCGGGATAGCTATTGCCGTTCGCGTAGTAATACGTACAGACCTCGGTAGTGATGGTGAAGCCGGGTGGCACCGGCAGGCCGAGATTGGCCATCTCCGCGAGATTGGCGCCTTTTCCGCCGAGCAGATTGCGCATGTCCGCAGTCCCCTCGGCCTGTCCGTCACCGAAGGTGTAGACCCATTTCGCCATCGTTCCGTCCCGGTGTCTGTGCGATTGTCGTTCTGTCTTGGCGGGTTTTCCCAGCCATTTCAACTGCGATGACGGCACGTCGGCCGTGCAGGCGGCGCAATTGGTCAGGCCATTTGCAGTGCCCCTGGCGAGGGCCTCGCGGCCTCAGCGCAGCAGTCCCGTGATCCCGACGACAATCAGGTAGATTGCCACGATGTAGTTCAGCAGCCGTGGCATCAACAGGATAAGAATTCCGGCGATGAGTGCGATCAGCGGCTGGATCGTCACGAGATTGACAGTCATGGAGGGCTCCCGTTGCGGCCCGAAATGAACCGCGTGCAGGCGGCAAGGTTCCACAACCCGGAGGCGCCCGGAAGGGAAGGGCGCCCCTGCGACAGGCCGCGGATATGTCCGCCCGATGGAGATCCTGCGTGCCGTTGCTGTTGCTGCTCGGCGTCGGCTTTCTGATCGCCGTCACGATCAATCTCGCCAAGGCCGCAGGCGCGGCCGGCATCGTTGCGCCCGAATTTGCCTTCTGGCTTGCCGGCGGTGCCGGCCTTGTCCTGCTCGCCGCCACCACACTCGGTGGGGCACGGCCGGACCTCTCTCCTCCCTACCTGCTCTATTACGCTGTGACGGGCCTGATCGGCGTGGCAGCGCCGAACTATATCGGCTTCGAGGTGGCGCGGCACGCCGGCGCCGCTTACGCTTCCGTGCCCTACGCCCTGTCGCCTCTCTTCACCTATCTGCTTGCCATTCTGTGCCGTCTCGACGCCCCGTCATGGCTGCGGATCACCGGCCTCGTCGCCGGCTGCATCGGCACGATGTTGGTCGTGGCGGACATGATCGCGGCCGCGGGCGACGCGCCGCTGTTCTGGTTGCTCGGTGCGTTGGCCATGCCGCTGCTGGTCGCGGTCGGCAATGTGTACCGCACGCTGTATTGGCCGGGCGACGCCGCGCCCATGGCGCTTGCCGCCGGCATGTTGATAGCGGCCGCACTCTGGCTGCTGCCGGTTCTGCTGCTGATCCCGCCGGCCGCCTTTTCCGCCGGCACGCTCGGCGCCGCGGAAGCGATCCTTGCATCGCAGGTCGCCGTGTCGTCGGTCATGTACTGGCTTTATTTCCGGCTCCAGCGCGCGGCCGGGCCGGTCTATCTCAGCCAGATTGGCTATGTCGCCGCGGGCTTCGGCGTGGTCTTGGCGCTCATCGTGTTCGGAGAGCGCATTTCGCTGCCCATGCTGGCCGGCATGGTCCTGATCGTCGTTGGCGTTGTTCTGGTGACGCCGCGGCGCCAGCACGACGCCGCAGCCAAGCCCCGCTGATCGGCGTCAGCCTTCGATGCGGGCGAAGTCCGCGACAGGCGCCATCGCCTCGCGGATCTGGTTGAGCAGCCGCAAACGGTTGGCGCGGACGTCGGACTCGTCGACGTTCACCGTCACCTTGTCGAAGAACGCGTCGACATGGTTTCGCAGCTTCGCGATCGCCGCCATCGCCGCCTCGAAGTCGAGCCGCTCCACCGCCGCTTCCGCTTCCTCGCGCGCGACATGGACGCCCACCGCAAGCTCGCGTTCCTCCGCGTGCTGGTACAGCTTCGCCACCGGCGCTCCGGTATAGGCGACCCCGTCCTTCTTTTCCTCGATGCGCAGGATGTTGGTGGCGCGACGATAGCCGGCGAGAAGGTTGCGTCCATCCTCGGTGTCGAGGAACCGGCCCAGCGCCTCGACGCGGCGCACGATCAGCAGCAGGTCGTCCTGCGCTTCCAGCGCGAACACCGCGTCGACCAGATCGTGCCGCGCGCCGCGATCGCGCAGATACACTTTGAGGCGATCGGCGAAGAAGGCGAGCAGGTCCTGAGCAAGGCCGCTCGCATGCGAAGCCATTTCCGGCGCATGCTCGGCGTGCTGATCGGCTGGCGCCGCGGGCCCCGCAATCCGCTCGGCCCAGCGATGCAGCACCTCGCTGACCATATTGGACGCAAGCTTCTCGATATCGAGCAGGTCTTTCGCCCGCGACAGGTAATAGCGCCGGCCGAGAATGGGCTTGCTCGCGCTGTCGATCAGCTTCGACAGCGACAGCCTGAGATCGTTTTCCAGCACGATGCGGATTACGCCCAAGGCCGCACGGCGCAGCGCATAAGGATCCTTCGAACCGGTCGGCTTCTCGTCGATCGCCCAGAACCCGACCAGCGTGTCGATCTTGTCGGCGAGCGCCACCGCCACCGATACCGGCGCCGTCGGTACCTGATCGTTCGGTCCCTGCGGCTTGTAGTGATCTTCGATCGCCGCGGCCACGCTTGGGCGCTCGCCCTGCGCGGTCGCGTAGTAGCGACCCATCAGGCCTTGCAGTTCCGGAAACTCGCCGACCACTTCCGTCAGCAGATCCGCCTTGGCGAGATGAGCGGCGCGCTTGGCTTCGTCCTCTTCGGCACCGACCAGCGGCGCGATCTGCGCCGCCAGGCGCTCCAGCCGCGCGATCCGCTCGGCCTGCGTGCCGAGCTTCTCGTGGAAAACGATCTCGCCGAACTTCGGCAGCCGTGCCTCCAGCCGGGTCTTCAGGTCGGTCTCGTAGAAGAACTTTGCATCCGAGAGCCGCGCACGAATGACGCGCTCGTTGCCGGCGACGATCGCGGCGCCGCCATCCGAGGCTTCGACATTGGCGGTCAGCAAAAAGCGCGGCGCCAGCGCCCCCGTTTCGCGATCGCGCAGCACGAAGCACTTCTGATTGGCGCGAATGGTGGTGCGGATCACTTCCGGCGGAATGGCCAGGAATGCGGGATCGAACGATCCCATCAGCACGACCGGCCACTCGACGAGGCCGGAGACTTCCGCCAGCAGGGCGTCGTCCTCGATCAACTCGAGCCCCTGCGCGAAGGCGAGGTTCTTCGCGTCGGTCAGGATGATCTGCTGCCGCCGCTCGCCATCGAGCACGACCTTCGCTTGTTCCAGTTTTTCGACATAGTCGTCGAGCCGCCGCACGCTGAACGCCCCCGGCGCCATGAACCGGTGTCCACGCGTCTCGTTCGATGCGGTGATGCCGTCGACGGTGAACGGAACGATCTCGGGATCTTCCGTCTCCGGCCCGAAGGTCGCGACGATGGAATGCAGCGGCCGCACCCAGGTGAGACGCCCGGATCCCCAGCGCATCGACTTTGGCCAGGGGAACGTGCGGATCACCAGCGGGACGATCTCGGCGATGACGTCGATCGCGGCGCGTCCCGGCTTCTCGATCAGCGCCACGTAGAAATCGCCCTTCTTCGGGTCCTTCTCGATCTTCGCTTGGTCGAGCGAGGTGAGCCCCGCGCCCTTGAGGAAGCCGGCTATGGCGTTCTCCGGCGCGCCCACGCGCGGGCCGCGGCGTTCTTCGGTCAGATCCGGCTGCTTCGCCGGAATGCCATGCACCACCAGCGCGAGGCGGCGCGGCGTCGCGAATGCCTTCGCGCCTTCGTAGACGAGGCCGGCATCGACCAGCTTGTTGGTGACGAGCGCCCGAAGGTCGTCGGCCGCCTTCGCCTGCATGCGGGCGGGAATTTCCTCGGAGAACAGTTCGAGCAGAAGGTCAGGCATTGGATCCGCCGAATGATGCGTCACACGCGCTGGCGGGCGAAACACCCGCCGGAGAAATCGAACCGGGCCCCGCGTCGCGCGCCTAGGCGCCGCCGCCGGCGGTGCGCAGCCAGGCTTCGCCGCACGCCTTGGCCAGTTCCCGCACCCGCAGGATGTAGCTCTGCCGCTCGGTCACGGAGATCACGCCGCGCGCATCGAGCAGGTTGAAAACGTGGCTTGCCTTGATGCACTGGTCATAGGCCGGCAGCGCCATCAGGTGCTTCTCGCCCGCGGCGCCCGCCGCGAGATACTTGCGGCAGGCGCTCTCCGCCATGCGGAACTGCTCGAACAGCATGTCCGTGTCGGAATGCTCGAAATTGTGCCGCGAATATTCCTGCTCGGCCTGCAGGAACACGTCGCCATAGGTGACCTTCTCGGCGCCTTCACGGCCGTTGAAATTGAGGTCGTAGACGCGGTCGACGCCCTGCACATACATCGCCAGCCGCTCGAGCCCGTAGGTGAGTTCGCCGGAGACCGGTGCGCATTCGAAGCCGGCGACCTGCTGGAAGTAGGTGAACTGCGACACTTCCATGCCGTCGCACCAACATTCCCAGCCAAGTCCCCAGGCGCCGAGCGTCGGGCTCTCCCAGTCGTCTTCGACGAAGCGGATGTCGTGCAGCTTCGGGTCGATGCCGATCGCGTAGAGCGATTGCAGGTACAGGTCCTGAATCTCCAGCGGTGACGGCTTCAAGATCACCTGGAACTGATAATAGTGCTGTAGCCGGTTCGGGTTCTCGCCGTAGCGGCCGTCCTTCGGCCGCCGCGACGGCTGCACATAGGCGGCGTTCCACGGCCGCGGACCCAGCGCCCGCAGGGTCGTTGCGGGGTGGAACGTCCCGGCGCCGACCTCCATGTCGTAGGGCTGCAGGATCACGCAGCCGCGTTCGGCCCAGAACTGCTGCAAGGCAAGAATGAGGCCCTGGAACGAACGTTCCGGCCGCATGGATTCAGCGCGGGAGGCGGAGCCGGTGGTCGGGGCTGTCATGGCGGGGTTTGGCCCGTCGGAATGGTGGAACTGGCGGTCGAGTCCTGCATTCCTGTAAGACTGGTTTAACGCTGCGGGGCCATCGAATATTAAGGCCCGGATCGTAGCGTTTCGCAGCCCGCAGAAGAGGGAACCGGCACGCGGCGCGGACCCTATCGGCGGCCCCGGAAGGGGTCAAGCGCGGCTGGCCGCTCGCGGCACCAGCCGGAGCGAGACATCGACGTGGATGGTGCAGACGATGACGACCGCGACCGTGCTCGGTGCAATTTTCGTGACGCTGTTCCTTGCCG